>Ga0209554_1000480_pt1 | contig 34073 bp, 32 predicted proteins | sample MarorgKNORR_S2LV_5_FD_188221 | JGI IMG/M metagenome (GOLD analysis project Ga0209554, IMG submission 188221) | Marine microbial communities from the Southern Atlantic Ocean, analyzing organic carbon cycling - Bottom_A/KNORR_S2/LV (SPAdes) (version 2) | ecosystem: Environmental > Aquatic > Marine... | reverse complement strand
TCCTTGTACCCCTGGGCGATTCGGACGATTCCCGGAGCGTGGTTAAGGCCCTGTCTGGCCTCGTGGCCGAGGGCGGCGAGGCGATCTTGCTCCATGTGATTTCGCCGGGCAAGACCAAAGGCCATGGGGATTTCGTCGTCTTGGGCACCCAACTAGAGGAGGACCAACGCAGCCAGGCCCTGGTCGTGTTGAACCGGCTCTCAAACGAATTGAACGAGGCGTCTATCAAGTCGACCGTTTCCGTGGTGGTTTCGAATTCCGTGGTGGGGTGCATCGTGAATTTCGCCGACAAAGAGAGCGTCGACCTCATCGCCATGTACACTCACGGACGCAAAGGAATAGCCAAGTTGCTCAAGGGCAGCACCACCAACGACGTGCGGACTCACACCCGCATCGAGGTCCAGGCGTTTGCCGCCCCGGAGTTGGCTCAGATCGGCGCTGGCTAGCCCACCGGCCACTCGGCGATGAATCCAATAAGCCCCGTCCTTTCGCGGAAGGACGGGGCTTATTTTGTGCCTTGGGTCTCAACACCGATATGTTCCGAAGTATGTTTGAACGTAGCCGGAGGGTCAGATACGATTGATTAGAGCATCGGATATCGGGAGGCAAAAAGGTATGGCACAAGAGAGCCGAATAAATTTTGCGGCGGCGCAGCAATTGAACAACACGGTGCTGACCATCGGCGGCGCGATCTTGGGAATTTCCATCGCATTTCTGACCGGAGCAGATTCGTTGGAATATTCTCTGTTGCTGAAAGAAGCTTGGATCTTGCTGGCGCTAAGTGTTCTCCTGAACGTCTTCGCCAGAGTGGTCTCCCCCGAGCCCGGCGATTCCGATAGATTCGCCGCCCTGTGCTGGCGCTTTTTGGCCCCCTTGTCCGCCGGCGCCTTCGTCTCGGGGTTCGGCCTGCTGACAGCTTTCGGCATCATGAACGTTTAGGTAGCTCTCCACCCAGAGCGTCATGCTCGTCCGGCAGATGGTATTAGACATCGGTGAATCAAAAAGGCTAACCTCGTTGGGAGACTGCCACGCCCGGCCCATGAGGAGATATTCCAGATGGCAATCATGCGGTATCTGGTCAAGGACACCGAGGAAGCCATTGCCTTTTACACCCAGCGGCTGGGGTTTTCGCTGGTGAGCAATTTCGGGCCCTTCGCCATAGTTTCCAAGGACGACCTCACGCTATGGTTGGCCAGCCCCGCACCTCGGCGGCCCTGCCCATGCCGGACGGGCGCACCCCCGAACCAGGCGGCTGGAACCGGCTGGTCATTGAGGTCGACCACCTGGCGTCACTGGTGGCCGGATCAAAGAAAGAAGGGACCCCTTTCAGGAACGAGATCATCAGCGGGGTCGGCGGGCTGCAGGTCCTTATCGAAGACCCGTCGGGCAACCCCATCGACTTGAACCAGCCCGCCGAAAACAGACCCTGATATTGGCCTAAGATCCTGGTCTCAGCATCGGCGCCGGTTCAGCCTGGGGAATCCTCGAACTGGTCGATCACCCACAGAACTTCATCTCTTATGTCGCGCAGCGTCGTGAGAACGCCAAGTCCGGCCGCGGCTTCGGGCTGTGTGAAGAGGAAATTAAACTGGAGAATTTCAGCCTCGTGGCCATTTCCTGTAGGCTCGAGATTATCCAGCGGGAAGCGCTCTAGTTCCGCCCCCTTCTCGATCTGGATCTCTGGCGGGACCGTGAAATGGACGGCATCGTACTCAGGCACGGTCTGGTAGCCGATCAGCAGCACGTCTTCCATCTGTGTGGTGGCGGTGGCAACGGGAAGCAGCCGCTGTTTGTCCATCTGGTCCATCTCGTTCAGGATGACGAGAAGGTTATTTCCCCTTTTGTAGGGTTGCGCCTGTTCGATCAATGTCCGCTGCGCGCCCGGCAGGCCGCTGATCTCCTGACGGACCGTGGCGTCGAAGAGTTTGGGGGGGGTTCACGATGGGAAAGGACACCCTTTTATCGAACCCGAGGCCGGCGAACCCGGGGCCGACGAACGCGGGACCGGCGTCAAGCCAGCATTGCCGAAGTAGGTGATCGAGTGCCAGCCGGAGGTTGTTGCAGATGTCGCCGGCGATGAGGGGGATGCTGGCGGGCAGGGGATTCCAGACATCAACGAACGCGGTGGCGTAGCGTTTGTCGTCCTCGCGTATCACCCTAAATCCGATCCGGTAGGGGTCATGCGCGGCGAACCGCCTCACGAAGCGGCTCAAAGACCCAAGATGGAGATTAGCTCTCTTGAGCTTCTCTCTAGCACTATCCATACGTCTTCTGTGTCATACCCGTTCCAACGCGGGAATAATTCGAGACGAGATTAAATCAAGTGGCGAAACCGGTAAAACATCTACCGCTTTACCAGTCCACTGACCAATTCTATCCTTGCAACCGAAATCATTTTGCCATTTCGCCGCTCTTATTACCTAGCCGTTCGGATTGCCGATTATCGTTGATTTGGGTGAGGTAGGTCACTCCGGACAGTCGGCGCTGCACGCGCGTGTTAAAATCGAGAACGATCGGGGTGTAGCCCAGCGGTAGGGCGCCTGCTTTGGGAGCAGGAGGTCGGGCGTTCGATTCGCCCCACCCCGACCAGCCACGAAGTGGCGTTTCCTCTTTTCCCTAGCATCACTCGGCGGAAGTTTTTTCTTCGCTGGTGCGTGGATACCCGAGGTTGATGTTCGTTTGTGGCTCTGTGTTGTTCTCCGGTTTGGTAGCGACTGTGTTTGGGTACCCGGCACCGGCATCTAGTCCCGAGATGTCATAGAGATCTTGCGATTTGAACCCTCCTGAATATCCCCGGTACCGGTTCGTTATCGGTGCATTGATCCTCTTTGCCTTTTTCTCCGTGGGCTTGAATTTCTTCGTCGTCGCCCCGCTTTTACCGGTCATCATTGACGACTTTGAAATAAACCGCGCCACCGCAAGCCTTCTCATATCACTGGCGTTGTTGATCCACGCGTTCTTCGGACTTCCCGGAGGCATCCTTGCCGTCCGCTTCGGCCTGAAGCGGATGTATCTCATAAGCTGGTTCTTGATCGGGCTATCGGTGTTTTCGGCTGTAGCTCCCAACTTTGGGACACTTTTGATGCTTCGCTTGGCCTATGGTATCGGCTTCGGCGCTATCATCCCGACCACGGGTCCGCTTCTGATGCAATGGTTCCGTCCCAAAGAAATCACCGTCATGAACGGTCTCAACATAGCCGCTATGACTCTCGGTATTGCGCTCTCCGTATCGACGGCAGCTCCACTGGCGAACGCTCTGGGGTGGCAGAACACATTGAGCGTGTTTGGCGGCATCGCGTTGATAGGGGCCATCGCATGGGCGTTCTTTGGGGTAGACAATTCTGATGCGCGGTCCAGCGGGCCTAGGATATCGCGAACCGAAGTATTGGACGTCCTTCGTAATCGAACGATCTTGCTATTGGTGGTCGCGGACGCCCTGGTATGGATGCAATACACGGCTTTGACGACCTGGCTGCCTGCTTTCTACCATGAGGTCCGGGGTATGTCGTTGACCGAGTCAGGGTTTATCACCGGGCTGCTACCCTTCGTGGGGATATTTGCAGTATTAGTGGGCGGCTTTCTCCCGCTGCGGTTCGCATCCAAGAAACCATTCTTCATAATCCCTGGAATCCTGCTCGTGCTGGGCGGACTTGGATCATTTTTGATGGCCGGTACACCCGGCATCTTTATCGCAGTTTTACTGCTGGGAATCGGTACCTGGTCATATACGCCAACGCTTCTTTCCCTGCCGATGGAATTACCGGGCATGACCCAAGACAAGGTTGCAGTGGTCTGGGGAACTTTTGTGACGGTGTCGGGTATCGGGATGTTTGTGTCACCGATCACGGTGGGAGCTATCCGAGATATCACAGGCGGCTATCTGCCGGGATTCATCATATTTGCCGTGGGAGCATGTTTCTTGGTGATAGCCGGTGTTGTCTTGCCAAAGACCCCACAGACCACTGGTGCTTCAGATCGTGATGTATAAAACCAACAGTACCCGTTACTTAGGCTTCTCATTCATTGATGAATATCGTTAAGATACCCGCGCGATAATCATCTTGATCCTGTAGCCGCCACGTGCGGGTTTCCTTTGTCCTTCCCATCAAGAGCACTCCTACTAGAACACTCCACCGGGGGGATTTATTTTGGCTGACCTGTTAACTAACAAAGTTGTACTGGTGACCGGCGCTGGCGGCGGCATCGGGCGGGCCATCGCCATCGCCATGGCCGGCGAGGGCGCCAAAATCGCGGTCACTGGTAGAGACACCGGCAGGCTGGAACAAGTCACCGGCGAGATAACACTGGCCGGGGGTCAGGCCGCCGCCTGGCGGATGGACGTGTCCAGCGAGGCCGAGGTCGAAGATGCGGTGGGAAAGATCACCAAGCAGTGGGACCGGATAGACATCTTGGTGAATAACGCCGGGATCATCCATGCCGATAACCCGGTGTGGAGTACCCCCATCTCTCACTGGGATGAAGAGATGGCCATCAACCTGCGGGGAACGTTCCTCTGTTGCCACTACGTATTGCCGCAGATGGTGGAGCGTGGGGAAGGCGTCATCATCAACATCGGTTCGTCGTCTGGGACCATACCCGAAGACATGTCCGGGGCCTACGGCGCCACCAAGTGGGGCGTCATTGGGTACACCACGTCGCTGGCCAAATCGGTCCGTCCCCACGGAGTGCGGGTGAACGGCCTCAACCCGGGCTGGGTCGAGACCGGCATGACCGCCGGGCAGATTCCGGTCAACGCCGGCCTCGAATGGACCCAGCCCGAGGATATCGCCCGGGCAGCGCTGTTCCTGGCCGCCCACGCTCCGGCCGACATGACCGGGCAGTTCATAAACCTATTCGGGGCCAACGACCACTCGGGCCACGCGCCCGGCCCTGTATAATCAGGCGGATCGGGCGGCATTCATAACAAGATGGACCCGCCCCTAATAACTAAATAAGACGCCGGGCCATACCGCTGGTATAGCTCGCCGTTTTCGATAACACGAGGATACTTTGACTTTCGTGATCACCAAACCCTGTATCGGGGTTAAGGACGCTTCTTGCGTTGATGTCTGTCCGGTGCGCTGCATCGCCTCTACGGATGAAGAAGAGATGTATCACATAGACGCCGGAACGTGCATCAATTGCACCTACTGCGAGCCCGTCTGCCCGGTGAACGCCATCTTCGACGAGTTCAAGATGCCGTCGGACCAGCGTGAGTTCCTGCGGAGAAACCGGGAGTTCTTCAAGAACAACCCCTAGGCCACCGGCACCACCGGGTTTCCATTTTCTGGATTTTTCCGGCCGTATTTGGCTCCGGTTTCTATCTTCCGGCATTCAGCCGCTCAGGCTCGACTTAGCAGCGCCTCTGTGAAAACCTGTTTGTATGGTGGCGACGGGGGAAATTGCTGCTTTTTTCGGCGCTTTTCGCTTTGGCCGGGCTTGCCCTCGGCCTTTTTCTCGTTGTGCCTTGGCCGACCAGCATCGGCGCCGATGAACTGGACTTCGGCGGCAACGGCGGGGCCAAGTCCGGCAGCGGCGAGTTCAACAAATACGTGTCCCGGGACAGCCGGGCGCTCATCGGCAAGGTCCCGGTGGGCATCAAAGACCTATCCATCCAGCTAACCGCCAGCTCCGACCTGGACATCGAGCTCTGGGACGGCGATGTGTTCGTCGTCGGCTGGGAGGCCGACGGCGCCAAGGCGCTGCTCTACGGCGAAACTGAGACGACCGGCGAGTACAACGGCGTCGACATCACCTGGAGCGGCTGGAACGGTGACGGAGCCGCCAGGGGCAACGAATCGATCACCGTCTCCGGGACCACCAAGAACACCTTCCTGATGAAGGTGTTCGGCTATCAATCAGGCTCCGTCAAAGTCGAATACTCCTGGGTGGGCGCAGGCATTGCCGGCCCGGCTTCCAGCGGCTCGGGAAGGTTCTCCAAATCGGTCCCCCAGAACGGTCGGGCTTTGATCGGCGAGATTCCAGCGGGAGTCGACGGCCTGCAGATCGACCTCATCGCCGGCCACGACCTGGACATCGAACTCTGGGACGGCGAGGTGTTCGTCGTCGGCTGGCAGGTTGGCGGAAAGAAATCGCTGATCTACAGCAGTTCTCCGGTCACTGGGCTCTACCGCGGGGTCTCCATTTTCTGGAGCGGCTGGGACGGGTTGGACGGCCGGAAGGGCAGCGAGTACATCAGGATCGCAGGCACCACCCAGAATTCGTTCTTGATGAAGGTCTACGGCTACCAGGAAGGGAACGTCATCGTTGAGTACGACTGGGGCTCTGAGGTAATCATCCCAACCCCAAAGCCGGCGCCGGCGCCTACCCCAGCGCCCACGCCTATCGCCGCGCCTGCACCCACCCCAACGCCTACTCCGACGCCGGAACCCACGCCAGCCCCGCAGACCGTCAGGACTTGGGTCGGCGGGTTCATGGGGCCCTGGAACGAACGGCTTAACTGGTAGCCCATCGGCCTGCCCTCCGGCGATGAGCTGATCGTGATCGAGGGGACCGCTGCCGAGAAACAGATGCCCCGCATGAACGTTGATTTCACCTTGACCACCAGCGCGATCAAGATCGGTCCGGTCAACTCCATGCTCCTGGTCTCCCCTGGCGTGACTTTCACCAACCACGGGACCATCGACGCCCAGGGAGACCTCCTACTCCAGGGCAACACAGTCAATTGGGGGGTCTATAACAACCAAGCCAAAATAGACGTCTCCGGCGATACCGGGAGGCTTGCCAACCATGTGGCTGGCGTGCTGAACAACTCAGCCAGCGGGTCCAGCCAGGGTCCGATCATCAACGCCTGCGGTGGCATCATCAACGACTCCGGGGAATTGGGCCCGGTCTCGTGGGCGCCCTGTGTCTGGAGCGGGGCGGGAGGGAACGACAAGTGGTCCAACCCCGCCAACTGGGTCAACGGCGTGGTCCCTCCGGGAGAACACCCTGTGTTGATCAACGGTGAGGGCAGCGCCGCCGCCATGGTGCTGCTGGACTTTAACCTGGTCATCAAGGCCCGGTCGTTGACCGTGGGGGCCGGCGACACATTGACCATTGGTGAAGTTGGCTCTGGGGCCTACGGGCGTGCCACCCTCTCGGTCGAAGAGCCGGGCGGATTGTTGATTAACCGCGGTACCGTGGCAGTCTCGAACCGGTCCAGTCTGCGCCGCGACCCCTTAGCCGTCTTCGACAACAAGGCCGGCATCGTGCGTATCGCCTGCCGAGGCTCCGGCCCTCTGAACGCGGTGAACGGCGGCTAGACGGTGATTGACCCCTGCTTCTGGAACGCCGGCGGTGTCAGCAGCAATTGGTCTAAGGCGGCGAATTGGGACTCGGACACCCTGCCGACATCAGACGACGCAATCTTGGTCCGCGACGCCGACGGCGACATCACCATCGTCAATCTGGATGTATCTTTTGAACTTAGCTCCCAGGGCAGCCTGACCGTGGCCGGGGGTCAGACGCTGAACGTCGCGGAGGGGGTTACGCTAAGCATCGCCAATCAAACGCCCGGCGGCTTCATCTGGATTGACGGCACCCTCAACCTCAACGGAGGCACGCTCCTTAGCCAGGCCAGCGGGCTGATCACTAACCGGGGTACCATCAACGTGAAGGGCGGGACCATAAATAACCAGGGCAACTCCCTGGTGAACCGCACCGGGGGCAACATCAATAACATCGGCGGCCTGATCACCAATAGCGCCGGGGCCGCGTTCACCAATGCCGGCGCCGTGGACAACGACGCCGCCTCCAACTTCATCCTAGACGGCCTGGCCACCTTCACCAACGACGGCGCTTTAACCAACGCCGGGCTATTCAACTCCGCCAGCCATGCCAGCGTTATCACGAACCGAAACGGCGGGACCAACCTCAATAGCGGCACCATGAACCTCGGCGGCCAAGGAGCGATGTCCAACCTAACCGGCGCCAAGATCACCAACTCGGGCCGGACCAGCATGTTCGACAGCCTGCCGGACAACCGGGGCACTATCGAGAACACGGGGACCATCGAGGTGTTCCACTTTGGCTCTTACCAGAACCTGGGTGGGCTGCTGGACATCAAAACGGGCGGCGCTTTCACGAACGCCGGTTCGACGATCAATCTCGTCGACGGAGTCATCAATAACGCCGGCTCGATCATCAACGACCGTAACCTGGTCAACGCTGGCGCCATGAATAATCTTTGTAGCGGCTCCATCGAGGGCCCGGTCAGCGGCAACCAGCCGGTCCTCGTCTGTTCGATCAGCTAGGCCCCTTCCGTTCATTCCTCCCGGCCCCACCTACCGCTCAGCCCATTGACTAACCGCGTCCAGCAGTTAGAATCTTGCCAACCATCTAGGTTCCCATTCGGTTCCCCATTTGGTTTCCATGGAATCTATCAATAACACCGGCAGGGGGTAGCTATGCGGCTGGAGAATAAGGTTGCTTTCATCAGCGGCGGGGCCCGGGGTATGGGCGCCGCCGAGGCCAGAATGTTCGCCCAAGAGGGCGCTAAGGTCGTCATCGGGGATGTGCTCGATGAAGACGGCCGCAAGACCGAGGCCGCGATCAACGATCTGGGCGGCGAGTGCCTTTTCGTCCACCTGGACGTGAGCAGCGAAGAGAACTGGATAACGGCCATCGCGGAGACGGTGAGCCGCTTCGGTAAATTGGACATCCTGGTCAACAACGCGGGAGTGGTTTCCAGGGTCAAGCTCGAAGACATCACCCTCAACGAGTGGGACCGGGTCATGGACATCAACGCCAAGGGCGTGTTCCTAGGCACCAAAACCGCCATCCCCGAGATGCGGAAGGCCGGTGGCGGATCCATCGTCAACATCTCTTCCATCTCGGGTATCGCCGGCCAGGCTTACGTCTCGGCCGTGTATAACGCCTCCAAGGGCGCGGTGCGCATCTTCACCAAATCCACCGCCATCCAGTACGCCGCGGAGGGCATCCGGGCCAACTCCATCCACCCCGGCCCGATCGACACCCCGATGACCGACTTCCGCCAGGGCGACCCGGCGGCGGTGGCCGAGTCCATCGCCCGCGTGCCCATCGGCCGCACCGGCCAGCCCGAAGACGTGGCCTACGGGGTGCTGTACCTGGCGTCGGACGAGTCATCGTTCGTAACCGGCAGCGAGCTGGTCATAGACGGAGGCTTCCTAGCCCAATAACACTGCAAGTGTGTTTTGTACGGATAAGTTTGGTAGGCACAAGGGAGAGTTCTGATGCGCGAGAGGGTTCTTGAGGGCAAGATAGCTATCGTTACTGGGGCGGCCAGTCCTAGAGGGTTGGGACGGGCTATGACTGAGGCTTTGGTCAAGGCTGGGGCTAGAGTTTCAATGATGGACATCAACCAGCAGTGGCTTGATGAGACGTCAAACTACATGCGGGAGATCGGCGGCGACGATTGCGTCATGACCCAGATCGTCGATGTTTCCTCCATTGGAGAGGTTGAGCGTTCGATACAACGCACCATCGAAGAACTCGGCGGGCTCCACATTTTAGTCAACAACGCCGGTATCGCGCCCCGGAACATGCTCATGGGCGGCGAGACCAAAAACAACTTCTGGGAGGTGCCCGCCGAGGAGTGGGACCGGGTCGTCTCGGTGAACAGCAGCGGCCCATTCTACATGACCCGGACAGTGGTGCCCCACATGCTGGCCCAGGGCTGGGGCCGGATCATCGGCGTCACCACCAGCATGAACACCATGTACCGCGAGGGAGGCGCGCCCTACGGCCCCTCCAAGGCCGCCCACGAAGCCCTGGTGGCCATGGCCTCCCGGGAGCTGGAGGGCACAGGAGTCACGGTAAACGTCCTCGTGCCCGGCGGCATGGCCAGCACCGACCTGATCCCCGACGACACCGGCCACCAACGCGAGAACATGATCAACCCCGAAGTCATGCAGGCGCCCGTGGTCTGGCTGGCATCTGACGCGTCCGTCGGCATCAACGGCCAACGCTTAATCGGCTACTACTGGGACGAAGACCTGCCCCTAGAAGAACGCCTGGAAAAGGCCGCCGCCCCCGCCGCCTGGCCCCAACTCGGCGCACAGGCCATACGCCTGGGTTAGTCCGGCTAAAAGTCCCTTCTCCCGTCTCAACGGGGGAAGGTTAGGTCCGACGAAGTCGAGACTCTCGATAAAATCGGAGATGGGGCCCTCCACCACCATGCGCATCACCAACTGGCTCCCCGCTTTCGCTCCTACCCAAAGGCCAATCAAACTCGGCCTGTCAGACAACTGGCGTCAGATCGCCCTGCTGGTGGCCACCAACATGTTTGTCGGCGGGATGATCGGCAGGGAGCGCACCATCCTGCCCGGCCTGGCCGAACAGGAATTCGGGATCACCTCCAAGACCGCCGTCGTCTCCTTCATCGCCACCGTCGGTCTGGCCAAGGCCGGGTCCAACCTCCTGGTCGGGACCCTCGCCGGACGGTTCACCCGCCGCCGCATCCTAATCGCCGGTTGGATGATCGGCATCCCGGTCCCATTCTTGTTGATCTGGGCGCCTGCCTGGGGCTGGATCATCGGCGCCAACCTGTTATTGGGCGTCAACCAAGGACTTGCCTGGTCCATGACCGTCAACATGAAGATGGACCTGGCCGGGCCCCGCTGGCGAGGGCTGGTTCTGGGATTCAATGAGTCGGCCGGCTATTTATCGCTCGCGGTGATGGCGTTACTCACCGGGATCATCGCGGACTCCTACGGCCTCAGGCCAGAGCCCTTCTACCTGGGGATCGGCATCGCCGCCGCGGGCTTGGCCTTCAGCGTCCTATTCATCCGGGACACGTCGGCCCATCTGGCCTTGGAGTCCGGCGGAGTTTCGGACGCGACGCAGGCCCGTTCGTCGTTAAAGTCCAACTTTGCCGACGCCACCTGGCGCAAGCCCTACCTGTTCGGAATCACCCAGGCAGGGCTGGTGAAGAACCTGAACGACGGAGTTGCCTGGGGATATTCCCGCTCTACTTCGCCAGCCAGGGCCTACCCCCGGACCGCATCGCCATCTTGGTCGCGGTCTACCCGCTGGTCTGGGTAGGCCTCCAACTGGCTACCGGCTGGGCCAGCGACATCCTAGGCCGCAAACCTCTGATAGTAATAGGCATGCTGCTGCAAGGCGGGGCGATCTCGGTAACAGCGGGCGTGGATTCCTACGGAGTCTGGCTCGGCTCCATGGCCCTGCTCGGCCTGGGCACTGCCCTGGTCTACCCCACGTTATTGGCCGCCGTGGGCGACGCCGCTCCCGCCACCGACCGGGCGTCATTACTGGGGGTATACCGCTTCTGGCGCGACGCCGGATTCATAATCGGGGCCCTACTAGCCGGCGCCGTAGCCGACCTATTCGGCTTCAAACCAGCCATCCAACTGATAGCGGGAATAACCGTGGGTTCAGGGGTGCTGGCTTTCTTCACGGTCAGAGGCCGACAGGTATAGTCCCTTCTCCCGCTTTTGTACTGTCATTCTGAGGAGCGCCGAAGGCCGACGTAGAATCTCGTTTTGCGGTTCCGGCGGGTTCGACCAAAGCAATGAGACCCCTCGCTTCACTCGGGGTGACAGCAGAGCATGGCAGTCAAATTCGAAGCATGAGGGCGCTCCTCATTGGGTACACCACTTTCAAAGCACCAAAATCCTTCCCTGCACCAACCCCGGCTCCAACTCCAGCAGCCCGATGGACGGCACCACCTTGAACCGCCGTTTGCCCGCCGCGCCGGGGTTGAAGAAAGTCAGGCCGCCCCTCAGTTCGTGGAAGGCCATGTGGCTGTGGCCGAAGACGACCGCATCGGCGTTATCCTCAAGATAAGCCGCCAGCCCAGCATCGTCCCCCTCTTTTGGGACCTTTACGATGTGCGTCAGGAAGATGCGGCAGCCGCCCAAGTCGAGGGTCTCGATCTCGGGGAACTCAGACTCCGGCCCCTCCCGGTCGTTGTTGCCGCGCACCGCCGTCACTGGCGCGATCTCCGATAGCTGCTCGACGATCTGCCCCGAGCCGATGTCGCCCGCATGCAGGATGTGCTCCACCCCCTCAAGCAGCGGCGGCACACGCGGGTCATAGAAGCCGTGGGTGTCTGATACAACGCCGATCAACATAACGCCCATTATACTGGGCGAAGTCCCATCGCATATGGATGACATGATCGATGCGCCAACGCAATAGTCCAAACGCCAATCGTATCGGTGCAGTATATTAAGGCCATGCCCGAAGCCCCAGACCTGGAAGTCGTCAAAGACTATCTGAACGCCAACCTGAAGGATGCGACCGTGGCGTCCTGCAAGGTTTTGCGGCCGACGGTGGTGCGGTCTCTCGCAACCGGGATCACCGGAGACCTGCCTGGCCGGATGTTTCTTGACGCCCAGCGGCGGGGCAAATTCCTGACATTGCGGTTCTCCGGCGGGCGCAGTCTGGTCATCAACCCCATGCTCACCGGTGCGTTGCAGCACTGCCAAGAAACCGTCCGAGTCCAGAAGAAGACCTGTGTGTCGCTAAGCTTGGGCGGCGGGATGGACCTGCGCTATCTGGACGACCGGCAGATGGGCAAGGTCTACTACATAAGAAACGGGGAGCCCGGGGACAACGGCGAGGACGGCGGCGACGCCCAAGATGACTTGGTCCCCCAATACACCGGCCTGGGCCCGGACGTTCTTTCAGGCATCGACTTCGAAGAATTCCAAACCCGGCTGAAGAAGTTCAACGGCGAAATCAAAGGCGTCCTCACCCGCGGGGCCTTCATCTCAGGCATCGGCAACGCCTACTCGGACGAGATACTATTCGCCGCCGGAATCTCTCCCTTCAAGAAATGCCGGGCCCTGAAGCCGGACGAATTGCAAACGCTCCACACCCAGTGCCGCCAGGTGCTGGAAGAAGCCACCGAAACCCTCAGAGAGCGCATGGGCGGCGACATCCATAAGAAGGTGCGCGACTTCTTGAAGGTCCACAACAAGGGCGGCCAACCCTGCCCCAAGTGCGGCGGCAACATCACCCAGTTGAACGCCAACCAACGCATCACCAGCTACTGCCGCCACTGCCAACCAGGACTTCTTATACGCAATTGATCCGGCCCTAGGCCAACTTGCCCCGTTCAACCAGCGTTTTCCCGTTGGCTTGGACCGTGGCATCGGTCAAGAATAACCAATGGTGGTAGCTGGAGATGACATCTCCGCCAGACTCCTGGTTGTCCCCCAAACTCAGCCGGATAACGCCGTCGCCGTACCCAAAATAGGGGGCCGTTTTGGGGTATTCCGGCAGTAGCGTCAACCCCGGGCTGACCCCCAGGTTGAACTCGCCGATGCGGTCTTTATCTCCAGTCTGGATGCCCCAAACCGCCTGGACATAATCGTTATGGTGCTGGGACTCCACGCTGGTGATCCGCCCGTCCTGAAAGTTATACGTCAGAGTGCCCACCTGACGCCCAAAGAATGTCTCATCGGCACAGACCAGCCGCCCTTGTGTGTTCGTGATGTCAACCGTGCGTATCGCGCCCGCCGGCAGCTCCACTTCCCGGTCTCTTGCGCTGCCCGATCTGGCATAAGAGGAAATAAACTCTTGGGAGGCTTGGCCGTTGCCCCGATGGAAATGGGCTTCTTTGAGCGTAAAAGTCAGGTCGGTGCCGGCCGGATTCGTTATGTGCACGGAGCAATCACGCAAGGTGGCGATCAACTCTTGCTGCCGGGAGTCGAGGGCCGAATAGTCGATGAATAGCGCCTTTTCGTACATCTCTGAAAGGATGCCAAATTCCACCGGGTCGTTGGGGTCGATCACCCAATGGAAGTGGATGGAACGGCCGGGCCAGGTCTTTAGGATCTTCTCGGTCTGACCCGGATTTATCAGCCAAAAGGTTGGCAGCCAGATATAGATGTCCGCCAGGTCAAACATCGATGCCATGGCGCTGTCTTCCATCTCCACCAACCCAGGGTCCTCCCGGCGGCGGTGGCTGCGCCGCACGGCTTCCAGGCCGCCCGAGTTGACCATCGACACGCTCAACTCAACCGCTCCGGCCCGGACCAACTCGATCCGGACCTGCTCGGTCAGGGCTGGAAAATACGTTGGGTCGGCGTGAATGATCACCTTTTCGCCGGGTTGGGTCTTCAGGGAGTCGTGGACGATCAACCGGGCGACCTTGCCCCAGTCGCAGGCGAACTCAACCGGGACTCCTGAGTTTACGCCTGAATTTATGATTGAAGGGATCACCGGCTTCATCATTGCAGAGCCCTCCTGGCTTTGGTTCAGACGGTTGGGTCAGATGGTCGGGAGATGGCCGAATATTAGCACGGTCCAGTCGCCCGCCGGGACTCCTGATTCGCGATTAAAAGCCGAGCCTCGAAACAATCTCTTTTTTATAATCGGTATTTTCTGATAAGCCATTCATCGAACAGGCGTCCCAGGCTCAGATTAGCCGATATTGAGTATTGACATTGACCCACCCAGATTTTTAGAATGTGGTCATAAACCAATTAACCTTGGTTAGTTTGCCTCTAGCCGAGGGGCAGCCACCATCAGCTCCCCGCAGATGAATGCGAATCGCAGCCCATTCATCAACTGGGGACCGAGATACGTAAAAATCTAAAACCAGATAGAACTGTTCACCGTTTAGAAGGAGGAGTGAATGCCTGACCAAGAGATTGCTTTGATGGCCCACCTTCTGCGCCGCGCCGGTTACGGAGCGAGCCGCGATGAGATTGAGGCCAGAGTAGCCCAGGGCTACGACAGCGTGGTCGAGGAGCTTCTGAATCCCGGAGACGACCCAGGGATCGACGAGGACTTGATGTACCGCGCCTATCCGTCCTACTTCGACAAGGCCGCCATCGAGACCGGTCAGACCGAGTGGGTCTACCGCATGATCAACAACAAGTACCAGCTTAAAGAGAAGATGTCCCTCTTCTGGCACACCATTCTCTGCGCTGGCGACAATAAGGTTGACAACGCCCGGACCACGGCGATCCAGATCGACAAGTTCCGGGACTATGGCATGGGCAACTTCAAAGAGATGCTCATGATGCTCTCCACCGACCCGGCCATGCTCTACTACCTGGACAACATCGAGAGCCACAAGACCGCAGTCAATGAGAACTTCGGCCGCGAGCTTCTGGAATTGTTCTCCATCGGCGTGGGCATGGACAACGAGTTCAACTACACCGAGGACGACGTCAAGGCCTGCGCCCGTGCCTTCACCGGCTGGAACCTGGCCCCGACGATCCCCGTCTTCCCCTACGGCCGGACTCCCTTCGAGTTCCGGTTCGATCCCGCCGACCACGACTACGGCGAGAAGACCTTCCTGGGCGAGACCGGCAACTGGGATGGCGGCGACATCGTCGATATCATCTGCAAACAGCCGGCCACCGCCAGGTTCGTCGCCCGCAAGCTCTACGACTTTTTCGTCGCCGACGAGCCGCCCGTGCCTTCCTGGCGCTTGGCCGAGCCCCGCGACATGGACGCGATCAAACAATTGGAGAAGGCTTACTTCGACTCCGGTTACGAGATCACCGCCATGTTGACGGTCCTGTTCAACTCAGACTTCTTCAAGGACGAGGCGGTCCGGTTCGCCAAGGTCAAGAGTCCCGCGGACGTGGTCATCGGCACCATGCGCATGGTGGGCGACCACCTTGAGCCCAAGCCGGGCCTGTTCTTGGTGGCCATGGAGCCCAAATACATGGGCTTGGACCTGATGAACCCCCCGACCGTCGAAGGCTGGCACATGGGCCGCGAGTGGATCAACAGCGGCAGCCTCATCGACCGGATCAACTTCGCATCTTCCATGCTGGGCAACACCGAACTGCCCGGAGTAAAGAACATCATCGACCGGCTGATGGCCATCGGCGATGTCCCAAGCTCCGAACAGTTCTTGGACGGTTGCCTGGACCTGCTCGGTCCCATGGACCTGGCCCAGGAGACCCGCGGCCAACTGACCGCGCACCTGGATGCCGGCGGAGCCCTGAAACACGGCGACGCCACAGAGCAGAGTGAGTTCTCCCGCAGAGCGGGCGAGACTCTGCAGATGATTGCCACAACTTCGGAGTTCCAGTTCGGCTAGGAACTCTTCACCCGATCGATTAAATCACACTAAATATCCGACTAAAGGCGGAGGAATAGGGATGGTATCAACGGTAAAAGATCCGGTCTTGGCAGTGATGTCATTGTCCGGTGGAAACGATGGCTTAAACACGGTTATCCCGTACAACAGTCCTCACTACCGGGACTATCGGCAGTCTCTGGGAATCCCTGAGGACCAGATAATCCCCATCACGGACCAGCTGGGCTTGCACCCGGCCATGGCGCCGCTGAAGAAGTACTGGGACGAGGGCCATCTGGCCATCATCCAGGGCATCGGCTACCCCAACGGCAGCCTTTCCCACTTCCGGTCCATGGACATCTGGGCCACCTGCGAACCCGTTGAGTTGGGCATCACCGGTTGGCTGGGCAGCGTCATTCAGGACGTTGACCCCAAGGGCGAGAACGTGCTCACGGGCGTCAACTTCGGACGCGGCCTGCCCCGCTCCCTCGCCAAAGAGGGTGTGGCGGTAGCCTCCGTGGGCGACCTCAGCACCTACGGCCTGCTCACCGACATGGGCGCCGAAGCCCAGCGGGCCGAGGCTCTAGACCTGTTCGGCCGCATGTACGCTCCGGCCATCGGGCAGGGCGCGGTGGACGATTACATCCGCCGGACCGGCATCGAAGCTCTCCAGGGCGCCGACATCCTGAGCACCGCCCCCGGTCTATACAAGTCCGAGGTCGAATACCCCAGCGGCGCTATGGGCGGATACCTCCGCGATATGGCCCAGGTGCACAATGCCGAGTTCGGCACCAAGGTGATGTTCACCACGGCTCCCTACAACATCTTCGACACCCACGCAAATCAGGCGGTGGGACACGCCAACCTGTTGCAGGACGTAGCCATGAGCATCGATTCGTTCATGACTGACATCCGCCAATTGGACAAGAGCGACAACGTAACGTTGTTCTTCTACTCTGAGTTTGGCCGGCGGGCCATGGACAACGGCTCCGGCACCGACCACGGCACCGGCGGAGTGGCCTTCGTCATCGGCGACCACGTCAAGGGCGGCCTCTACGGCGAGTACCCGTCCCTGGAGCCCAACAAGTTGGAGGACGGCGGCAACCTACAGCACAACGTAGACTTCCGCTGCGCCTACACCACTCTGCTGGACCAGTGGATGGGCCTGGACGCCAAGGCGATCACCGGCGGCAACTTCGAGCCCATACCCTTTCTTTAAGCGAACGCTCGAAGACCCGCGAAAAATCTAGTAAATCAGCCTCTGCGCCGGAGCAAACGCCGCGGCGCGGGGCGTCGAACCCTTGAGGAGAATAGCTATGGCTAGTGTATTCCTGGGCATCAATGACCGGACGTTCACCTACGCTTTCACGGCTGGACGCTCCGAGTTCCAGGGCACCGGGTTCCGCAACCCGATGGACTTCGCCCTGGGTCCCGACGATTTGGTCTATATCGTCAACCGCTCCTACGAGTCCCGGGCCGATGGCACCCGCATCAACCTGTTCCGCATCGGCGAGGACAAAGAAGAGTACATCACAGAGTTCGGTTCCTACGGCGAGGAACCGGGTCAGTTCATCTGGCCCATGGCCATCGCCCTGGACAAGGACACCAACGTCTACGTAACCGACGAGTGGACCCACCGCATCACCATCTTCAACAAAGACGGCGAGTACCAGAGCCACTGGGGCACTCACGGTTCCGGCGACGGCGAGTTAGACCGCCCTGCCGGCATCACCATCGGCCCCGACGGCACCGTCTACGTAGTGGACAGCCGCAACAACCGGGTCCAAAAATTCTCCCTGGACGGCAAATTCCTGGGCAAGTTCGGCGCCGCCGGCTCCGGCGAAGGCGAATTCAACCTACCCTGGGGCATCTGCCTGGACAAGGATGGAAACATCTTCGTCGCCGACTGGCGCAACGACCGCATCCAGTCCTTCACCAATGACGGCAAGTGGCTGGCCTCCTTCGGCAGGCCCGGCACCGGCGGTGACTGCACCGTCGCCCGTGAAGCAGGCGGCATGGTCTACGTCGATATTCCCGTTGGCGAGTTCAACCGCCCCACCGGCGTCTGCGTCGATGACGACGGCGACATCTACATCGCCGACTGGCTGAACAACCGTGTCCAAGTCCTCACGGCCGAGGGCCGGTTCATAACAGAGTTCAACGGCGACGCCGCGCTCTCCAGCCTGGGCGTCGACAAGATCAAGTCCAACCCGGACATGATCCGCCAGCGCAACGGCGTGCGGGACTTCACCCCTGAGAAGGTACTGTGGGCCCCCTGCGCAGTGCGTGTTGACCACCGTGGCCGCGTCATGATCGCGGACACCACCCGGCACCGGTTCCAGGTCTACCAGAAGAACTCGGAGCCAATGCTGGTCTAGCCGGCAATGCCGGTCCAACTAGACACACGCTGGCGCTTGGGTAGCTAGTCTACCCAAGCGTCAGTTTTTTTGTGCCACCAACACGAGGATCATCGAGAGGAAGCATGACCCCGGACAGCGAAAAAAACCCGGCGAGCCGGCCACCGCTGGCCGCCCAACAGGTCTTTGGCCCCCAGGCGGCCGTCTACGCCACCAGCAAGGTGCACATCCGCGACGACAGCTTGGAGTCGGTGGAGCGCATGGTGGACGCGGCCAACGGGACCAACCGCTACGGCTGGACCATCGACCTGGGCACCGGCGCCGGGTTCACCGCCTTCGCCGTGGCCGGAGTGTCCGGCCGGGTCATCGCCAGCGACGTCACCGAGCCGATGTTGCGCCAAGCCCAGCGCCTGGGCCGGGAGCGGGGCATCTCCAACCTGGGCCTAAGTCAGAACGCCGCCGAGGCCCTGCCTTTCGCCGGCGAGTCCGTGGACCTGGTCACCTCCCGGGTTTCCGCCCACCATTTTAGGGACTTCGAAAAAGCCCTGGACGAGGCCCAGCGGGTGCTGAAGCCAGGTGGCTCGCTGCTCATGGCCGACAGCATCGCCCCCGAAGACGACGCCATCACCGATTGGATGAACGAGATAGAACTGCGCCGCGATTTCAGCCACGTGGAGAACCGCAAGATATCCAAGATCCAGGCGCTGTTGGCCGAACGCGGCTTCACCGTGGTCGAGAACGACTACCCCCGCATCTACCTGCGCTTCAACGAATGGACCGCCCGCGCCAAGGTTTCCACCGAAGAAACCGCCGCCCTCCGCAAAGAATTCCTAGAAGCCCCAGCCGCCACCCGCGAAGCCTTCCAAGTAGCCCCGGTCCACCACGACATAGCCTTCTCCTGGCCCTGCTGGGTGTTCCGGGCGGTTAAGGGGTAGGCTATCTCGGGCAAACTGGCTTATGAGGTCCCTTCGACAGGTCCGAATTGATTGAGACCCTCGACCTAAGCCGGGGCTAAAGATGAGCGGAGAGAGGAAAACGTTCGTGGTGAGCCCCGTCGAACCACCACTGCGCCTAGACGGGGGTTCTTCGACAGGTCCGATTCCATCGAGACCCTCGACCCAAGTCGGGGCTCAGGATGAGCGGAAGAGAAGACTTTGCCTCGTCTAACAATGACACCTAAAACCTCGCCCTATTCCCGCTAATGGTAAGCCCGTCAAACCACCGCACCACGTATGCCGAAGTACTTCTCGCCAATGACCTGTCTAGTACACACGAATCGAGACCCCCATTCGGTGTAAAATGCCACCAACTAGGTAATGGGCAAGCCGTGACCAGTTCCGGACAGGCAGACAGGTTGTTCGTTGGCCGGCATCAGGAGATGGCCGAGCTCAACGCTGCCCTGGACGACGCCATGGCTGGCCGCGGCAGGCTGATTATGCTGGCCGGTGAGCCCGGAATAGGCAAGACCAGCATCGCCCGTGAGTTGACTTCCCACGCCTCTGATCTGGGCGCTCAGGTGCTCTGGGGATGGTGCTACGAGCGCGAGGGCGCACCACCTTATTGGCCATGGGTCCAGCCCATCAAAGCCTACGTCGCAGGCACATCCTCCGACCAGTTGCTTGCCCAGATGGGCTCCGGGGCGGCTGACATAGCGGACCTTATACCGGAGATTCGACAGAAACTCCCTGACTTGGAGATTCCGCTAGCCCTTGACCCTGAACAGACCCGGTTCCCCTTTTTTAATTCCATAGCCACCTTCCTCAAGACCATGGCGCAACCCCAGTCGCTAGTCGTGGTTTTAGACGACCTCCACTGGTCTGACACCTCCTCATTGTTGCTGCTGGAGTTTCTTGCCCAGCAGATGGCTGAGAGCAACCTCCTGGTCATCGGCGCCTATCGCGACGTTGAAATAAATCGCCAACACCCGTTGACCGAATCCCTAGCGCGGCTGTCACGCAGCGCGTCGTTTCACCGGCTGGGGCTGGGCGGACTGGAATCAGACGCCGTTGGCCAATACGTCCGGGAGTCGGGCGGCGAAAACGCTTCTTCGGAGATGATCGGCGCCATCCACGCCCACACCGAGGGCAACCCTCTCTTCGTATCCGAAGTCGTCCAGCTATTAAGAGACCAAGATGGTCTGGAGAGCGCGGCCGGCGCCGCCACACCATTGGCGCTCGGGTTGCCTCAAGGGGTGATTGAAGCGATCGGACAGCGGCTCAACCGGTTATCGGAACCATGCGTAGATGCCCTGACGGTGGCGGCGGTGATCGGCCGTCAGTTCGACTTCAATCTGCTGAAGTACATCAGTCAAGATATCTCCGAGTTCCAGTTGCTGGAATCCATGGACGAGGCTCTAGAACCCCATATTTTGCAGGAGATTCCCGGCCAGCGAGACCGCTACCAGTTCAGCCACGCCTTGGTGCAGCAGACACTGCTGGAAAGACTCTCCACCAGCCGTAGAGTCAGGATGCATGCCAGGGTCGGCGAGGAGCTGGAGAAACAATACGGCGAACAGCCAGGAGAACACGCGGCAGAATTGGCCTACCACTTTTCCGAGTCTTCCCCATTGACGGGGCCGGACAAACTTGTGAAGTATGCAGGGTTGGCCGGTGAAAGGGCGCTGCGGGGCTATGCCTGGGAAGAGGCGATAACCCATTTCAACCTGGGGGTATCAGCAAAGGGCGGCCTCGTGGAAGACGGTCAATCCGCCGATCTGATGTTTGGCCTGGGACAAGCTGAGATCAACGCCGGCCGGGTACACGAAGGCTGGGAAACTCTTAAGAAAGCCTTCGATTATTACGTTGGAGCCGGAGACCAGGCTAAATTCGTCGCTGTAGCCGAACTTCCCTTGCCGTTCGTAACGGGCCTCCAAGACCCCGCCCGGCTCACAAGACAGGCACTGGATCTCGTCCCGCCCGGTTCTCACGAGCAAGGGAGGCTCTGGTGCGACTACGGAAACAAGCTGGGTATGCTGACAAGTGATTACTCGGGCGCCTCGGAGGCTTTTGCCAACGCCCTGTCCATCGCCCAAAGGGAGAACGACGCTAAGCTGGAGATGCGCATCTGGGCTTCGTCAGCCCAGATGAACTATTGGACCCTTCACATAGAAGATTGCATCGATGCGTCACTCAAAGCTATCGATCTTGCCCGCGATCACGACGAGCCCCTGACGCAAGTGATGGGCCACTACTACGCTGCATTAGCCTTGAGAGTGGTGGGAGACCTCGCTGGAGTGCGTCAACAAGCTACCGCAATCTTACCTTTGGCCGAAAAGCGTCAGGACCGGTTCTGGCTGGCTTCCGCCCTCAGCTCTGCTGCCGTCCCCCATCTGATGACCGGCAATTGGGCCGACGCCAAGGAATTTCTCCTGCGAGGCCTGGATGTCTGGCCGATCGACTCCCGTCTGCTTGGCGCTTTGATGCAAGCTGAATACCAGTCGGGCCGGTTCGAACAAGGAATGGCAGCACAAGAACAACTACTGGATGTCCTGCGCAGTGGGCGCTTCTCGACCCCGGTGGCCAAAGCCATTCTGGCGCTATCGCTTCCCATCTACGCCAACGTATCTGGTGAGTCTGATACCTTTGTTGACCATATTCAGGGAGCTGAAGATGTCGTCGCATCACCTTCTTCATCGCTTGGGCTCGTCCTTTGGGCTCGGGTAGGCTTGGCCTATTCAGCGGTGTTGAAGAACGATGCCGCTGAGGCCAAGGTCCAATACCGTGAGATCCAGCTAGCCTCGGGCCAGATGCTTCTTTCCGTTTGTTCAGACCGGATACTGGGACTCCTGTCGCACGTCATGGGAGAACCGCGGCAGGCGGACCTCCATTTTGAGGATGCACTCAACTTCTGCCGCCAAGCAGGCTACCGGCCCGAGTATGCCTGGACCTGCCACGACTATGCCGATTTCCTGCTCAAGCGCAACGAACGCGGCTACCGGTCGAGAATCACGGAATTGCTAGATGAGTCACTGGAGATTTCCACAGAATTGAGCATGCTTCCTCTCACCGAGAAGGTGGCCGCCCTTCAAGAACGGGCCGCATCCCGCTCGACCCGGGCATCAACTTTCCCCGGCGGGCTGGCCCAGTGGGAAGTCGAGGTGCTGCGCCACATCAGCGGAGGCAAGACTGACCGGGAGATCGGCGAAGAGTTGTTCATCAGCGTCAAGACCGTGGGCAACCACGTAAGCAACATCCTCAACAAGACTGGCAGCGCCAACCGCACCGAGGCCGCCACATTCGCAGCGCTGAATGGCCTCACCGCCCGTCAATAACCCGCAGGCAGAAACGGGTAGCCTAGCCTTTCCACCCCTCCAGGTTGTAGGCCATGTCCCAGAACTGGTGTTCCAGGCGGACGCTGGCGATGTACGCCTCGCCCATGGCGGTCAACTCCGCGGGGTCCGCCTCCGCGCCGAGCCGGTCTGCCATATCACGGATGTGCTGCGCCAGGGCGGCGAATTCTTCGGAGGTGTACATCTCGATCCACTGGGCGTACAGCGGCGCGTTCTGGGGCAGGCCTCGCCGCGTCAGGTGATTCCCGATCTCCCAGTACCCCCACTGGCAGGGCAGAAGCGACGCCACCAACTCCCCGAAACTCCCCTGGTAGGCCGTCTTCAGCAGGAAGCTGGTGTAAGCGACGGTGGTGGGGGCGGCGACGGTGGCCTCCAGCTCTTCGGCGCTGATGCCGAACTCTTGGCAATAACCGCGGTGGAGCGCCATCTCCACGTTCAGAGTCTCATCCAACAGGCCAGCGAACCAGGACATGTCGTCCAGGCGGGGAGCCCGGGCTGACGCCAGCGCCAGAGCCCGGCTGTAGTCAACCAAATAGGCATAGTCTTGGGTCACGTAGTGCTTGAACTTCTCCACCGGCAGGGTGCCGTCGCCCACGCCCGTGACGAAGGGATGGGCTAAGATCGCGTCCCTCATGGACTGACTCTGCGCCTCTATGTCAGATATGAATCCCATTTAAAGTCCAAAAAATCCGATTGAAATTGCCTAGATTTGCCTGGATTTGTTGTGAAAAGAGGGCTATATTTTCTCGGTCGCAGGTTGGTCTGCTCTCCCTCTGGCCCGTTATCCCGATGATAGTGATTCTATGAGGGGCGCAGCGGGCAGTCAATTTTCGGCGACTTAGGCAGGGTCCGGCCGCAGACCGGTCCCGCTTTCCTCGAAGATGGGCATACCGTATAATCAAGCTGGCCTCTTCTGTGAGGCCTAATCCCTATTCCGATCGACCATGCCCATCGGAGACCCAACGGAAGTGACCAACAATGGAAGTAGTTTTCACACAAGACGTTCCCAATAAGGCCAGGGCGGGCGAGGTCCGCCGGGTGCCCGACGGGTACGCACGCAACTATCTCTTGCCCCAGGGTTTGGCGGAAATCGCCACCCCCGAGGTGCTGAAACGGCTGCACAAGATCACCGCCGTCGGCGATGAAGTACGCGTCCGCGATACCGCCGTCATGGAAGAACTGGCCAGCGGCTTGGACGACATTTCCATCACCCTCACGGCCAGGATCACCCCCACCGGACGGTATTACGGCGCCATCACCAGCACCCACATCGCCATGGAATTGGCCGATAAAGTCGGCCGCGAAGTGGAACGCCGCTGGGTGGAGATAGCCGAGCCTATCCGCGAACCAGGCGAGTACGATGTGACGCTCCGGTTCTCAACCGAAGTCACAGCCACGATTCACGTCAACGCTGAGGTGGAAGAATAGGGCGATGTACGCTGAGAAGCTGTTACCCCATGACTTGGAGGCGGAGGAAGCGGTTGTTGGGTCGGTCTTGATCGATGGGGACTGCTTCTCTCGCGTCGCGCCTTACATCAAGGCAGATGATTTCTACCGCGAGAGGAATCAGCTGTGCTTTGCCGCCTGTGAGGCCCTCTTCCAGCGGGATGAGGCCATCGACCAAGTCACCCTGGCCAGGGAACTGAGCCGCGCCAGCCAACTTGAAACCGTGGGCGGCATGGCCTATCTCAGCCACCTGATCTCGGTAACGCCAACCTCGGCCCACTCCGAGCACTACGCCAACGTGGTGGCCCGCACGGCCACCATGCGTAAGCTCATCGACGTTGCCTCCCGCATCTCGACCATGGGCTACCAGGACACCGACGATGTGGACGCCACCCTTCGCCAGGCCGAGGACGCGCTGTTCACCATCCGGGGCACCGACTCCCAACGTGGCTTCATGCCGCTGCGGCAGATCTATGACCAATACCTGGAAGACCAGGCCGCCATCGCCGACCCCGTCCGAGACAACTCCGGCCCGGTGATGTGCGGTTACACCGACTTAGACGAACTCCTTGGCGGCATCCAACGCTCTGATTTGGTGATTCTCGGCGCCCGCCCGTCTTTGGGCAAGAGCACCCTGGCCTTGAACATCTGCCTGAACGCCGCCAAGAACGGCTCCACAGCCGGCGTGTTCAGCCTGGAGATGAGCCGCGAGCAACTTGCCGTAAGGATCCTATCTTCCGAGGCGGAGATCGACTCCCACCGCCTGCGCCTGGGCCTGGTCACCGAGGCTGAAGGCGAGCGAATCACCGACGCCATCGGTCAACTCTCCGACCTGCCGGTCTACATCGACGACACGCCGTTCCAGAGCATGATTGAGATGCGGAGCAAGGCCCGCCGCCTGTCGCAGGAGCACGGGTTGGACCTGTTGGTGGTGGACTACCTGCAGTTGATCCAGGGGCGGAGCAACCGGATGGACAACCGCGTCCAAGAGATCTCAGAGATATCAAGGTCGCTCAAGATCATGGCCCGGGACCTTAATATCGCGCTCATCACATGTTCTCAGCTCAGCCGCGGCGTTGAGCAACGGACCGGCCACCGGCCCATGCTCTCCGACCTACGAGACAGCGGTAGCATCGAGCAGGACGCCGACGTGGTGATGTTCCTCCACCGGGAAGACCAATATTTCACCGAAGACGAATGGGCCCAGCAGAACCCTGGCCGCCCGTACCCGAAGAACGTCGTCGACCTGATCGTGGCCAAGCACCGCAACGGACCCACCGGCAACCTGCAGCTTTTCTTCCGGGACAACTTTGTCCGGTTCGATTCATTCGCCCGGGTGGACGACTTCTAATCATGGCGCCTTCCGGGGCCTCCTCCGGTTTCGACGGATTCACTGGGAAAACGCTCTACACCCCGGTGCCAAACCCAGTGTTCGGACCCATCCTGGAGCAGATTCAGGACTTGGCCGAACTCAAGGTAACCCTGCGCGGCCTATGGCTGTTCCACCGCAAACGCGGGGCCCTTAGGGCCGTTTCCCTGGACGAATTCTTGGCCGACCGCTCGCTGGTCAAGGGCCTCAGGTGCGAGGGCGAAGAGTCGTCCGAAGGGGCCATCCGCCAGGGACTCCGCTTGGCCGTAAAGCGGCGCACCTTCTTGACCCATCAGTTGGAGGGAACGGGCACCGTCTTCCTGCTGAACACCGAGGCCGACCGCCGGGCCCTAGAAAAGCTAGCCGGCGCAGCCGGGTTTACTGGGGAGGAATCAGCCGAAATCGGACCTCCAGTAGAAGCGCCGGAGTTGGAAAAACCTAACATATTCGCGCTTTACGAAGACAGCATCGGGTCATTATCGGCGCTTTTGGCTGATGAATTGAAAGAGGCTGAAGAACGCTACCCGGCGGCCTGGTTGCGGGAGGCCTTCGGCATCGCGGTGGCCGAGAACAAGCGCAGTTGGCGCTACGTGTCCGGCATCCTGAGGCGCTGGACGTCTGAGGGCAGAGAAACCGGGAGCAAAGAGACCAGGGGGGGAGCAGAGAGGGGGAAAGATGGAAAGCCTGGGCGACATACTGAGACGGATAACCGCCAGAAATATCTCGAAGAATACCAACGGCGGAGGGGTGCTCCTCCCGGACAACGGACCGGCCGTTGACCTCTGCCCCCAATGCAACGGCAGCGGTTGGGTCACCCGCCGTGTGCACATCGGCCATCCCGAGTTCGGACAGGCCATCCCCTGCACCTGCCAGGAGACTGAGGACGCCAGCACCCGCGCGGCCGCATTGCGCCGTTACAGCAACCTGGGCGCCCTCTCCCGCATAACCTTCGCCACCACCGACCTGGAAGGACCGTTGCAGGACGCCGCCAACCGGCAGATGTTCTCCGAGGGTGCCGCCGCCGCCGCCCGGTTCGCCGAGGACCCCCAGGCTTGGCTGGTACTCACCGGCCCCAGCGGGAGTGGGAAGACCCACCTGGCGGTCGCCATCGCCAACCGGTGCATCGAAAGGAACCAGACCGCCTTCTTCATCGTCGCCGCCGACCTGCTCGACCACCTGAGAGCGGCCTATTCTCCGGAAAGCCCGGTTTCCTACGACGAACTTTTCGAGCAGGTGCGAAACGTCCCTGTGTTGGTCCTGGACGACCTCAGCCTGGCAAACGCCACGCCCTGGGCCCAAGAGAAGTTGTTTCAGGTGATCAACCACCGCTACAACAACGCCTTGCCCACAGTGGTCACGGTCCGGGGGCCACTGCAACGGCTGGACGACGCGCTCCGCACCCGGCTCGAAGGCGCGGACGGCACTGCCACAGTAGTCCAGTTGGGCAATTTCAACAGCCGGCTGGTGATGGGCATCGGCGAGATTCGCGCCGAGATGCTGGAGCGGATGACCTTCGAGAATTTCGACTCCACTGGCGGCGCCAACGCCACTCCCGAGGAACAGGAGTCTCTTGACCGGGCGATGCACACCGCCCAGACCTTTGCCGCCGAGCCGGAAGGTTGGTTGCTGTTCAATGGCCCGCGCGGTTCCGGAAAGACCCATCTGGCGGTAGCCATCGCCGGTGAGCAGCTCAGACAGGGCAGCCAGGTATTTTTCGCCTTCGTGCCCACTCTGCTGGACCACTTGCGGGCCACCTTCAGCCCCGATAGCCCCGTGGGCTACGATGAGCTATTCGAACAGATAAACTCGGTCCCGTTGCTTGTCCTGGACGACTTGGGCGCGGAAAGCAGCACAGCCTGGGCCGAAGAGAAGCTGTATCAGATCATCGTCCACCGTCACGAAGCCCGGCTGCCCACCGTGATCACCACCGTCTCCACCATCGAGGAATTAGAGGACACAAAGTCCCGCATAGCATCCCGTCTGGTGGATGGCATGGTGGTTGACTGGCTGCCGATAGCCGCCCCCAACTACCGGGACCAACGCCGCCGGGGCTGAATTTAGCGGCGCTCTGGACGCTCCGGTGAAGTTAGTTGGCTGAGAGCTAGCAAAAATCCCCCCAACCCTCCTTTGCAAAGGGGAGTTGGGGGGATTTCCGTTGTCCTCATTGACAATCCATCCCCTTCTGTTTATTCTTTAACCATATGGTTAATTATACAGAAAAAGCGCTCAATAACACCTTCGCCGCGCTGGCCGACCCAACCCGTCGCGCCATCCTGAAGCGGCTTTCCTTCGGCGATTCGTCGGTCACGGCCCTGGCCGAGCCGTTCGATGTCTCGCTGCCCGCCATCTCCAAACAGCTACGCGTCCTGGAACGGGCTGGGCTATTAACCCAGCAGAAAGACGGGAGGGTCAGGCGTTGCCGCTTGGAGGCACTGCCCATGAAAGAAGCGGTGGAATGGATCGCACAATACCAGCGGTTCTGGGAGGACCAACTGGAATCGTTGGCCAATTTTCTGGAGGAAACATCCTCCGGCGAAGAAACTAAACCTGAGATCGACCCAATAATCGACCTCATAGGGGAAGACACGGAGGGAAGGAAGAAATGACTCAATCAGCGCCGCAGACCGGCATCAGCCTAAAGGTCACCAAGACCATCAACGCACCCCGCGAGCGGGTGTTTGCCGCCTGGACCCAGCCGGAGTTGCTTCACCAATGGTGGGGCGCCCACGAGAGCTTCTCAGGCCCATCGCCGAGGTGGACCTGAAGGTCGGCGGCAAGTACCGCTTTGGCATGCTGGAGCCGGGCAAAGACGCTCCATACGTCTCATATGGGGTCTACCAGGAAGTCGATCCGCCGGCAAGGCTGGTCTTCACCTGGGCCTTCGAGAAGATGCCCGGCGACGACCCAGACTTCGTGCCCGCCGAGACGCTGGTCACCGTGGAATTCATCGACAAAGACGGCGCCACCGAAGTCGTCCTGACCCACGAGCGGTTCCCCGACGAGCACATGCGCGACGAGCACCAAGCTGGCTGGGGCGGTTGCCTGGGTGGCCTCGATCGGCTCTTCGCGTCCGGCAGCTAAAAACAACCGGATTCAGGCCCAAACAATCACCAATTTATTGGAGGGGATATCATGGCAAAAGCGATGCACTGTAGTGATATGGGATCAGACTGCACCTTCGTGGCCAGGGGTGAAACCCTGGAAGAAGTGATGGCCATCGGCGCCGAGCACGGCAAAGAGGTGCACGACATCACCGAGATCACCCCAGAGATGGCCGAGATGGTCAAATCCCTAATCCGCGACGAATAGCGGCACAGCCGCCTCCAGGACCTACCGGTTATGGCAGGTTCTGGGTATTCGAAAAGTAAGGGCGCCGAACCGCGGTGCCCTTTTTCGTTCTGCTGGATAGGCGTCCTTGGCCCAGCCCCTCGTCATTCCGGCGAAAGCAAGAATCCACTGCGCCAGTCAACTCGCTCATCAGCTCACCCAGTTATCCGCACATGGTGAGCCCCGGCCTGGGTCGAGGGTCTCGATGAATCGGACCTGTCGAACCACCGTTTGCCTAGGTCAACACACTAGATCAGAGGAGCATGACTGCGCCACAGGCTCAGGACCAATGGGATACGCATGAGCCCCGTTCAGCCATACCGTCATCCCCGCGAAAGCAGGAATCCAGGCAAACCGTATTCGTCGGTTGTTGATTGACTTGTTGAGAAGCGCTCGCCCCCACCCTCTCCCTCTCACGGGCTTTGCCTTATAAGGGACCGCTGCCCCAAAACGTAAGCGCTTGCCCCAAAAGTAAAAGTAGTTCAAACCTCGTGGGGGAAATTGTATGGGAGACGGTGAGTTCCAATTAAGCGTCTTGCGAAATGCTTTGCGCCCTGTCTTCTTTTTCCTAGCATCATCCAGCAACCCTACCAGACGGTCTCAATTGGCCCAATCCGCGGTCCTTGTGGTCGGCAACAACGACCACGCTGGGGGCTTAAACATAAGAATGCCCTGCCAGAAACTTAAATAACCTAAATTGGTTATCGAGGTATGGCTATGTGGAATTCCATGTTAATTGTTTGGCTAGAGAACCTATGGCTCGACCCAACAGTTTGGTATAAGCAATTCGACGTCGTGTGGGGATGGTTCATTTAACGTACTGATCATAGGCAAATCTCCGGGTTGATAATGATGGTCAACCCAGCATGAAAACGAACCTTGAAACGACCACGGACCGTCAGGTCGTTGAAACTTGAGCCTCACGTTTAGCCGTTCGACGGCCTGTCGTGACATTTCCCAAGACGCTCCGATTGAACGCTCATCGTAGCAAGCTCTCCAAGACCTGAATTTTCGACTTGCTCAGGGGTTTCTGCTCACAAGGATCGATAATAAGTGAGCCACTTTTCACCAGGCCACCCCCCGTTAAAAAGGCTTGCACCAGAACAACAGCAGCATCTGCTCGCCCCAGAAAGTGCGGGTGCGGGCGCCCGGCGCCAGCTCCATGGGCTTGCGGTCGGACGCATCTATGAAATACGACATCTCTAACTCCAGTAGCCGAGGGTCTAACTGAACCCCTGACCGTTCTCATTCATACTCACGTACCGGTGCCCACTGCCGACGATCAGGTGGTCGAGAACTCCGATACCCAACAGCTTTTCCGACGCAACCAAGTCCTCGGTGATGGCGATGTCGTCGTCGCTGGGAGCAGGGTTCCCGGAGGGGTGGTTGTGGACCACGATCAGCGACGGGGCGTTGTTCCGGACCGCGGGCCTGAATACCTCCGCCGGCCGCACCACCGAGCTGTTCACATTGCCCACATAGATCTCGTGGGTGCTGAGCACCTCGTTTCGTGTGTTCAGCAATATGACCCTCAGGTGTTCCTGGTCCAACGAGCCCATCTCGCCGGTGACCAGGTTCGCCGCGTCCTGGGGCGTGCTGATGATGATCCGTTCCTCAGGCGCCAGCGAGATGAAACGGCGTCCCAGTTCCAATGCCGCCAGCAATTGGCAGGCCTTGGCCTCGCTCAGCCCCCGTTCGCCGCAAAGCTCGGCGAAAGCCGCTTTGCCCAGCCCGGCAAGACCCCCGAACCGCGTCAACAGCCGAGCCGATAGCGAGATGACATTCTCGCCGGTGGAGCCTGTGCGCAACAGGATGGCGATAAGCTCCGTGTTGCTCAGGTTCTTGGAGCCGTACTCCACCAGCCGCTCTCGAGGTCTCTCACGCGTGGACAACTCGCGTATCGTCGGCTGTCGGGGGATGGAACTCTCAGGCGCCTCAGGAGTCGTCACTGGAATGGTCATAGGCGTGGTTTTCCTATGGGCAAATCTCGGGAAAGAAGTTACCAGGCCGGAATCAAAGCCCTGCCGGCGATGGCCCCGACCCCATAGGAGTAAACCAGTCCATTGGAGCCCAGACGCCCCATATTTTCAAGAAGCAAGTGTCAATGGATCAACGGGACAAACAACTAGGCAGCGATCTCGACGGGGTCTATGGGTTCCACCGGATGGTTCTTCCGCCAGCCTTCGATCCCGCCGGTCAATACGGCGGCGTTGATGCCGTGTTCCCTGAGTTGCTGCGCCACACGGACGCTAGTTGCATCAGCCGGTCAACTGCAGTAGGCAATCACATCGCGCCCCGGCGGATGTTGATCGATATACTCCACAACCCCGTCGGGCAATACCCGAACGGAATCGGGAATCCTCGTGCGGTCGTGGTCGTAGCTGGCCCTGGTCCGCACGTCGATGATCAACGGCGGGTCCGGCTCCGTCAGCCATTCCGCCAATTCCTGGGCCTCGACCATGGGGACCTCCCCGTCATGACTGCCAAACAGGCCTGCCATCGTTGTCTCGCGCTCTTCCGCCAGGGTCTCTCGGGCCGCGATCCGGCCGTACCAGGCCCCAACGGGGGTCGCCGTGCCGCCGTGGATGGCCACCGAAGCTATGACCACGATTCCAACCGTGACCAACAACAATTCTGAGCCTGGAATACCCGCCTGCACCACCAACAGGGCCAACAAAAGGGAGTTAAGTCCCCTAGGGCCGAACCAACTTATGAAAGCGTGGGCTTGCCAGCTCATCCGGGCCTTGGCCAAGACTACTCCCAGCACCGCCGGCCGGATGACAAATATCACCAACGCCGCCAAACCTAGTGTCGGCCAGATATCCACCATGCCCAGCATGTCGGACAACACCGCTCCGAACAACACAAACGCCAGGAGCATCGCCATCTCTGACGTGACTTCGCCGTACTCCAAGAAACAGTCGCAGAGTGACTGGTTGAGCATCACAACGGCCAACCCGGCGGCGAATGCACCCAGGAACCCGTCCCCGCCCGCCGCGGTTGCCGCGGTATAGGAGGCCAGCACCAAGCCGACCCCATAGAGGGACTGGTGCTCCCGCCGGATGGTCAACTTCTTGTCCATCCAGCCCATGATCCAGGAGCCAAACCCGCCGACAGCGAAACCTATCACCGGCCCCAGCACCAAGAGTTTAAACAGGAAGAGGACCCAGCCACTGGCGCCCCCGCCCTGGTCGGTGGCCACCGCGATCAGCACCAGAACAACCGGCAGCACAACCAGGTCGTTCATCCCGGCCTCGATCTTAAGCTCCTGCCTGACTGGCCGGGGGATCCGTTCGTCGCGTACGATCTCACGCAGCACCACCGGGTCCGTAGAGGCCAGCACCGCTCCGCCGATGAAGGCTAATATCCAGCCAAAATTAAGGAAGAGTCCGAACGGCAATGCGCCAATGGCGATTATCAGGCCGGTGCCCGGGCCCAGGATCAGGGCCGGCACTAACCACCGCTTGCCCAGCTCAGTTATTTGGAGTTTGACCGCATCCAGGAACAGGACCAAGGCCAAGGTCAGTGTCGCCACGACTTCCAGGAACGGGGAATGGGGGCCGATTTCTAACTGATCGAACCCGCGGCTTCCCAACAGAAATCCCAACGCAAGGAATATCAGCGGGAAGGAGAGCGGCGACCTTTCCACCAAGCCAGACGCCAAGGCAGTCACCGTCAGGACGACGGCTATCACCCCAAATATGAGGATAAAATCGGGCAACTGGCACACCTCTGCCAGGTATCTTACTTTATAGGCAAGGCCAGCATTTAGTTCGGAAGATAACCAACATCTTTATCCGTTCGTGGTGAGCTCCGACCGTAGGTCGAGAGTCTCGATGAAATCGGACCCCGTCGAACCACCTCTTCGGATAGGCCGATATTCCCTGATCAAGACTTTGGCTAGTGCGCATCCTTCGACAGGGCTCAGGACGAACGGTTGGAGGAGCAGGTTATTGATCGAATCATCCTTCGACGTCCTTCCGCGGAAAGACAGGACGAACGGTTGGGAACGCCGGTTATTGACCGAATCACTAGAACTTGGAGTATTCGCCCTCGTCTTTGGTGATGAACTCCAACACTACCGTCTTGCCGGCCTCGGTTTCAGCGATGCCCCGTTTGATGGAGGGAATTATGTCGGCCGGAGCGGTGATCTTCTCGGTGTAGGCGCCCATGGCTTGGGCAACTTCAGAGAACTCGCCCGACAGAGTCTTTATGTTGTATTTCTCCAAAGCTACCGGGAACCGGCTGTCGTCATAGATGGACATAAACGCATTGTTGATGACGATGGTTAACGTGGCAATGTTGCAGCGTACCCCAGTCTCCACGTCCAGTCCCACGGTGCCGAACGCCAGGTCGCCCATGACGTTGATGCACAACTTCTCGGGAGCGGCCAGCTTGGCGCCCATGGCCAGACCAAGGCTGTAGCCCAGTTGGGTCGACTTGCCCCAGCCGATGAAGCTGCGGGGGGCGCGGGCCTCCCAGAAGGGGCTCAGGTACTCCCGGGCGCTGCCCGACTCGTGGGTGATGATGGTGTTGTCCAGATCCACCGTGTGCATCAGGTCCCAGACCACCCGGTAGGGGTTCATGGGCACTTCGTCAGAAGTCAGTTTGGGCATCCACTGGGCCAGCCAGGCCTCTCTCACCGACTTGATGTCGTCTTGCAGTACCTGGTTCTTGGGCCGGGCGCTGCCCGCCTGACTCTTCAGCTCGTCCAGCAGTTGGCGCAGCACCAGTTTGGCGTCGCCGAGCATGGCGTATTCAGTCTTGAACTCGCGGCCGATGGCGTCCTCGTCGTTGGTCATGTGGACCATGATCTTGCCCTCGGGTATGGCCTGTGCGAAGTTGGTCTTGGTGAAACTGCAGCCAACGCCGAAGACCAAGTCCGACTCCTTCAGGTACTTGTTGGCCTGGGCGGTGGTGCTGGGTCCACCGGAACCAACAGACAGCGGATGGGTCTCCGGGAACGCGCTCTTGCCCGGCAGGGTGGTCATCACCGGGGCCTGCAGGAACTCGGCGATCTCGATCAGTTCAGGCGTGGCTTCGGCGTACAAAACGCCCTGACCGGCATGGATGATGGGCCGGTCGGCCGCCAACAGTACTTTCGCGGCGCGGCTGACGTCTGCGGGGTCAGCCTGCTGCAAGACGATCCGAGGCGGTTCGTAGTTGAAAAGCTCTTCGGGCAATTCCGCGGTGGCCACGTCGGCCGGTATCTCCAGCAGGACCGGCCCGGGACGCCCGGTGCGCAGCTTGGTGAAGGCCCGGCGCATCAGGTCTGGGATGCGCTCGACGATGTTT
>Ga0209554_1000479_pt1 | contig 34108 bp, 32 predicted proteins | sample MarorgKNORR_S2LV_5_FD_188221 | JGI IMG/M metagenome (GOLD analysis project Ga0209554, IMG submission 188221) | Marine microbial communities from the Southern Atlantic Ocean, analyzing organic carbon cycling - Bottom_A/KNORR_S2/LV (SPAdes) (version 2) | ecosystem: Environmental > Aquatic > Marine... | reverse complement strand
TTATTTTGATAGTAAGTGGATATTAAAATATCCAAAACATCATGCCTTCCCTTTTGCGATATATACAACAACATTCGTTAAGTGGTTAATTAACGAAGCTAGTTTTGGATTATTTACTTTTAGGGATGTTACACGTTCTTTTGCCTGGATCATAGAACAGCCCTATAATTTAGTACTTGCAATTATTTCTAAGGGAATTTTAAAAGGACAAGGACAAGATGCAACATTGATACTTAGTCCTTTAAGTTGGGTTTCTATTATTGGAATTTTCTTTACTCTTGCCCTTTATACTAAAGATAAATTTTTAATCATACTCGTAGTTTTTGCTATTATTTATTTAGCAGTTTTTGATCAATGGCAAAGCTCAATGATTACCCTATCCTCAATTATTATCGCAGTACCAATAGGAGTTTTGCTTGGCATTTTATTCGGAGTACTCTGTTATAAATCGCAACTCATAGAAAAAATAATTACCCCTATTTTAGATTTAATGCAGACAGTGCCGGTATTTGCTTATCTTGTTCCGATACTTGTTATGTTTGGTTTTGGCCCTGTTTCAGCTTTGATCGCAACTATTATTTATGCAATGCCTCCTATGGTGAGAACTACCATTCTTGCATTAAATAATATTGATCCTCAGATAAAGGAAAGCGGAATAATGTCTGGTTGCACAGATAGACAGTTGATGTGGAAAGTACTTATACCAGTATCAAAACCAACATTATTAATTGGCGTAAATCAAGTTATCATGCTGTCCCTTAACATGGTGATAATAGCTTCTATGATAGGGGCTGGGGGTCTTGGTTATGATGTGTTGGCATCCCTAAGACGTTTAGATATTGGTGGAGGAATTGAATCAGGAATAGCTATAGTTGTTTTAGCTATAGCCTTAGATCGTTTAAGTCAATCTTTCGCCAATTTACCTACTTTAACAAAAAAAACACGTGTAAGTTTTTACACAAAATATAAAAAAATAATTTTTTTACTACTTTATATAATTGGTGTTTATTTATTAGGATCATTTTTTTCTTTCTTTAAATTTTTTCCTGAAAACTTAATGATTAATACTTCAGCATTTTGGGAAGAATTAGTTAAATATATTAACATTAATTATTTTGATAATTTAGAAAATTTCAAGATAACCCTGCTGACATATTTTATGTTGCCAATAAAGAAATTCTTTTTAGGTATTCCATGGCCGTGGTTTATCATAATAATAACCCTCATTGGTTGGTATTTTGGAAAGCTTAAACTCGCAGCACTTTGCTTTGTTCTTTCAGTTTTTATTGTAACTACTGGCCTTTGGCAAAAAGCAATGATTACCCTCTATCTTTGTGGATCTAGTGTTATAATCGCTTCTCTCATAGGCATTCCTCTTGGAATTTGGGCAGGATTAAATAAAAAAGCTGATAAAATTTTAACTGCATTTATTGATACTCTTCAAACACTACCTAGCTTTGTATATTTAATACCTGTTGTAATGCTTTTTCGTGTTGGTGATTTTACCGCAATGATTGCTGTTATATTATATGCACTTGCGCCCGCTGTTCGCTACACGGCACACGGAGTAAAAAATATTAATAATCAAATTATAGAAGCTGCATTAATTTGTGGTTGCTCTCCTAGACAGTTACTATTTAAAATAAAACTTCCTTTAGCCATACCTGAAATCTTATTGGGCATTAACCAAACAATTATGTTAGCTCTCTCAATGCTTGTAATTACGGCATTAGTGGGTACTAGGGACCTTGGACAAGAAGTGTATATAGGTCTTACTAAAGCTGATATTGGAAGAGGCTTGATTGCAGGTCTTTGTGTAGCCTTTATAGCTATTATTGCTGATAGAATAATTAAAGCTGGAAGTAATAAATTAAAAAATAAATATGGAATTAAATAATATTTATGACAATACTCCTATTCACTGTTAATAATTCAAGATTTTCTGATGGATAAAAAATTATTAACACCTGGTCCTCTAACTACGTCTCTATCTACTAAGGAGGCAATGCTTCATGATTGGGGATCACGGGATCAAAAATTTATTGAACTCAATCATTCGATACGGGAATCACTTGTAAAACTTATTGAGGGGCAAGATAATTATCAATGTGTTCCGATGCAAGGAAGTGGAACGTTTGCTGTTGAATCCATGATTAGCTCCCTAACTCCAAAAGATGCAAAAATATTAATTCTAATTAATGGAGCATATGGCCACAGAATGAAAAAGATATGCTCCTACCTTAATAGAAATTGTATTGACTATGAAGTAGCGGAACACGAACAACATAATCTAATTCAAATTGAAAAAATTATTGATGAGGACAAGGATTTAACTCATGTTTTCGTAGTTTACTGCGAAACAACTTCGGGTATTTTAAATCCTATCCAAGATATTGCTGATTTAGTAGAAAGAAAAAATCTGTCACTTTTTATTGATGCTATGAGTGCCTTTGGGGGTCTTCCATTAAGCAGTAAGGAAACAAAATTTGATGCTGTAGCTGCATCTTCTAATAAGTGTTTAGAAGGAGTTCCAGGCGTTGGTTTTATTTTAGTAAAAAATGAAGTAATTAAAAATGCTAAAGGAAATTGTCACTCACTTAGTTTAGATTTATTTGATCAATGGCAAGCAATGGAGAAAAATATGCAGTGGAGATTTACACCTCCCACGCACGTGCTTGCAGCTTTTTATCAGGCAATTCAAGAACATAAAAAAGAAGGGGGTATAGTTGGTCGACTTAAAAGATACTCCAATAACTGCAAAATTATATGTGATGGTATGAAAGAAATGGGCTTTCAACAACTATTATCTGATGACCTTCAGGCTCCTATAATTATTACATTCATGCAACCTCAAAATGCAAATTTTAAATTTGATCAATTCTATGATGCTTTAAGTGAAAAGGGGTTTTTAATTTATCCAGGAAAACTGACAATTGCCAATACATTTCGAATTGGATGCATTGGGAATTTAACATCAAATGACATGCATAATGTTCTTCAAGCTATTAAAGAAACCATCAAGGAATTAAAAATACAAATAAATTAAAGTTTATGCCTCCTAATAATAAAATTGAAATTCCACTCATTGAAGCAACGGACCAAAATCTTAAGGAGTATGGTTATTTAGTTAATAATTTTGATCAATGCGAAATTGAAATTGTAACATGGCCTAAACAGGGATGGAGGAATATTGAAGAAGGCACTGGTAATGAAGGCGGGACAACTGAAGGTCCATTTGAAACATGGTGGGAAAAAAATATTTTGTATGGCAAAAATAATGCTGTTGAACACAAAAGTGAATACGACAAAGACGGAAGATACTTGCTTGGCTATAGCTCTGACCCAGACGATTCTAGCAATAATTTAACTACTGAAGACCCTAAACAGATATATATTTGGCACGTAAATTACCATCCAGATGGAGGCCAATTGTTTTTTCCTAAAGACAATAAACCATTTATTTCTCCCTTAGCTCTTCCAGGGGATGATATTCAGCCAGATAACTTTAAGGCATTTTATTTTGATGGATCTCAAGGATTATATATTCATCCCAACATATGGCACGAAGGCGTATTCCCCACAAAAGGAAGAGCAACATTTAAAGGAAAGCAAGGAAAGGTTCATGCACGTGTAAGCATTGATCTTCTCAAAGAATTCAAGTCTTACCTTTATTTTAATGTTTCCATCTAAATATGAGAAAGTAATTTTTTTTAAACATTTAAGGATTCTAATATTATTTGAATTGGGTGTAACGTTTTGATACCAGAGTTTTTTTCAATGTTCCATCTGCATGTTTCACTATCACATAAAATAACATCGGGTTTATGAAATTTAATTTGTTCACTTAAAGATCTTCCTATTAATTCAGAAATTTCATTTCTTCCTTTTACATAACCATATGTTCCTCCAATGCCACAACAGTCAGCTTCTGAAAGAGATAGAGAAATTTTAGGTATTAATCTTAATAATTCAACAGCCGGTTGACCAATTCCATGACTTCGCAATTGACAAGGTCCATGATAAAAAATTTTTTTATCTATTGGTTTCATCCTCTTTGCTAGAAGATCTGTGTGTTTCTCTAAAATATATTCGCAAATATCTTTTGTTGATTGAGATATTTGAGCACTTTTTGGATCAGTAAAATTTAAATATGCAGAATATTTTTTTTTGATTGTTAGGCTACAACTTGTAGAAGTTGAAATAATAATTTCTGCAAGATCTAATGATCTACTGAGTGACTTGATTAATTTTTTTGACCTATTGATTGCTGCATCCCATTCTCCTGAAGATAGCATTGGCAACGAACAACACAAGTCTGTATTGGTAATTACATTATAACCTAAATTACTCATGAGTTTAATTACAGCTATTCCTACCTCTGAATCATAATTATCAACAGCACAACCAGAAAAATATATAATGTTTTTTTTATTTGAATCTATTTTTATTTTTTCTAAAAACTTCTTAAATTTTTTTCCATGAAAATTAGGTAGTGGGGCATTAGAATCCAAATGAAAAAATTGACTAGCAAAATAACGAAAAAAACTATTATGAAGTATAAAATTTGATAAAGCTGGAAAAATGTTTCCTAACTTTCCAATAGTATCGGGTCTATTTAGTAATGTTTGAACAAAAGATATCTTTTTATTTTTATTATTTAAATTTGACTTAGCATGGGTAATAATATCAGTAATTGCAACTTCATTTGGACAGACACTCGTACAGACACCGCAGCCATTACATAGTTCAGGAGATATTTCTACTAAGTCTTCCAGTGAACGGAATCTTTGGGTTTGTGGACCTGAATATTTTGGACCGGGAAATTGATTAGTAACATTAGAAACAGGACAATATGAATTACAAATACCGCATTTTGTACAATTATCCATTGATTTTAGTATGTCTTCTGACGTCGGTTGGTATGAATTTATAATCATTTAAAATAAATATTTTTCATTTAATCATGAAGATAGGAAGAAATATTATTTGCTGAATACCAGCCAGAAGCTATTGAAACCCCTTCGCCAGATAATTCAAGAGATGGATTCCAATTTGATAAATTTCTTCCTGTAAAAAATACATTTTCCAATTGATTATTAGAATTGCTAATAGGTTTCAATTTATTGTCTGTTAGTACACCTGAGGTCTGTAGTGCATTTAAAGTTTCATAACTTTTTTCACACTTAGTGTGATTGTTATTTTGGATTTTTGAATCAAAGATTTCTTCTACGATTTCACCATTGCTCTTAACTTTAATGCCTCCCATTAAAATGCCACCATTAGCAAAAATAAATGCTCTGGCCTTGATAATTCTTTTAAAATTATCAACTACAGAAAGACATTTATTATTTTCTATATTTGCCTTCAAAATATGGGAGCCTCTGTGAATATAATTTTTTTTCAATACTTCCCTCTCAAGTATTTTATTTAATCTTATGCCTGGTATTGAAGGAGGCAAAGTAGGAGCTTCAAAACATTTTTTTGAGAAAGTTTTTTCAGCACATCTAATTATTTCCATATACTTATTTAATCCTAATACTGCTGGAAATATTACAACGGATGTTTTTTTATTAATTTTTTTATTAATATTAAAAAAATAATTATCAGGACTAGACAAATTATCAAATGATATAGCTAATGAAGAACTGTCAGAATGTTGATTTGTATCTGGTTGAACAACATTTAATATTTCAATCGTATTTACATACTGCTTTATGGATTGCGCTATTAGTTCAGCATGAAAATCTTTCTGATTTTGAAATTTAATTATTGTGATATCTTTATTATAAATATTTTCAAAATTAATTTGATTAAAATATAATCCATAACTAGGAATTTTCAAACCAATTGGAGAAATAGTGAATGTGTTTGTCTCAAAATATTCGTATCTTAATTTATTGCTTATTTGGTGATTAAAAAACCATTCAATTGCTTGTTTAACATTATCTTTTCCAATTAGTTTATAGGGATGTGCACTAGGAAGGCCTTCTATAAAAAAAGGAAAGGTTTTGTTATCTGAATTATTATTTTCTTTAAAATCTAATACCTTAATATTGCCAGAGGAATATAGATATGAGCCTTGGCCATTGGCAAGGACTCTTGACGTATAACCTAGTTCTTGTAAGCGAATTGAAGCAATAAAGGCATCAAGTTCTGCACCAACTATTATGACATCAGTATTCACGCTCTAATATCGTCTTTCTCTGAATTTTCTTCAGTTAATCTTAATCCAAAATTTTCTTGATGAATATAATCACTCAGTAAAATTTGTTTTGCTTGATCTCCGTAAGATGTGCGTATTGATCCCTTAAGTCTTTCGGACCAAAAATTTAATATGGATTTTTTAATATCAATATCAATTTTATGATTAACAACTATTTCTGCTAAGCGACTATTGCAAAATGTTCCTTGGCAAGGGCCAAAACCAACTCTAATTCTTCTTCTTATATCATGAAAATCAAACAAATTCTCATTTTTCATTATTTCTTCAATATCAGTTTTTGTAATAGCTTCGCACTCGCATACTACATCATTAAAATTTTTTTGGTTTTCAATTTTTTGAAAATATGATGAAGGAGTCCATTTGGCATTTTTTGAATTTGATATTGGTATTGTATCAGTGGAGCAAGGAATATTAATGCCTAACTTGTTTCCGAGTTTATTAACGACATCTTCTGCCATAGATCTATGCGTTGTTAAAGAGCCACCGCATACAGTTAAAAAATTCTTTAACCCATTTTCACTATGATCAATAACCGAGTGACTTCTGGGAAGGGGTATATTTTTATCAAAGTTTTTTGGTTTAACCAAGGGTCTGACACCTGCCCAAGCTCGAAAAGATCTATAGTTTTTTATTTTGGGAAACAATTCTTCAGCGCCTATTAAAAGTTCTTGAATTTCCTCAGGACGAATTTTAGTTGTGTCTGGATCATTAACTATTTCTGAAGTTGTGCCCCAAAGACAAACAGTTCCAGAAGGACACATAATGTCATTACTAGAAGGAATCCTACACCTATTTATTGCTTGACTAACTATTCGATGTGAAAAAACCATAACAGATCCTTTTGTAAGTTGTAACTCAACCTCTTGATCAACTAATTTTGCAATTTTGCCAGACCAAGGACCTGAAGCGTTAATTATACAATCACACTCTAGTATTTTTTTAAAACCATTCTTTTCTATTACTTCAACTGACTTTACTAAATTATTGTGTTGTTTTATTGACACAACTTTATGATTAGTAAGGACTTCACCGCCATTGGCTTTAATATCTTTAGCAAGTAAATTAACTAGTTGCCAAGAATTTATAACAGCATCTGGAACTTGAAATGCTCTAAGAATATTATTACTTAACTCTTTCTCTTTTTTTAAAACCTCATCAATTTGAATTTCTTGACAAGGTATTTTTGCAATTTCACAGCATTTAATAAATTTTTCAGGATAATCTTCAGGATCATTCGGCAAACTGATAAACAGCCCTCCAATTAATTCAACTGCTTCAGGCGCAATCTTACTTATGGTTTCTCTTTCTCTAAAACATTCAGCAGCATAAGGAGTGTCAGACACTACATATCTTGCACCACTTTGAAGCATGCCATGGAATCTGGAAGTAGTGCCAGAACCTAAATCTCCAAATTCTATTAATGTTGTTTGATATCCTCTTAGAACTAAATCTCGAGCAACTCCACATCCAGTCGCTCCTCCACCAATAACAATAATTTTTGGCATGTTTTTATTAGTTTTAGACATTATTCATTAAACCTAGCTCCTTTTTTCTCTTTTGAGACCATGCATTGATCAATCTATCTACAACGATAGCTATAAAGGCAACACAAATACCTGCTGTTATTCCCCTTCCTGGATCAACTTTGGATAAAGCTATTAAAGTTTCTTGCCCTAAGTCCCTCGTACCAACTAAAGCTGTTATTACTAACATGCTTAACCCCATCATTAATGTTTGATTAACTCCTAGCATTATATCAGGGAGAGAAAGGGGTAATTGAACACGTCTTAAAATTTGAAATTTTGTACAACCAACTGATACAGCTGCATCTAAATAACTTGTTGGAATTTGTCTTATGCCATTATCTGTATATCTAATTGCAGGAACAATAGCATATAAAACAACTGCTATCATTGCTGAAAAATCTCCCACACTGAAAATCATAATAACTGGAATCAAATATACAAAAGCCGGCAGTGTTTGAAATGTATCAATTATAACTTGAGTAACTTTGTGAACACGGTCATTTTGAGATGCAATAATACCTATTGGAATACCAATTAAATTTGCTAATAAAACACAAACACCAATTAAATAAACAGTAATCATTGCTTTTTCCCAAAAGCCACTCATTGCAATGAACAAAACAAGCATTGAACATTTTATGCCCAAAGCTAAACCCTGAATTCTTAATCCTATAGTAAAAACTAATAATACAACTACAAACCATGGAACTGATATCATAAAAATTTTAAAAGGTTTTAATAAATATATATAAAAAAAATCACGGACTAATCGAATTGGACCATGGTAATTAATGTTAATATAATCAATTATTCCATCCCAAAAACGTCCTGATGAAACTATTAGATTTTCTGGTATGTCATAAAAAAAAGAAAACCAGTTTCCACATGCCCAAGTGATAGTAATAAATATAAAAATTGTTATTAAATAAATATTTTTTTTAAAAAAATTAGTTTTTTGCTCACGATAAACTGGACGTTGTTCTGCTATTTTTTGACTTAATCTATCTAAAATAATAGCAACTAAAGTGATAGCTATTCCAGCTTCAAAACCTTGACCAATTCTTAACTGCTTTAAAGATTGCCATACATCATAACCTAATCCTCCAGCTCCTATCATTGAAGCAATAATAACCATATTTAAGGTTAACATTATTACTTGGTTAACTCCTAACATCATTCTTGGACGAATAGACGGGAGTAAAACACGATAAAGCATTTGTAGTGTGGAACATCCAACCATTTTTCCTAACTCAACAACTTCACTATCAACTTGATCTAGGGCATTTTTTGTTATTCTTGCCATGGGAGGCATGGCATAAATTAAAGTTACAATTAATGCAGCTGCGGGACCATATCCAAATAGCATTAGTGCAGGAACTAAATATGCAAATACAGGCATAGTTTGCATAAAATCAAAAATTGGCGTTAATATGCTATTAATATTCCTTGATTTGTAAGAAATTATTCCAAGTATGGTGCCAATTATGATTCCAATAATTACTGCTACAATAATTGAAGAAAAAGTTGTCATAGTACTTTCCCATAAATCAAAAAAAGCTACATATAATAATGAAATAGCAATAAAAAAAGCTAAAGTATAATCTTTAAGCCAAATTGCAGTTGTAACAAAAATAAAAATTACTGACATCCATGATAGTGGGGGAATATACAATATGTCACCATTAGCCATTTCAAATTCAAAACCATTAGCAAGAAATCCTTTAAGAAAAAGAGAAGGTGCATCTAAAAGCGATCCTATTGCTCTTGTTAATTGTTTAAATGTAAATAATCCAAAATCAGCATCTTCAATTAACCATTTAACAAAAATGGTTATATATTTTGCTATGGGAATTTTAAGTAAATCTGGAAATTCTATTATCCAACTAAAAAAAGAATTTGAAAAAAAATATAAAAAAAAAATAAGAATCAATGACAGGAAAAAAAAATTATTCCTTGTGCTAATTTCTAATACTTTCATTTTTGATCAATGATGTAAAACTAGGGCGTAGAATGCCCTAGTTTAAAGAAACTAAATTATTTAAGCCATTCACCCCAGATTGATTCATTTTCAGCAATCCAATCTTTAGCAACATCCATAGTATCAGTACCATCAATATCACTTTTATAAACTAGATCGCCCATTGTTTTTTCATCTAATGTAAATTTTTTCCAAACGTCATATGCTTTTGGCCAAATGCTTTCGCCACCAGCCCATGCTGACTTCCACATATAACCTGTTGGGTTACCACAATCATGAGTTTTGTCTGGATTTGGCCCCCATGATGCGTCATCATAACACCCATCACCATACTCTGGCCAAGCAACAAACTCTCCTGGGTACATTGCAGGTAACCAATATGGTTGCCAAGTCCAAGCTATAATGGGTTGTTTTCTTTTAACTGCAGCAACTATATCAGCACCTAGTGCTGCATCACTTCCAGCATTAATTACTTCAAGTGGCAATCCTAGTGCTTCAATTCTTAAATTACCTGTGCCTCCCCATTCAATCGGACCTTCTAAAAATCTTCCTTTGGGAGAAGTTTCGGCAGTACTTAAAGATTTTGCACATTCTGCGTCAAGTAGTGCTTCCCAATTTGGTAGTCCAGGACATTTATCTTTAACATAAAGTGGATACCACCAATCTTCAAAAACCGATATTCCTATGTTTCCCATATTTAAAACAGTACCGCTTCCCCAAGCATCAGCCATTACATCTTTTGCAGTTGTATCCCAACCTGGAGAACCAATATGCAAATCACCAGATTTTAAACCAGCAAATTGTCCTATATAATCTGCTGGAGTATATTCAATGTTGTATCCAAGTTTTGAAATTAATTCTCCGTAAATTTGCATAATTATATTGTCACCTGAATATCCCATAATAACAACTTTTATTGTATCTTTTGATTCAGGAGTTGCTGCTTTAGCAATTGATCCCACTAAAAAAGAAAAAAATAAAAGAGAGATGATTAAATATGACTTTAAAAAATTATTGATTGTTTTTTTCATTATACCTCCCGATTTAATAAGTTAAAAAAATTTAATTATAATAAATAGTAAACACTACAAATAACATTAATCAATATTTACTTGAATTTTTTCACTTTAAGTGCAAAAAAGTGAGTGCACTAGTGGGTTTTAGCTTATAAATATTAATTTATTACAATGGTAAATATTGAAGAAAATAAGATAAAGTTTTCATGTAAAAATTTGTGGAAGTTATTTGGCAATAAGCCTGAAGAGTTTTTAAAAAATAAAAATTATAATCCAAGTGAGGCTGATTTAAAGGAATTTAATATTATAGGAGCAGTGCAAAATGCAAATATAGAAATATTAGAGGGTGAGATCTTTGTTATAATGGGTTTATCAGGTTCAGGCAAATCAACGCTTGTAAGGTGTTTATCAAGATTAATAGAATCTACTCATGGCCAAATATATTTTGAAAATTCTGACTTAAGAAAAATGTCTGATAAAGAATTAATTGATCTGCGTCGACATAAAATGGGAATGGTTTTTCAAAATTTTGCTCTTTTGCCTCATATGACTGTTTTTGGCAATGTTATGTTTCCTCTTGAAATTCAAGGTTCTAAAAAAGATGAAATTAAAAAGAAAGCCTTAAAAGTAATTGAATTGGTAGGTTTAAAAGGTAGAGAAAATTATTTCCCTAAAGAACTATCAGGGGGGCAACAGCAAAGAGTTGGAATAGCAAGATCATTAGCAGTTGATCCAGAAGTGTGGTTTTTAGATGAACCATTTTCTGCACTTGATCCTTTAATACGAAAAGAAATGCAAGACGAATTTTTAAGACTTCAAAATCTTCTCCACAAAACTATCATCTTTATAACGCATGATTTTGATGAAGCTATTAAACTTGCAGATCGTATAGCAATTATGAAAGATGGTTTAATAATTCAAGTAGGAACTCCTGAACAATTAGTTATTAATCCTGCAACAAATTACGTTAAAGAATTTACAAACGATATTCTTCGATCAAAAGTTTTAACTGCAAGTTCAATAATGGAAAAAATTAGCAACAAAACAAATAATTATATAAAGATCAATGAAAAATCTGTGGTTGAAAGTTTTGCAGCTGATTTAATTGATAACAATAAAAATGCTTTAGTAGTGAATGATGAAAATAAAGAAGTTGGTATAATTACAAAAGAAAAAGTTATTGATATATTAATAAATAGAGATAATAAGATCAGTAGATGAAACGGAATTTGTCGCAGTCTTTATTAATTTAATTTAATTTTTTATTATGTATAAAGGTGGCTAATTTATTTAAGGAGAAAATTAATGAACAAGCATGTTGAGGAAAAAAGATATCGAGGAAAAGTTCAGGCACTCATTCTTGACTGGAGTGGAACGACAGCTGATGCCTATGTTGTTGCTCCAGCGACCGTTTTTGTTGAAGTTTTTAAACGTCAAAATGTTGAAATTTCTATGCCTGAAGCACGGGGGCCTATGGGCTTGCGAAAAGATCTTCATATTAAGGCCCTAACAGAAGTTGATACAATCAAAGAACGATGGAAAGGTGTTCATGGTAAATATCCTGATCAAAGTGATGTTGATCGAATGTTTGCAGATTTCGTCCCTTTGCAACTTGACTGTTTGAGAAAATATACAACTCTCCTTCCTGGAGTGGCAGAAGTTACTCAACGCTTGCAAAATCAAGGCATCAAAATCGGTAGCACAACAGGTTTTATTCGTCCGATGGTTGACATACTTGAAGAAGATGCGGCCAAACAAGGTTACAAACCTGATGCTTCCGTTGCCGGAGATGAGGTGATTAATGGAGCACGTCCTTCCCCTCACATGGTTTTTAAAAATTTGGATATGTTGAATATCACTCCGATTCACTCAGTCGTTAAAGTTGACGATACAATTTCTGGTGTTGGGGAAGCTGTAAATGCTGGTTGTTGGGGAGTTGGTGTAACGCGGTATTCAAACTATATGGACGTTGATACTCCGGAGGATGGGGAAAAACTTTCGAATGATGAAATTGTAAAACGAGTAGAAAAAACACACGACTTGCTTGAAAAAGCAGGAGCACATTATGTGATAGAAAGCATTGCAGATATTGAGCCTGTGATCGAGGATATAAACCAGCGCTTAGCTAAAGGAGAAAAACCATAAATTTTGTATCTTAACTATTAAAAAACTTACAAATTAATACTTTGAACACGTCAGTTGTATTTTTTTTACTTCTCTGCGCTGCCCTCTGCCATGCTGGATGGAGTTCAATAATTAAATCACACAACAACCCCCTTGGAATCATGGGGTTAACAAGCGTTATTGAAATTGTTTTTTTTACCCCTTTGATATTTTTTGTTCCTTTTCCTCCTCTTGAAATTTGGTATTTCATTATTGCAACCGTGATCCTGCATGGCCTTTATAGAATGAATGTATTGTATTCTTATAAGTATGGCGATTTGTCTTTTGTATACCCTATAGCCAGAGGGGGATCTTCATTAATGATTGCCCTTATTAGTATTTTGTACCTATCTGATAATATAAGTTTGCTTGGTTTTGTCGGGATACTAATCGTCTGTTTTGGACTCTTTTTAATTTCTTATTCTAAGATACACCAATTTAATAGAATTGCCTTCATTTTAGCGACATCTACCGCCGTACTAATTACAGCTTACACTTTGATTGATGGTATAGGAATTCGCAAAAGTGAAAATGCCTATAGTTATTTGTTTTGGATGTTATTGTTGAATGGTATTCCGGTTTTGTTAATTGCCCTTCTCTCAAAAAGTAAGGCGCTGATCAAAATTGATCGAAGTTTACTGGCATGGGGAACTCTGGCTGGCTGTCTGGCAATCCTGAGCTACGGTATTGTTGTATGGTCGATGCAGCATTTGGAAATTGCTTATGTTTCCTCAATTCGTGAAACAAGCATTGTTATTGCGACTTTATTGGGCTTTTTTATTTTGCAAGAAAAAGAAGCTAAAAATAGAATAGTTCCCGCCGCATTGGTGATGGTGGGTATTTCAATTGTGTATTTTCAATTGTAAACCTATACTACTCTTAACCGTATGAAAAAAGTTGGTTTGACTGCAGAGTGCACAAATGGGAACATAGCATCACTTGCTTCCCAAATTGATCATTTTAAATCTTTAGGTATCGATTCAGTGGAGATACGTCTTTATGAAACAGACATTATCTGTGGAAAAAAGATTATTTCATCCGAATTAGATATTTTAATAAATATTTTAGATAACAAGGATATCGCAAAAACAGTGCACGGAGAGTTAAGTGTCAATTTATTGGATAGTGAATATTTTGATGATCATAAAGAAATATTAAAAAAGGATATTGAAGTGAGTGGTGCCATAGGAGCCACCCATCTAGTCACACACTTTGGTCAAACAACCAATACAATCTTTGATGATCAAACAGCATATAATGATTTGCTCACAAGACAAAGTGACTGTTATGCAGAAATGGGGGAATATGCCAAAAGGCACGGTGTTGTTCTTGCCATCGAAAATCTTTTTCCTTTTACTGTTAAAAATTATGCTCCGATGCCAAGTGAGATTGGCGCGCAGTTAAAAAAAATTAATCATCCTAACATTAAATGTTGCCTGGATATTTCTCATGCCTACATCAACTGTACTTACCGCAATGCTCACTTTATTGATGAAGTAAAACATATGGGCCCACTTGCCGAACATATTCATATGCATGATTCTTTTGGAATCTTGCAGCAAATGTGGACTTATATGGAATCCGAAGCGTCATCCTATGGATTTGGTGATTTACACTTACCTTTGGGATGGGGTGACATTCCTTTTGCTAAGGTGTTTGAAAGTCTCGAATTTCCCGAAAATATTAATCTGAATTTTGAACTTCCTTCCCGCTATGAGAAGTATTGGCAGCAAAATATTATTGAGGCACGTCAAATTTTAGAAAAAATCTAGACATCAAATACAAAATTTTCTATAGCCATGGAAATGGAAAATGAAGTTGTAAAGATTGATCCTCACACTGAAACTATTTGTTGCGATGGTGGTCAAGATGGTTTAGGACACCCCGCAGTTTACTACACCTTTGATGAAACCAAAAAAATCATTTGTAGTTACTGTGGTAAAACTTATATAAGAGATCAAGAGTAAAAATTATGTACAAAGAAGCCTGGGGTTTAAAACGAATTTGCCCAATGTGTAGTAAGCAATACTACGACTTAGGAAAAACAGAATTGGAATGCCCTGAATGTGGCAAAGAAATTGAAGTAACCACCATGTCCAGACCAAGACGAGGTCGAAAACCAGGAAGTATGAACGCCGCTCCCTTGACTAACCCCATTCCGCCGAAACCAAAAGAAAAGGAAGATGAGTTGGATATCGAGAATTTGGATTTGGATAATAACGAGGATCAAGTGGAAGATGACACAGTTCTTCTGGAAGATGAATCAGATATTGATCCCGCTACAGATGTTGGCATTAAACCAACTGAAGAGGGTGAAGAACAATTTTAATTTTTACAACTAACTTTTTTTTATCTTTCACTCATAATGTTTACTTTTTTCACTAAAACCTGGGCTCTTTTTTTTGGTTTTGCCATCATTTGTTTGGCACATGGTCTGCAAGGAACACTCCTTGGGGTACGGGCAATTCTTGAAGGCTTTAGTTATATTACAATAGGTATTATTGTGGCTGGGTACTATGTTGGATTCCTCTTCGGCTCAATTATCATTCCTGTTCTGTTAGGACGAGTTGGCCACATTAGGGTATTTGCAGCACTAGCTTCCCTAGCTTCTATCTCCATTCTTCTGCACTCTGTTTTCCTTGATCCTTTTTCATGGTTTTTTATTCGCGTTTTAACAGGTATTAGTTTGTCGGGAATTTATATCATTATGGAAAGTTGGATTAACGATAAATCCACCAATAAAACCCGCGGACAAATGCTGTCCATTTACATGATTATTATGTTTGTCTTTGTCGGACTAGGACAATTTTTATTAAATTTAAGTGATCCGGCAAAAGTTGATTTGTTTATTTTAATTTCCATTCTTTTATCTTTTGCTCTGCTTCCTATCCTGTTATCTGTTTCAGAGGCACCCAGCATCTCTCCAACAAAGCGGTTTACGTTCGTTGAATTGTATAAGATTTCGCCGCTTGGTTTTTTTGGGGCCATTTTTACTGGATTAGCCCATAGCGTAATATTTGGATATGGTGCGGTTTATGCAACCGCTAAAGAATTGTCATTATTTGAAATTTCATTTTTTATGTTTATTGTTACCACCTTTGGAGCTTTGTTCCAGTGGCCTGTTGGTTATTTCTCGGATCGCATCGATCGCCGAATTATACTCACCAGCGTAACGTTTATTGCCGCAGGTCTTTCCATATTTATTGTAGCCTCATCCTACTTTTCTTTAATCATATTCTTTATATTATTAGCTATTTATTCCGGCATGAGCCTGCCGATGCACTCATTAGTTGTCGCACACACCAATGATTTTATACAGCCCCATGAAATCGTTCCCGCTAGCTCTGCTATTGCAATTCTTATCGGTATTGGTGCCATTTGCGGTCCTATATTAGCCTCAATATCTATGAAAGCATTGGGTGCTGATGGATTTTTTGTATTTCTCTTCATTGTACATGGGTTGTTAGGTTTATTTGGACTATACCGAATGGGGAAAAGAACTAAACCATCAGATATTGAATCACAATATGTGCCACTGCCCCGCAACATTTCACCGGCCGGAATGGAACTCAACCCTAAGGCTGAACCGCTCGACGAGTAAGAATATATTTAACAACCCTCCACAACAAAAGCGTTCCAATAATAACTAGGTAGATTAGCGGCTCTGTTTTATCCGCTTTTGTTAATAAATAAAAATGAAGGGCGCCCAATAATACTCCAACATAAATTAAGTAATGAATTTTTTTCCATACCTTAAAGGTTAGTGTTTTTACCATTCTGTTTGTTGATGTTGAAACAAGCGGTAAAAGCAATACAAAGCTAAAAAAGCCAAATGTAATAAATGGTCTTTTAACTATATCTTGCACAATAAAAGAAAAATTGAAAAAATGATCAAGAAAAACATATGTCATTAAATGCAGGAGCACATAATAAAATGCAGTGAGTCCGATCAATCGGCGTAAATTTTGTAATGATCGTAGGTATTTAATCTGTGATAAAGAAGAAACAAGTAAAGTTAATATTATTAAGCGAAGTGCCATTTCTCCCAACTTATCCATTAAAACTTGAATGGGGTTAATGCCCAAGGTGCCATTAATGAACATGCCAACCCAAAGAAGGCTGGGTAAGATTAATAGCATTAAAATAGCTGGCTTGGTTCTGTTAATCAGTTTTGTGGAAAGCATCTATTTAATAAAAAATATTTAAATCCATTCCTTCGTATAAGTACGCCACTTCTTCTTCATATCCATTAAACATTAAAGTGGGACGACGCATAAATTCTCCAATACGTCTTTCAGTTCCCTGGCTCCAACGAGGATGATGGACGTTATTATTAACATTGGAATAAAATCCATATTCACTAGGTGCAACCATAGACCATGTTGCATCAGGCTGTTTGTTAACAAAACGAATAGCAACAATAGATTTGATCGATTTAAATCCGTACTTCCATGGGACAACCAAACGCAGTGGAGCGCCATTTTGATTTAATAAATCGTGTCCATACAAACCCGTTGACAGTATTGTTAAAGGATGCATTGCTTCATCCATGCGTAATCCCTCTACGTATGGCCAAGGTAAAAAACGTTTTCGTTGACCAGGCATTTCTTCTGGACGAAAAACAGTTTCAAATTGAATAAACTTTGCATCGCTGAGTGGGTCAGCCATATCAATTATATTCGCTAGAGGAAATCCCTGCCATGGGATAACCATTGACCACGCTTCTACACAACGTAAGCGATATACGCGGTCTTCAATTGTGACTTTATTGAGGAGATCTTCTAAATTTATTGTAAAAGCTCTGTTGACCAAACCTTCAACTTTAATCGACCAAGGTAGTGGTTGAAATTTTTCCGAATTTTCCATGGGATCTGATTTGCCCATCCCAAACTCATAAAAGTTATTGTATGAGGTAATTTCTTCATACGTATTTAGCTCCTCATTTTCTTCTAACTGTTGATTATAAGTGTGTGAATTATCTAAATGAGATGCATTCCCACTGAAAGACAAGGAAGAGACAAAGGGAACTGCAACGGCAGATTTAATAAACTTCCGTCTATTCAAGTATAATGGATAAGGAGTTATTTCTGAATTTAATATTTTAGCCATAAATCATAAATATAGTTTTTATTATAATAATTTACAGATTAACATAAAGTTTCTTCAAATTACCAATAACTATTGATAGTATAGAAAAAATGAATTTATTTAAGATAAAGATTTTTTTTCTTTTTTTTGTAATTTTTTCCTCGCATCAGGTTGTGGCTGAAAAAATGCATGGATTAGCGATGCATGGGCTGCCAAAATATGACAGTACTTTCACACATTTGCCGTATGTTAATCCGGATGCTCCTAAAGGCGGAACGATACGCTTTGGATCCTATGGATCATTTGACAATTTAAACCGGATAGCATTCAAGGGATCAAGGGCTGCCGGTCTTGGATACATTAACGATACCTTGATGCGACGTGTGTGGGATGAGGCGTTTACAATGTACGGATTAATTGCTGAATTTGTGGAAATGCCGGTTGATCGTTCTTTCATTACTTTTTACATTAATCCAGATGCGCGTTTTCATGACGGTTCACCCATAACGCGTGAAGATGTTTTATTTAGTCTGGAAACTTTTCAAACCAAAGGAACGCCAAACCAGAAAAAAACATATGGCAAGGTTGTTGAGACACAGATGGTTAATGATAATGGCATCAAGATGATTTTTGTTAACAATGAAGATAAGGAATTGCCCCTTATTGTTGCTGGATTTTTACCAATCATACCAAAAAAATATTATGAAAGCATTGATGTAACAAAAACGTTTCTTACTATACCTATTGGAAGTGGTCCATACACTATTGAAAGTCTAGATCCTGGTCGTCAGATTATATATAAAAAAGTGGGGGATTATTGGGCTCAAGACTTATTGGTTAACAAGGGACAATATAATTTTGACCGCCTAGTTTATGATTATTACAAAGATTCCACTGTTTTACTCGAAGCCTTTAAGGTAGGGGACTATGACTATCGCAGAGAGTACAATGCACAGCGGTGGCAAACAAACTATGATTTTACTGCAGTTGAAACCGGTGATGTTGTTTTGCAAGAAATGAAAAACGACCGTCCCACGGGAATGAATGCGCTTGTGATGAATTCTCGCAAAGATATTTTTAGCAATCCTCGTGTAAGATTAGCTTTAAGTTATGCCTATGATCACGAATGGATAAACAAAACTTTATACAATGACGCGTATACACGAACGGATAGTTATTTTGATAATTCACCTCTTGCGTCATCAGGGTTACCATCGGAAGATGAGTTAACTTTGCTTAATACGTGGAAAGATCAATTACCTGAAGAAGTTTTTACAACTACTTTTGCCCCTCCTGTATCGGATGGATCAGGTATGCCTCGGGAAAATCTACGGACGGCAAAGAAAATATTAGAAGAAGAAGGTTGGTTTGTTGAAGATGGTAAGCTAATGAAAGAAGGAAAAGTTTTTTCTTTTGAGTTTCTGATTGTGAGCCCATCGGTGGAACGCATTGCGCTTGCTTTCCAAAAAACATTGGAAGTATTAGGTATTGAAATGTCCGTACGCACTGTTGACTCATCGCAATACCAGGCACGAATGTTAAATTATGATTTTGATATGATCAAGGCGTCGTGGAATGTTAGTCTGAGTCCTGGCAATGAACAACAATATTATTGGGGATCGGAAGTTGGCAACAAAGATGGAAGCAAAAACTATGCCGGCGTGGATAGTCCTGTTGTTGACTACTTGATTGAAAAACTTATCGGAGCCAAAACACGCGAAGAACTCACAACAACAATACATGCTTTGGACCGTGTTTTGTTGTGGGGTCACTATGTTATTCCCTTGTATCATAGCGATATAGACCGTATAGCCTACTGGAATTTTTTAGAATATCCAGAAGAGATACCGCTTTATGGTATCGTCATTGAATCATGGTGGATCAATCAAGACAAAGCCAATAAAATTCAAAACTAAAACAAAGAGTTAATTATATGAGCCACAGGAAGGCCAATGTATTAATGTTGATTGCCTCGCTTATTTGGGGAACTGCGTTTGTCAGTCAAACGACTGGCATGGGTCACATTGGTCCCTTTACTTTTGGTTTTGCGCGGTTTTTCTTTGCCATGATAACTGTTCTACCTTTAGCCATCATATGGGAAAAAAATAATGTAACCAAAATTATTTATAATAAAAATTTATTACTGCTTTCACTCTTTACTGGCTTTGCTTTGTTCATGGGAATGGGTTTGCAACAATACTCTTTGCTGAAATCACAAGTGTCTAACGCATCTTTTCTCAGCACTTTGTATGTCCCATTTGTTAGTTTAATCTCTCGTTTTATTTTTAAGTCACGATTAACCTGGATAGTATGGATTGCAGTAGTGCTTTGTCTGTATGGATCATATTTATTATCTTCAAATCAAGCATGGGATATACAACAATCGGATAGTTTATTGTTTATTGCTGCTTTTTTCTTTGCTGTTCATATTATTCTCGTCGATATATTTATGAAACAACTTTACAGTCCTTTTAGTTTTGGGTTTATACAATATTTTATTGTTTTTGGTTGTTCACTTATCATAGCCTTATTATTTGAAAACCCTATCCTAGCCAACATACAGCTAGAATGGTTCGAGATTATTTATACTGGAGTATTTTCTGCAGGCATAGGATACACACTACAAATTATAGCTCAAAGTAAGGCGCATCCTGCGCCCGCTGCTATAATATTATCCATGGAATCAGTATTTGGAACGATTGCCGCATGGTTCATCTTATCCCAAACTCTTGATTTAAATAAAATTATAGGATGCGTAGTAATATTCATTGGTGTGGTATTGGTACAATTAGCCCCACGATATAGGCATAAAAATGGTCGAAAAAACTACATGAACAACATATAACACACCATAATGAGTAATCGTTTAGATGTGATAGGGATCGGTAATGCCATGGTTGATGCTTTGATTCCTTCCACAAAAGAAGAGGTTGAAAAAAATCAAATTAACCGCAACTCTATGAACTTGATAGATGAAGAATTAAAAAATAATTTACACAAAAACTATTCCGTTAAAGAAATGGCGGGAGGAGGTTCGGTTGGTAACTCTATGTTTGGAATTACATCATTGGGAGGAAAAGGAAGTTTTATTGGAAAAATTAAAGAGGATAAAATTGGCATTTTTCTTCAACAAGATATGATCCGTGAAGGTTTGCGCTTTCCTTTAGAATTTACATCACCCAATATATCAACAGGCTGCTGTACAATTTTTATTGAAGAAGATGGAACACGCACAATGTGTACATTTCTCGGTGCTGGAACATTAATAGGCCCAGAAGATATTCACCCTGAGCAAATAAAAAATCATCAAATTGCCTACCTAGAAGGATATCTCTGGGATAATGAAAAAGCAAAACAAGCTATGCAAAAAATGGTAAATATTTGTGAGAAAGATAAACAACAAATTGCTTTTACACTGTCTGATTTATTTTGTGTTGATCGACATCGCAATTCTTTTGAACAATTAATTAAAAATCATGTTGACATTCTTTTTAGTAACGAAGAAGAAATATGTTCAATGACGCAATCATCGTCCATAGAGGACGGCATTGCGTACGCTAAATCATTAAATATTATTTCTGTTATTACTTTAGCTGAAAAGGGATCTTTAATTCTCAATAAAGATAAAGTGATTGAAGTAAGTGCAAAGAAAGTCAATAAAGTTGTCGATACGACTGGAGCTGGAGATCAATATGCAGCAGGATTTCTCTATGGCCTGGCTAAAGAAAAATCATTGGCAGAGTGCGGGAGACTTGGATCAATAGCAGCAGCGGAGGTTATTTCTCATTATGGCGGACGTCCATTGGTTAAATTATCAAGCTTAATTTAATTTTTTTATTAATTTTTCTTTTATTGCTTGGTCACAGAATGAGTGTTTGATCGCATTTTCTGTTAACGAATACAACTCTTTCTCAGATAATCCCAGATTAGCCATAACTTCATATTCTCCAGCAATTGAGGCATTAAAAAAGGGTGGGTCATCGGAGTTAACGGTTATTTTTACTCCGGCATCAAATAATTTTTTAACTGGATGACTTGCATAATCAGAATAAATATTGGTTGCAATATTGCTGGTAGGACACGTTTCCAAAACAATGTTACGCTCTTTAATTTCTTCTACTAGTTTTGGATCTTCAATTGATCGCACTCCGTGACCCAATCGTGTTGGATGAAGTAAATATATAGCATTGCGAATATTATCTGGACCGTCCCATTCTCCCGCATGTACAGTAATGGGAAACTTAGCTTCCTTTAACATATCAAATGTTTTGATAAAAAGTTTGGGAGGAAAGTGTAATTCATCACCTGCTAAGCCAAAACCGACCAATTCTGAATGAGGATTTTGCAGCACTTCTTCGGCTGTGACCTGAACAGATTCAGGCCCTAAATGCCGAATACCATTCATTATATATTTTGAAATGATGCCGAATTCCTGTTCTGCCTGTTTTGCTCCTTCAAGAACACCTTCTAAAAAAGAATGGTGGGTCATCCCTTTTTGTTTAGCATGCGTTGAAGAAATCATAGCTTCAACATAAATAGTATTGTTCTCTGCACATTCTCTTAAATAATCGTAAGTTAAATCTCTATAATCTTCAGGAGTACATATTACGGAGGTTACAAGATCATATTTGTTAATAAAATCATAAAAATCAGTCCACGCATATGCGTATTTACTGCCAAAAATTTCATTGGATAAAGAAATACTATTACGTGTCGCAAATTTACGACATAGTGTGGGTGTAATTGTTGCCTCTAAATGAACGTGTATTTCTGCTTTTGGAATATGATGTGTTGAGTTCATGAGAATTTTTTTATATTTAGATAGTAAATGTCAGAATTATTAAATTTATCCAGAAGAAAATTTATTTATACCGCAAGTTGCGCCTGTGGGGCAGCGCTTGTATTTCCTTCATGTTCAGAGGTAGCAATGTCTAATAGGCAACAATTTAATATTCTAAGTGATGATTTTTTATATTCAAAAACATTTCCAGCTTACAATAATTTTAAATCGCAAACAAAATTAATTACAGGAACGGCAGAATACGATAATATTGTTACAATTGGATATAAGATTCGTGATGCTATCAACATATACTATAACAGTGTGGGGGGGGAAAATCCTACGGCAAACTTTCAATGGGAATTTGTACTTGTCGACGACAGTCAAACAAAAAACGCGTGGTGCATGCCAGGAGGTAAAATTGCTGTTTATTCAGGAATACTTCCGATCGCAAAAAATAATGATGGGATTGCCTCTATAATGGGACATGAAATAGCTCATGCAGTAGCGCGGCACTCTGCTGAGAGAGCAAGCAGGTCAATTCTAATGGACGCTGGTACTTATGCCTTTGAAAGATTGGTGCTGGGCACTAGTCTCACAGGATATTCACGTGATTTATATGGCCAGCTTCGTCAAGTTGGATTAGAACTTCCTTTTAATCGAAGTCAGGAATCGGAAGCAGATTATCTAGGATTAATTTTTATGAGTTTAGCTGGGTATAACACAGATGAAACATATAAAGTGTGGGAGCGAATGAAAGAAGATATGGGTGGTAAAGGTCCGTCTGAATTTTGGAGCACTCATCCCTCACCTGATAATCGCATCAATAAACTTAAGGAGTGGATACCAACCGTTAATCTTAAATATCCTGCAGTCAAATCATAATGTTAGCTGTTAAAATAAACAATTTAAGCCACTCAATTAATAATCAGAAAGTATTACAAAATATTAATCTTGAATTAGAAAAAGATAAGATAGCTTGTATTCTCGGTCCTTCAGGTTGCGGTAAAACTACCCTTTTAAAATTAATTGCCGGTTTGGAGAAAGTTACAACGGGAGATATCATAATAAATGATGAAATTGTCAGCTCTAATACAATGCATCTTAAAACTGAAAAGAGAAAAATAGGTTTTTTATTCCAAGACTATGCCCTGTTCCCACACTTAACGGTGAAGGAAAATTTAAATTTTGCAATTAGTAATGGTAAGAAAGAAAAACATGACATTGAGGAAATTATCGAAATAATCAAGTTACCTAATTCACTCCACAAATATCCTCACGAATTAAGTGGAGGGGAGCAACAACGAGTGGCTCTTGCACGTTCCATAATTGCTCAACCAGGTTTATTATTACTCGATGAACCGTTTTCTAGTTTGGATCTTAGTCTTAAAGAAGAGGTAAGAGATGACACTTTGCATCTGCTTCAAAAATCGAACATATCCGTTCTTATAGTAACGCACGATCCTTTTGAGGCCATGTTCATTTCAAACAAAATTTATATTATGCAAAAAGACGGTAAAATTGTTCAGTCAGGCTCACCACGGCAATTATACAATGAACCTATCAATTCCTATGTTGCAGGTTTTTTTGGTGAAACAAATAAGTTTAAAGGTATGGTTAAAAATGCTGAAGTGCAAACACCCATAGGCAAGATTAAAACTCATAATAACTTAGAGTCTAAAGAAGTGGTAATTCATGTAAGGCCACAAGGTATTAAGTTAACCCAAGAAAAAACACCTGTTAATGGGATCAAAGGAACTGTTATGGCATCAAAATTAATGGGATCCTTTAGTTTCGTTCATCTGTCTGTTTTGGATCATAATAATGAAATTGTGCATGTGCACAGTCATATGCCCGCATCCTTTATACCCGGTCAGTCAACAGCAGTTGGAATCGAGATTGATGATGAACAAATTTATGTATTTCCAGCTTAATAATTAGGAGCTGCACTTTCTTTCTTTTTGCTAATTCTTTTAATTGTTGAATTTAAAAAAATAACGGGGCCTAGTCCAGCAATAATAATGATGATGGCGGCAAAAGAAGATTCTTCTAGCATTTCATCCGATGCATATTGGTAAACATAAGTTGCAAGTGTTTCAAAATTAAATGGACGCAATAAAAGAGTGATGGGCAGTTCTTTTAATATGTCGACAAAAACTAAAATTCCCCCAATTAATATATTCATATAAATAAGAGGTATGATGATTTTTCTTAAGGTTGTCACAAAACCAACACCCATCGTTTTGCTCACATCCATTAAATTGGGATGTACACGGAGCATGCCGGTTCGTATTGCTCCACTACTAACTGCTAAAAATCTTATCATATAAGCAAATATCAATATGATAAAACCGCCAGCCCAATAACTTAAATGAAAATAAAAAAGATCATTTAACCATCCAACAAACACGACTATACCAACGGCTAAAATAGTCCCAGGAAACGCATACCCACAAGATGACAGATAAATTATTATACGTTGTGCTGAACTGGATTTATAATTTGCCACCACTATCATCAATACAGAAACTAACATTATGAATATTGATGCAGATAGCGACAAAAAAACACTTGAAAATGTTGTACTAATTATTTCTGCAAAATCAATTATAGCAAAACCTTTTAAAACAAAATTGAGTAAAATACTTACTGGAATGATAAACCCTAAAATTAGAGGTACTAAACAAATCAAAATACAAATTAACTTGCCGGCAGGGCTAACTTCCTCCTCTGGCATTGTATTTTGACCGCTGCTTTTTTCATGAAAACGCTGTTTCCTCCTCGCTAAATATTCAAGAGTTAAAAGTATAACAACAAAAATAAATAATACGGATGATATTTGGGAAGCTCCAGATAAACTATTCATTCCAAGCCACACATTAAAAACACCTAGAGTGAGCGTTTCAAGTGCAAAATAATCAACGGTGCCAAAATCAGAAATTGTTTCCATCAGGACTAACGCTAAACCGGCCACAATACCGGGCCGCGCTAATGGAAGGGCAACATGCATGAATGTATTACGTCCATAAATTGAACTTGTTTGGTAAAAAGAAATCGGCGTTGTAAGAAGGGATGCTCGCGTCATCAAATAAATATAGGGATACAGTACAGCAGACATAACTAGTATGGCTCCTCCCATGGAGCGTATATTAGGAAACCAATAATTTTGAGCGTTTTCCCATCCAAAAAAATCACGAAGCATTCCTTGAAAAGGGCCCGCATATTCAAAAATATCAGTGTATGTATAAGCTATAATATACGTGGGTACTGCCGCGGGTAGTAACAACGCCCATTCCAAAACATTTTTTCCAAAAAAATTATACCGCGTAATTACCCAAGCAGTTGACACACCAAAGATAAGGCTGAGACTCCCTACCCCGAACATAAGTATAAGGGTATTAAAAATATAGCGTGGTAAAACTGTCGAAAATAAATGGGGCCACAAAGATGTATCTCCTAGAAAAGCAGAATAAAAAATAGCTAATACAGGAGCAATTATTAGAAGCGCAATAATTACTACTGATACCGACCAAACATTCCAATTAGACAAATTAACAGCCTAACATTTTACCAACCCACCCTATTAATGATTTTTTGAGCAATTGGAGCAAGTTCTGCTAATTTTTCAATCGGCAACTCATCTTCTTTGAATTCTCCCCATAATTTAAGCTCATCACTTAAAGGCACTTTAAGATTTACTGGATATTCATAATTCATTGACGAGTATAGCATTTGAGCTTTAGGATTGGTTAAAAATTCCAAAAGATCAATAGCGTTTTCTTTATTTTTTGAATATTTCACTATCCCACCACCAGTAACGTTAATGTGGTTACCTCTGTCAGTTTGATTTGTAAAAATAAGATTAATTGCCTTTGCCCAATCTTTTTGTTCAGGATTTTTTTCATTAAATTTCATTTTGCCAAAATAATATGTATTCATTAAAGCAACATCACACACACCTTCATAAATTGCTTTAGCTTGTGCTCTATCATTGCCCTCAGGCTTCCTCGCTAAATTCTTAACAAGACCTTTTGCCCATTCTTCTGCCCCTTCTTCACCATGGGTTGCAATAATTGAAGCAAGTAAAGATCTATTATAGGCGTGGCTTCCTGATCTAGTACAAATCTTACCTTTCCATTTTGGCTCAGCTAAATCTTCAATTTTAGTTATAGCTCCAATTGGCACTCTATCTTTTGATACAACTACTATTCTTGCTCTTTTTGAAAGAGCAAACCAACGATTTTTGCTATCTCTTAAATGAGAGGGTATATTTTTTTTCAAAATAGAAGAATCAATAGGAATCAAAACATCTTTTTCAACAAATTGTTTTAACCGTGAAATATCTACAGTTAGAATAAGATCTGCTGGTGTGTTTGCACCTTCAGATAGTAACCTTTCTAATAAACCCTTTTTTGCATGCAAAACATTTACTTTGATTCCTGTTGATTTAGTAAATTCTTCAAAAAATGGATCAATCAATATAGGTTGTCTATATGAATAGACATTAACTTCCCCTGAAGCAAAAGACTTAGAAGAAAGAATTGTAATAAGTAATACATTGCAAAAAATAATAAAAAACTTCATAAAACTTCTTTTTGTTTTATTATTAGTTATTTTGTAATAGTAAAAAAAATTATTTGGTCTGTTACTTTTGAAAGAAAAACACCACTTTTTAAAATTATAATAATTCTAAAAAAGGCATTGAATCAAGGGGTGGCTTTTCAACAATTACAAATCTTATAACTGGCCCATTTTCCCATTTTGATAATCTGACATCGCTTGTTTAATTTCTCCTTCTGTATTGGCTACAAAAGGTCCGTGTCTAGCAATGGGTTCATTCAAAGATTTTCCTGCCAAAACAAGATAGGATCCTGATGAAGAAATGGATGTTAAGTGTATTTCGGAACCAGATTGATCAAAAAAAATCATCTGACCTTCTGTGGCAATTTGGTTTGCTTCAGCAAATTGCAATTCACCCTCAATAACATATACCATAGCAATTTGCTCTATAGGTATGTCTAAATTTGTTTTCCCCTCTTTCTTGAATTGAATATCAAATATTGACACTGGCGAGTACGTTTGAATAATCGATTGTGTTTCTTTTACCTTACCCACCAGTACTTTTATCCGGATATTGTCATTTGTATCAATGATAGGAATGTTTTTTTTTAAAATGTGCTGGTAACCGGGCTTTACTCTTTTGTTTTTTTTTGGAAGATTGACCCAAATTTGCAAACCCTGCATCATTCCCCCGCTTTGCTTAAATTTATCTGTCACTAGTTCCGAGTGTACCAAACCTGATCCCGTGGTCATCCATTGAACATCTCCTGTTCTGATTGTAGCTTTACCCCCCCAAGAATCCTTGTGTTCCACCTCGCCTCCCAATAAATATGTAATGGCCTCAAAACCACAGTGTGGATGCGCAGGGACACCCGTTGCTCCACCCGGTTCATAATTAATGGGTCCAAAATGATCGAACAATAAAAAAGGATCGAATTCACGCATTTCTGGAACAGGAAAAGCTCTGGTTACAGGTATCCCATCTCCCTCAAATGTTTTCATGCAATCGTTTATGTTAAGAACCTTGCGCGTCATCGTTTCAACTCTCAATGCTGATTAACTTTTTCAAAAAAACCATAAATTATTTTTTTGGAAACTTTCTGTTTTTTACTTCTGTATCATAGCGCTTAACAGCTTTATTCAAATAATAAGAAAAATTAGCATATGTTTTTACAAATTGTGGCTTTTTGAATGTGTCATCGGTATTTAAAATGTCATTAATAACTAATATTTGACCATCACAATTAATTGATGAACCTATGCCAATAGTTGGTATACTTATGCTCTCTGTAATTTCTTTTGCAAGCTCTCTCTCGATACATTCCAATACCAACAAACTTGAACCAGCTTCTTCTAGTTGATGCGCTAAATCAAGCATATCTTTTTTTTGTTTTGTCGTTTTGCCTATTAATCTAATTTTGCTGAAATCCTTAAAGTGTTGGGGCAAAGCACCAATATGCGAAACTACTAATATTTTATTTTTTATCAAATGAGAAACAATAGGAACTGTTGTTTTATCCGTTTCCAATTTTACTGACTGACAACCAGTAAATTGTAATAAGTGTTTAGCACTATCAAGGGCTTGATTTTTGTTTACATATGTTTTGTAGGGCATGTCGATTATGGTAAATGATTTTTGGGACGATTGCATAACTGCTCTTCCATGATTTTTCATCATCTCTAAAGTAACCGATCTTGTATTTTTAAATCCATAAATAACCGTTCCAAGGGAGTCTCCAACCAATATAACATCAACATTTTGATCAACAATTTTGGCAATGCTACTTGTATATGCTGTTAAGCAAGAAATAGGCCGTATATTTTTTAGCCGCTGTATTGTTTTTATTGAGTTGCGCTTCATAATGTATATTACCACTAACAAAGAAGAATGCTGAGATATAAATTAAGTTTTTTCTGTCCCTCTGTATTATTCGTCCACATAATTCGTTTTGGTATTAATGCTAAATTAAAATTTTTTTGTTTTATTAAATTTGTTCATTTTTTTTAGGGTTCTGTCACTTACGTGATGTTCTATTCCCTCAGAATCTGATTCAGCCGTTTTTTTATCTAAACCCATGTTGGATAAAAAATTAAAAACTATCTTATGTCTTTTCTTTGACTGGCTAGCAATCTGTTGTCCTTTGACAGTTAAGAAAATTGAGCGGTAAGGTTCTTTTTGGATATAGCCTTGTATCTGTAACCGCTTAATGGTTTTATTCACTGTTGCTTGAGTGATATCTAAATTCGAGGCAATATCCACGATTCTGGCTTCGCCGTGTTGATTCAATAGATCAGCTATCAGTTCAAGATAGTCTTCGGTGTTTTCCGTTTGGTGGGCATCTCGTACTTTTTTAAAAGACATATTATGGTATTATTATAAAAATATAAACATTTCATCATTAATATATATAGCTATGGCTATATTTTTTAGCTATACGCACGGAAATGGAAACACAAACCATCATTTTATATGGATCTTTAGCAAGTTTGGGGGCTGGCATGATGACTACGGTAGGGGCTATACCTTGCTTATTCATTAAAAAAATATCGCCAAAATTTGAAGATACAACATTGGGATTTGCAGCGGGCGTAATGCTGGGCGCTTCATTTTTTTCACTTATCGTTCCAGGATTAGATTACGCCGATGAGCTTTGGCAGAACAAATATCTTTCTGCGCTGGCTGTGCTTGGAGGCTTATTAGCTGGTGTCTTGGGGATATGGTCAATTGAAAAATATTCGCCTCATGAGCATTTTGTTATTAAAGAGCATTATGATGGCGGACACAAAGAGAAGATTCTAAAAATATGGCTTTTCATCATTGCCATAACCATTCACAATATGCCGGAAGGGCTTGCTGTAGGTGTCGGTTTTGGTGGCGGTGACTTAGGTAAGGCGATTGCTTTAGCGATTGGCATTGGTATACAAAATGCGCCAGAGGGATTGGCTGTAGCTTTTGCTTTGCTTACCATTGGATATTCAAGAATGAATGCTTTTTTAATAGCTGGGGCGACAGGTTTGTTTGAGCCTGTAATGGGATTTATAGGTGTGTCAATTGTCACAGTATTCCTTCCCATACTTCCCATAGCGTTGGGTTTTGCTGCAGGTGCCATGCTTTTTGTTATATCACATGAAATTATACCCGAAACACATAGACGGGGACATGAAAATTGGGCTACAGGGGGTTTTACTTTTGGTCTTTTAATAATGTTAAGTTTAGATATACTATTAGGATGAGTACACAAACAGACACGCTTGGGCGCAATGCGTTGATCATTGCCTTTATGATAAATCTTGTAATGATAACTGCAGATCTAACGTACGGTTTAATGATGAATTCTGCTTCATTGCTAAGTGATGCTGCTAACAATTCAGGGGATGTTTTCATTCTTGGATCAAGCATACTCGTATTATCATCAACCACTGCTGTTAAAAATAGACTAGCATTATTAAAGGGAATAATAATGATAGCATTTGGTTTGTGGGCTTTCTATCATGTATATCTAGGCTTAATAGGTTCGTCCATATTATCAGGAGGTATCATTTCTTTTGTTGGATTGCTTTCATTAATTGGCAACACCAGCGTTGCATTAATGATGCATAAATATCAGCATAAAGATATAAACTTCATGAGTGCCTTTATATGCTGTAGGAACGACGCTATTGCATCTTTTGGAATTATTCTTGCTGGTATATTGGTAATGATGACAGGAACTGTATGGCCTGATATTATTATTGGTAGCGTAATTGCAATAATTGTATCTTACGGTGGTATTAAGATTATCAGATTAAGCTTGCTACCTATTGATCCTCCAAAAGATGATTGTTGTTAAGCTAGAAAATTAGTAAATAAAATCCATAAACTGCTATCCAATTCCAAAGCTAATGAAAAACAATATTATAGTTAAAATCCTTACAACAAATAAGTTCATAAAAATTTAATAGTTTTTCTGAATGTCGTTTATTGGAATTATATGAAATTTTTTTTTAGAGCAAGGGGGCTTTCGCCCCCCTATCCTTAGTTTATACTGATAAGTCGTGCCCTTTTCTCTTCGGGAACAATGCGCTCCAAGTCGATGTTAAGAAGGCCATTATCAAGCTCAGCATTTTTTACCTTGATATCCTCAGATATAGTAAATGCGCGCTCAAATTGTCTTGTAGAAATTCCTTTGTGAATCACTCCATTACTGTCTTCATTAACAATTTTTTCTTTCGCTTTATTGCGAACGGTTAGCGTACTGTCCTTTAACTCCAACTCAATGTCATCCTTGTTGTGTCCAGCAAGGGCAACTTCTATCTTGTAATCATTCTCACTAATTTTTCGAATGTTATAAGGTGGATAGTTAGAATTATAGCGCTCCGTTAACTCCAGCATGCGATCAAACTCTTCAAAAATCGAGTCAAATCCCACAGAAAAAGGTTTTAGCGAATTCCATACGGATAGGTTTCTAGTCATAAAAACTCCTTTATAAGCAAGTTACATGTCGGCACCCACTATGGCATGCCAACATCAATAAAATGGGGATTATCCTTAGTTTTTCAAGATCAAATTATTTTTTTTTCTGATAAATGACAAGCCGTCAGATAAAGGAAGAAGAGAAAAATCCACTCGCTCATCAGACTGTATAGACTGATTTAAGGTTCGAATGGTTTGTGTTTGTATATCTGTTTTGGTGTCGTCGGCAACATCACCATGCCATAACATATTGTCAATAATGACAATCCCATTAGGCCGCAGTAATGGCAAAGACAACTCATAATAATTCGGATAATTATCTTTGTCAGCATCAATAAAAATTAAATCAAAAAAATATTGGCGATCAATAAAACTTTGCATCACTTCTACACCGGCACCTATTATTGAATCGATTTTATTGCTAACTCCTGCCATCTGCCAATACTTTAGCGCAATAGGCAAAAATTCATCAGAATTGTCAATCGTTTTTATAGAACCTTTTTCAGGCAATCCCTTAGCCATACATAAAGTACTTAGCCCGGTAAAACGTCCTATCTCTAAACATTTATTCGACTTTGATATATTAACAATTATTTCTAAAAATTGACCTTGCTCAGGCGCTATTTGCATTTGCGCAACACTCCCTAATGCAGCTGTCTCTTTAACTAATTGATCAATCACAGGATCGGAACGATATCCAACTTTTTCCAGATACTTAACAAGATCTTGGTCAACGGTGATTTGCGTACTCATTTAATTTATTGTCTCATAGATAGACTGTAATGGAGAAACTTTTCCGTCGGAAAGAGTAAAACATTTTATAATCTGATCTTTTGCTCTATCAAAATCATCTTTGGATTTCGCATGAACTTGGATAACAGGAGTAGAAGCGTCAACGGAATCTCCTATCCCAATGACATTATCAAAACCTACTAGATAATTAATATTATCATTAACTTGTTTTCTTCCTCCGCCTAGCTCAATTAAGATTAATCCCAATTCTCGTGTTTTAATTTCTTTTATATGGCCTTTCTCACCCAATGAAATATCTTCTATATAAGGTGCTTTTGACATCTCTGTTTTATAATTGCTTAAAAAAGAATTTGATCCCCCAAGTGCACTAACCATTTTTTCAAATTTTTCTGCAGCCAAGCCGTTATTGAGAACTTTATGAATTTCTTCCGTTGCCTGTGTTCTGGATATTTTTTTTGCCATCATTAAAATTGAAGTTACCAATTCATTAGTAATACTTTCTAAACGGGGATGTTTTTTATCCATAGTTAAATATTCTACACATTCAACAACTTCTAGTGCATGACCGGCGCTTCTTCCAAGAATTTGGTTCATGTCGGTTAATATTGCCTCACATTGCAAACCAGCTTCTTTTGCAACACTAACCAAGGACACAGCAAGATTTTGGGCAACATCCAAAGTCGCATTGAATGAACCATTGCCAACTTTTACATCTAAAACCAAACTCTTTAATCCGGAAGCAATTTTTTTTGAAAGAATGGATGATGTGATCAAGGGAAGTGATTCGACAGTTCCGACAACATCGCGAATGGAGTATAATTTTTTATCCGCTGGGGCTAAATTGGATGTTTGCCCAATAATGGCACAACCAACATCCTTAACTACTTTTCGAAATGTATCGATGCTTGGATGAGTGTTGTATCCCGGAATAGAATCAAATTTATCTAACGTACCTCCCGTATGTCCCAATCCACGCCCTGAAATCATAGGAACAAACAATCCGCATGCTGCAAGAATGGGAGCTAAGGCAAGACTAACTTTATCGCCAACACCGCCTGTTGAATGCTTATCGCACACCAAATCACTATCCAGAACATCTTGCCAATTAAGTGTATCTCCTGATTGCGTCATCGCGTTTGTCATCCAAACCGTCTCTTCCGCAGACATGCCGTTAGAAAAAATTGCCATACTCATTGAAGCTATTTGTGGATCTGAAAAAGATCCATCCGTCAGCCCTTGCACAAAAAAGGTAATTTCTTCTTTCGAAAGAGAGTGCCTATCTCTTTTTTTTCTAATTATCTCTTGCGGTATCATCAAAGTGTACTTCTTGAATAAAATTTTTGATTAAACTCAAAACGTTTTTTTCCGCTAAACTTGCATTTTCTAAAGTTTCCTGATGACTGAGTTTTGTCTTACTCATTCCTGCCGCAAGATTCGTAATAACGCTGATTGCTATGACAGGAAGTGAGCAGTGATTGGAAACCAAGACTTCGGGAACTGTTGACATGCCTACAGCGCTTCCACCCATAACCTTAAGGGCGTTAATCTCCGCTGGAGTTTCAAAGTTA
>Ga0209554_1000478_pt1 | contig 34137 bp, 36 predicted proteins | sample MarorgKNORR_S2LV_5_FD_188221 | JGI IMG/M metagenome (GOLD analysis project Ga0209554, IMG submission 188221) | Marine microbial communities from the Southern Atlantic Ocean, analyzing organic carbon cycling - Bottom_A/KNORR_S2/LV (SPAdes) (version 2) | ecosystem: Environmental > Aquatic > Marine... | reverse complement strand
ATTTCCAACTACGTTCTGGCCGATCGTCGAATGGCTCCACGGGCCGATGATCAACTTCTGGCCGTTCTTAGCGTCTTCGGAACCGCCCTTCTCACGCATATTGACGTAGTTGCGCAGGGTGCCCATCAGGAAGATGTCGTACCAGCCGCCCAGGCTGTAAGCCGGAGTCTGGATGTCGTCGTGCTTGTCCTCGATGCGTATCCGGGACCAGAAACCGTCGTCCGCCGGGTGGTTCAACCAGTCGAAGAAATAGGGCGAGGTCTGGGCGCTCATGTAGGGCTGTTCATCCAGCGGGAGCTTCCAGAAGGCGCTCTCTACATCATCAACAGTCTGAGCCAGTTCGGCGATTCTTTCGTCCGAAAGACCCAGGTCTGCGCCCAGGTGTTCGGCGCTATCCGCTGCGAGCCTGATGCCCCACGACACGTTGAATCCAAGCTGAAACACGCCGCCCTGGTAGGTCCAGCCCTCGTGGTAGTCGGAAGCCGTGATGCGCGGGAAGATCGCGGTCAGATGTGGAGGCTTTTCGGAAGCGGCGAGCCACTGGGTCGCGCCCACGTATGAGCCGCCGACCATCCCGACCTTGCCGTTGCACCAGGGCTGTTCCGCGATCCACTCGACCGTGTCGTACCCGTCGTGCGCCTCGTTGACGAATGTGTCGAAGGTGCCTTCAGACTGGAATCGCCCGCGGACGTCCTGCATAACGACCGCATACCCTCGCTCAACGGCCATCAGCACGTTTAGCGCGGGCGCGACTCTCTTGTTGTAGGGAGTTCGCTGGAGGATCACCGGACACTCGCCGTCGACGTTCGGGCGATAGATGTCGGCGTAAAGCGTGACGCCGTCCCGCATTTCGATGGCGGCGTCTAGCTCGATGATGGCCGCTGAGGTGACCATACAAGTCGCTCCATGGGTATCGTTGAGTAGAGTCTTTCTGGTCGCCGGGTTCGTCGTGCCAAAAAGTTAGCGTAGTACGACTCTACCGGCAACCGCGATATCCAGTCGATAACCGTGTAGCCGTGCGCTTATACGCCTGATTAGTCCCCTGATATGTTCGGCAAATCGCCCGGTTTCGCGTCTGGGTTCGCTTCTGGAAACTCAACCGGGCCGTCTTCTGGCAGGTGGTCCATAAACCACCGGATCGCCGTTTCAAGCGCGTCAGGAGCCTCGATGGCCGGATCGTCGGCGCAGTCTTCCAGCTCGTAAAGCCTTGACCCGGGAAGTCGATTCATCAACGACACCGCGGCCTCGTGCGTGAAGCGTTCCGCCTGTCGCCCGCGGATGATCAGTGTGGATACGCCGGGGGTGTCTGTGTCTGGATGTGGCAGGCTGGCGTCTATGACGGCGAGAGCCTTCACCTTCCGAAGACGTGTCGAAACGAACGCCGCGCGGCACGATTGGCCGTACCCGACGACAAGTGCGTGCGCGCCAACTTTATCAAGCGCCGCCGAAGTCCAATCCCCGCCTCGTTTGTCTCCGGGGAGCGGAACCAGCTCGACAAAGAAGTCTGAAGAGAGTCGTCCGGCGAGCGTGTGCAACGGTCCGGGATCGACATTAGGGGGGCTAAGCAACACCACGGGTCGATCTCCCGGCTCGCCCCACGCCTTGTATGGAAGGGTAGAGCCGTCTTCCAGTTCCAACGTTGCTTCGATTACGTTCACCCCTGAGTTCATCTGAGCATCCGCAAATATGGCATCGATATCGTTAAATTAATGATCAGGCTGGTGTCTGATATTCCGCTCAGACCGACATGCTAACGCCATCGGGGCATGAATAATCCGGACAACGCTGCCGTAATGCCCGCGCTGCTTGAAGAATGCCACCGGCGCGGGCAACCCTTCGGCGGTACAATGCGCCAGCCCAACCAGCCCGGGGATTACCGAGATGGCGCAACGAGAATCGACGATCTCGCACCGGCCCACGGCAACACGAGTCCCGGTATATGACTGACCAAAACGCACTACACGTCTGAGGACGGAGGGTCTTCCAGCGATGAACGGCTTCGACTTTGTAGCTCAATGCATGAAAAAAGAAGGCGTCGAGTGGATGGCGTGCTTCCCGGCCAACCCGCTTATCGAGTCGGTCGCCAAGGCAGGCATCCGGCCGATCGTTTTCCGGCAGGAACGCGGCGGAATCCAGGCGGCGGATGCATACAGCCGCCAGCTCGCCTCAAAAGGCAAGATCGGCGTGTTCGCCTCCCAGGGTGGACCCGGCGTCGAGAACTCGTTCGCCGGAATCGCGCAGGCCTTCGGTGACGCCGTCCCCCTCGTCTACATGCCCGGCGGCCACGGCACATTCCGCGAGGACGTATTCCCCGGTTTTTCCGCCCCGGAGAACTACGAGCACATTACGAAACTTGCGCTGGACGTCAATCGCATCGAGCGAACCTCCCAGCAGGTTCGACGTGTATTCCACGTCGCCCGCAACGGCCGGCCAGGCCCGACTCTGCTCCAGTTGAACGGCGATGTGCTCGGCCAGGAAGTGCCGGAAGAGTACATGGACTACAAGCCCACTTCGACCATCAAGTCGGCGCCGAACCAGTCCGACATCAAGGACGCCGTGAAACAGCTTCTTTCCGCTTCCAACCCGGCCATCTGGGCAGGGCAGGGCGTGCTCTATGCCGGCGCGACGGAAGAACTGATGGAACTTGCAGAGCTAACCCAGATCCCGGTCATGACCACCATGCAGGCCAAGAGCGCGTTCCCGGACAGCCACCCGCTGGCCCTGGGATCGGCTGGCCGCACCGCACAGAAGCCCGTCTGGAAGTGGCTCGGCGACTCGGACACCATGTTCTGCGTTGGCACCGGCCTCACCCGAACCGGATTCGGAATTGAAATCCCGGACGGCAAGTTCCTGATCCACTCGACCATTTCGGACGAGGACATCAACAAGGACTACGCCATCGACCTCGGCATCGTCGGCGACGCCAGGCTGGTGCTGCAGGCCATGATCGAAGAGGTCAAGGCTTCTATCGGCGAGAACGGCCGGAGGGGCGACACCGCCACCGCCGACCGCGTCGCCGCCGTATGGGCGGAGTGGAAGGCCGAATGGGCGCCGAAGCTGGCGACCGCAGGCACCCCGATGAACCCGTACCGGGTCGTCGCGGAGATCAACGCAGTCGTGGACCACAAGAACACCGTGGCGACCCACGACGCCGGCCACCCGCGTGACGAGGTCATGCCGTTCTACACGGCCACCGTTCCATTTGGGTACATCGGTTGGGGCAAGACCACCCACCTCGGGTACGGCATCCCCCTGATGATCGGCGCCAAGATCGCTGACCCGTCCAAGTTCTGCATGAACATCATGGGCGACGCCGCTTTCGGCATGTCCGGCCTGGACATCGAGACCGCAGTTCGGTCCGGCAACCCGATCACGACCGTTGTGCTGAACAACAGCACGATGGGCGGCTACAACCACCACCAGCCGACCGCCATGGAAGAGTTTGGCGCAGGCAACCAGGGTGGCGACTACGTCAAGATCGCAGAAGGCCTCGGGGCCACCGGCATCCGTGTCGAGAAGCCCGAAGATGTCGGCCCGGCGATCAAGAAGGCGCAGCAGCTAAACAGCGAAGGTACCTGTGTACTGATCGAGACGATCACGACGCAGCAGATGGAGTTCTCCATGTACCCGGACCTCCTGAAGTAGCCCCAATGGGGCCGTTATTTGGGCCTTGAAGAAAGGGGCGTTCCGGTTATGGCCGGGACGCCCCTTTTGTTTTGAGATTCGTCAGATTCGAATCAGAATTGGTGGGAATTATGAGCTCGGATACCGACGCCCCAGCACCCGGTCAGGGCGGCGTGGAGTGGGTGTACTCTTCTACCAGCTCCGAACAGCTGATTAAGCGTTACGACACCTGGTCAGCCTCATACGAAGCCGAAATGGAAGACAACTACGGCTGGTCCGCTCCCCGAAGGACGGCTGAGGTGGTGCAGAAACATGTGCCAACGACCGGCCGAATCCTGGATGCGGGAGTCGGCACCGGACTCGTAGGCCAGTTGTTGTCAGAGGTCGGCTACACCGATCTGACCGGGTTCGATTTCTCGCCAGAGATGCTGGCACAGGCGCGGCTTAAAAACGTCTACCACGATCTCCGGCAGATGGAGCTTGGCAAGAAGCTGGACTATGAATCGGACTCGTTCGACGCCGTGACATGCGTCGGCGTCCTGACCCTCGGGCATGCCCCGGCATCTTCACTCGACGAGATGGTCCGGATAACGAAACCCGGAGGCCACGTTATCTACTCGATGCGGCCTGACTATCGAGAGCCGGCTGGGTTCGTAGCGAAGGAAGCCGAACTCGAAAGCGCCGGCCTGTGGAAGCTGACCGAAGCCACCGAGCCAGTCCAGACCATGCCCAAAGGGATACCGGACGCCCTCATGCAGATCTGGGTGTTTGAGGTGACGGGCTAGGGCGGGTCTGTGACCGGTTCCAACGGAACCCCCCTCTCCCCTCCGCGGGAGAGGGCAGGGGTGAGGGGGTGTCGACCCGACGTCGCCAAGACGCCAACGTGATTTAGATCGATCAGATCTCATCGGGCGAAGCAAGCCCCGCCCTTACGACAGCGCGCCTCCATCAACTCGCACCGGCGTGCCGGTGATGAATGACGACGCGGAGGAGGACAGCCACACGACGAGCGTGGCTACGTCCTCCGGCAGGCCGTTGCGATCTATCGCCTGTCGGATCCGGGTTGGACTGGGGGCGGCCGATTCAGAGCGGAATGGCAGTGACATCGCCGTTTCTATTGTCCCGGGGCAGACTGCGTTCACCCTGATTCCCTGGTTTCCGTAGGATTGCGCGGCCGATGACGTAAGCCCGACCACGGCGTGCTTGCTTACCGTGTACGCCGGGATGGTGTGGTTGGTCACCAACCCCGCGACAGACGCTGTGTTGACGATGGTGTGGCCGCCCACAGGTGGTTCCTGCGTCAGCATCTGTCGTACCTCAGCTTGCAGGCATAGCCAGGTTCCGGTCACGTTCACCGCCATAACGCGGTCGTACTCCTCACGCGGGTAGTTGGCGATGTCCGAAAGCGGGCCAAGAATGCCGGCGTTGTTGTGGGCACAGTCAAGCCGGCCGTACTCCGAAACCGTGAACTCAACCATCGCAGCCACCGCTGCTTCATCCGTCACGTCCACGTGTACGGAAGCCGCCTCGCCGCCTTCAGCCTGAATGAGCCGTGCCGTCTCGACCGCAGACTCCGTGACGATATCCGCTGCCACAACGCGTGCGCCCTGCCGCGCGAACTCGAGCGCGGTTGCGCGGCCGATGCCCGCCCCAGCGCCAGTTACCAGGGCGACTTTGCCTTCGACGATTCCAGCCATGTTGATGCCTCCCAATCCATACGCTTGATCCGATCCGTCATATTACCGGGATGACCAAAAAGAAAAGAGCGCATCGACAGATGCCGATGTGCTCCGTTCGCCGCTGTTCACTCGGGTCTGTCCTATGAGATTTCGCTCAGGAACCGGCGGGGCGATAGCCAATAGACCCGGCCCGGGTCACAGCCTCGAGGCCTTCCTCCGCACTCATCAGAACCGTCGTCTGGATCTTGGAGGTGGCCCCCCCTGCTGCGACTTTGATAAGCGCCGCTGCTGTGCTCACGTTGTCCGGCCCTTCGATGATAGCGACGATGTCGAACTCGCCAAATGCGTAGTACGCGTCCACAAACGTGATCCCCGCCGGAGCCAACATCTCTCCCACTGCTTCCAAACGATTCGTTGGATTCTCGATCTGTGCCGCCCAAGACTCCCCTGTGTAAGAAACCTGAATTAAATACCGTGCCATCTCTATCCTCCGGTCTTATACGTGAGAAATCGTCTCCCGTGCCGGCATCCTAGACGATATCCGTCATAATCGTTTGTCACGCCGCAGTGCACCGCTCGGAGAGCTACATGATGAGTGCGCGCGCCCTTTTAAATCCGGTCCTTCGAGAGCCTCAGGACGCGGAACGGCCGGAGCAAGTGCCGCTCCTACGGGTTGTCGCCTAACCGGCCCGCCAGCTCTGGCCCTCGTTTGCCAGCATTGCGTCCGACTGTGTAGGCCCGTCTGAACCAACCCTGTACAAAGCAGGCGGCGGCGCATCCTCTTTGGACCACGCCTCAAGCAGCGGGTCCACCACGGCCCATGCGGCGTGGATGTTGTCCGAGCGGGTGAAGAGCGACGGATCGCCACGCAGCACGTCGTCCAGTAGCTGTACGTACGCGTCTGGGATCGTCTGGCCTTCGAAAGAGTCGTCGTAGTTGAAATGCATGTCGACCGGCCGCGTCGCCGTTCCGCCGCCCGGTACCTTCGACATGAATCGCAGATGGATCCCCTCGTCCGGCTGGAGTCGAAGAGCGAGAATATTCGGCTCGATGCTTGCCGCGCCGGCGTCTCCGTTCGCACCCATAAGCAGGTGCGGCGGCTCCCGGAACTGGATCACGACAACGGTTGATTTGGTGGACAGCGCCTTGCCGCTTCGCAGGAAGAACGGGACGCCCTGCCAGCGCCAGTTGTCGATGTGCAGCATCATCGCCGCATACGTCGCCGTCGTCGATCCCGGCGCCACTCCCGGAAGCGACGTGTAGCCCTCGTACTGGGCGCGGACGGCGTGCTTCGGTTCAGGTGTGGCGATCGCCTGCAACACCTTCGTCTTCTCGTTGCGCAGCGCGTCCGCATCGATGGAGTTTGGCGGCTCCATCGCCACCATCGCTAGCACCTGCAACAGGTGGTTCTGGAACATGTCCCTCACGACGCCGGTCTCGTCGTAGAAATCGACCCGGCCTTCTACACCAACCACTTCCAGAGCCGATATCTGCACGGATTCGATGTAGTTCCGGTTCCAGATCGGCTCAAAGATGGAGTTCAGGAACCGGAAATAGAGCAGGTTCTGGACCGTCTCTTTGCCAACGTAATGATCGATCCGGTACACCTGGCTCTCGTCGAAAACGGCCTGCACGTCCCGGTCCAGCGCTGCGGCCGATGCGGCATCGTGGCCGAACGGCTTCTCGATCACGACACGTCGCCAGTCGTCGCCGCTCTCCTGCGACATGCCGGCAGCGCCGAGCTCCGTCACGCAGCGGTCGTAGAGGCTTGGAGCGACCGACAGGTAGTAGACCCGTCCGGAAGATCCCGATCCCTCAAGCACCTTCAAGTGAGCGTCCAGCTTTCGGTAGTCGTCGGTGTTCGTGAGATCGCCTGAGATGTAGGAGATGTTCCGGGAGAAATCGTCCCACTGCACAAGATTGCCGTCCATGCCCCCTTCGGCCTCAACGCCCACGCGAAGCAGCTCCCGCACCTCTTCGACTTCTCGCTCCCGGCGCGCGAAACCGACGATACGCGTGGACTTTGGGAGTCGTCCCAGACAGGCCAGGTTGAACAGCGCAGGCAGCAACTTGCGCGCCGCAAGATCGCCCGTGATTCCAAAAATGACGACCGTTGTGGAGTCGGTGCTCTGTGTTTCTGTCATTCGGCTTTATGGACGGCGTGTCCGCCGAACTGGTTTCGCAACGCCGCCAGCATTCGACCGCCAAACGGGTTCGCCTGTCGGGAGCGGAAGCGCGCTTGTAAAGACGCCGTGATCACGGGAGCCGGCACACCGAGATCGATCGACTCCTGGACGGTCCAGCGGCCCTCGCCTGAGTCGTCCACGTATGAGGTCAGCTCAGACAGGTCGCCGTCTTCCTCAAGCGCGGCAACTGCCAGATCGAGCAACCATGAGCGAACGACCGAGCCGTGCTGCCATATCTTTGAGATCTGCTCCAGGTCTTCTGCGAGCTCGGACTTCGCAGCCAGGATCTCGAATCCCTCTGCGTAGGCCTGCATCATTCCGTACTCGATGCCGTTGTGGATCATTTTCGTGAAATGACCGGCCCCGCTCGGCCCGACCCGCCCGACGCCACGATCCGCCGCCGGTGCGAGTGACTGGAAGATCGATTCGAGCCGCTCGTAGGCAGCTTTGTCGCCGCCCACCATGAGGGCGTAACCCTCCTGCAGACCCCAGATGCCGCCACTTGTCCCCGCATCCAGGAAGTCGACCCCGCTCAACGCTGCTTTCTCAGAGCGTCGGATCGAGTCTTTGTAGTTGGAGTTGCCGCCGTCGATTATTGTGTCGCCCGGCGACAACAGACCCAGCAACTCGTCGACCCCGGCCTCGGTGACATCGCCGGACGGCAGCATGATCCACACGGCGCGCGGCGCGTTCAGCTGCGACACCAGGTCGGCCGGACTTTTTGCCGGTGTCGCTCCGTGCCCAACTGTCGCCTGAACTGTGCCATCGTCGCGGTCGTAGGCGACGATCTGATGGCCGGACTGCAGGAGACGTTGGGCCATGTTCCCGCCCATGCGGCCCAATCCGATCATGCCGAGTTGCATTAGTGGTCTCCTATTGAGGTGCAGATCAGTGTCCGAGAGAGCACGAACGCTAACACGCTTGTACGCACCCCGTAGGGGCGGCGCTTGCCCCGCCCGATGCTGCAAGAACATCGTAGGGGCGTATGGCAATACGCCCGCCCCCACGTCAGTGTCCTGAGGCTCTCGAAGGACCGGATTGCTGCAAGAACGCGCTCGGCCATTGCCGCTTTTCAAGCGACAACACCCCTCACCCTGCGCCCTCTCCCGACCGGGAGAAGGGAGAACGGCACAAGTGACTCGCCCGTTCTGAGGACGCTCCACAACCAACACTCGCCCCATCCCCCAACAGACAGCGCTGTCATATACCCTTCTTCCGGATATCAATACATCACCGGGAGAATCAGACTTGCCGATAAAGACCGTCGCGATCATGGGCGTTGGGGACATGGGGCACGCCGTTGGACAGGCGCTACGTGAGAGCGGGTTCGACGTCATCAGCTGCCTCAACGGGCGGAGCGAGCACTCCCGTAACCTGGCCAAAGTCGCCGGAATTCGGGACGTCGGCAATCTTGAGTTGATGGTCTCGGAGTCGGACATCATCCTCTCCATCATGCCGCCGTCTGCGGCCGAGGGCTTCGGCAACGACATCGCCGCCGCCATCAACTCCTTGAAATCATCTGGCGGCTCCTCCCCCATGTTCGTGGAGTGCAACGCTATTGCGCCGGACACCACCCGACGTATCGGCGCATCCATCACCGCCGCAGGCGCGCCCTACACAGACGCCGGGATCATCGGCAGCGCACCCGGCCGACCCGGATCCCCGCCACGCTTCTATGCCAGCGGTCCTGACCTTGGTCCGATAACGGAACTGGACGGCAAAGGTATCAAGGTAATGCCCGTTGGCGATGAGATTGGGCGGGCTACCTCCGTCAAGATGTGCTACGCCGGAATGACAAAAGGCATGACCACCCTCCTGACCGCGGTCGCCATCGCAGCGGAGTCGCTCGGGATCACCAAAGAACTCGGCGCCGAACTCGCATCAAGCCAGGCGGCTGCGTACGACGGCATGAAGCGCGCCGTGCCACGACTTCCGCTCGACTCAGGCCGCTGGATCGGCGAGATGGAGGAGATCGCTGCCACGTTCGCCTCGGCAGGCGTGACCGACAAATTCCATCAGGCCGCTCGTGACATATTCTTGCTGCTGGACAGCACGCCGTTCGCCAGCGAGACCAGACAGACCTTTGACACCAATCGGACGCTTGAAGACTCCGTGAAGGTGTACGTCGACCACCTCGGCCGGGGACCCGCCGCCGCAGATTGATACGGACAGTGGCGTGGGAATGGGGTGTGAAACGGGGAGGGTAATGACGCCGGACGAGCGTCGTGAAAAGATCGCTCAGGTAATGGCGCAGATTAACAGCGCCGGCATTCGACGGAGATGTTCATGGCTGGTAACGAATTCCTGGTATTCATCGGTGCTTACACACGACGTGACGGCCTCGGCATCGGGGTCGCCCGGTTCAACGCTGATACGGGGACGCTGACCACGCCGGAACTGGCCGCGGAACTGGCAAACCCGTCCTTTGTTGCGCTCGATCCATCGCTATCCCATCTCTACGCCGTCACCGAGATTGATGACTATGAGGGAAACGTTAGCGGAGCGCTCAGCTCGTTTGCTTTGGACCGATCCACCGGCGAGCTGACCTTTCTCAATCGGCAGCCGACAAACGGCCCGGGCCCGTGCTTCGTCAACGTTGACGCAGAAGGCCGGAACGCGGTGGTCGCCAACTACAACGGTGGCAGCGTCGCCGTATTGCCGATCAACGCCGACGGCAGCCTCAACCCGCCGTCCGATTTCGTTCAGCATAAGGGTGGAGCCGGTGTGGTTACGGATCGGCAGGAAGGTCCGCATGCGCACTCCGCAAACCTTGATCTGGAGACCGGTCGTGTCTACATCAACGATCTCGGTCTGGACCGTATCAAGTCGTACGAGCTGAATTCGTCTACGGGCAAGCTGACCCCGGCGGGTCTGGACGTGGAGCTTCACCCGGGGGCAGGGCCACGCCATTTTGATTTCCACCCGGACGGCAAGCACGCGTACGCCATCAACGAGTTGGACAACACGATCACGGCGATGGATTACGATCGTGCCGCCGGACGACTCACGCCGGTGCAGACCGTTTCTGCGCTGCCAGAGGGCTGGGACGAGTGGTCTAGTTGCGCCGATCTCCACATCTCACCAAACGGTCATTTCATCTACGGCTCAAACCGCGGCCATGACAGCATCGTGATCTACGCGATAGATTCCACGACAGGCCAGTTGGAGTACGTCGGCCACGAATCCACCCGCGGCAAAAGCCCTCGAAACTTCGCCATCGATCCATCAGGCCGATACCTGCTGGCGGCAAACCAGGACACCGACAACATAGTCGTGTTCGAGAACGACAGCGACTCCGGTAAATTGACGGCCACCGGTACAGAAGTTTCGGTGTCGATGCCGGTCTGTCTCAAGCTGGTGCCGACGGCTTAGTTCGGGGCTAGGACAACCGACTTCCGGGCTATGGCGTTGACGAACGCGTTGTCGATATCGTCCTCAAATGAAATAGTGCCACGTACTTCCATGTAGTGCGACGTGTCATCCGGGTCTGTGATCGACACAGCGCAGCGGGGATCGGCGATCAAGTTTCGGTACTTCTTACGGGACTTCGTGAGGCTGATCTTGAGATCGCCATCGACCAACATTACGATCACCGGATTGTTCTGGAGCGCGCCGTCTGGCCGCGTCGTCGCCAGGTGGCCGATGACATTCTTGTCAAAGAAGTACAGGAACTTGTCGGGGATCATTTACGAGGCCTTCCTAATCTGGTTTCCGGAATACTACGGCAGAGTGATCTTAGACACAGTCGTCTCGGAAGTGTTCACGACCCAGAGCGAAGCGCCCATGCCCGGGCTCGCCGGAACGGCCACCATGCTTACCGGCCCCTTGCCCACCGGGAGCGTGACGATCTCTTCGCCGTTCAGCCCCAGCCGGGTGACGGTGTCGTCTACGAAATTGCTGACCCAGATCGACTCGCCATCAAACGCCAGCCCGGACGGCCACGCTCCCACCGTGATCTCCTTCAGGATCTCTCCGCTCGTGCTCAGAATTGTCACAAGATCGAGCCAGTTAGAAGCAACCCATACCGATGTGCCATCGAAAGCTAGCGCGGTCGGTCCCTGCCCGCCGGTGTCTGTGCCGATGCCTTCGTAATCCACGTTGCGTTTTCCGACCGGGAACGATCCCAGAACTTCCCCATCCAGCGATATCTTGTCGACCGTGTGGAGGTTCAAACTGGCCAACCAGATGGCATCGCCATCGAAGGTAATGGCCCACGGCGAGGGGTGGTTGCCTGGCACGGCGACGGACAGCAGGTCTTCGCCATCGGGGGCAAGTTTGTGCAGGGAGTTGCCCCAGGACGCGACGACCCACATGTTCGTCCCGTCGCTGACCATCGCGGCGGGGGAGGTGTAGCCACCGCCAACAGGGAACTCGCCGATCTCACGCCCGTCGAGCGTCAATTTTGTGACGGAGCTGACAGAGTTGTTGCCGACCCACATGAACTCGCCATCAAACGCTATCGGCCGCGGGGTTATCCCGACCGGATAGGTGGCGATGATCTGGCCGTCGCTGTCCAGCTTTGAAACGGTGTTGTCGCCGACGATGGCGACCCATACGTTCTCGCCGTCAAATGCCAGGTCTCCGGGCGTCTTGATGCCGCCAAAGGTCTCGATCAAATAGCCATCGATTGTGATCGGCGGAGGGAGCGGAACAGGGGTTGCGGTCGGGCGCGGCACGCGCGTCGGGCGTGGCGTGGGGACTGGAGGCGTTGCGGTGGCCGGAATGGGTGTGTCCGGCGGGGGAGTGGGGACAGTCTGGTTGCTGCCGCACGCAATAGTGGCGATAGCAATAATCGCTGCGACGCCGGCCAGGGTAACTCGCCAGCCAGGGCGCGAATTTGATCTGAACAGACGACCTCCGCCGTGTCCGGTCGGCGCGTCGGTAGGTGGCATGGCGCGAGTTAAACGGAGTGCCGTTGACCGGTCAACCGGCCCACGTTGCCTAGTTGCCCGGCTCCAGCTCCGCAAGACGCTTCCGCACGGCATCAGCGATTATGTGGAACTCGTCCGCGACTGCGTCCGAAGTGAAAATCGTCGGCTTCGTTTCCGAATGCTGGTAATCGGCCCGCATTGCGACTCGGCCGAGGAACGGCAGTTCCATCTCTTCCGCAAGCTGTTCGCCTGCGCCCGTGCCGAAGATATCGCCCGACATGTTCTCGACCACACCGAGGATGTCCAAGTTTAGCTTTCGAACCATGTTGATCGATCGCTTGGCGTCCAGCGCTGCGAGCTCTTGTGGCGTCGTTACAACCACAAAGCCGTCAAGGTTCAGCGTCTGCATCACCGTTAGAGGTGCGTCAGACGTACCGGGCGGCAGGTCGACGACCATGTAGTCCAGCTCGCCCCAGTCCGTGTTCGTCAGGAACTGGTTGATGGCGTTGTGGATCATCGGTCCACGCCAGATCGTCGCCTCTTCCTCGTTCTCCTGGAACATCGCCATCGACATCACGCGCACGCCGAAACGTGACGGCGGCGTCATCACCGTGCCGTCTTCGGAAGTCGGGCCCTCGGTGATCCGCATCACGCGAGTCACATTCGGGCAGTCGATATCGCAGTCGAACAGCCCGACCCGAGCGCCTTCCTGGGCGAGCATCACGGCGAGGTTCACGGCGATGGTGGTTTTACCGACGCCGCCCTTGCCGGAGTAAACGCCGATGCGCTTGCCGATCTTCTGCAACCGCTCGTTGACCAGTCGCTTCTGCTCCCAGTTGCGCTTCATGCCCTCTACTTTGGCGCGCTCTTCCGGGGTCAGCTCTCGTTGCGGCGGCTTTTGGGTCATGTGAGTTCAGACGAGTCCTGCAAATAAGTGGTGACGCGACGGGGGCGGCCCTGATCTGGACCGCCCCGTCAATTCATATCGGTGGCCGGTGAGCGACCTGCTAGTCCAGCCCGAGAAGACGCTTGCCGTCCTCTGTGATCAGCTCCGGAGACCACGGCGGATCCCAGACGAGCTCGACTTCGACGTCTTCAACGCCCGGGAGCTCTGCGACACGCCACTCTGCCTGCTGGGCAATGTATGGACCCATGCCGCATCCCTGTGCGGTGAGCGTCATCTCGATGGCGACTTCGCCGTCTGATACTTCGACATCGTAGACGAGGCCGAGGTCAACGATATTGACCGGAATCTCCGGGTCATAGACCTCTTTGAGGGCCTCGATCACTTCATCTTTGGTCAACTTTTGCTCGGTGGTCATTTAGTTGTCCTAAAGCTTGGGCATCCGTACGGGTGCAGATCGTGCTGAACGATGCTGTCAGTTTAACAAGCACTGGAGCTTCCGGCAATTATCGCGGCATTATTCGCGCTTATTGAACGTAGGCAGTTGTTCCCATCTAACGATGAAAGAAAAAATCCCTAGTCCGCTGTTGCCGCGGTAGCCGCGGTGGGTTGGATCTCCGGGGCAAGTTGTCGGTATCGGGGTAGACCGATCACAACGGCCGCGATCAAGCCAACGGCCATGGCCGCCATAAGGGCGATGTCGTAAGAACCCTGGCTGTCGTAGATCTTCCCGGCGATCCATACACCGGCTGCGGCGCCAAGCGGCATCACCCCAAATATTGTGCCGTACACCGTGCCCAGCCGCCTCAGCCCGAACTGGTCCGCGCTGACCGAACCCGTCAGAGAAATGACGGTAGTCCACGACGCACCGATGATCATCACGCCGATTGTCGCCCCCCACAAAGAGCCTGCCAGCAGGAGAATTCCGTAGCCGATGCCTCGGAAGCTGTACGCCACGGCGAGCACATATCGTGTGTTGTAGCGATCCCCAAGGTTGCCGAATGTCAGCGCTCCGATCACCCCGGTGACCCCGACGGTCGCCAGCGCACTCGCCGCAAGCACAGGGCCCGCGCCAAGTCCCTCGGCGTAAGCAATAAAGTGGGCGTTCACGAAGCCCATTGTGTAGCCTCAGGTGAAAAATCCGAACGATAACGCCCAGAACATCGGCGTCCTTGCCGCCTGTTTCAAGGACATCCCGTCGTCCGGCATCCATGCGCACGCAGGTCCCTTGCCCGATTTCTGATTGGCTTGGGCCATAGCCTCCAGATCACGATCGTCGACTTCCGGCACAAACCTTGTTTTCAACAGCCGGTATGAGGCCGGGATGATCAGGATCACAAGAACGGCGCCGAGCACGATGTAAGCCGACCGCCACCCGCCCAGGGTTAGAACCACGGCGGAAAGCGGAACGAGCGTTGTTTCGCCGATCGCCGAGCCGCTACCGGCAAGGGAAAGGGCAAGGCTCCGTCGTTTTGTAAATACGGAGCTGATCAATTTTGTCATCGTGGCCGGCGATGAGAGCGTGAAGCCCGAGCCCATCAACAGGAAGAGGGCGTAGAGCTGCCAAATCTGCTGGATCTGTGACAGGCCGAACAGTGCGACACCGGCCATCGCCATGCCAAGTAACGCCATCTTGACCGGGTCGTAATGGTCGGCGAGGTACCCGGCGACGGGGCGTAAAAATGCTGTCGCAAGACCGGCGATGGCCAACGCCCCGGACAGGGAACCGCGAGACCACCCGAACTCTTCGGTCATCGGGTTCAGGAACACGCCAAACGAGAATCGACTACCGGCAGCGCCGAACAACACGAGCGCCGCGCCGGCGACGATTAGCCAGCCCGAGGAGCGACCGCGCAACCGGCTGATCAGCATGAAGAGTCGATCGTGGCGGACGTCAAATTACCAGGCGATCCATGATTAAACGTCATGGGGTCGAATGATACAGGCCAGAAGGGCGCGTTGGGAGAGGATTTCCGGTTGTTCTGCGACATCACAGTAGGGGTGGGCAGCGGCTCGCCCCCGCCCATCTTTCGAGAACCTCAGGAATCAGGCGCGAGAAATAATTGCGAAAACCCGTAGGGGCGGCGCTTGCCCCGCCCACGTCCGTCTGGAGAACGCGCCAATAATCTGCCGAGACCCACGTGCGCCATCCCGCTTGCCGTAGGGGAGGGCCTTGATCCGCCCGCACAGGAACTCGACAACTTCAGTATCTGCTCGCGATAACCGTCACTCCTCCAACCAGAACTCAAAAAACACACCCTCGTCGAACTCCGGGGTCACCTGGTGCGTCTGGCTCGCAAACTCCACGTACCGGGAGTCGACCCCCAATGCCACAAGCTGGTCATGGGTGGCCTTGACGCCGGTCATCCAGCCGATGTCCGCCTCGCCAACGCCGTTGAAGACGCGCTTGCCACTGAGAGCGTCAGACAGCAACTCTAAGTCCTGTGTCGGGAACGCCCCGGGCGCGCCTAGCAGGGTGGCAAAACGATCGGGCGACGCCAGCATCAGGGCGTAAGCGGCAAGCCCGCCGTTAGATATCCCGGCGATGTGGACCCGAGACGGGTCGCCGCCATAACAGGCCAGCGCCTCGTCCAGGATTCCGAATACCCGCGTGGCGTCGTCAATCAAGTCGATACCGCCTGAGTAGGGGATTACCAGCCGGAACTGGTCCGTACCCTCGCCGTTCGATAGGTAGTTCGCCCACACACGCTGAGAAATGTTCCGACTGCCAACGCCGCCCGGCATAAAGATCACGGTCGGAGCGGATGTTCCGTCTGATTCCGGATGCTGGACAAAGTACAGGCTAGACGGTGTTGTCGTTATGTCTTGGAGGGTGTGCCGCTCAGCAGTGACGCAGTACAAGGGAACGCCGGTGTCCACATGAGCCACAGCCGTTGCTTCTGGAGTTGTAAGCGGCGCCGCCCGAAGCGCCGGGGAGACCTGCTTCTCACCAGATCCGCCACAAGCGACGACAATCGCCATGAAAATGGCGACTACGACCACCAGATGAGAGTTCAATTCTCGTCCTAAACCCCGTGCGCCAGCCCGCCCATTAATCTGCGCCAGACGATGTCCCGACCTCCGCGTCAACCATCACCTTGCGCAGGTCAACGACCTGGTCCCGCAGCAACGCTGCCTTCTCAAACTCCAGGTCCCTCGCCGCCGTCCGCATCTGCGTTTCAAGGTCACGAACCAGTCGTGCCAGGTCGTCCTTCGGAAGACCCTCGGCGGCCACGTACGGCGCCTTTGTCTCTGCGACCTTGCGCATGCGGTCCGTCATGTCCCGGACTTCCTTGATGATCGACGCCGGTTCGATGCCGTTTGCCTTGTTGTGAGCGTCCTGCACAACACGTCGGCGCTCCGTCTCATCGATCGCCGTTCGCATCGAATCCGTCATAACGTCGGCGTACATGATCACGTGGCCCAGCTCATGACGAGCCGCACGGCCGACGGTCTGCACCAGCGACGTGTTGGACCGCAGATAGCCCTCTTTGTCGGCGTCGAGGATGGCGACGAGCGACACTTCCGGCAGGTCCAGCCCCTCCCGCAAAAGATTGATCCCCACCACCACGTCGTACACACCGAGCCGCAGGTCTCGCAGGATCGCCGTGCGCTCAAATGTGTCGATGTCGGAGTGCAGATACTGCGTCCTGACCCCCATCTCCAGCAGGTACTGAGATAGTTCCTCCGCCATCCGCTTCGTCAGCGTCGTTACGAGAACCCGCTGATGCTGATCGACCCGCTCCTTGATGTTGTCCATCAGGTCGTCGATCTGTCCGGCGGTCGGCTTCACCTCGATAGTCGGATCAAGCAACCCGGTCGGCCGGATCAGCTGCTCAACGCGCTGCTCTTCGTGCTGATCCTCATACGGCCCGGGCGTTGCGGACACGTACACGATCTGATTGACGCGCTCCTGGAACTCGTCAAAGGAAAGGGGCCGATTGTCGATCGCGGACGGCAACCTGAAACCGTATTCAACGAGTACTGATTTACGTGCGAGGTCACCATTAAACATGCCGCGTATCTGCGGCAGGGTCATGTGCGACTCGTCGATGAATATCAGGAAATCTTTCGGGAAATAGTCCAGCAGAGTCCACGGGGCTGACCCCGGGGGACGCCGTCCAAGCGGCCGTGAGTAGTTCTCAACGCCCGGGCAAGAACCCGTCTCCCGCAACATCTCAAGGTCGTAACGCGTGCGCTGCTCAAGCCGCTGCGCCTCCAGCAACTTGCCGCCGTCGTTTAGCTCCTTGAGACGCTCCCCCAGTTCTTCCTCGATATCGTCCAGAGCGTCCAACAGTCGTTGCTCGGAAGTCACAAAGTGTTTGGCCGGGTATATGTCGATCTCGTCACGGTCGCCTAGGATTTCACCGGTTAAAGGGTCGAGCACCGTGATGCGCTCAATCTCGTCGCCCCAGAACTGCACCCGCACGGCCAGCTCGTCGTACGCCGGCATCACCTCAAGCGTGTCGCCACGCACCCGGAACCGACCCCGACTGGTGTCGATGTCGTTGCGGTCGTAATGCATGTCCACGAGCCGCCGCACGATCTTGTTGCGGCCGATCGACTCGCCCTTCTTCATGTTCAGGACGAAGCTTTCGTACTCCTCCGGCGAGCCAAGGCCGTATATGCACGATACGGAAGCCACGATTAACGAATCACGTCGCGTGAGCAGCGCCCGTGTGGCGGCGTGCCTGAGACGATCGATCTCCTCGTTGATGTCCGACTCTTTCTCGATATAGGTGTCGGACCGGGGGATGTAGGCCTCTGGCTGGTAGTAGTCGTAATACGAAACGAAGTACTGGACCGAGTTTTCTGGGAAGAACTCCTGAAACTCGGAGGCGAGCTGCGCCGCTAGGGTCTTGTTGTGCGCGATCACGAGGGTGGGGCGCTGCTGACGCTCGACGATCTGCGCCATCGTGAAGGTCTTGCCGCTGCCGGTCACACCAAGGAGGGTCTGGTGCTTCAACCCGTCATCCAGCCCCTTCGAGAGCGCGTCGATAGCCTGCGGCTGGTCGCCGGTGGGCTTGAAGGCCGAAACGATCTTGAAATCAGGCATAAATGTTGGCGAGGCTGGGTGGGCGCGTGCCGCCCCGGGCGTAATCCCATACGCCCCTACATAAAACAGGGCTTCACTACGATTCTATTAGAGTCGCGCTAATTCGGTGCGCGGGCCGTCACAATCGTGTACGGAAACAACACCGTAGGGGCGTATGGCGATGCGCCCAAACCTCATCTACCTGCGGGAGAGGGCTGGGGCGAGGGGAAACAGCCGCCTGCAAAATCACCGTAGGGGCGGATAGTCAGGAAGTGTAGATCCTCACGTACTGATTGTCCGTGTCCGCACCTGTGCCGGAGAACGTGAAGTTGGACGTGATCTTCCCGGTTGCGCCCTCAAACTCACCATCGCCCCCGGTGATGTTCCACATGATGACGCCGTGCATCACGCCTTCTTCGGGACTGGACCCCATTTCACCGATTCCGATCGTGTCGAAAGTCACGCTGCCGCGGCCGTTCAGGGTGATCGACCCGGTCTCCGTAAACCCGTCGTCCGACATCACGATTTCCGACTCGAAGATGATGCCGACTCCGTTCGGTCCTACGCCGGATGGCGCGGCCCTCATCACGCCTTCCTCGCCTTCAACAGGCGCCCCGGAACCCGTCATTTCAACGGCGAAAACGATCTCTGCCATCTGAATCGCCCTGCAGATGTCGTGTGTCAGACGATATCCGTCTGAGATACGGGCCAAGATAGCGTGAATACGGGAGGGCCCGGCCCCGGGTATAGGAAAAGGGCGATTGGATGTCGACCGACACCGTAGGGGCGGGGCTCGCTTCGCCCTCCGTCGGTCCTTCAAAAACCTCAAGATGCCGTGAGGCACGACCGTGCTGCAATTTCCACCAGTGAGATCGGTTACCGAATTAACGCATCGATTCAGCGATTCGTATCAATTCTGACTCTGTGAACGTCTCGGAAAGAAATGCCACCATCGAGCGTCCGATCCCGTCGAGCGACCAGAATAGGATCATCAATTGCCCTGAATTTGGATCTGGGGGCAACAGAAGTACCTCACCGGTCTCTCCAGAAATGGCAATAGGATCCCCTCCGGGCGGGTCAACGCCTCGCTGCTGCTCGATGAAAAATCCATCGCCCGTCTCGGCATTTCGCCATCTCAGGACAACGTACGGGCCGGACGCTGGATGCGGCATGACATCGATAGATGCCAGTTCCAGTCCGGCTGGCAGGTAATCTGGCCCCAACACGTCAAAGTCCAGATACGCCTCGGCCTCGTCGGCGGTGTCGACCAGAATGGGCGCGGTTATGGAGATGGGCGTCGCTACCGGTGTTATTTCCGGTGTCGGAACGGAAGTGGGCGTTGGGTTGGCGGGGGTAGGCAGAGGTGTGGACGTGTGCATCGGTGTTGGAACCGATGTTGGGAGCGGTGATGGTACGGCCGTCGACGGTGGCAAAGGAGTCGGCACCGGAGTGGGGTCTGGTATCGATACAACCTGGTCAGCAGGCGCTGTCGTCGCCGTGGGCGACTCAGTACTCGAACAAGCAACCGCCAATGCGGAAACTATTGCAGCCACCCACACCGCTAACCCGATATTCAACGCCTCACCCTTCAGGCCTTCCGACACGTGCAGCGCATCACCACATTCGCTGCTCCCCGAACTCTACGACTACCCCACCCGCACCACCCACACCATCTCCCCGCTGTCCTCGGTTAACGGGCCGCCGTTGAAATCGCCAAACACGTGATCGGCCACCAGCCCCGCCTGCTCCAGCATGACGTGGATTTCTGACGGATACAGGTAGCGGAGATCCACTTCAAGGTCCACCGTCCGCACTACTTCTCCGGCGTCGTTCAACTCTTCAACCGTTTGGATGCTGTGGATCGTTTGATCGATCGGATCGGGTCGATTTACCGCGCTCAAGAGGCACTGTAATCCGGTCTCCGGATTGATCGTTTCTCCCATCGAGAACGGCTCCCCCGATACGTCCGCGATCAGTTCGGCGTCCGGCACGAACAGGTTGAACGCCAGCGCGCCTCCGGGCGCCAGGTGCGCAGCGGCTCGTCGCAGCGTTTCAAGCTGTTCGTCCGGCGTCAGCGCCAGGTACAGAGTGCGGGCGGGAATGATGACGAGCGGAAATTGCCGGTCAAGCGCCAGCGTCCGCATATCGCCATGGACAAATTCAAACGAGCCGCCAGAGACCTTTGTTGTTGCCGCTCGCTGGCGAGCCTTCGCGAGCATGGCCGTAGAAAAGTCCACACCGACCACGTCGATACCGGCGGCGGCGATACGCAGGCTTATGCGTCCGGTGCCGCAGCCGATCTCAAGCACGGGTCCACCGGAATCTTGAGCCAGCTCTACGTAGAACTCGACATCCTCGACCACGGCGGTCGAGTAAAAGACGTCATACCACTCGGCCCATACGTCGTAATCCATTGTTGGCCCAACGGGGCTTAGCCGGCCGCGGCGTACTCAGCTAGCGCCTCGTCCGGGAAGTCGGCGTTAGAGAACACCTTCTGTACATCATCGAGTTCTTCCAACGTGTCCAGGAGCCGAAGCGTCTGCTTGGCCTTGGCCTCGTCCAGCTCGACCAGGGTGTCGGGCACCATAGCAAGCTCTGCGGACACAACCTCGACACCGTCCATCGCCTCAAGGGCCGTCTTCAACGGCTCAAAGTCAGTGAACGACGCCTTGAACTCGATCGAATTGCCTTCGATATCGAAATCCTCTGCACCCATGTCCACCGCTTCAAGTGCGATCTCTTCCGGGTCGCCGGATGCGGTCTCCACCAGAATCATGCCGGAGTTCGAAAATCCCCATGACACAGCGCCTGCGGCCGCCAGGTTCCCGCCTGCGCGGGAGAACATCTGACGCACATCTGATGCGGTCCGGTTTTTATTGTCGGTCAGGGTCTGGACCATGATCGCCGTTCCGCCGGGACCGTAGCCCTCGTACGTGATCTCTTCCAGCTCAACAGCATCGCCGGCGGTACCGGAACCCTTGGCGATGGCCCGGTCGATGTTGTCGTTTGGCATGTTTGCGGATTTACCGGACTGTATAGCAAGGCGCAGCCGAAAATTGGTCTCGGGGTCTGCGCCGCCACGGGCCGCCACGATGATCTCGCGGGCGATCTTGGTGAAGAGCTGACCGCGACGTGCATCGGTTGCAGCCTTCTTGTGCTTGATGGTGCTCCACTTAGAGTGGCCGGACATGGTGCTCCTCCCGTTTCCGAATCGACATCGGTTTGCGGGCTTGATTGATCGAATGGCCGAGTGCGGGAAATTCTCTAATTAATAGTTGATCTTAGCAAGCTGCCAGAAATCCGGTCAATCGGATTGGACGATTGACTTGAACCTACGGGACGATGTGCCTATCGCTCCAACACCCTGAACACGACGTAAGGCTGTATGGCAATACGCCTTCCGGCCGTGGAAAACGCCGTCCCTACCGAAGGCCCTCAGGCAGGTTAACCGTCACGACGCCGTTATGGACGTCAACCTCCAGCACCACATCCGCAATCGCCGGGATCAGGATCTGGTCTTTGGACTCGATCGCGCCGGGCTTACCGACCACGTATACGTCATTGGCACCGGTGACGATGATCTCTAGCACCACGCCCAGCTCTTCGCCCTCGGTCGTACGCACCTTCGTGCCGACGATCTCGTAGTGGTAGAAAGCGCCTTCGGGTGCTTCCGGGAGGTCGTCGCCTTCCACCTCGATAATCGTGCCGCGCAACGCGTCTGCTGCACGGGTGTTACGAATCACATCAAGCTGTAGAACTGTTGCGGTTCCAGCTTTGTGGCTCTCGACGACCGTGGCCTGGCGACCGCCATCGATGTAAACAACATCGCCCGGGGAGAACCGGATTTCGCCGTCCGAGAACTGGCTGACGGCGATCGAGCCATCTGTGCCCCATGATCGGCGCACGGAAGCGACGCCTACGCGACTGGGCGTAGACGGCTCGATGGTTTTGGGAGTCCTGTTTTGCGCAGGAGGGCGGCTGCCCTGCGTGGCGCGACGCGATCCTTGATTGCCACGCGGGCGTCGATCACGACTCTGACGGGGCGACATTTCGCCGGGTACCGATTAGTCGATCTGGAGGACGATGCGCTGGTCTGACTTCACGCCAGAAACCCGCAAAAGGGAACGAATGGCCTGAGCCACCCGGCCGTCACGGCCGATGACCTTGCCCTTGTCCTCGTCGTCAACGATGAGCGTGATGAAAACGCGGTTGCCGCGTACCTCTTCCGTTACCTCGACGGCGTCGGGATTACGGACGAGGGCTCGGGCTATGTACTCGACCATCTCTTTCATTAGATCAGGCGGTCTCTTTCACTTTGTCCATGATGCCAAGCTTCTTCAGCATGTCTTCGACACGTTCGCTGGGCTGTGCGCCCTGGCGCAACCATTTGAGAGCCAGCTCTTCGTTGATCTTGATCTCGGACGGATCGGTCATCGGGTCGTAGGTGCCGATTTGCTCGATGAACGCGCCATTGCGGGCGGTGCGCTGGTCAGCGACAACTACACGGTAAGACGGGTGGCCCTTTGCGCCGATGCGGCGCAGCCGGATGCGAACCATAGAAGGAAGATATCTCCAGTTACGTTTAGAGGACGCTCGGGCGCGGCCAAAAACACCATCGCTCAAGCTGTTAATCAATCAAGTGTAGATACGGCAGGTGAGGAGTGTCAACGCGAAAGAGGAGTGGAGAGAGACTGTTCACCGGGTGGAGTGATCAGTTCGGAAGGTAAGTGGGTGACCACGTTAACTGTCGTGGGAGATCCCGAACTAGCTCCGAATTCCAGCGTCGACACGCTGCAATTCGCAAGTAAATGGCGCATCTCTCCGTCAAACTGAATTCCTGCGACATAGTCGAGTATCACGTTGATCGTGCCGCCGTGTGTGATCAAGGCGATGCTCTGATGCGTCTCCCGCCGAATGGACTCGATCATCAGTTGGAACCCGGGAATCACCCTCATGTTGAAGTCGTGTCCGGAATCTCCTCCCCACGCTTCGAAATCGATCTTTGGCCTTTCACGGCCAACGATCTGATCGCCCGGGTAGTCGCCAAGAGAAATCTCGGCCATCTCCGGCAGCGTCATCGGAGTCGTTCCCAGCCCCGATGCCATCGGGGCTGCGGTTTGTCGCGCCCTCAGCAAAGGACTCACATATACAGATGACACACCCAGTGTCGTGAGGTGGTCAGTTGTAAGCGCCGACTGTTGCTCTCCGATCCGGGTGAGGGCGGGATCTCCCGCGTAGCCTGTTTCTGCGCCCACCGTCTCGCCGTGGCGGACAAGATGGATTCTCTGGAATGGCGGCATGGACCGATCTTAGGACACAACTCAGGTGACCCCAAGGATCGGATGTCAGTCCTTCGGCGTAATCACCTGCTCGGCGGTATACGACTTGCCGTTGGTCAGTCGAACCGTCGCCACCAGCTTCCAGGTGGTTTCCAAGCCAATGGTGTTGGCGGGCGGACGAGGCAGCTCCTCAGGTACGGACAGTCGAACCGGGAAGGTGGCCCTATCCGGCTGAAGCGCCGTTTCGCTCAGGAACACCGCTGTGTCCAACCGATGAACGTCGGTGCTTTTCTCCCGGACCGTTTTGGGAACCATGACCGCTCCACCACGCGCTGCGACGTTACGCTGGTTAGCCCTGCGGTCCGGGATCATGACCGTGCTTATGCGCACGATCTCAAACTCCAGCACAACCGAAACGCTGGCCTCAACGACGTGTGCGACCTTGTTCTTCGGCGTGACCTCGACAATCACGTCGATATCGCGGCCCGGCTCGAAAGTGCTTCGCCGCAAATCCTCGACGAACTCAATCTTGATCGGTGCTGGTCTGATCGTCTCGACCGCTGACTTAATCAATCGACCTAACACTGCTGGCCTCTTCTTTTTGCAACCACTTTGAACCCGGCATCCCCACGCTAGTTACTTTGCGTAACTACTTGCTCAGCGGTAAGCACAATACCGTCGCTCAACTCAAGCTCTGCGACGATCTTCCAGCTCGTGATGGAGCTGACTGCGTCATCTGGCGGGCGAGGCAGATCTTCCGGAACCGATAGTACTGCCGGATATGTGTATCGGTCTGCTTCGATCCTCTCATCGGCCAAGATCTCCACGGCGTCCATGCGGTGAGAATCGACGCTTTTGGTCTTGATCGATTTTGGGACTGAGGCCGTCAACCGCATTCCCGAGCCCACCGAGACCGCATTGGTGTGAATCCGCTCGATTTCGAATTCCAGAACGAGTGTGAGGCCGCACTGCACCACATGCACCGCATCGTTTCTTGCCGTTATCGCGACAACAACCTCTATCTTGCCGCCGAGGTCAAACGTGCGCTGCCGCAAGTCCACGAGGACATCGAGGCTGACGGGCGGTGGCCGGACCATCTCGACAGCGGATTTGATGATTCGACTCAACATCTTCGAACTCCTAACAGCGCCCGGTACGTCTGACGGCGGTACCGAGTCCGCCATCACCCTGCTGTACAGCGGCCTACTTGGCCCGGGCGATATCCAGAGTCTACCTAAACCGTCAGCCCGGCGTGCTCCGGCAGCCCAAGCATCAGGTTCATGTTCTGGATCGCGGCACCGGATGCGCCTTTGCCCAGGTTGTCAATCTGAACAATTAGCAGGACATGTCCGAGGGCGTTCGGGACCACCGAGATGTCCAGCCCGTCATTGTCGTTCCGTGCCTGGGGATCGAACGCTGGGTCTGAGTAGGCAAGCGCGTCGTCTATAGATACAACGTTGACCAGCGGCTCTTCCGCATAGCGTTCGCTCAGAATCTTCCAGATCGTCTCGGCGGACGCGTTCTTCTGGATTACCGACTTGTGCAGGGGAATTTCGACCCGCATCCCCTTGAGAAAGGGGCCAACAGATGGGATGAACTGGGGTTCATACGTGAGTCCCGAGTATTTCTTCATCTCAGGAACGTGCTTGTGTTCTGTATCGAGCGCGTACGGCGACTCAAACGGAAGACCGGCGAGATCGGGCTGTCCACCCTCCCACTTGGCGATCAGGTTCTTGCCACCGCCGGAGTATCCAGACAGGGCGTGGATCGTGATCGGAGCGTCCTTTGACAGGATGCCCGCCTCGATCAACGGACGGACGCACAGGATTACCCCGGTCGGGTAGCAACCAGGATTGGACACCGTGTCGGATTCACGTACCGCGTCCCGCTGTCCCGGAGCCATTTCTGGCAGCCCGTAAACCCAACCGTCCGCGACACGGTGTGCCGTTGAAGGATCGACGATCTTCGTATCGCTATCGGCCGCCCATCCGGCGGCTTCTACCGCCGCATCGTCCGGGAGACAGAGGATCGCGAGGTCGGAATTCACTAGCGCCTCGCGTCGTTCATCGACATCCCGGCGGAGGTCTTTGTCCGCCACGATTACGTCGATGTCGTCGCGCGACTCAAGCCGCTCCCGGATCCTGAGACCCGTCGTGCCGTATGAGCCGTCTATGAATACCTTTGAAATTGCCATCGTGCCCTGCCGCCCGCGTGCGGGATCTATATTTTTTGAAGGGCTAATTGTGCCATGTGCTGGGTTGCGTAGTGAAGCAGCGTATCGTGGTGTGGGCGCCGATTCAGGCTTGGCGAGCCTTATACTCGAAGCCATCGTGACACGTGAACCGAGAACCCTTCGACCATGAAGATCGCCATCAAACTGTTCGCCGGACTCCGTGATCGAGCGGGGACCGGGGATCTGTCTGTCGAGCTGCCAGACGGGGCAACAGTTAAGGACGCCATCGACACCGCGCAACACAACGCACCGAAAGAATGGACGGCGCCGACAAGCCTCATGGCGGCGATCAACAACGAGTTCGTGGAGTTCAACGCCGCCCTCTCCGACGGCGACGAATTGGCCCTGATACCACCCGTGAGCGGCGGCTAACTCCCACATACCATGATCATCATCACAGAACAACCACTCGAACCGAACATCCTCACGGACGCCGTCCGGGATGACACAGATGGCGCAGTAATTACGTTTGAAGGCGTCACTCGCAACCACAACGACGGGCGAGGCGTGGAGTACCTGGAATACGAGGCGTACCGGCCTATGGCCGACGAGAAGCTCCAGGAGTTGATCGACGAGATCAAGGACAGATGGGAGATCGACAAGGTCGCCGTGGCACACCGCATCGGGCGCGTGGATATCGGCGAACTCAGCCTGGTAATCGCCGTATCGGCGGCGCACCGACGTCCCGCATTCGAAGCGACCCTCCATTTCATAGACCGCCTCAAAGAGATCGTTCCGATCTGGAAGAAAGAGTACTTCGAGGGCGGCGAGGTCTGGATAGGCGACCCCGGATCAGAGCGAACAACGGCCTGAAGACGAAAACAGCGTAGGGGCGGGGCTAGGCCCCTCAGGGGCAATTATTTGACGACAACGACCGAACTGTCATCCTGAGCCCGAGGCGAAGGAACTCCCGGGTAATCCAAAATGAACGCTCAATCTTTGTATCCAAGAACACCCGTCCGTTCCTGCCGCGGCCGCACCATGAACGGGGATCCGAGCGAACTGATCACGACACGACACAAAGACGCACGGAGGGCCGGGAGATTCTTCGCCTCGGGCTCAAAATGACAGCACACTCAACCCCGGACTCCTGATACGCGTTGTGTTCTTGCGACATGGCCGCGCTAGCCCCTACAAACGTCGCTCCCTAACATCCCCCGAAACCACCCCAAAATTATTGCGCGGCAAACATGCCATCGGTATAGTTCTCATCCAGGGTTTAACTACCGTGGAGGGGTCGCATAGAGGCCTAGTGCGCCGGTTTGCTAAACCGGTAAGGGGTGTCAAGCCCCTTCGAGGGTTCGAATCCCTCTCCCTCCGCCACGTATTTCACAACAATTCACGGCCCGACCGTTATGACCACTTATCACATCTGGACCGTCGGCTGTCAGATGAACAAGGCAGACTCTGAACGGCTCGCCAGTGGGTTCGAGCAGCTTGGGCTTTCCGAGTGCGACGACCCGCGCGGGGCGGACGTGGTCGTGCTAAACACCTGCGTCGTGCGTCAAAGCTCTGAAGACCGGGCGACCGGGCTGCTGGGCGATCTCAAAAAGGCCAAAGATCTCGACCCGGACCGCCGGATAGCGGTCATGGGCTGCATGGTCGGCCCCAAAAGCGACGAACTCAGCCGTCGATTCCCTCAGGTGGACGCATGGGCACGACCCCAGGAGTTCAAGCCCATCCTTGAGATGGCCGGCGAGGTGATTGGCATCGACCCCGACGGCTGTATCCAGGATCTGTTGCCGGCCGACCCCAAGGTCTCAACCTTCATCCCGATCATCCACGGCTGTGATAAGTTCTGCAGCTTCTGCATTATCCCTTACAGGCGCGGCCGAGAAGTCAGCCGTTCGGTAGAAGAACTGGTCCACGAGACGGAGATGCTCGTGAGCCGGGGCGTTCGAGAAGTCATACTGCTCGGCCAGAACGTCGACTCATACGGGCACGACCTCGAACCGGCCCAGGATCTGGCAGACCTGATGTATGCCATCAACGAAGTAAAGGGACTGGACCGCATCAGGTTCTTGACCTCGCACCCGAGCGACATGTCGGAGAAGATCATCCGCGCCGTCGGCGAGCTTCCCAAGGTGTGCGAGAACATCAATCTGCCGTTCCAGGCGGGCGATGATGTGATCCTTGATCGCATGCGCCGTGGGTACACACGGGACGAGTACCTGCGAAAGATAGACGAGATCCGGACAATCATCCCGGACGTCGCCATGGTCACGGACGTGATCGTCGGATTCTCAGGCGAAACAGAGGAACAGTTCGCAAATACTCTCGATATCCTCACGCAAGTCCGGTTCGATAAGGTCCATTCCGCCGCATACTCCGTAAGGCCGGGTACTATTGCGGCGCGTCAGCACCCCGACACCGTCACGGTTGAGGAAAAGAAGCGTCGCCTGGTTGAGTTGAACGAGCTACAGGAAACGATCTGTAGCGAGATCAACGCCGGCCACGCAGACCGAGATTTCGATGTCCTCATCGACGGGCATTCGAGGGGAAAGTACACGGGACGCACAAGAACGGATAAACTTGTCCACCTAGAACACTCTGAGACGTTCGAGACTCGTATAGGCGGATTCGCCAGCGTGCGCATCACCGGGACCACTCCCTGGTCACTACAGGGGAAGATCACGGCGGCTGGAATGCCGGCTGCGGGAGATCGACTGAGGGTATATCCAGCATGACTACCGGCTCACGGCAGATCGTAATTCCGATTACCGAACTGGAGCAGTCAGCCTTCTGCAGAACAGATGGCAACCTGCGAACCCTGACCCTGGAAGAGGAATTCCAGGCGGGCGTCAGATGGCAGAAGGTGCCGATCAGGTACCTCAAGATGACGCCGGAAGAGGTCAACGATGGCATCGCCAGCGCACGTGAAGTGCTGGGCGATCAGGTCATCCTCCTCGGCCATCACTACCAGCGTGAAGATGTCTTCAAGTACGCGGACTTCTCTGGAGACTCGTACAAACTCTCCCGCCTGGCATCCGAGCAAAAAGACGCGGAGTACATCATTTTCTGTGGCGTCCACTTCATGGCGGAGACCGCAGACATTCTTAGCGGCCCGAAACAAACTGTGATCCTTCCTAACATGGCCGCCGGTTGCTCGATGGCCGATATGGCTCCGACCGAAGACGTTGAGGATGCGTGGGAAGACCTGACATCCGTTCTCGGTGGCGAGGACGAGATCGTCCCGATCACGTACATGAACTCGACGGCGGACATCAAGGCGCTCTGCGGCCGCAATGGCGGCATCGTCTGTACCTCAAGCAACGCCGATCTGACGTTTGACTGGGCGTTTGAGCGCAGCAAGCGCGTTCTCTTCCTCCCAGACCAGCATCTTGGCCGCAACACGGCGCTCAAGATGGGTATCCCGGAAGATGAGATCATCGTCTGGAATCCGTTTGCACCGATGGGGGGACACACGCCGGAAGCGCTTAGGCGTGCCCGAGTGATCCTCTGGCAGGGTCACTGCTCTGTCCACACGAGGTTCACCCCTGGCCAGATTCAGGAATCTCGAGACAAGTACCCGGACGTGAACGTAATCGTCCACCCGGAATGCACCCGTGAAGCCGTGGACGCCGCTGACTATGTCGGCTCGACCGAATACATCATCAAGATGGTCTCGGAAGCGCCCGCCGGGTCTGCATGGGGCATCGGTACCGAGATCAACCTGGTCAACCGTCTCGCTAAAGAAAACCCGGACAAAACGGTGTTCTGCCTGGACCCGATCGTGTGCCCCTGCGCCACGATGTACCGGATCCACCCGGCTTACCTGCTCTGGGTCCTGGACGGTCTGATGGCCGGCCTGGTGATCAACCCGATCAAGGTGGACGGACAGACGGCGATCGACGCCCGGGTTGCACTCCAGCGAATGCTGGACGTGTCCGGCTAGAAGTCGACCCTGTGAACAGTTCTGGAGAATTTACCGGGGACTTCCCGTACGCCGTGATAGACGACGTGATCGACCGCGCCCTGCGTGAAGATCTGAGCCTTGGCGACGCTACGACCGATGCACTGATCCCATCAGGACTACCTGGCGCTGCGAACCTCGTGGCACGCTCTGCGGGCGTGCTGGCGGGTGTACAGGTCGCATGCGAGGTGTTCCGACGTGTGGACCCGAGCATCGAATCAGAACCCCTAATGGAGGACGGCTTGCGACTCGAGCCGGGTCAGGTGATTGCCCGAATTTCTGGCTCGATGGCCGGGATTCTGAAGGCGGAACGCACTGCGCTCAATCTGCTGCAACGGATGAGCGGCATCGCGACCATGACGGCCGAGCTTGTGGACGCCGTCAAAGGCACTAACGCCCGGATCATCGACACACGAAAAACGGCCCCGGGTCTGCGCGCTCTGGACAAGTACTCGGTCACGGCAGGCGGTGGCGCAAACCACCGCTTCAACCTGGGCGATCTCGTGCTCATCAAGGACAACCACCTTGAGTCGTTAGCCGAAGAGGGGCTGGGTATCGCAGACGTGGTTCGACGAGCCCGCCAGAACGCTCGGCACAACCTCCGCATAGAGGTCGAGGTCGAGACGGTCGATCAGGCCGGCGAGGCGCTCGAGGGCGGCGCGGATATCATCCTGTTGGACAACATGTCGCCGGACGAGATGAGCAGGGCGGTCAAGCTGGTGGCGGGCCGAGCACTGACCGAGGCATCAGGCGATATAAATATAGCGACTGTGAGAGCCGCCGCCGAATCCGGAGTCGATCTGATCTCCGTAGGCGCGCTAACGCACTCCGTAAAAGCGCTGAACATAGCGCTCGACTACGAGAGCAGTTAAGTCTTTCGGACAGCCCCCGACGTAATACGAGCGTGACGCCGCGTCGGCGCCGCGGGATGGCGCCCGGCGCGGTGTCCGTGTTCATAATCGACATTCATGCCGGTCCGTTCGTCGATGTCCGAGACGCCCCATCTGTCATTCCGAAGCCGGCACGCCCAACGCGCTCTTGATTCAAGGAATCTCACGGCTCGCGTTCCACCGCGTTCGTTGTTGGCAATCACAGTGTCTGTAGAGGTCGATTGGTCGACAGGGCAATTCGCTGGAGTAAGGTCCACAAGATCGAGTGGTGCTGCGGTCGGAAAGCCAGGAGATCCCTCGCCTCGGTCTCAGGATGACAGGTGTTAGACCCGCGTTGTAATCGCCGCGACCGGGCGCAGCGAGCGCCGCTCCTACGGCGTTGTCCGGGAATCCCTACCCCCGCGTCGCCTCCATGCGCGCCAGCGCTGAACCGTAGATAGCGTCCGGCCGCAGGATCATGGCGACACGCTTATCGTCGTCTACGAGCCTGTCGTACTCGTCCCAATCGGCACTCCGCCTCCGGGTGGTTGCGCTGAAGATGTTCTGGCGGGCTAATCGAAGCTCCTCCGGGTCTGTGTTGCCTGTGTGCTGCATCTCCATCTTACCCTCAAACACCAGGAACCCGGACCACCAGTCTTCGTGTGAGATCAGGATCGAGCTGCGTGGGTCTCTGAGAAGGTTCTTGAACTTGATCCGGGTCTCTGTGATCGAGATGCCGACGCCGCCATCACGCGGGTAAACCGTGACGATGCTGAGCTGCGGCATCCCGTTGCGCCGGAACGTCGTCATCACGCCCTGCGGGTTGTCGTGGATGAACTGTTCGATCTGTGGCTCTAGTTGCATCGTGCAGGTACTCCCGATCTCATACTGGGTATAAGTCGCAGTCTAGCCCCGTCTCGGAGTGTTCCGATCGGCCGTGTCCAGGATGAAGGTTGCCGGCCCGTCGTTTGCCAGCTCCACCAGCATCTTTGCGCCGAATACGCCTGTTTCGACCCGCAGATCGGTCTCCTTGAACGCGTCAACCATCTGGTTAAAAAGTGGCTCCGAAACCGCACCCGGCGCAGCCTCCGTGAACCCCGGTCGCCGACCCTTTCGGGTCGATGCGTACAACGTAAACTGGCTTACCAAAAGGATGTCGGCCTTAACGTCCAATGCCGATCGTTCAAATCCGATGTCGTCATCGTCGCCGTGAAAGATACGCAGATTGGCGATCTTGTCCCGGAGATACTTCACCTCCTCCGGTCCGTCGTCATGCGTAATCCCTATCAAGATGGCCAGTCCCACACCAGCGCTTCCGGTAACTGACCCATCCACGGTCACGGACGCACGGCTAACACGTTGGACAACAGCTCGCAAAAAGGGACCCCCTGCGCTGGATTGACGGTGAGACAGCATGTTATCCGCGAAAACACGGTAGGGGTGTGCTTGCTCCGTCCGCACCGTAATTTGGCTGACCGCGCGAATCCCGAGTCAATCGATTCCCCTCTCCCGGCCGAGAGAGGGCCGGGAGCCAGCCCTTCCGCTTGCCAGAAGGGTGAGGGGGTTGTCGCTTGAAAAGCGGCAAATGCCGAGCGCGTTCTTACGACAATCCGGTCCTTTGACGGGTTCAGAACGCAAGCGCTGATGGGCGGATTGCCATACGCCCCTGCGGTCGTGATCGCGTCATGGGCGGAGCAAACCCCGCACCTACGGCAACGATGCCAGCCCGGAACTACTTCGAGGAGGAAGCGGCCTTCGAGGTGCTCTTGGAGTCGCTCGACGGCGACTTGCTCTTCGACTCCGACTTGGAACTCTTCGAGTCAGAGCCAGAGTCGGACTTCTTCTCAGCCTTGGACTCGGACTTGGATTCAGACTTAGATTCGGATTCAGACTTAGATTCGGATTCAGACTTCGACCCGTTTTCGGAAGAGTCCGAGCCGCTTGAAGTGCCGTTCGATGCCCGGTTGTCGGTCACGTAGAAACCGCTGCCCTTGAAGTGGACCGCGATGGGCGACAGCAGCCGCTTGGCCTCCACATTGCAAACGGGGCACACGGTTATGGATTCATCGGTGTAACTCTTGGTCACCTCGAAGGTGTCGTTCTCACAGGCGTCGTCAACGCACCGATAGTCGTACCTGGGCAATGGGGCCTCCGGGGATCGCTGATCCTATCTATCGCACTCAAAAAAGACGTCGAATGGATCGCGAAAAGCGAGCGCCAGACTGGCACTCGCATTCTTGAACTGCTAATTAAAATTTAGCATCGCGGTCAAATCGTGTCAAACGTAATGTCACACAGCCCGATCGTGAATTACGTTGCCGTCAGGTGGTTCAGGCAGTTGTTGGCGGGTTGTTCTGTGTCGCGTCCCGGAACCCGGACATCCATCGATCCGTCACTTCGGATAGCGACACGTCGACGAGATCGCCGATGATGATTCGGTCGCCGCCGGTCGTCCCCAGCCGCGACAAAGGCGCTCCGGCATTTGCGGCGATCCGTTCCAACTCGCCCGTTTGATCGGCAACCACCGTCACGATGATGCGTGACTGCGCCTCTCCGAATAAAGCTGCGTCCCACCGACCGCCCAGAGCGGCGTCAACCACCCCCCCTCGCTCTCCAAGAATCGCCGCCTCTGCCAGAGCAACCGCAAGTCCACCATCAGACACATCGTGCGCCGATCGCACAACTCCGGCGATGATGCCGTCGCGACACGCCTGCTGCGTCTTCACTTCAAGATCGAGATCAATCGCTGGCTGTCCCTCGACCTTGCCCATGAACTCGTCCAGGTACTCGCTTCCGGCGAGCGTTGACGCAGCACCGTCAAGTGACGCTGCGCCAAGTAGATAAACAACATCGCCGTCTCCGGCAAACCCGGCAGACGCATGCTTCCGAACATCGTCCAGGAGGCCCAGCGCGCCGATGACGGGCGTCGGGTAGATCGCACCGCCGGGCGCTTCGTTGTAGAGGCTCACGTTGCCGCTGATAACCGGGATGCCGAACGCTTCGCACGCCTTCTTGATCCCGGCGACCGCCTGCATAAGCTGGTATTGGCCGTCTACGTTCTCCGGGCTGCCGAAGTTGAGACAGTCCGTAATAGCAACAGGAATACCGCCGGTGGCTGACACGTTCCTGCAGGCCTCTGCGACCGCGATCTGGCCGCCTATAAACGGGTCCAGGTAACAGAGACGGCCGTTGCCGTCCGTGGATAGAGCAATCCCGCGCTTGCTGCCTTTCAAGCGCATCACGGCGGCATCCCCACCGGGAGCCACGACCGTGTTCGTCTGCACCTGGTGGTCATACTGCCTGAACACCGGCAACTTTGAGGCGATATTCGGCGTCGCCAGCATCTTCAAGAGCAGGTCTGAGGGCGAGTCGTCCGGGGTTGGAAGGGCGTCAAGATCGGCCTCCTGCAAGTTTGCTATCCAGGCCGGCTTTGGTGGGTCGAACTCGTACTCAGGCGGGTCGGTGAGCACTTTGATCTGCGTCTCCGACAGCACCTCGTCGCCGTCCAGGATCACGACCGAGTCGCCGTCCACAAATTCGCCGA
>Ga0209554_1000475_pt1 | contig 34184 bp, 32 predicted proteins | sample MarorgKNORR_S2LV_5_FD_188221 | JGI IMG/M metagenome (GOLD analysis project Ga0209554, IMG submission 188221) | Marine microbial communities from the Southern Atlantic Ocean, analyzing organic carbon cycling - Bottom_A/KNORR_S2/LV (SPAdes) (version 2) | ecosystem: Environmental > Aquatic > Marine... | reverse complement strand
GATCGTCAGAATCTCAATGCGCTGAATGAACGCCGCCGGGCAGCGTGACGGGATCAGGTAGCCGGTTTCACCCTCTCGCACGATCGACGGGAGACCGCCTACGCGGGATGCCACAACCGGCGTTCCACAGGCCATTGCCTCAAGGGCCGCCAGTCCGAAACTTTCGTAATAAGACGGGAACACGCAGACATCTGCCGCCGAGTAGTACTCGGGCAACTGCTCCTGTTTTACGGAAGGCAAGAACCTCACACGATCGGTGATGCCAAGTCGATCAACCACTTGACCGAGTCGCTGCCGTTCCGGGTCGATCTCATCCCCTCCGATCACGAGAAGCGTGACATTGTCTTCCTCATCCAAACCGGCGACGGCCTGGATAAGAATCTCGATGCCTTTAAGGCGCTCAACGCGCCCGACGTACATCAGGATCTTGCCGTCTTCAGGAAGGCCAAGCACTCGACGAGATTTCAGCCTGTCATGGGGCCGGAACAACTCCGTGTCGACCCCGGGCGGAATTATCAGTACCCGGTCTTTATCCGCGCCATACAGCTCGGCAAGTAGATCGCGCTCGTGTGCGCTCCATGCAACAACCCGGTCTGAGTTTCTGGCGATCTGCCGTTCCCCTATTGATCGCTCAGGAATCTCCATCTCACCCGGCCGTGCACGTCGCTTTACTTCGGCCAGTGTGTGGAAACTAGTGACGTGTGGCAGCGCCCATAGCGCCGCCAGTTTTTCTCCCACAAGCCCAGACAGCCAGTAATGACTAACGATCACGTCGTACTCGCCGCCTTCTTCTCTAACGAATTCGGCGACGCGGTCCGTGAACTCCGGCAGGAGGTCGTAAACGGTGTTTTTCTCCGGCCTCACGGGACCAGCTTTCAGATGGATCACCCGCGCTCCCGGCGCCAGATCGATAATCTGCGGATCTGACGGGTCATGGGATCGCGTGAACACGTCCAGCCTGACGCCGCGGGACGCCAGCTCCCTGACGGTCGCAAGCACATAAACGTTCATGCCGCCGGCATCTTTTTCGCCGGCGCGCACAACGGGACAACCGTGCACCGTCAGGACGGCGATACGGAGTTCCGGGCGGCCCTGGAATTCTGAGAATTCGGGGCCGGTTGAGAACCTGGATCCGTTAGGCCCGCGTGAAGATAAGGTTGTAGAGGGAACGGTCATGGGCTCCAAGGTGGTATTTGTAGGACTCATCGCCCCGAAGGAAATCGAAGTACCTGACTCCGTTTTCGATGGCGAGTTTGATCGTCATGGCGTGATTGAGCAGCCCAACGCTTAGCGCTCGGTGCACTGGATCGTAGCCACTGTTGTAAACGAGCTGGCTATCGCCGTGTACAAAACAGATAGAGGTGGCAGCGCGTACGCCATTGACCTCCAGGAAGTAGAGGCGGGAGATTCCAACCTTGGCAAGGTTTGTCACCACGGCCCGGAAGAACTCTTCCCTGTGGTCCGTCATGAACTCGGCCTTATCAGGGGTGCTCATGCGGTGCAGACGCACGAAGTCATCAAGGTTGGCGGTGATGTCTTCAGGCGTGCAGTACTCGACGTGGCTGATCTCGCCAGACCGTTCAAGCCGTCGCAGTTTCCTGCGCAGTTCGTGGCGGTCTTTCTTGGTCAGCCCTGACACATAATCGTCCCAGGTGTCTGTTAGCTCGATACCCGGAGAAACGTCCTCAAACGTCTCCTCTACATGCCAGCCTGCGGCGCGGGCGGCGGCCGGTACGGCCTTGTAAGCGGCGGACCACTCAGGCACGGACGTCAGCCTGACCGAGTTCAACGATTCGACCCCGGACAGGTGTCCAAACACCGTGTCGTAAAAGGCTGCAGCTTCGATGCCCGAATGAAGGAAGTGATGGTAATCGACGAGGTCAGACTCTCCGAGAAAGGACACCTCATCGCCACGGCGCATGAACGGAGCGATGCCCTTCACATTCCCGTCCTGCACCACGGTAAGCAGCTTTAGATCGGCGTCGCCGCCAAACATCTGCCACCACGTCTGTTGCCATGCGGGGGTTGCGAACGGTGACAGATCCGAAGATTCACAGAGAAGTCGTTCCCAGTCCTGCCCAACACTATCAAAGGTCTCTATACGGACCTCAAGATCACTCACAGGTTCGCGTCCTTTGCGTCAATTCTGGAACGCTTATCACAATATAGGGACCAGGCTCGGCGATGACGAGCCGACAGTGCGGGTCCGACAGGTTCGATTCAGACGTGTCCGTGGTTCTGTATCCGTGATTCAAATGGATGATTTGGGGTCGCTCCTGAGGACGGCCTCGAACTGGTCGAAATCGGGCTCGACATACTCGAGCTCAACTGAAGCCCGCTGCTCCGCCGTGGACGGATCCTTCAATCCGTTGCCGGTCAAGATACAGACAACAGTGCGACCGGCTAAAGATACTCCTAATTCAGGCAAACGGAGCATGCCCGCGACCGAGGCTGCGGAGGCGGGCTCGCAGAAAATCCCTTCCTGACGGGCAAGTCTCAGGTATGCGTCGATGATCTGGTCATCCGTCACCGCCTCAATCATGCCGTCAGATTCGTCTCGTGCCTCTTCTGCGTATCGCCAGCTAGCAGGATTGCCGATCTTGATTGCCGAGGCGACGGTCCGAGGTTTGAGGACAGGGGCGCCGTCCACGATCGGCGCAGCACCGGCCGCCTGGAAGCCCATCATGCGTGGCACACGGCCGTCTGTCTTGTCTTTGTACTCATTGAACCCGCGCCAGTAGGCCGTGATGTTGCCGGCGTTGCCGACGGGTATGCAAAGGAAATCTGGAGCGTCACCCAACTCGTCAACGATCTCGAAGGCGCCGGTCTTCTGGCCCTCGATCCGGAATGGGTTGACCGAGTTCACGAGCGCGAGTTCAAGCTGCTCAGAGGCTTCCCGGACGAGTCTCAACGCATCGTCAAAGTTGCCGTTAACCGCCAGGATTCTGGCACCGTACGCCATCGCCTGTGCAAGCTTGCCGATGGCGATCTCGCCCGCCGGCACGACCACGACGGTGCTAAGTCCGTAGCGTGCTCCGTATGCGGCGGCTGATGCGCTTGTGTTGCCGGTTGATGCGCAGATGATGTGCTGCGCCCCGTCTTCAATCGCCTTGGCGACGGCGAAGCACATTCCGCGGTCCTTGAAGGAGCCGGTGGGGTTGCAACCTTCTAGCTTGAAATACAGGGCTTCACACCCAAGCTCCGGACCGATAACCCGTGAGCGAACGAGGGGCGTGCTTCCTTCATCCAGGGTCACAATGGGCGTACTGGAGGTCATCGGCAGATAGCTGCCGTACCGCTCCATTACGCCGCCAAGCATTCCCAAGCAGAGGCTCCGTACAGAACCCATGGGCCGCTCACTTTCGCGAGAGACTCAGCCTGATAGGTTCAGAATTCCAGAATGGTTGAGATTATTGGGCAGGCGGTTACCTGTCCGAGGGGTAAGACTCCACACGAATCAGGTTTGCGAGGGTGTCTACATCCCCGAGGGAGTCGATACGCTCGACCGCTCTCTGCATATTAGCCTCTCTCGCCGGGTGCGTCATTATCACAAGATCGGCATTCCCACGCTCCGGATCGGAGTCCATCTGCAACACAGATGCGATGCTAATGTCCATATCCCCGAGAGCGCCTGCAATTTGCGCAAGTACCCCGGGACGGTCACGAACCGTGAGCCGGATGTAGTACTTGCACTCGTGACTCGTCATCTCAAGCAGGGGGAGATCAGGATCTATCGGCCTCGCCTGCGGGACATGTCCGCCTCCCCGGATGACAGAAACGGTACGCAGCACGTCGCCCATGACCGCGCTCGCCGTTGGTTTTGCTCCAGCGCCGCGCCCCTGGAGCCAGAGCGGCCCGACGAGATCGCCCTCGGCTTCGACGACGTTGAGCACGCCCTCGACCTTTGCCATTGGTACGTCTGACGGTACTAGCGCCGGGTGAACTCGCACCAGCAAGCCACCGTCTTCACGGCGCGCCGCTGCGAGCAGTTTGATGGTGTATCCCAGCTCTTTTGCGTAACGGAAGTCCTGAGACGCAGTTCGCCTGATTCCTTCGCGGAAGATCTTCTCGACTGGCACGTCGACGCCGAACGCCAGTCTGGCGAGGATCGAAATCTTGTACACGGCGTCATACGCATCGACGTCCGCACTTGGGTCAGCTTCTGCGAAACCAAGTCGCTGTGCATCGGCGAGTGCGTCGTCGAAAGATGCACCCACGGATGCCATCTGCGTCAGGATGTAGTTGGTCGTGCCGTTAATGATCGCCCGTAATCCCAGAATCTGGTTGGCGGCGAGATCGTTAAGCAGGGGGTTGATGATGGGAATGCCGCCACCGACGCTGGCCTCGTACTGGAGAGAGACATTATTCTCGGCGGCCAGGTTTCGGAGTTTCTCTCCGTGTTTGGAGATGACCTCTTTATTTGCGGTGACCACGTGCTTACCAACAGACAGGGCGCGAGAGATGTACTCCATGGCCGGCTCTTCACCGCCCATCAGTTCTACTACGATGTCCACTTCGGACGATCCAAGGACCGTTTCCGGATCGGAAAATAACGTGCCTGCCGGAATTTCAACGTCGCGCTTACGCTCCGTGTTTCTCACCAGAACTGCGTACAGGCGGAGACCCCGCCGTTGTCCTTCGGCGGAGAGTATCGAGGACGCTACCGCAGATCCCACGACTCCCAGGCCGAGTAATCCAATACCAATCGGCGCGTTGTTATACGGCGCGTCTGACGCGTTCATGGTTACTAGTTGCCTCCGCCCAGGAGATCGTCAATGTTGATGGGTCCTGTCCCCGGAAGTGGCGTTGCGGTGCCCTCAACCGCGATGTTCGTATTGAGGACCTGGGTGCCGATCCACTCGAAGATATCGCTGTTGAACCGCAATTTATACTCTTCAATCAAGACACGTTGATCTTCCAGCCAGACAGCAAGTGAGCGGTCGGTAATCGTGTCCAGGTCTTCCTGATCCAGTTCACGAGCATCGGTGATCTCGTCGATGTAGTAGTAGCGGTATACGGCGCTTTGGCCATCCCATTGCGATTTACTGAGGGTGTTCAGCAGGAGGTTCTTCTCGCCGTTTTCGCCCACCCCCCATATCAAATTTTCGACGTCCAGATCAGTCATTACGAACTCCGGCACCCATCCAAGGTCGCCTTGCGTCCGGGCCACGGTCAGTTCTTGAGACAGATCTACTGCGACCTGCGCGATGGAATCGCCGGTGGCAAGTCGTCTTCGGGCACGTTCAACGTCCGGGTCGGTGTCAAGTTTGAATTCAAGGGCATACAAGTGAACCTGTGGCTGGAGGAGTGGGACATCTCGTTGAAGTTCACGACGCGCCTTTTCACGGAAAAGGCCCTTTTTGATGATGTCGGTGTAAGTCTCTTCGCTGAGCTGGATCCTGTTGAGCAGTTGACGGAAAGCTTCTGCCATATCTGATTTGACGCCGGATTCAGCAGCCATCGAGGTGGTGAGTCCGGGGAAACCGATCGTTTCACGTAAAGCGCCCTGGATCTCTTCTTCCGACACCGTGATGCCAAGAAGTGGTGCTTTCTGGTAGGCGATCTCGTTCTCGGAGATCGTCTCAAGTACCGTTAGGAGCTCGTCGGTAATATTAAACTCATTTCCAGCCTCTAACGCCAATCGCTGGTGGAAACGCACGAAATCGACGACATCGCCACGCGTGTAGTAAGCGTCATTGACCTGGACAGCGACCTGTCGAGACGGCAGAACAAAGGTATTGACGTACCCGTATATCGGCAACGCTAGGATGGCGATGAATATTACGAATCCACCGATGATAAACGGACGGTTGCGACGACTCTGAGCCTGTTTTTGCGCGACAAGTTCTCGGCGGCTCAGCGGGCGTTCAACTGGTCTTGAAACCGGTTTATCTATGGGATCGATTTCCGGCGCGTCGACATTCGGAGCGTTGATTTCCGGGTCGACAGTTCCGTCGCTAGGCATGGGATGTTGGTCTCCGCTGCAGACAGCCTGCGTTGGACATTGCAGACATTAAAACCAGCCGGGCAGGCGCCCGGCCGATTCGTCCTGTTGCCTTAGTCCTTCTCTTCTTCTTCGTCTGCCTGTTCAACGTCCGATTCGTCGGAATTGGATTCATCCTCATCACCAGAATCGTCATCGGAGGCTTCAGACTCTTCCTCTCCCTCCGAAGAGTCGGCTTCGTCTTCTGATTCAGAATCTTCCGGCTCATCCGCAGACTCTTCTTCGTCTGAAGCCTCATCGGCTGAATCTTCCGGCTCATCCGCAGGCTCTTCTTCGTCCGAAGAGTCCTCAGCAGAGTCTTCCGGCTCGTCCGCAGGCTCTTCTTCGTCCGAAGAGTCCTCAGCAGAGTCTTCCGGCTCGTCCGCAACTTCTTCGTCCGAAGACTCATCGGCTGAGTCTTCCGGCTCTTGAGTTGACGCCTTTTCGGTAGTCTCGGCAGTTGCCCCGGCTGTCTCAGTTGTGGCTTCGGCGGCCTCGCCCGCTTCTGTGCTGGCGGCAGCTGCCTCTCCCGAATCGCCCGATGTCGCTTCCGCGTCGTCGGAGGTCTCTTCAGATGCCACGGGCTCCGGAGTTGGCGGCGCTTCCTGCCGTGCTGCGATAGGGCCGGTCATTTTCAAGTGGTTGTCGGCGTACGGAAGCAGCGCCAGGTGCCGTGCCCTGAGGAGGGCGCGTCGGAGTACGCGCTGGTGCTTCATGCAGGTGCCGGACTTGCGTGACGACTCGATCTTGGCCGAGTCACCGAGGTAGCGCCTGAGCAGTTCAAGGTTCTTGTAGTCAACGCGGTGCATCTTGTCCACGCAGAACATGCATACACGGCGTCGACCAAAGCGTCGGCCACCGCCACCTGGACGGCCGCCGCCGCCGCCAAATCGTCGACCACCGCCTGGTCGGTCTGTGTTTGGACGGGGCGCGGATGAAGAGGATTCAGTGGTCATGTCTAAGTTGTTCCCTTAATAAGCCGCGGGACTCCTTGATTGGAGTGTGCGGCGCAAGCTTCGGTCAAAGTGATCGGAGAGTTTTTCGTGCCTGGTTATCTACCAGGGCAACTCCTCTACGTCACTCGGCGACTCCGGCCCGGCAGGGTCCGAAGGCGCTTCTTGCTGTGGAGCGTTGGCGGCCTCGCCGCCTTGTTCCTCGTTCCACTGTGTCGTGCCGCCTCGGTCAAGGAACAACACGGTCTGGGCGTTGATCTCGTTGGAGAATCGCATCTGTCCGTCGTTACCCTGGTAACTTCGGCTCTTCAGGCGGCCCTCTACGTAGACCTTCATACCCTTGGTTACATACTGGTTGACTGTGTCCGCAAGGCGTTCCCACGCAGTGACAGTGAACCACTCCGTCTCTTCTTGCTGGTTGCCGTCACGGGTTGAGAAGCGACGGCTGACCGCGAGACGAAAATCGGTGACTGCAGCGCCAGAGGGCGTGTAACGCATCTCCGGGTCGGTACCGACGTTGCCGATCATGGTGACCTTGTTCAGACTCATATTTAGGCTCCCGAAGCCTCTGTTTCCACTGCCTCTTCAACTTCTTCTGATTCTGCGACTGGTTCCGCCGGTTTCTCCTCCTCGGCGGATTCATCAGCGCCAGAAGATTCAGATGCCGGAGGTTCCACGACTTCAGCAGCAGCCGGCGGGGTCGGAGGGATTACCGGTGCGGCCGGCAACAGATCTGACTCCTCGATCCGGAGTTGGAGATGCCTGATAACGGCCTGGTCGGCGAGGATCTCTTTTTCAAAAATTACAGACTCATCCGGTTCCATACTGAACTGGACGACGTTGTAGATCCCCTCGGCGTGGTGGTTTATCGGGTAGGCAAGCGACCGGCGGCCCCATGCCGCTGACCTGAGCCGCTCACCGCCGTGGTTCTCGATTCGCTCGTCGATAGCCTCGATGGACTGATCGATTCCTTCATCGTCGGCGTTGGCGCCGAGAATCCACATCAATTCGTAGTAGCGCAACGTAAATAGTGACCTCTGAAATGCATTCGTTCTGAACCGAAAGAGTGTATCACGCTACAGGCGAATCCCAAGCCCCTTTTGGCGGACCGATGGGACAGTTAGCGCGAGCCTCAAGAATTAGTTGATGCCGGGGACGGGGAATTTTGAGGCGAAATCCAGCACGCGGCGGCGTATGGAAGCAGCGGCTCCATCTTTTCCTGCCGCGTCCAACGCTTCGAGGATAAAGCCTGCGACGGTATCCATATCTTCTGCATCCATGCCTCGGCTCGTCAGCGCCGGAGTGCCGAGGCGTACACCGCTGGTCACGCGGGGCGGGAGCGGATCGAAAGGGATGGCGTTTTTGTTTGCGATGATCCCGGCGGCTCGGAGCGCGTCCTCCGCCTCCTGCCCGGTGATGTCCCGGGTTGAAACATCGACGAGCATCAGATGTGTATCAGTGCCGCCGGACACTATGCGCAATCTCCCGTTAACCAGTGCCGCCGCAAGCGCCTGCGCGTTGGCGACAACCGCCGCCGCGTAGGCCCTGAATTCCGGCCTTGCCGCCTCACCGAACGCTACGGCCTTGGCGGCGATCGCGTGGACCATAGGGCCGCCCTGCATGTTCGGAAACACGGCGGAATTAATCTTACGAGCCAGGGATCGACGTGACAGGATTATCGCCCCGCGAGGACCCCTCAGGGTCTTGTGAGTTGTGCTTGTGATGATGTCCGCGTAAGGCGCGGGTGACGGGTGAGCGCCGCCCGCGATGAGGCCCGCGATATGCGCCATATCGACCATCAGCAGGGCTTCAACCTCGTCCGCGATTTCCCGGAACCTGGCGAAGTCGATGAGCCTCGGGTACGCCGTGGCCCCGGTGACGATGAGAGCCGGCTTGAACTCCCGTGCGGTCGCCAGCACCGCGTCGTAGTCGATCGTCTCCTCCTCGCGGAGGACGCCGTAGGAGGCGAAATCGTACAACTTGCCTGAGAAGTTGACCGGTGATCCGTGGGTCAGATGCCCTCCCTGATCGAGCTGCATCCCTAAGATTCGGTCGCCGGGAGTCAACGTTGCAAAGTAGGCGGCCATGTTGGCCTGTGAGCCGCTGTGGGGCTGCACATTTGCCGCCTCCACGTCGAAAAGCTCCTTTACTCGATCGATAGCAAGCGTCTCTACAACGTCTGCATTTTCACATCCGGCGTAGTAACGGCGTCCCGGGTAGCCCTCGGCGTATTTATTGGTGAGAACGGACCCAGTCGCCTCAAGTACGGCTGCGCTGGCGTAGTTCTCGGATGCGATCAGATTGATCTCGTCCGTCTGGCGGCGGATATCGTTGGCGATCGCTGCGGCGATTTCTGGATCCTGTGTGGCAAGCAATTCGGGCATGGAAATGGGTTGTCCCGTCGTCTAATCCTCGGAATCCCAATTCTCGGGATCAAGGAGTCCGGTCGACTAATTATCGGATATTGAAGATCAGGCTTTTAAGTCTACGGGCCACTTCCCGGCCGTCGCTATGATTTACCGGTAGATATCCGTGTGTGCTGCGTCGGCAATAGGCGCGGCACATTTTTCGCCCGCCAGACTTACGACATAGAAACAAGGAATTCCATTACAAATGAGCCCACGGGCATCCCGATCATCCGAGTTTTTTCAACCCGGAACCGCCGAACCATTTACGGTGATTGACGATATACCGGAACGCGCCATGGTGGTCTGTGCCCATCCGGATGACGCCGAAATAGGCACGGGCGCCACGGTAACCAAATGGATCGAAGGGGGATGTGAGGTGGTGTACGTCGTGTGCACGGACGGAAGTGGCGGTTCAAACGATGACGATATGACGAGCGACCGCATTGTCCCTGTGCGCAAGGAAGAACAGTCGGAAGCGGCTCGTGTTCTTGGAGTCAAAGATGTCATCATGCTCGCGCACCCGGACGGAGGGCTTGAGGATGACCGCGTCTTCCGTGGCGAGATCGTACTTGCGATTCGCACGTACAGGCCGGACACGGTGTTCTGTCATGACCCACATCGATACAGCGGATTTCAGCACCGCGATCACCGGATGGTGGGAACGGTGACCGGCGACGCCATCTACCCCTACGCTCGTGACCACCTGCACTACCCGGAGCAGCTCGAAGAAGGGCTTGAGCCGCACAAGGTCCGTCGTTTGCTGTACTGGGGCGCCGACCATCCGGACGCGATAGTGGAGGTGACGAGCGCGCATGTGGAGACGCAGATAGAGGCGCTGTCGAAGCACGCATCTCAGGTCGGCGGTCTTACCAACGCCGATCTATCTACCGGTTCAACGGACCGGCCACGATTCGGCGAAAGGTTGAGGGAGCGTTCGCGCAGCGCCGCCGAGGCCAACGGCTTTGAGCACGGCGAGACGTTCAGGCAGTTGATCGCCCGTGCCTGAGATCCTGACGGCCGGCTATTTGGGGAAAACGTGATGATTGTTCGGGCATCTTGCCGGGAGTCGATATTTCCGTGACCCAGCCGCGCAAAATTCCAACACATACTGTTGACGGAGCTTTGAACAATCTTCACAATCTGAATGATATCTTGCGTTGAAATCACCGTTCCGGTACTGGGCTAAGCCCATTCTCAATCGGATCGGATAGATCGGAGCGATCTTTGGGTTGGGTGGACATTCATACACACATTCTGCCGGGGATTGATGACGGTCCCAGGCAGATGTCCGCGGCGCTCGATATCGCACATCGCGCTGTCGTCGACGGCACCGAGATCATGGTGGCGACGCCACATCAGCGCGACGTTATGCTCGGCTCTTCCGTACAGCACGTCCGGAACCTGGTCAGCGAGTTGAACGGGCGTTTGAGGGCGGAGGAAGAGCCCCATCGCCCGGTCGTGCGCATCGTGATCGGCATGGAGAACCACATCGAGCCCGGTTTGCCGGACTGGGTGGAGGATGGTCGGGCGCTGCCGATATCGGACACGCGATTCATTCTTGCAGAGCCGCCGTTCTCTTCCTATCCGGACTATGTCGACGAAGTATTGATCCGACTCCAGGATCTTCGACTGGTTCCAATCATTGCCCATCCCGAACGCAACGCCGTCCTCCAGCGTGACGCTAAAAAAGTTCGGCGGATGGTCGAGGACGGGATGCTTATTCAGCTCACCGCCGGAAGCCTGCTGGGCGACTTCGGCCGACCCGCCCAGAGGCTTGCTGAACAGTTGGTCCGCGACGGAACGGCGCATTTCATTGCGTCGGATTCCCACCGCCCGGTCGATGCCAGGACCCCGGAACTATCGCCCGCCTACGAAAGGGTTGTGCAGCTTACAGACGAGCAGAGAGCATTTGAATTGTTCGACGAAAACCCGCGGATGTTGCTCGCCGGCCGGGAACCCAACCACGACCTCGGCCGTTCTTTTGAGCGGGGCGCATTTGACTCAGGCCGCAAATGGTGGCGCATCTGGTCCCGGGGCGCGTAGCGGGCCCTTGGACGGACTCCTGACCCCGGCCGGACTCTGTTACCCAACTGCCATCCTGAACTCGATTCAGGATTCGGTGGTCGCCAGGATCAGGGCTTTTTGATTCAAAGAGAGTCGGTTAACCCATGTGTCCTCAAGATAACTCGGATTTCGTGATCGAGCCGATCCTGAACTCGATTCAGGATGACAGCCAAGCGGTTCCGGACTGCCACATCTCCGAACGGGACGGTAGAATAGCGTGGGCGTGTTTGCCATACGCCCATATAACCAAATCCAGGTCTATCCTCCGCTCGGCGTCATCTCCTCGAGCCAGTGCATGTACTTAGGGTTGTTCCCGACTACGATGTCGAAATACATGTCCTGCAGTTTCTGCGTTATCGGACCCATTTCGCCGGTACCGATTTTGCGATTGTCAAGCTCGCCGACAGCCGTCAGGTGAGCCGCCGTGCCGGTGAGGAACACCTCGTCCGCCAGGTACAGCTCACTTCTGTGCATACGTCGTTCAACGACTTCCAGCCCGAACTCTTCCTGGGCGAGTTCGATGACACATGCCCGGGTGATCCCGAGAAGGCAGTTGTCGGTCTCGCTTGGTGTGTGAAGCACGCCGTCCCGCACCATGAACAGGTTTTCGCCTGTTCCCTCTGAGACGGTTCCATCGTGATTCAGGACGATGGCCTCATCGAAGCCCGCCATCACCGCTTCGGTCTTGGCAAGGATTCCGGTCGTGTAAAGCCCGGACAACTTGACGCCGGTCGGCATCATCGTATCGTCCGGCCGTCGCCATGACGATGTCTGGCACCTGATCGCGCCATCGTTCTCGATATACGCCCCGAACGGCTGAACCATCAGCGTGAAGTCTGATTCAACTTCGTGCAATTTTAGATTGGCGACGAGCTGTGCGCTCTTGAATGCGAGTGGGCGGATGTAGACGTCCTCCCGATAGCCATTGCGCAAAACGAGATCTCTGGTGATCTGGATCAGGTCGTCGACGGAATACGGGAGGTCGATCTTTAGGATGCTCGAACCACGAAGGAGCCTTTCGTAGTGATCGCGCAACCGGAACACGTACAACTTGCCGTGCCTTTCACTCCAGTTGCCCCGAACGCCCTCGAACACCGCGGTGCCGTAATGCAGGGCGTGGGTCATGATCCCTACCTTCGCCTCGGACAGTGGGAGCTGCTTCCCGCCGAGGAATGCGTAAGGCTCGGGCGACATGAATACTGGGCTCCTTCTTGAAAATTGAGTCAAATCCCTGAACTAGACAGGGAGAAAATGATGAGGCCATCGATGGTTGTCGGCGACCGAATTCGAAAGGGACAGCGGCCATTATAAGAAGGGGAGGAAGGCGCAGCAATTTTCCTCCTGTAACAAACGCAAGACTCGTCGGGCCTGCTCCTGGGAATCCGTAATTGGTCGATGCCTCTGGTACTCTCGGCGACGCCGGGTGGATGGCCCGGGATGGGAAACATGCTTCGGCGGTGCTATATCGCCGATTGACGCCGGTGGAAGTGCTTGGAAGAAGTCGGTTCGAGAACGGGGCCAAACACCACTTCAGAAGAATCTCTGGAGACCGTGGAGGAAGACGCCCAACAAAATGACACAGTTCACGGCGAAAGACGTCGTTGGACGCGTTGGCTGCCGTCGATTTTCTTAGGGCTCGCACTGCTGTCGGGTGTTTCTGGCACGGCTTACTAGCTGTTGGATCGGCCATCCTCAAACACGGTCGAGATATTTCTAGCGACGGCCACGCCGATGTCCGCCCCTGTGGCGCACGTCTCAGGGGCCGTGGTGGCGCCGGGCGTGTATACGTTGGAGCTGGACTCACGTGTGGAGGACGCCATTGCGGCGGCGGGCGGCGCTCTTCCCGGCGCGGACATACACGCGTCGAACCTAGCGGCACTTGTGACGGATGGACAGCGAATCGAGGTGGCGGTCTCCCCTCAGTCCGCTAGTAGGGGTGATGGGTCCACGGACGCCATTACCGGATTTGGAGTCGCGGGAACATCGAGCTCCGTTGGAGGCCTGGTCGATCTGAACGGCGCGAGTCTGTTAGAGCTTGAGTCACTGCCCGGTATAGGCTCGGCGCGCGCACAGTCGATCATCGATTGGCGCACCGCCAACGGGCCGTTTGAGACGTTGGATTCGCTTCGAGACATCCCCGGCATCGGCCCCGAGACGGTGTCCGGAATCCGGGGACTGGTTACGCCGGAATGACCTTGCTCTGGCTGTCCGGGGCGTTCGTGGTCGGGGCATGGCTGGTACTCACGCCGGGTGGCGGTTGGAGCCCTCTCGGGCTCGCTTTATTTTTGTGGGCGGCCGCGATCGTCTTTGTTGTGATCCGAGAGCGGGCCATGCATAGGCGATTGCTCCCGGTAATGGTCGGACTGCTGCTGGTACTGGGCCTTATCCGAGTTTCTTTGTCTGAGCAATCGCTCCCGTCCGAAAATCTGCCGGTGGCATTTCACGCCGGTGCGATCGCGTTCGAGGCCATTCTTATTACCGAACCTCGCCCCTACGGCGGCGCGACGCGACTTCCGTTGTCAGTCCTGAAGGTTTTCGATGCTGACGGGAACGCTGTGGAATTAGATCCTCCGATCGCAATAGACGTGCTGGCAGATCGGCTCTTCGGCACCCTGGATCGCGGATCAACGTCTCTAAGGGGTTTCCGTTATGGAGACACCTATCGAGTAACGGGCCGATTCCAATCGCGCTCAACGGATGAGGGGTTCCCGCCCGGTATTTCTCCGGACGCGGTCGGGGTGGTCACATCTGCAACGGTAAGGTTGATCGATAATCGGTGGAGACTCGACTGGTGGACTCCGATGTGCAGTTGGACGCTGATCTTCTGAAAGCACCCCATCACGGCAGCGATACGTCTTCGTCCAAGGCATTTCTGGAGGCGGTGGACCCTTCAGTAATCGTCATACCGGTAGGGGAGCGGAATCCGTTCGGCCATCCGGATGAGGATGTCCTGGCGCGTTACGCGAATGTCGTTCCCGATGCGCCGGTGTTCGTGACAGAGGAGCACGGCGACGTAACAGTGGAGAGCGATGGAACGCGGTTGTGGGTCACGACTGAGCGGTGACGAGCGGGCGACCAGGATGACCGGTCACGCGACCTGTCATCCTGATTCAGGTTCTGGAAGACGATTTCCGCTTGACACTTCGCCCCATGGGTGTATGGTAACTGCTCGCTCTTGCAAGTTGTTGCATTTGCTGGAGATTGCAATATGACGTCTCGTGAAGAATCTGCCGAAACGCTCCGCCGCGCCGGGCACAGGGTGACCTCTGCCAAGCTCCTTGTCATGGAGGCGTTGCGTCACGCCGGCGACCATCTCAGCGCGACCTCGGTCATCGACCAGGTTCGCAGAGACGCGCCACACGTAAGCGAATCGACGGTATATCGCACTCTTGGCGCGCTTCGTGATTCACGATTGATCTCTGAGACGACATTCGGGCATGGGGAAGTTGCTTACGAATGGTTAGAGGAACGTCACCACCACCACCTTGTGTGCAGCCAGTGCGGCGCCGTAGATGAGTTGTCGGACGAGGTAGTGGCCGGGTTTGCGAAGCAGCTTTTGGACGCCCACGGATTTAATGCCGATCTGCAACACCTCGCCGTTCCCGGCGTGTGTGGTCGGTGCGCTCGTAGTTCTGAGGCTGCCGGGGAATGAAGTTTCAGGTGCTGGCGGTGGCGCTGCTTGCGGCGCTGGCAGTTGCTTGCGGCAGCAACAAGGTTGAGGAGGCTGAAGAGTCTGGCTTGCTCAACGTCGTGACGACGGTTTCTCCGATCACATCCATCGTTGAAAACATCGGTGGTAAGCGAATCCTCGTCCGTGGCATCGTCCCGGAAGGCGCCAACTCCCACACCTTCGATCCCCCGCCATCGACCGCCCGCGTGCTCGCCGATGCTGACCTGTTCATCGCCAATGGGTTGTATCTGGAGGAGCCGGCCATCGAGATGTTCAACGCCAACCACGGCGATGGCGCACGTGCGGTGCTGCTAGGTGAGCTGGCTATCGCACCCGAAGAGTGGCAGTTCGACTTCTCATTCCCGAAGGCAAACGGCCAGCCGAACCCGCACCTGTGGCCGGACCCGATCCTCGCCCTCAATTACGCCGAGATCGTGCGTGATGCGTTGACGGTATCGGACCCTGACGGGGCGGCGTACTACGGTGCCAACTACGAGGAGTTCCGGCTACGGATCGAGGCGCTTGACGCTGCCATTAAGACCGCAGTTGCAACCATTCCGGAGGGCCAGCGTCGTTTGCTGACCTACCACGACTCCTGGGCCTATTTCGCAAGACGATACGGGTTCGAGGTCCTCGGCGCGGTCCAGCCAGCCGACTTCACAGAGCCGTCACCAAGAGATATGGCCAAACTTATTGTGCAGGTGCGCGATCTCGGCGTGCCAGCGATCTTCGGCTCCGAGGTGTTCTCGAGTCCGGTCATGAAACAGATCGCGGCCGAGAGCGGGGCCGTCTTCATCGACCAGCTCGCGGACGATGACCTGCCGGGAGAACCCGGCGACGCCGATCACAGTTACCTCGGGTTGATGACAAAGAACATGGTGACGATGGTCCGCGCTCTCGGCGGCGATGCGTCTGCGTTGGGCGCGGTCGATTCCAGTCTCGTGTTCGATGGCCAGTCGCCCGCGGAGTACCCTGGCTAAGGGCCCGGTTGGGCTTTTATTTGCCGCGCAAATCATGCTTCACAAATCTCCACACCCTGATCTTCATGAACCGCCGCTGGTCCAGATTCGCGACCTCGCCGCCGGGTATCACGGCACCCGCGTGATCGAGAACGTTTCGCTGGACATCATGCGCAACGATTTCGCCGCGCTCCTCGGCCCGAGCGGTTCAGGTAAGACGACCGTGCTGCGGGCCATCGTGGGGGCGGCGGATGTCTATGCGGGCGACGTGCTGTTCAGGGGCGAGCCGGTCCGTAAAGCGCGCCCACGCATCGGCTATGTGCCGCAGTTGGAGGCGATCGACTGGAACTTCCCGGTCACCGTCGAGCAGGTCGTTTTGATGGGTGCGACCCGTAACGCGCCACTATTCCCGTGGTTCCGGCGGAAGGATCGTCTAAGGGCTGGCCAGGTGCTGGAGCGTCTCGGGCTGGATGGACTGGCGAACCGGCAGATTCGTGAGCTGTCCGGGGGGCAGCAGCAGCGGGTGTTCCTGGGTCGGGCGCTTGTGAGCGAGCCGGAGATCCTGCTACTGGATGAGCCGACGGCCGGGGTCGATATCAAGACCCGGGACGACGTATTGCATCTTCTGGACGAGCTGAATCACCAGGGTATCGCCATCTTGATGAGCACTCACGAAATCAACGCCGTCGCCGCGCACCTGCCTCGAGTGATCTGTATGAACGGTCGAATCCTCGCAGATGGAACACCGCGTGAGGTGCTGACCCCGGCGGTGTTGAAGGCCACCTACGGCGCCGAGATGCCGGTGACCGAGTATCGGGGCATGACGCTTGTGGCCGAGACACCGCATCAGTTTGGCGCTGCCGCGTCAAGTGTATCCGGAAATGGCCATGTGCACGGCGAAAGCGGGCATGTGCATGACGATATCGTGATCGAGATCCCGGCCGATGACTGAGCCGTTCGAGTTTGAGTTCTTTGTACGCGGTTTGATCGCCGCCACGATGGTCGGCGGGTTGGCCGGCATGATGGGCGTCTACATCGTGCTGCGCCGCATGTCATACATCGGCCACGGACTGTCGCACGCCATTTTTGGTGGTGCGGTCGTTAGCTTCATCATGTCGATCAACTTTTATGTTGGTGCGTCGATATGGGGCTTCCTATCGGCCGTCCTGATCCAGTGGACCTCCCGCCGCCGCAGCATCTCATCAGACGCTGCCATTGGCATCATCACGACGGCATCGTTCGCCCTTGGAATCGCCCTGATCAGCCGGACCCAGACCTTCACCCGCAGCTTTGAGGCGGCGCTATTTGGCAACATCCTCGGAGTGACCGGATCTGATCTTGTTGCCATCGCGTTGGTGACTGGCGCGGTCTTGATTGCGGTGATCGTTGGCTATAAGTACCTGCTGTTTGCGACGTTCGATACAGAAGTTGCGGCGTCCTACGGGGTGCCGGTGCGCTGGGTCGATACGGCGTTTGCGCTGGTGCTGGCGGGGACAGTTGTGGTGTCGATGCAAGTGCTCGGGGTGACGATGATCGCAGCCGCGCTGGTGGTCCCGCCGATAGTGGCGCGCCAGTTCACAGGCAGCTTCACGAGGCTGATGGTGCTATCGCCGCTGATCGGCGCATCTGCCGGCGCGATCGGCATCTATCTAAGTTGGTTCATCGATGTGTCGTCAGGCGCGTCCGTCGTGCTCGTGGCGTCCGGGTTCTTTGTGGTGAGCATTGTGTATGCAAGCGCCCGGGACCGACTTCTGGCTGCGCGTGGACGGGCCGGGGTGGCGTGATCTCCGTCTCCCTACTGGGAGAAGGGATTGTTCAGTGACACGGGTCCACTGGATTCTCGACGGCTCGGGAATGACGTGGATTCTCGTATCTGCCTTCGATAAACCGTCATTCTCACGTAGGTGGGAATCCAGCGACGTGCGACTCGATTGGTGATGTCAAAATAGCCCCAACAACCATCCCAATCGCGGGGTACCATGCGGCCTCGGTCCATTCGCAACCCCCTACAACGAAAGAACTCCAATCCATGCCCGCACCCGCAACGTCTGCCACCGTTTACGAGCCAGTTGAGGGCTGGGCGAAGATTCCGCATGGGATCTGGATGAAGGAAGCGACATCGGTGGCAGTCGATTCAGACGACCGCGTCTACGTCTTTAACCGGGGCAACATGCCGGTGCTGGTGTTCGATTCCGACGGCAACATGGTCGATAGTTGGGGCAACGAGACTCCGTACGAGGGCGTCACCCTGATGGAGGACCCGTACGGGAACATGGTTCCCCGCTGGCTCGGCACCCGCTTCACCCGCGCCCACGCCATCACGGTCGATCACGAGGACAACCTGTGGCTGACTGACGACTCCGGGAATCGGATGTCCAAGACCGACAAGAAGGGCAACACCCTGATGACGATCGGCACCGGCGTGCCGACGGAGCGCGAATCGGGCGAGATGTTTAATCGGCCTACTTCCGTGGCGGTCGACCCTTCAAACGGCGACATATTCGTCTCGGACGGCTACGGCAACTCCCGGGTTCATCGTTTCGACAAGGACGGCAACCACCTGCTGTCGTGGGGGCAGTCCGGGACCGACCCCGGCCAGTTCTCGTTGCCTCACAACGTGGCGATGTTCAGCGAGGGTCAGGTGATCGTGTGCGACCGGGAGAATCACCGGGTGCAGGTGTTCACCACGGACGGCGAGTATGTGAAGGGATGGCACGTCCACAAGGCGGTCGCTACGTTCAGCGGCAAGGGCGACGACACGAACGTCTATATCGCCGAGCAGGGCCCGCCGCCGGTTCAGTCCGGTGTGGCGAACCTCGGCCACAAGATCGGCATTTACGACCGCGGCGGAAACGTGATCCAGAAGATCGGAGCGGACCTGCCGGGCGAGCGACCCGACCAGTTCAACTGGCTGCACTCAGTGGCGGTGGACAGCCAGGGCAACATCTACGCCGCCGAGGTGAGCTACGTAGAAGTGGGCCGGCACCAGGACCCGCCGCGAGAGTTCGTAAGCCTGCGCAAGTGGGCGCGGGTTAGCGGGTAGGCGGGGATGACAGAAGGTAGATTCACCGACAGCGTTGCAATCGTTACCGGGGGCGGGCGCGGTATTGGCAAGGCTATTGCTCAGGGGTTTGCTCGTGAGGGCGCTCGGGTTGTTGTGACGGCTCGGACTGCCGACGAGATCGCTGATGTGGCGCATGAGATTGTGCTTGCCGGTGGCGAGGCGATCGGCGTTGTTTGCGATGTGTCAGACGAAGCCAACGTTCAGCAGATGGTGGATGAGGCGATTTCGCAGTGGGGTCGGATCGAGATCCTGGTCAACAATGCCGCCACCAATCTGCCGAATATCGATGTAGTGGACATGGAGCCGGACGCATGGCGTCGGGTGGTCGATGTCAATCTGACGGGGCCGTTTCTATGCGCCCGCGCCGTGCTGCCGAAGATGATCGAGCAGGGCTCCGGATCCATCGTCAACATTTCAAGCATCGGCGGGCGTCATGGCTCGAAGGGCAGGGGACCGTACCGCGCCGCCAAAGCCGGGCTAATCAACTTGACCGAGACACTCGCCGCCGAGAACTTCTCTCACGGCGTGCGAGTGAACTGCGTCTGCCCGGGCGGCGTCGAGACGGAAATGCTGCGTACGATCGGCGCTTCGATGAATCGTCAGCTCATGACGCCGGATGAGATGGCAAACGTGGTGCTCTACCTGGCCTCTGACGACAGTTCCGCCGTTACGGGAACGTCGATAGACGCCTTTGGGCCGACGCACCCGCTGTTCAGCGGACAGATGATGCGTTGAACGCACCCTGAGGCTCTCGCAGGGTCCGTCGTGTAACAGCGTGTAATACCCGGTACTCGGCCTGCGGCCTCGACCCCCTCGCCCTTGATGTATTTGGCCTCTCCCGCGCGGGGGAGAGGGGGGACGTTTCCATACGTGCACCACTTTTTACAGGGTCGATCACGAATAACGTCATCGTGAACTAGATTCAGGATCCAGTGGTCATCCACATCGGCTGTAATTGATTGACCGCTGTTCACTGCATCGATGTATTTGCTTGATACTTCGGAATCTGGCAATCGAGCCGATCATGAATCAAGTTCAGGATGACAGAGTGTGGACTGGTGAAACCGCGGGCGTACAACCGTACGCCCTACAACTGCGCCCACTACAGCGTGGTTGTGGATAGCGATCCACCCGGGAGCGGGAGAACCGCCACCTCAGCTTTTCTAGACCCCCGTCACTTCCTTCAGGAAGTCGTAGAACGCTTTCTTGCGTGGCGTGTTGATGCCCCAGTTGACCGGCAGGCACTGGTAGCCGTTTTCGTAGTCGCCGTAGAACGGCGTGCCGCCTGCGCCCTCTGCCGGGTCGAAGTAGCCCCAGCCGGCGTGTCGTGAGATCGCCGCCGTCAGGTTGTTCAGCGGCCGATCCAAGTGGTAGTGATCGTCCTCGTTGAACAGGATCGGCATCGCCGAATAGGTCGAGACGGCGCGAGTGTTGTCCACGAGCTTCGATACGTCGTTCGGGTCCACCAGCCCGTTGCCGTGCAGCAGGATGAAGTCGGACGACTCGACAGCTTCAGCGGACGCCGTGCTCCGTCGTGTCCAACTCGTGCTGACCAACAGTCGATCCCCGTCCTTCGTCACACCCTTCGCCAGATCGATCAGCTCGTGAATTCGGTCTTCGTGGAGAATTGGGTGCTCGTAAGTCGGGACGTTCACCTCATTGTTGATCTCGATCAGGACGTTCGTGTAGCCCTTCTCCAGCACCCACGCGCAGGCGTGCGTCACGGCGGCTTTAACGGCTCTGGTATCGGTCAGTCGCTCGTCCTGCCCCTGGTAGAACAGCCCGAGGATCACGACCATCCCGTTCTCGTCCGCCGCGTCGATCAACCTTGCCGCCCGGTCCATAAACGCCGACTTCAGCGAGCCATCGGCGTTGAACGCGCCTGAAATCCACGGTTGGGACTCTGTCTCGAGTAGCAAACCTTCCCAGATGTCCTCGTCGGCCGCGCCCGGGTGATCGGCGTGGATGCGCTCCCGCAGCTCCTTCAGGTGCTCCGGCTCACGGCGGTAGTAGCCGAGAGGCGAGCTGTTCTGGAGGTTGAAGGGCAGGGCGTTGATGCCGTGCGCCGCGTACTCCGGCAGCATGGCGATCAACTCGTTGGTGTTGCGGTCTGCGTCCCATACGCCCGTGTCCGGGTACTTCCACAGGTCACGGGTGAGCGGGTTCTCGTCGTCGAATATCCCGCTTGCCATGCGACTGTTCATGAGCAGGCCCTCGATGCGCCAGCCCCGGTATTCCCGACCCGCGTATGTGATCTGACCGTTGATCAGCCAGTCTTCGCCGTCGATGGAGATTCGGGTCTTGCGCTCAGTCACAGGCGATGCCTGCCTTTCTAATGGTCAGTTGGACGGGAATCCCCTGAAAAGTGGATTCGTCGGAATCGGTCGGGCCGCTCTCTCTGGCCTGCCGCGGGGGCACGATATCCTACGGTGCCCTTAAGTGCATCCTCTCCCATCGACAAGACCCGAAGAAAGGCCGCCCGTTGCCGCTGGTTAAGACCGAGATCACCGTCGAACACAACGTATTGACCCCGATGCGGGATGGCACGATTTTGCGTGCCGACGTGTATCTGCCCGAGAAGGTGATCCCGATAGGCGCAATGGGCGCGACCAGCGAAAGTGGCGGCTTCCCGACCCTCGTGTGCCGGACGCCCTACGACAAGTCGCGCGAGCGAGACGCGGAGCGCTACCGGGGGCTGGCATCGAACGGATATGCCGTTGTGGTGCAGGACAAACGCGGACGCTGGGAGTCGGATGGTCTGTATCGGCCGATGTACGGGTCGCAGTTCGACGATGCCGAGGACGGTTACGACACCATCGAGTGGGCGGCAGCGCAGCCCTGGTCTAATGGCAAGATCGGGACATTTGGCTACTCATATCCGTCGTGGACGCAGTGGATGCTGGCGCCTCTCATGCCGCCGCACCTGGTGACGATGTTCGCCGGCGGGATGGGGCCGAAGACGACCGACTGGGAGATGGGCGGCGTGTTCCGACCGGGTCGGGCGCTTCAGTGGCTGCTCGGCCTGATCGCTCCCGATACACAGAAGTGGCTGGACGAGGCCCAGGGTCCGACGACGATCGACGATTACGACGCGATCACGCGCGTGGCGAACCGCGAAAAGTGGCTCTGGTTCCTGCCTTGGAGCGAGTTGCCGCTTGAGGCGGTCGGTGGTCTTCGCGAGAGCTTCCACGACTGGCTGCGCAACCATCACAAGGATCGGTTCGGATTTGTCGGCAACTTTTCGAAGATCGATCTCCCGGTGCATCACCGCACCGGTTGGTACGACCGATTGATCGCCACGACTGATATGTACGACCACATGATCAACGAGGCGCCGTCGGAGCACGCCCGCGCCAACCAGCGACTGTTTATCGGCCCGTACACGCACGCCAATGAGATGACGCGCGTGACCGGCGATATGGACTTCGGTCCGGACGCCGAGATCGACTGGGTTGAGCTTGCGACGCCGTGGTTCGATTACTGGCTCAAGGGCCAGCAAAACGGCGTGATGGACGGCGCTCCCGCCAACATCTTTGTGATGGGCGCGAACAGGTGGCGCCGTGAAGAGACGTGGCCGCCGTCGCGTGCCGTGGATACCGACTTCTTTTTGCACTCAAGCGGCGGAGCGAATACGCCGTCCGGCGATGGCGAGTTGTCTCTTGAGGGACCGGGGCTGGAAGGTCCGGATTCGTATGTGTACGATCCGCGCGACCCGGTGATGAGCCTGTACCTGGCGAACGGGCAGGACGGGCCTTTCGATCAGCGGATGAACGCGCATCGCCGGGACATTCTTGTGTATCAGACGGCGCCACTGGAACAGGCCATTGAGGTCACCGGGAACCCTGTTTTGCGATTGCATGCAGCGTCGGACGCCGTGGATACCGATTTCACGGTGAAACTGATCGACGTCCACCCGGACGGCACGGCGATCAACCTCTGCTACGGCTTCCAGCGCGCCCGGTTCCGTAACGGTCTCGATGAGCCGACCGAGCTGATGACGCCGGGTGAGGTGTACGAGTTTGACCTCAAGCTGCTGCCGACCAGCAACCAGTTCAAGATCGGGCATCGAATCCGCATCGACATCTCTTCGAGCGACTACCCGAACCACGACCGCAACCACAACACCGGCGCAGACGACTGGCAGGACGCGGAGCTGCGCCCGGCTCGCCAGGCGGTGTTCCACGACGCGACGCGACCGTCTCGTATTACCCTGCCCGTGATTGAGGGGTAGAGATGGAATACAGAACGCTTGGCCGGACTGACCTGAAGGTTTCGTTGCTCGGGTATGGGACCGGTGGGTCGCGGAAATTTGGGGCCGGGAATGGGACCTCGGCTGCCGACCGACAGGCATTTATACGAAAAGCGCTTGATCTCGGGGTCAACTTTTTTGACACAGCCGGCGGCTACGGCGAATCTGAGACTTATCTCGGGGAGACGCTGGCCGGGGTGCCTCGGGATTCGTACGTCCTGGAGACGAAGTGGGACGGCGGCGCGTTTCTCAAATCGGGCGGTATCGGACTTACAGAATCGGTTGAACGAAGCCTGGTGCGGATGCGGACGGACCACGTCGATGTTTTCCTGTTCCACATGATCGATGTGCCGGTTTACGAGATACACCGTGATCGGTTCTACCCGGAAGCGGCGAAATTAAAAGAACAGGGCAAGATCAGGCATATCGGGTTTACCCAGACCATCAAACGGGAGCCGAGGTTCGAGGGCGTGATGAAGGCGCTTGAGGGTGATCCCGAACTCTGGGATGTGGTGATGCTGAAGTACGGGATCATGAACCAGTGGGCGGCCAAAGCGGCGTTGCCTCTGGCGAAGAAGCACGACATCGGCATCGTGAACATGGCGGTAGTGCGGACGACGCTGACCAACCCGGATGCGATGCGTTCGCGCCTGGATGAGTGGCGCGCTGACGGGACGATTTCTCCGGACGCGCTAACAGGAGATCTGCCGTTTGACTGGTTGATAAACGGGGATGTGGCCTCTCTAGCAGAGGCGGCTTACAGGTTTGGCGCGGACGAGAATCCGATGAGTACCGTCCTGACCGGAACGTCAAACATTGCTCATCTAGAGGCAAATGTGGCTGCGCTGGATCGCGGACCTTTGGCTGGTGTGGACACGGCGAAACTGACCGAGCTGTTGGGGGAGAGCTGGTCGCCGGATTAGGCCGGTTGGACGTGAAACGGCCGATTTGCATCGGCCGGAGGGCGGATATTCATTCGCCCGTACGATACGTCGAAACGCTAGCTGTCATTCCGAAGTCGGCACGCGGTGATTGGCGTCCAGGCAGAGGGAGTGCATTGATGGAGTAACGGCCGGAAGATCCTTCGCCTCGGGCTCAGGATGACAGTCAATGTTGACGCCATTCATGATCCTGGATGTTTGAACACTCGACGGACGACCCCGGTTCATGGGATAGTCTGCCGCGGCGTTATAGTTGGCTCGGATATTTGACGAGTGACCTGTATTCGTTGGTATGGTTCTGAAAACAACTGATCACCCACGCCGAGCATCGGCTAATTCCAAGGAAATAGCAGTTTTAGGAACAATTCTGACCCTGCCGGTCAAGATCGTGATCTGGGCCGTCAAGAAAGTCGTCATCGGCATTCCGATCATGATCGCTAAATCGATCATGATGGCCATCCTCATGGCCCTGATCCCGCTCATCGTCGTGGCCGCTGCTATCTACTGGTTCGTAACGACCCAGCTCTGACCCCACAGATCGCAACTCCGAAGCAAACCAGCCGTCAGCCAGTGGAAAGGCATTTCCGGAACCCCATATGAAGATCACTGATATCACAGTCAACCAACTCGCCACCGGCCGAACGCTCGTCAGAGTTTTTACGGATGACGGTGTTACAGGAATCGCCGACGGAAGCCGGTCCGTGGCGATAACGCGCGCCTACCTGGACGAGGTGGTCAAGCCGCTTCTGGTTGGAGAAGACGCCCTGCAACCGACCCGGCACTGGGAGACCCTTTCGCTCGGCAACGGTGATCGAGCCACTCGACTTCCCCCGCAGATCGTTGGGCCTATCGATATCGCCCTGTGGGACATCATGGGCAAGGCGGCAGGCATGCCGCTATCCGCGTTGATGGGCGGCGCGGCCCGGCACGAGATCCCGCTCTACTGGAGCCAGGGCAACGGCTGGAAGAAGACGCCGGAACAGATGCTTCGTGACGTCCAGCGGGGCTACGAGCAAGGTTTCCGCTACTTCAAGGTGCGGATGGACTGGCGGGACTACCGGCAGGACGCCAACCCGGAGAACGACTTCGCGATCTTCAAGATGGCCCGTGAGTGGTTGCCGGACGAATGCCCGCTGGGGTTTGACGCCAACAATGCATACTCGGTCTCGACCGCCATCATGCAGGGCAAGCGACTCCAGGACCTCGGGTGTTCCCATTTCGAGGAGCCGCTGCCGCAGTACGACCTTCCGGGTTTGAAGCAGGTCGTGGATGCTCTGGATGTTCCGATTTCTACTGGTGAACAGGAGTCATCTCGATGGCGTTTCCGGGACCTGATCGAACTGGCGAACCCGGATATTCTCCAGCCGGACATATTGAATGTCGGTGGGATCTCAGAGGTGAAGCGGATTTACGAAATGGCGGTGATCCTGAACAAACCAGTTATGCCGCACAGCCCGGTCGCCGGGATTAACAGCGCAGCTTCTTTGCACGCCTACTCAACCGTCGGCAACGCGACTCGACCGCACGAGTTCTCGGACGAGTTCTCGGGCGATCTTGACCTGATTGCAGGTTTGTTCAAGGAGCCGATCATGCCGGTAGACGGGATGATTCACCTCCCGGACAGGCCGGGTCTTGGTCTTGAGCTGGACGAGGACGCGCTGGCGAAGGCGATAGTGGAGTAGGGGTAGATGGAGGCTCTCAGGCTCTTCGAACCCCTCACCCCGGCCCTCTCCAGTGAAGGCATAGGGGGCAAATTGAAGACCCTGGTACGGATCATAAAATGACCTCGAATATCCAGATCAGTGACGCCGCAAAAGAACTCCACCGGCGCTCGCTGGTCGTCGATACCCATATCGACACCATCACGCACCTGATGGCGCGTCACCCCGATTTTGGCGTGCGTCTTGAGGCCGGGCATGTCGACATCCCTCGTATGCGTGAGGGCGGTGTTGGCGCAGCGTTATTTGCGATCTGGTTGGACGACGACGTATACGATGAGCCCGGGTCGCTCAAATACGTATTACAGGGCATCGACCTCATGCGTCGCACCGTGGATGCGCACGCCGACACCCTGGAGATCGCTTACACCGGCAACGATGTCGAGCGCATCCATAACGATGGCCGTATCGCGGTGCTCTTGACCGTCGAAGGCGGTAATGCGATCTGCAGCGACCTCGCTGTTCTGCGGGAGCTGCACCGGGCCGGAATACGATCGATCACGCTCACCTGGCAGTACGCCACGCCCTGGTGCGATTCATGTAACGACGAGCCGCATGGCGGACTGACGGAACTCGGCCGTGACATCGTCAAAGAGATGGCCCAGATTGGTGTGCTGCCCGATGTCTCGCACATCTCGGACAGGGCCTTCTACGACGTGCTCGAAGTCGCTGACGCTCCGGTATTCGCCTCACACTCGTCCTGCCGCTCATTGCAGGACGCCAGACGCAACATGACGGACGACATGATCGTTTCACTGGGCCAGGCTGACGGCGTCATCAACATCAACTTCGCCTCGCCGTTCATCGGCGGGCCGGACCACCCGCCGTTTGTGCCCAAGCTCAATCCGGAGCGATCACAGTTCAGGGATCAGTTTGAGCGCATCCATCAACCGGATGGCAAGCCCGGTGCGCCCATGGACAGGCTGCTGGATCACTTCGATCTAGCCGTGAAGCTGGCAGGGGCCGACCACGTCGGTATCGGATCCGACTACGATGGCGTCTCCTCGGTGCCGATCGGCATGGACGACATAAGCCGATTGCCCAATCTCACGCACGGCCTGCTTGAACGCGGCCACAACGAAAACACCGTCACAAAGATGCTTGGCGCAAACAACCTGAGGCTGTTCAAACAGACCCTGCGTTAGTTGTCAAAATACAGAAATCGCAGAAAGTAATACATGTCCAAGATCACGTCCGTAAAAGCGATCCCGATGTCTGACCCGGTGCCCCTCGAGCGGCAGCACCGAAACGACCTTGGCACCAAGATCAAGAGCGACGCAACGCTCATCGTCGTGGAGACGGATGACGGCCTGAAGGGGCTTGGCGCATCGCTCGGCAACCCTGAGGTTGTGGCGGCGCTGGTCGAGTTCGACCTTGGCCCCTCGGTGATCGGCGAGGATCCTCTTTTCTCCGAACTGATCTGGGAGAAGATGTACAACGGATCCCGCTGGAAGCCCGCGCTTGAGCGAGGTAACTCGCAGCCGCAGGACGGTCGTCGCGGAGTGACCGTTGAAGCACTATCCGGGGTCGATCTGGCGGTGTGGGATGTGAAGGCGCAGATACTCGGCGTGCCGATCTACCAGGCGCTCGGAGCGGTCCGTGACAACGTACGCGGTTATGGCAGCGGCGGCTGGGCGCCGGGCGATGAGGCCGAGGCCGAGATGGCCGGGTACGCCGCAAAGGGATTTGACGCCGTGAAGATGCGGGTAGTTGGCGGCGATGGGTTTTCGTTCAAGAACGCCGAACGGCGGATCGCTGCGGCACGTCGAGGTATCGGCCCTGACGTGGAGTTGATGCTTGACGCCCACGGCGCATTTGCCGTCTCCACCGCAATCAAGCTGGCGAAGATGATGGAGGAGTACGACGTGGCGTGGTTTGAGGAGCCGATCTCCCCGGACGACCACGCCGGTCTCGGGTACGTCCGACGTGCGACCACGACGCCGATCGCCACCGGAGAGCGCGAGTTCACACGGTTTGACTTTCAGTCGCTGTTCGACAACCAGGCCTGCGATATCGCTCAGCCGGACATCGCCCGCGCCGGCGGATACACAGAGATCAGGCGAATAAGCGCGCTGGCGTCGGCACGGGGTGTCCGAGTCGCACCACATGCGTGGGGAATGGGCGTGCTTTTCGCCGCGAGCATCCACGTGGCGATGTCGACCCCGAACTGCCACATTCTCGAGGTCAGCCAGGGCTACATGCCGATGATGAATGAGCTATTCAACGAGGAGTACGACGTGCGCCCGGACGGCCGCGTGTACGCCCCGACAGCACCCGGACTGGGCTTCACGCTGCGGGACGATGCGCTGGAGCGTTTCAAGTACGTCCCAGGTCCAGAGTACGTGTTCTAGCAGGCGTGGCCTGAATTATATTTATGCGGAATCCGCGGGAATTGCCGAGGGAGTGGCTTCGCGCGTAACCATCACGAATCAGCCTTTTGTCATCCTGAGCCCGAGGCGAAGGATCTTCCGGCTAACTGTCCGTCTCGTCTGTGGTCCTCAAAACAGCCTTTGCCCGATTCCTGACGATCTTGAACTGCAGGCGCGGGCGGATATCAATCCGCCACTACGATGTGGATGTATGCCTAAAGAGCCTCTCCTGGTCGAGAGAGGGTTGAGGTGAGGGGTGGGCCGCCTGGAAAGCGGCATGCCGCCAGCGGGCTTTCGGTCGATCAGGCTGTGATTGCGCAATCGGGCGGGACAAGCGCCACCCTACGGTGTGTTCGCAGGACGCCGTATCGCTAAACTGCCAGTGATGTCTCGTTTCGATCCTTTTGACGCCCTGTATATCGACCTGTATCAGCTGACGATGGCGCAGGCTTATCTGCGATCGGGCCACACCGCTGAGGCGACGTTTAGCCTGTTTGTCCGCAACCTGCCGCCCGATCGCGGATATTTGCTTTTCGCCGGGTTGGAGGATGTGCTCCGTTATCTGGAAAGGCTGAGATTCACCTCACAAGATCTCGACTATCTTCGGAGCACGGGTCAGTTCGGCGACTACTTCATCGAGTGCCTGGCCGGGTTCCGATTCACCGGTAGCGTGCGGGCGATGGACGAGGGAACGGCGTTCTTCGCCAACGAGCCGGTGATAGAGGTCACCGCACCGGTCATTGAGGGGCAGATTGTTGAGACCTTCCTGATCAACCAGGTGAACATGGCGTCGCTTTTCGCGACTAAGGCGGCCCGCGTGGTGAAGGCAGCCGGAGGGGCAGGTGTTGCGGACTTCGCTGCACGCCGCACTCACGGCACGGACGCCGGGAACAAGTTCGCCCGGTCGAGCTTCATCGGCGGGTTTGTTGGCACGAGCAATGTGGGAGCGGGCGCCCGTTACGGAATTCCGACCATCGGGACGATGGCGCACTCGTTCATAACGAGTTTTGATAGCGAACTTGCGGCCTTCAGGGCGTACGCAGACGCATTCCCGGATTCGACCACCTTGCTCGTGGACACCTACGACACGGTCAAAGGGGTAAAGGCTGCGATTACGGTCGCAAATGAGCTGGGTTCACGCGGTAGTCGACTGGTCGGAATAAGGCTCGATAGCGGCGATATGGACTCCCTGTCGCGAATCGCTCGTCAGATGCTGGATGATGCATCGCTGCACTACGTCCAGATCGTGACTTCTGGAGGGTTGGACGAGTTCTCCATCGAGGCGCTGGTGAACGGGGGCGCGCCGATCGGCGCGTACGGCGTCGGAACGTTGGCGGGCGTGTCGGCGGATGCTCCATGGTCAGACGCCGTGTACAAGCAGGTCACATACGATGGCCGACCGGTCGCCAAGTTCAGTCCCGGGAAGGCGACGTTCCCCGGCCCGAAGCAGGTGTGGCGATGTCTCGATGAGGGCGACGAGAGGGTTGCTCACGATCATTTGACGAGCGCCGATGCGGATTCGCCGGAATCAAATGCGATTACGTTATTGCATCAGGTGATGCGTGACGGTGCAGTTGTCGGAAAATTGCCATCACTCGGGCAGGTGAGGGATCGGGCACGTCTGGAGCTAGGACGGTTGCCGGAGTCTGTGCTGCATTTGTCGGGACCAGCGTCTATTCAGGTGAGCGTATCGGACGAGTTGCGTGCCCCCTCTCCCGGTCGGAAGAGGATTTAGATGAGGGGGTTGTCGCTTGAAAAGCAGGAAGGGCCAAGCGCGTTTTCGCATGAACCCGGTCCTCCGAGAGCCCCAGGACACTTGCGCGTAGGGTTGTGTCGCTAACACCAAGTCCTGTTACCAGCGACTCACGGTCGCTCAGTGGTTGGTGCTTCAGGTGGAGTGGCCGTACAGGGCTGCGTTCACTTTGAGCCACTTGAACATCAGGAATTTCTTCAACTCAAGCGTCACACCGACTGCCTGGGAGACGAGGTTCTTGGCGACCAGAATTTCGGCGCCCTCGTGTCGCAAAAGTTCGTATAGCTTCAGGTTGGTCTTGCGGGCGTAGGTGTCGACCGACACCTTTGCGTGACCGCCTCAGCCGATGGCGGCGAGATAATCGAGGGCGATCGGCCGTCCGAGATCACGGATGTGATCTCTGGCTTCGTCCGTCATCAGGATCTGCAATGAAGATTCTTTATGAGCCGTAATCGTCGATGTCCGACCGTGCCGTTGCCGGTCATCAAATCTGATGCCAAATCCGCCAAATCGGCGCGCCGTTCCTACTTCCCGAACGCGCCCTCTGCACGCAGCGATGATACGCGTTCGTCGGAATAACCAAGCACCTCTGCCATCACCTCTTCGGTGTGCTGGCCGAGCGCAGGCCCCGGCGTCGGATGCTTGATCACGCCGTCCATCTTGATTGGCGAGCCAACCTGGCGAATCGTGCCGTATTTTGGATGTTCCACCTCCAGGATCAACTTTCGAGCCAGCACCTGCTGATCCTGAAGGGCCTCAGCGACCGAATTAACGGGTGCACATGGGACCGAACCGCGAAGCCGCTCTAGCCAATCAGCGGTGTCCCGCTTTGCGAACTCTTTTTCAAGTTCGGGGATGATCAGATCGCGATTCTCAAGACGGCCCGCGAAGTTGGAAAATCGAGGATCGGTCGCAAGCTCGGGCCGTCCCATCGCCACAACGAGATTCTCGTAGAACTTCTCCTTGGCGCAGAACACGACGATCCAGCCGTCACGTGTGCGGAAGTTCTGGGACGGGAGCAGTGACTGGTGGCTGGATGCGGCTTGCCGTGTGGGCTCCCAATCACGATTCATTGTCCACGAGGCGAAGTAGGACAGCATTGCGATGCCGGTGTCGAGCAGTGAGACGTCCACGTTGCGGCCTATCCCCGTCCGCTGCGCGTCGAACAGCCCGATCATCAGGCCGAGCACCGAGGCGTAACCGCCCGCGAAGTCGATGATCGAGACGCCGCACTTGGCTGGAGGAGCGTCCGGCTCGCCCGTGATGGACATGTATCCGGCGTATGCCTGGATCAGGTGGTCGTACCCGGGCTCCGAAGCCCGCGGCCCTGTTGAGCCGAAGCCGGATAGCGAGCAGCAAACGACCTTCTCGTTGAACTTCCCGAGCGCTTTGTAATCGAGTCCAAGCTTTGCCGGCAGATCGCCGCGGAGGTTGTTGTAGACGCCGTCCGAGACTTTGACCAGATCGTGAAGTACGACCATCCCGGATTTGGTTCGCAGGTTCAGCGTGATCGATTTTTTGCCACGATTGAACGCCTGAAAATACAGGGAGTCCTGGTCCGATGCGAAGGGCGGAACGTATCGGGCGACATCGCCGCCAACACCCGGGTCTTCGATCTTGATGACCTCGGCGCCCATGTCGGACAACACGGTGGTGCCAAATGGGCCTGCGCCGAACTGTGAGATCGCAAGAATCCTGATGCCTTGTAACGGTGGACGAGTGGGCATTCCGGTCTCCTGATTTCAGCTTGTTGGGTGCAGGCGGGAGCATGTGAGTTGAATGATGCGCCGTTTTTGCAGTGTGTAGTGCATCAGGTGGATTGAAGGCGGCAACCGCACTGTCTGTCATTCAGAGCCCGATGCGAAGAATCTCCTGACCCGTATTCCTTCACGTTGGTATCTCGCGTAAAGATGGTTCAATACGGCGGTCGCGGCGGTTACGGGAATCGACTCCGGGATGGATCGTCAGCCGCCCATACGGTGTGGTGGCAGTAGACAGTGGCCGGGAGATTAGCGTCGTAGAGTGACACGGCCCTTCGAGAATCTCAGCGTGCTTGCGTTGTGGTGTGGGCGCATTGCCGTGCGTCCATACAGTGTTGGCCCGATACGAAACTTCTCCCTCATCCTTCCTCGGAAGGCCGCCCCCCCCGTCTCTCACAAAGAGAGGTGTCAGCCTAACCCTCGCCAGCTTCTATCCCGATGCCTAGACCTGTGTTCTTCTCCGGCTCCCTCATCTCCAGCGCCTTTTTGGCGGCGAGACGGAACATCTCTATCGGCTGCGCCCCCGTGAACCAGAACCTATCGTCGATCAAGAATCCGGGTACCCCGGTTACGCCGAGTTGCATCGCCTCGTCGAACTGATCCTGAATAAGACGGTCGTACTCACGAGATTCCAGCTTCGGGAGAATGTCGCCCCAGTCCAGCCCGACGCTGGTCGCGATCACTTTCAGCACTTCAAAATCGCCAAGGTTTACGCCGTCTTCCCAGAACGCCTTGTACGCGGCGTGGTGGAACTCGCTAGCCTTGCCGAATCCCTTTGCGTATTCAGTCACCGCCTGTGCGTGGATTGTGCACGGGGTCAACTTTGCCCGCCGCATCACGATGCCTTCTTCCTCAGCCAGCGCGGCAATCCGCGGGCTTAACCCACCTACTTCCTCGCCCGGGCGGGGTTCACGAATCTTGCCCTCGGGCGGTATCTCCGGATGGAGCATGAACGCCCGGTAATCGAACTCGATGTTGAATTCGTCGGCAAGTCTGTCGAGCCGTGCCAGCCCGATGTAGCACCAGGGTCATATGTAGTCATACCAGACGACAAATGTGATTGGCGCGTCGAGCGGCTTGAGTGACGGTGGAGCTTGATCGAGAGACATTCGAAGTTCCTGAGGGCAATGGGCTGAAAATACTTACAGGTCGCCCTATTCTGCCAGACCCCCCAGTGGGCGGCATTATTTGTATGGAGTGAGGGGACGAGAATCGTTGGCTCGCCGACCCCCATTGGGGGCGTTATTTGGCTGGCGTGGGGGACCGAGAGTCTTTAGCAGCTCGCCGTGGTCCTATCGGTATCCATTCGAGCCGCGTGCCTGAACTATTGCACTGAACTCGCCCGGGGTGCTGTCGGCCGACGGGCTGGTCTACGGTGCGCGACCTACAGCGTTCGGCTCGCCCAGTCCGTTATCGCACTACCTGCGTACAGGGCGATCAGACCCCCGACGGCAAGGCTGGGGCCGTACGGGATCAGGGTGCGACGTGCGCCGAGGCCTCGGGCAAGAAGTGCGCCTATGCCGACAACGCCGCCAATAAGTATCCCGAGATACAGGCCAAGAAGAAGAAGAAGCTGTACCCCCAGCACGATGCCGAGAAGCGCAGAGAACTTCACGTCACCCCAACCCATGATGTCGCGCCCGATGCGATCTCCGACCCATGCGAACGGGAAGAAGACAGCCAGGCCGATCATTGCACCGAGGACGCCTTCCCAGATTGCGAGGTCTGATCGGAAGGGCAGTACCGCAAGGGCCACGATAAATGCCGGGTAGATTATGACGTCCGGCAGATAGAGGGTTTCAAGATCTACGAAGGCCAGCACCAGAAACACGGTGCCAAACGCTGCGACGGCGGCGAACTCTATCGGGTTATCGCCAAAGCGTGACCAGGCAAGCGCGAACAATAGCGCGGCCATAGCTGTAACCACTACGCGACGTAACTGCACACGAAACGAAACCCCGTTGCGTAATGAAGGCGGTACCAGCCCCTCGATCGGCGGCGTCCGCTCGATCGCGAGGTTGGAGATCGCTCCCACGAGCAGTCCAAATATGGTGATTGCGAGTAGCGCTGGCATTTCTGCGGTGTCAGAATTAAGCGGCCGGTCTGGCGTATACGTATCCGAAGCCGCGTCGTGTGATCACGAGTTCAGGCTTTTCCGGATTCAGTTCGATCTTGCGTCGCAGATGGCCAACGTGCCACTTCACCAGGTCTTCGCTGTCGTATTCGGGACCCCAGTCGACCTGACCCCCTGAGACGGTACCAGTCAATAACTTAGAGACTGGACGTTTCCAGA
>Ga0209554_1000473_pt1 | contig 34212 bp, 34 predicted proteins | sample MarorgKNORR_S2LV_5_FD_188221 | JGI IMG/M metagenome (GOLD analysis project Ga0209554, IMG submission 188221) | Marine microbial communities from the Southern Atlantic Ocean, analyzing organic carbon cycling - Bottom_A/KNORR_S2/LV (SPAdes) (version 2) | ecosystem: Environmental > Aquatic > Marine... | reverse complement strand
TGATTCCGTCCCGATCTGTGGCGGAAAAAAGCAACACCCCCACCTCGAAGTGGGTAGTGGTGAGTATCCTTACTTGATTCGTTGCGTGGAATCATACAAGGAAGTCAATGACCCGGAGAATTGGCTGAGAGTATCCCTCAGTCCACTCCCCTGATGCCGGTTTGCACCGCCCACAGTCGAGAGTAGATTCCTTTGGCATCCACCAACTCATCGTGAGTAGCGTCTTCTACAATCACTCCATTATCGATGACGACAATCCTATCTGCATTTCTAATGGTCGACAGGCGATGGGCGATGACCAATACCGTACGGCCTTTGCTGACCCTTACCAGTGAGCGCTGTATCGCCGCCTCGGTCTCATTATCAACTGAGGAGGTCGCTTCATCAAGAATCAGAATTGGCGCATCTTTTAGAACCGCTCTGGCAATTGAAAGTCTCTGTCTCTGACCTCCAGACAACCTGTGCCCACCCTCACCGATCTGCGTGTCCATGCCATCTGGTAATGTGGAAATGAATTCCATCGCCTCAGCACTGCGTGCAGCCTCTTCAACCTCATCAGCAGTAGCATCTCGCCGTCCATATGCGATGTTCTCCCCCACCGTGCCGGGAAACAGGGTGATTCTCTGACTGACCAAGGCGATGTTTTCCCTCAGGCTGGTCATCGTAATGCTAGTCAGGTCATGACCATCGATTTCCACCTTGCCGGAATCGGGGTCATGGAAGCGTAGTAACAAGCGCATCAGGGTGGTTTTTCCGGCCCCGGTCGGGCCGACCAGTGCGGTGGTTCTTCCGGCCTCGATATTCAGGTTCAAGTCGGTGAAAATCGCTTCTCTCCCGGGATAAGAGAAATCAACCCCGGAAAAGGAGATGTTGCCTGCAAGACGTGAGACTTCAACATCTCCGTCAATGATGACGGGCTCCACCTCAAGCAGATCCAGAACTCTGGTTGTCGAAGCCATCGCCCGTTGATAGAGGTCAAAGGTCTCGCCGAGACGGGTCAGCGGCCACAGCAGTCTCTGGGTCATGAAGACCAGAACCGAAAATGCTCCGACCCCCAACTTCCCATCCAAGGTGAGATATCCACCATAGACCAAGGTCGCACAGAATCCCACCAGAATCGCCATCCGAATCAGTGGTACGAAGGCCGCCGACATCACAATCGCGCTTCGATTTGCGGCGCGATAACGCTGTGAGGCCTGCTCGACCCGCCCGGACTCGATCGCCTCACCGGTGAATGACTTGATGGTGATTATTCCTTCAAGGTTATTCTCGAGAATTGCATTCAGTTTGCCGACCTCGGTTCGCACCTCAGTATATCTCGGCTGGATGCGCACTTGGAAACGGAAGGAGCCCCACAGGATGATGGGAATCGGCAGAATAGCGAATAGTGCCACCTGCCATGATATCACGAAGAACAAGGCGCCGATGACCAGCACCGTGGTCGCAACCTGGAGAATGTCGTTGGCGCCGTGGTCGAGGAATCTCTCCAACTGGTTGACATCATCATTCAATATCGACATCAGGTTACCTTTTCTCTGTTCATCGAACCAGGCCATTTCCAGCGACTGCATGTGTGAATATGCATCGATACGCAATTCGTGTTGGATGGTTTGCGCCAGATTACGCCATAGAATGCCATGGAAGTATTGGAATAGCGACTCCAGCGACCAGATGATTGCCGAGGCAATGACCAGTGCCCATAATTGATGGTGGACATCGGTGATTCCCAGGCTGGAGAGAATCGATGATTCACGCATCACCACGGTATCTACTGCCGCACCGATGAGAATTGGCGGTGCCAGATCGAAAATCTTGTTTATCACCGAACACAGAGATGCCAGTATCACCGTACCTCGATGCTGTTGGGTATGTCCTGCAAGTCGTGCCAATGGTCGCGACTTGGTCATGTTGTGCGCAGGTGCTATGCTTCATCAATTGCACCCCGATGATTTTTTCCACGCTGAGAGTTGATTGTGTGGCAGAACAATGCTCAATACTGACTAACCATACCATCAATTATGGGCGAATCCGCATTAGCCGAACTTCGCCGCTACATCGGCGAAGGTATCCCCATAGAATTACCGCCTGCTCAAGAGCCATCAGCCGAGGTCGACCACGCTCCAAAGCGCCGTCAGATTCTCTCGACAAGTGAGGAGGTATTGGCCTTGCAGAATGCACTTCGCTACTTCCCGCAAGAATGGCATCTTGAATTGGGCGGGGAATTCCTGGCCGAGTTACGAAACCATGGGCATATCTACATGCACAGATTCCGACCGAACCAATACCCGATGCGGGCACACCCGATTTCTGACTATCCCTGTGAATCATCGCATGCGGCGGCGATAATGCTGATGATACAAAATAACCTCAATGCCGAGGTTGCACAATTTCCTCACGAGTTGATCACCTATGGTGGTAATGGGGCGGTATTCCAGAATTGGGCACAATATCGACTGACCATGCAATACTTGGCACAGATGAATGATGAGCAGACGCTGGTGATGTATTCGGGTCATCCCATGGGATTATTCCCTTCTCATCCCGATGCGCCCCGGGTGGTTATCACCAATGGAATGATGATTCCAAACTATAGTTCACAGGAAGATTATGAGCGTTTCAATGCGCTGGGAGTCACCCAGTACGGTCAGATGACGGCTGGCTCATACATGTATATCGGGCCACAGGGAATCGTTCATGGAACCATGATTACTCTGCTCAATGCAGCTCGCATCCATCTCGCCCGTGAATTCCCTGATGGTCTGAAAGGTGTGACATTCGTAACCTCGGGACTGGGCGGCATGAGTGGAGCCCAAGCCAAGGCGGCGGTGATTGCTGGAGCGGTCTGCATCATCGCTGAAATCAATCCACACGCTGCAGAAAAGCGTCACTTGCAAGGCTGGGTCGATGAATTGTACGAGGATGTTGATTCGGCCATCGACAGGCTCATCGAGGCTCGGGAACTGGAGGACGGACTTTCGATAGGATATGTCGGCAATATTGTTGAATTGTGGGAACGTCTGGTTACCAGAGATGTGCGAATTGATTTGGGTAGTGACCAAACCAGTCTGCATAATCCCTGGCAAGGGGGATATTTTCCGGTCGACATTGACTTCGAATCTGCGAAGATAATGATGGCCGAGCAGCCTGAGAAATTCCGCAATGCGGTAGAAGAATCATTGTGCCGACAGGTTGCGGCAATCAACACCATGTGTGGTGAAGGGATGTATTTTTGGGATTATGGCAATGCATTCCTGCTAGAGGCCAGCCGGGCTGGAGCAGATGTGCTGGATGATGAGGGGAACTTCTCCCATCCCTCATACGTTGAAGATATCATGGGTCCGATGTGCTTTGATTATGGATTTGGGCCTTTTCGCTGGGTCTGTACCAGCGGTTCGGAAGAGGATTTGGTCACCACCGATGGAATCGCCGCCGCGGTCATCGCGGAAATGGCCACAAATAGCCCCGAAGACATATCGCAACAACTCGGTGACAACCTGAAATGGATTGAAAATGCCGCCCAGCATCAATTGGTCGTCGGTAGTCAGGCACGTATCCTCTATGCTGACGAACAAGGGAGACGCAAAATTGCTCAGGCCTTCAATACAGCCATCGCTGAGGGTGAGATTTCAGCCCCGGTGGTCGTCGGGCGCGACCACCACGATGTTTCGGGAACCGACAGCCCCTTTCGCGAGACCGCAAACATTCGAGACGGTTCTTCTTATTGCGCCGATATGGCGATTCACAACGTCATCGGTGACGGATTTCGTGGGGCGACCTGGGTCAGTATCCACAACGGCGGTGGGGTTGGTTGGGGAGAAGTCATCAATGGTGGTTTCGGATTACTGCTCGATGGCTCAAGTGATACCGATCGGAGGCTGCACATGATGCTCGCATGGGATGTGAATAATGGCGTGGCAAGAAGAGCATGGGCGAGGAATGACGAAGCTCTTGTCGCCATCAAACGTGCTATGGCGGATGAACCGGGCTTGGTGGTCACCATTCCTTCTATCGCCGACGTCATCCCCCTGAGGGAACTGGTGGGCTCGGGCGATAATTGATTTGATGAGAGTGGTTGGGGGAGTTTGTAATGCGTACCATACATCTCGATGGCCAGACCATCAGCACCACCGACCTCTGCGATGTTGCATATGGACGGGCACGAGCCGAAATAGCCCTCGATGCGATGCCGAAGATTGCCGCTGCTCGCCAGGTAGTCGAGAATATACTTGACAAGGATTTGACCGTATATGGGGTGAATACCGGATTCGGCTCGCTGGTCAACACGAGAATTTCCGAAGATGACTTGACTGAATTGCAACTAAACCTGATTCGTAGTCACGCCTGTGGACTTGGTCAGCCATTGTCGATTCCTCATGTGCGAGCAATGATGTTGGCCCGGGCAAACTCGCTGGCAAAGGGTCATTCGGGGGTCAGGTTTGAGGTCATCGAGCAGTTAATCGCCTTCCTCGACCACGATATCACCCCATTGGTCCCGAGAATCGGCTCGCTTGGAGCCTCTGGAGACCTCGCCCAATTAGCACATATGGCACTTTCATTGATTGGCGAAGGGCAATCATACGGTACCAATGGCCAGTTGAAGCCGACCAAGGAACTGCTCCTGGAGATGGGCTTGATTCCATTGATGCTAGAGGCGAAGGAGGGATTGTCGCTGATAAACGGCACCAGTCTGATGGTCGGACTGATGGCTGATGCGGAGCACCAACTGGCGCGACTATTGCCTATGGCTGACCTGATACTAGCCGTCTCGATCGAGGCTCGCTCATGCAGTATCAAACCGGCTGATGAGAGGGTTCACGCGGTGCGCCCACATGTTGGCCAGGGACTGGTAGCCGAGCGCATTCGCCTTTTCATGGAGGGCTCGGATAACCTGCAGATGCATTCTGATTGTAATCGCGTGCAAGATGCATATTCCTTCCGTTGTGCGCCGCAAGTGCACGGTGCGGTGCTGGAAAGTCATAACCGCTTGCAGGAGGTTGTTACCATCGACCTCAATTCGGCCACAGATAATCCTCTGATATTTCCTAACCCAAAAAACCGTGGGGCTGATGAAGTAATCAGCCAAGGGAATTTCCACGGCGAGATTTTGTCCTTGGCTAGCGATGCGATGAGTCTTGCCTGCTTTGAGTTGGCATCGATAAGTGAGCGTAGAATCGACCAGATTCTCGACCACTCAAGAAGTGGGCTACCACCCTTTTTGGCGGCTAATCCCGGTTCTGAATCGGGGATGATGATAGTTCAGTATGCCGCCGCAGCAGCACTCGCTGAAATGCGTGTATACGCCAATCCGGCCACGGCAATCAACATTCCAACCTCGGCCAATCAGGAAGACCATGTGAGTATGGGGGCAACCGCGGCGTGGTCGCTGATTCAATCGGTCGAGCGACTGGCGGAGGTTCTAGCCTGTGAATTGATCGTTGCCGGCCAGGCGCTTGAACATCTCAGCGCCGCACCGAGTAAATGGGTCGCGGCATTACACCGAAACCTGCGAGGAGTAGTGGACCCGCTCGCTGGTGACCGCTCGCTGAGTGAGGAGATGCGTCAGGTCGCGAAGATATTAGCAAGCGGCTCGTGGTTATCGCTGGTCGAGTCGGAACTAGGCATGATACCCCGCCTATGAGAATCTCACTCAATTTCCTCGAACAATAGCCGGTGACTCCCTCAAAGGAGAGGATTCTGCCCTCACCAGACCCTCGGGCCTCATTCGACCACCCCATCCCGGCCTCACCCGAGTCTACCAGACCAGGGTGTTCACTCGCCGACCAATAAATCAAGTGAGCGCATGACCTCTTCAAGACCGGTCAATTGGCGAATCTTGAAACGGAACTTCAGCGAGTTCTTGCGCTCTCCCGTCGAAGCCAATAGGTCGACCACCCGGTCTAATTCAACCGCAAGTCTGACTTTCTCTTCGACCACCGCGTATAATCGATAGGCGCGTTCGTCATCATCATAGGACAGGGCCGGTTCAACTTCACTTACATCCAACCCCATTCGCCGCCACGACATGATTCGTTTGCGCAGTAGGGCTTGCGAAAAACCACTTTGTGGCAATCTCACAAGATGGACCAGTCGTGGGGAGCCGTCCTCGGTTAAATCAAGGGTTGCGCCCTCGCTCAGTTCCGTAACCACCGGAGTCTCGGTCGGCTCCGGCAGAGGGGTGTCATCTTCATCTTCAATATGTTCGGGCAATTCGAATCGTGGGGCCTCCCGTGTTAACATGGCCATCTGCTGAGGCTCCAGGGTAAGTGGATTGAGTGGCAGGAGCAGACTCCAAAGTGAGGTGCCGATAGCATCGACCAAACTTCGTACGAAGGTTATTACGGCATCCCAGCCATGCATACCGATGAGTAATTCCAGCCCCTCTAGAATAATGATTCCGTTACCATTGGCCACTCTCTGCCGGATGGTCGAATCCATCCGCTCAAGATGGGGATACAATGCACCTTCGCCCTGGTTCTCAGTCAACCAGTGCGTCTCGACCTTGGATAAATCCAAGCGCTCCAATAATCTTCTCGGAGGTAGGCGCGAGATGAGGATGTGGGATTCGGATGAAAGTTCCAAGCGATGGTCGAGCCAGTCGTGGACGGCTGAAATATCATCGCAAGTGATCGTGCGGACCTGCCCACGGCTCATTCCCACCTCCATGCTATCGGCACAAACCCTACAATCACAGCATTTGAGCCTTCGGCCTATTCACCCCTGATTTACATTAATTTATCCACAAATCACCAATTACCACATATTAACTATTAAAATACAACTTGTATTGGCAATACAAGGGGAGACTATGGCTGAGGTAGTAAAGGATGCGAATATGGCAGAGTGTGGGGCCTGCAGAGAAATCATTTCAATCGATTCGGCCGCGTGCCCGAAATGTGGTGTTTCGTTCGGCGGAGTGAGCGACGAATCGCTCGGTGCTTGTGGCGCCTGCGGCGGCTTAGCACCTCTTGATGCGAACAAATGTCCGCATTGTGGAGTTTCATTTGTAGCTGATAATGTGATTGAGGTATTGGGTAATTGGCTCACCGCCACAGGACTCGGAGTTCGAGCATTGTTTGAGCGCTTCGATGAGAATAAAGATGGCGTCATCAATGCATTTGAATTCAAGAAGGGCTTACTGGCATTAAACATCGCCGATTTGCCACCATCTCAAATCGACCGCCTGATCGAGACGCTTGACGAGGATAATGATGGCACCATAGATCTCGGTGAATTGGAGAATACCTTCTCCGGCGGCGAGCCGGTAAAAACCGTGGCCGCGGCAACCAGCGACGTCGCAGATGAAGGCGATGAAGAGAAGTCTGATGATGAGACGGAAGATGATGTCGATAGCGGGCCCGACCCCGGTGATGATGGTGATGCCGACGATGCAGACTCCGATGCAGACTCCGATGACGATTCCAAATCCGATGATGAGGAAGATGATGAATCCGATGACGATTCCAAATCCGATGATAAGGAAGATGATGACTCCGATGACGATTCCAAATCCGATGATGGGGGAGATGATGAATCCGATGATGATTCCAAATCCGATGATGAGGAAGATGATGAATCCGATGACGATTCCAAATCCGATGATGAGGAAGATGATGAATCCGATGACGATTCCAAATCCGATGATGAGGAAGATGATGAATCCGATGATGAGGAAGACGACATGGCCGCTTTCAGGCGTCTCGGTCAGGCGATAGCCGACTCGGACCTGAGTATTCGCGAAGTCTTTGAGGCGATGGATGCTAATGACGATGGCAAGATCGATGGCCCTGAATTGCAAAAAGGAATCAAGGAAATCGGCGGTGAAAACCTTTCTCCGCAGGATGTTTTCAACATTCTGAAAACCCTTGACGAGGACGATGATGGCCGACTTGACCCGATGGAATTAGTGACTGCACTAGAGGATTTGGACCTCAATATAGCAGCAGATACCGAACCCGCAACGGAAGCCAAGCCGGAAAAAGAATTTCCCACCAACTTGCAGAAGATGTTGATGAGTAAGAAATGGAATGATGCTTTCTGGCCCTTGATTCATGCCGCTTTTGGGGTAATCGCGGTCATCTGGTTGGTCAACGGAATAATCGGCCCGGTCGATGGTACCGGTGGCCAAGTTGCATTCGACGGCGCTAAAGCCACATGGTCTGCTGATCTGGGCGACTACATTGCCCCAGGTGAGATGTACTCCTGCGACAAGGAAATACAGGTGAGTAAGTGTGCTAATTCACTGACCCTTCTATCCGGAGATTCATCTTCGATGCCGGTTGGATTCTATTGGGATGGGATACTTTTCACCCTGATTGGATTATTGGGCCTGGGTGGCTCGCTATTCATGCATTTTAGTGTGGTCAAATCGTGGCGAGCACAAGCCAGGGTTCTCAAAGGCGACGATGATTCTGATGACGAAGATGATTCTGACGCTGGAGATGACGAGGATGCGGACGATGCTGAAGGTGATGGTGACGATACTGACGATGCTGACGATGCTGACGATGCTGACGATGCTGACGATGCAGATGATGAGGATGATGAGGATGATGCAGAAGATGATGATGAAGCCGATGGCGATGATGAAGCCGACGATGATGAAACCGACGATGATGATATCGACATCGGTTCACGCATTGGAATCGAGGTCGATGGAGTCGATGTATTTGGTAAGATCATCGAATTCGATGATGAAGCAGGTACAGTAATCATCGAGGACGAAGACACCGGAGAAGAGATTGAAGCACCTCAGGATGAAATGTTCGTAGAATGATAATATGAGCGACCCACTGGAGCGATTTAAAGCGACGAGCATCTGCCCGAATTGCCATGCAATTTCCCCTTCAGGCAGCCTTCAGTGTGCTGAATGCGGTACCTTCCATTCGACCATTCATCTGGTCGAGAGGGTTCCCGTACCAGAGGATATGCGTCCACATGAAGTCAAGCAAGTCGACCCCTCTCAATATAGTCTGAACCCAGATATCTCGATTTCCGATGATGGTGAAATCGACGAAGTTGAGGACATCACCACCGAATGGGAGGGGGGGAGTTCGGACTTCTCATTCATCGACGAAATCGATGAGCACGGAGAGTCCGAATAGGGGTTGAATGACCCTATCTGAAAATATGTTTACCGGGAACTGATTAACTATTAACGCATTAGTTGTCTTATCACGAGATAACGTTGTTTCAAATAAACAGAGTGGGCCCGGCCAGAATTGAACTGGCGATCTTCGCCATGTCAAGGCGACGTCATAGCCCCTAGACCACGAGCCCTTGACGGCCGCTATGGTGAGTCGGTATTTATCCAAATCGGTGGAACAATCGTCATCTACGCGATGATTTTTGAGATTCTACCGCTACACCCTGGCTGTGAGCAACTACCGGCCATCCTAGTCCTGCCATTCTTCATCATGAATTTCTGCGGGTCGGTAATCGGCCCGTAGGTCTTGCACTTCAAACAGAAACCCTCGATTCCCGACATGTTATCAATTATACCAGAGCAGGAACTTATTATCAATACTACCATATCGCTACTTCGAAATGATTCCCCCTATATCTACCAACCAAGGTATAGGGGAGGAGTAGTGAAAATATAGGGGGGAGGAGTAGTGAAAATGGTTAAAACTGCCCATTAGAGAGGGGAATTGTCCAGAAAACGCTGTACTGGAAGGGTATTTATCAATTATTGTAATAATGCCGCACCTACCTTATCCACCCCTGGTGCGTATAACCTATGTTATACGCCCACAGGGGTATCGATTTAATCACTGATTTTCAGATCAGTAGACTTGGCATCGAACATTCCAACCAACGGGGGGCCTCCGAGTTCGGATTCAATGCCGCCATCCTTGGAGTCCAATTGAGAAGAAACCTTCTCCGAGGCATTCTTCCACGATTTCTCGTCAACAAATATTGCCTGTACCAGAAATAGATTCTTGTCGCCGATACCCGGGGCAACCCAGGCACCAAGGCAACCTTCGCATCGCCGCTTCATCGCTTGTCGCGCCTCGAGTAGTCGGCGCAATCTGGCGATGCGCCCTCTTCGAGCTGTGCACACCACCGTCTCCACCCACATATTATCACTGAAACTCCTTTTTTGCTCGTTTTATTATTAATTACATTAATAGGTTATTGTTCTATGTTTCACATTTTTTCATTGGTCACGATTTTGCCGCCGAGGAAAGTACAATCGATTGGTGAGATTCCCGGCTGTAGACACCACGACTCCCAGTGTTTGGATTTGAGGATGTTGAGATTAGCGACCGCCCCTCTTTTCAATACTCCTTGCTCCAATCCATCATCACGGACTATTCCTGTAGCAGGATTGCAGGTCGCTGCCACCAGTGCCGTCAGTGGGTCGATTCCACATCTTTGCACCGCCAGACTACCGATGAAAGGCATACTGAGGGTCTGGCAATTGGGATTGAAATCAGTAGCTATAGTGAAGGCAATATCATTTTCAACACAGGTTTTGACCGGCGGCATCGAATCTCCCATCACATGCGGGGTGCCGAGTAGAAAGCCTTGCAGCGTGCCACTTTTCTTAGCCTCAAGCCTCGATTCCAACGGCGAATGATGAGCATGGTCAGCAGTTGCTGCCGCTAACTCAGTTGCCAATACCATGCCGCCACCATCGCAAAATTCGTCGACGTGTAGTCGGATCTCCAATCCACCGTCTCGACCGGCTGAGCAAATATCCTCGGTCTGTTCAAGCGTGAACCAGCCGGGTTCACAGAATACGTCGGCGGAACGAGCAATTCCTTGCTCGAGTACCGCTGGTAATTGCTCAGAGAGTATCTCTTCCACGTATGCTTGAATGTTTTCATCTGTGGATTTCACCTCGCTGCTCGGTGGTGCCGCATGAGCTCCCAGCCAGGTCAGGTCAAGATCAGGTAGGCCTTCGACTCGGGCCAATTCCCTGGCCCCGTGCAGAAGCCGAAGTTCGGACTCAGTGTCGAGCCCATAGCCGCTCTTGGCCTCCATCATCGTAGTACCATAATGTAGTGCAGTAGCCATTCTTTGCCTGCCAATTTTGAGTAATTTTGTTTCCGATACGCTACGGGTTGAATGCACGGTATGGCCTATCCCACCGCCCATTCCGGCAATTTCAGAATAGGAAAATCCACTTTGTTGCCACATCACGTCACGGGAACGGTCACCAGCCCACAACAGATGGGTATGGGCATCTACGAAACCGGGAATCACGGCATGACCTGAGATATCCCAAATCGTAGTATCGGTGCCCTGATGAACCAGAATCGGCTCATCTTGCTCACCAATTTCCCCGGTGAGGTATTCGCTCGCCAGTTCAGACGATTCTGCGATGCACTCAATCGTATCATCGTGAATGACGATTCCGCCGCAATCGCTGACCAGATTTTCAACCTCATCGACCAATGAGCCAACCATCGGTAGTTCACCTCCGTGGTCGAGGTGAACGATTGGCCCACAGTTGAGCAACACGGTTCGCATATACTTCGCACAGCGGGGAGTGTTCATATGCTATGCCCCAGAGCGATATAACGATATTATGGGGTTCACCTTGGGTATCGAGTCGACCGCTCACACCTTTTCCTTTGGTCTGTGTGATTCCAGCGGCCACCCTCTTCCCTCCATGTCATCGTTCATCCGTCCCGAACAAGGTGGTATACATCCCCGCGAGGCTGCCGATCACCACGTTGCGCACTCCGGTGAGTTACTGCATCAATTACTGGTCAAAAACCGACTCCCCCCTGAGGATATCACCGCGGTCGCATTCTCCCAAGGTCCAGGTTTGGGCCCATGCCTCAGAATCGGCGCGGCGGTTGCTCGCACCCTGTCACAGGAGTGGAATGTACCTCTGGTCGGAGTGAACCACTGTGTGGCACATATCGAGGTAGGTAGAGAGGTTTGTGGGTGCAATGACCCGGTATTGCTATATGTTTCAGGAGGGAATACCCAGATTATCGCTCGTCTTGAGGGCCGCTACCGAATCCTCGGTGAGACCTTGGATATCGGCATTGGTAATATGCTCGACAAGTTTGCGCGTGAGCAGGGTATACCATTTCCCGGTGGACCTAGGGTTGAGGCACTGGCGGAAGAGTGGATCAGTGCCAATCCCGATTGTGGATTATCCGATTATGAATTGCCATATGCGGTACAGGGGATGGACCTGGCGTTCTCTGGGTTACTGACTGCAGCACGACACATGGTGCTCAAGGGTAAGCCGCTGGGTGCGGTGTGTTGGAGTGTGCAGGAACATGCCTTTGCCGCCTGTGTCGAAGTTGCTGAGAGGGCGTTGGCTCACACCGGAAAAAACGAGGTATTACTCGGTGGTGGCGTCGCCTGCAACCAGCGACTGCGGGACATGTGCTCACTGATGGCCAGCGAGCGGTCAGCAGAGAGTTTTGTTCCGGAAAAGATGTACTGTGTCGATAATGGCTCGATGATTGCTGTGTTAGGACGTTTACAACTACTTCATGGGAAGAGTACTGAGCCACGGAATAGTGCCATCGATCAGCACCTCCGTACAAATGAAACCCCAATTCTGTGGTCATAATCGTGGCATTTCGGTACAAAGCGATATAAGAGTCCTTTGCGGCCCATCAGTTGAGGGTGAACTTGAGACGTCGAAGAGATGAGCCAACGAATCCGTTTGCATCGGGCACCGGCGGTCGCCCCAAAGCGGTGAGAACAGCTATTCAAAAGCGCGGTCGTCCGTATTCGGACAGCGTAGGTAAGCCACAATCGATGACCAAACAGGAAATCGCTGAAGCGCTGGCCAAGAAAAGAGCTTTAGCAATTGTCGACCAAACTCCGACAACCCCCCCAGTCGTGGCACCAGGTCCCATAATTCGCAAACCTGAGGTCGTTTCCAAGCCCGACAAAGAAATACCCTCATCCGAACAACTGGAGAATGAGCGGTTGGATGAAATGGCGCGTAGAAGTGCTGAGACAAAAGCTGCCCGCGAGGCCTTGGAGCCGACACCGGAACTCAGCCCCGTTCCAGAACCGGTAACCGAGAAGGAAGGGAAGGATGATGCCACAGAGTCCCCCGGTGCAGTCGGTCCTCATATCGCCCATTCACTTCGAGGAGAGGGTACGACGGTCATGACCCACCGCACCGCAACCATCACCGCGCAGACAGCAACACCGATGGATGATATCGCACCGCGCATGAAACCCCCCCTACGAGATGGGAAAACTGAGGGTGGTACCGCCAGACCAGCCGCTAAACGAAGGCGCAGATTTCAAGACAAGGGTGGGGGAAAGCAACCACAGGTGCGTAAACTAGACCGGAGAAAATATCTTGAATACAAATATGCGGTTCGCGCCATGCTTGAAGATGAGAGAGTTCTTGAAGAGCACCGCTCGAATATACTCGGCCAGATTTGGGCCAAGGGTGAGCGTATGGGAGTGAATGAATCGCATTCATTTATCAAGCAGAAAGTTGCTGAGTTGATTCTCCCCGAGGACATCGCTGAACAGTTGAGTCAACTGGTAAAGAAATTCACCACCAAGAGATGAGTATATGAGTGAACTGAAAATGTCTGACAATGTGGTCGCAAGCGTCCATTACACCGGCACTTTACAGGATGAAAGCGTATTCGACTCGAGTGAAGATAAAGACCCTTTGACCTTCCTGGTCGGACACCAACAGATGATTTCGGGATTTGAACAGGAGATGCAGGGGGCAAAAGTCGGTGATCGCCGGACCTTTACCTTGATACCTGAGCGTGCCTATGGTGAGAGGGATGATGCCGGCGTGGTACAACTTCCGCGCAGCCAATTTCCTCCTGATGAGGAACTCAAGGTTGGAATGGTCCTAGTTGCACAGGTGACCGAGGGACCTCTCCCCTTCAGGATTCTGACCGTCGGCGAGGAAAATATCACGGTCGATTTCAATCACGAATTAGCCGGTCACGACTTGACCTTCTCGGTTGAAGTGGTGGAATTGAGGGAAGCGACTGAGGAAGAACTCGAGCACGGCCATGTCCATGGCCCTGGTGGGCACCATCACTAGTCGCTACTGGATTCCCTGTATCCCCACCTAACCCAATGGGTGATTCCACGTGGGGGGCTATTCTTGGGCAATGCTTGAGTGATGGCGCTTGATGGCACACTCATGACAGGGTCTGATGGCGAAGATTCCGAGGGGATGGTATCGCGCACCCTCGGGGGGATTGAATTACCACCTCAAGCTGACGAAGTCACACTGTCGAATTCGGGTCTTTCTCGTGATGAGATATCCTCTGCGGGCACCCCTCCTTACACCCGTGGCATACATTCCACAATGTATCGCGATAGGCTGTGGACGATGCGGCAATATGCCGGTTTTTCAAGTGCAGAGGCGACAAATGAAAGATTCAAATTATTGCTTGAAAAGGGTCAGAATGGCTTGTCAATCGCCTTTGACCTACCGACACAACTGGGATTGGACAGTGATGATGAACTGGCGCTGGGTGAGGTCGGAAAGGTCGGTGTTGCAATCGATAGCATTGACGATATGCGTCGTCTATTTGCCGGCATCCCATTGGCTGAGGTTTCTACTTCGATGACCATCAATGCTCCAGCCATGGTCATCTTGGCGATGTATATTGTGGTGGCTGAAGAGCGGGGAGTCAATCCGCTAGAATTACGCGGCACGATTCAAAATGACATTCTCAAGGAGTATATCGCCAGGGGTACATACATTTTCCCACCGGTGCATAGTCTGCGCCTGATAACCGACACCTTTTCCTACTGCGGCACCAACTTGCCACTTTGGAATACAATTTCAATCTCGGGTTACCATATCCGCGAGGCGGGCTCGACCGCGATACAGGAGGTGGCGTTCACATTGGCCAACGCGCTTGAATATGTTCAGGCGGCAATCGATGTTGGCCTTGCGGTCGACACTTTTGCCCCGCGGTTATCGTTCTTCTTCAATTGCCACAATGATTTCTTTGAAGAGGTGGCTAAATTTCGTGCCGCGAGAGCACTGTGGTATGAATTGATGGAACAGCGCTATAGCCCGAACAACCCCAAGAGTTCGATGTTACGATTTCACACCCAGGTCGCCGGAGTTTCACTGACAGCCCAGCAACCCCTCAACAATATTGCCCGTGTCACCATCCAAGCACTCGCCGCGGTATGTGGCGGCACTCAGAGCCTTCACACCAATTCTTATGATGAGGCGATTGGCCTACCGACCGAGGAAAGTGCCACGGTCGCTCTGCGAACCCAGCAAATTATCGCCGAGGAAAGTGGTGTGGCCAGCGTGGTTGACCCGCTGGGGGGGTCGTGGTTGGTCGAATCACTGACCAAGGATATCAAGGAAGAGGCACGTCGTGAAATTGCCCGTATCGATGCCCTGTCCGGTGCCTTGAAAGCGATGGAAGAGGGCTATCAACAGCGGGCGATTCACGATTCGGCGTGGCAGCACCAGCTAGATGTGGAATCGGGTAGGCGCAAGATCATAGGTCTGAATCATGGTATCGGAGAAGAGGATATCACCCCCGTACCTCAAGCCATCGACCCCGAGGTTGCCGCCCGCCAGATAACCCGCTTGGCAGAAATGCGTCAAAACAGGGATGCGGACCGTGCCGATGTGGCATTAGCCGCTATCGGCAAAGCAGCAGGAGAAGGTGAAAATCTATTTCCGCATGTATTACATGCAGTGAAATGTGAATGTAGCCTAGGTGAAATCATTATCGCAATGAAACAGGTTTTCGGTTCTTATCGCGCCCCGAGTGGGTTCTAGGCAGAGGGAGAGATTGTTGTGAGCGAGGAATATTCAGGAAACATATACTTGGATCATATCGGCATCGCCTGTGAAGATCTGGAGGCGGCCAGCAGATTCTGGCGCCTACTTGGACTGACTCAAGGAGAGGGGGATGAGGTGGTTGAATCTCAAGGGGTGGAGACCCGGTTTTTCTCCACTTCTCATACCAGCACCGGCGAAAGAGAGGTCAGGGTCGAACTGCTACGACCAACATCGCCCGACACCCCGATTGGAAAGTTCATTTCCACAAGAGGTATCGGTGTGCAACAGATATGCTTTCGAGTCGACGACCTCGAAGCAGTCCTGATACACTTGAAGAACAACGAGATACGGCTGATAAATGAACATCCCACCACTGGTGCTGACAACTCCCTCATCGCCTTCGTACACCCTGGGTCGACCGGCGGGGTGCTGGTTGAACTTACGCAGCGGCTTGGCTGAGGCTTCGACAACGCTCTTGAAGGAGATGTTGCACGGACAGCCATGCGCACCTGCATTGACCGCCTGATTTCGAGGGCGCACGTCGACTCAAAATCCATTAGAGATGAGATTGATTTCGTGACCGGCACACTTGAACAGGCGCGTGTGGATGGAAGCATCAGCAACGATGCATTTCTCGATGCTGGCAATATTCACGGAGCATTGACCATGATTGCCGAGCACATAGACCTCGGAATAGCGCAAAAGGAGATTCACGAAATGCTACAACAACAGATATACCGGGCCGAAAAAGTCGAAGAAAAGCATCCGGGACTCAATCGCACCATTGAATCTCGTCGAGAGTGATGGCGTGGGAGAAATCTTACTGACGATAAATGATGTCAGTAAACAATTTTCTCATATCGAGGCGCTGAAAAACGTCACCCTGACATTGAATCGAGGCGATATAGTCGGTTTGGTAGGCGGCAATGGAGCCGGTAAAACCACACTATTACGGTTGATGTGCGGCCTCTATCGGCCGACTTCTGGTCGAGTTCTATTCCATGCCGATTCGGGGCCGGCACCGGTGGTGGAAATGCGCCGATTCCTCGGCGTCGTACCGGAATCAACCGGACTGTACCATCGTTTGACAGCTTGGGAGAATATTCGCTATCATTCACGCCTGCACGGCATCAGCGATGAGGAGTGCTGGAAAAATACCCTGCGAATTGCCAAGGAACTGGACTTTGTTGAATCCCTGGGTCGCCCCACCAGAGGATTCAGCAAGGGTATGCGGCAAAAGGCGGCAATAATACGGGCGCTGGCGCATAACCCCGATATTCTGCTTCTGGACGAGCCTACCAGTGGGCTCGATGTCACCTCGGCACGAATGGTGCGATCCTTGGTGAAGCGGATGGGGCAGTCTGGCGGAACGGTCATTTACAGTACCCACAAGTTGGCTGAGGCCGAACAGGTCTGTGACCGTATCATCATCATCCATAACGGTGAGGTCAGGGCTGATGGCTCACCAGGTGAATTGCTCGGCATCACCGCCACCACCTCGTTAGAAGAGGCCTATGTCAAGCTGACAATGGATGCGGCACGCGAGACTGAAAAGGAAGATGACGAAGGTAAAATCGCCAAATTGTGGCGCCGGATGATGACTCCGAAGAAATTGCCCGGGGGTGATGTGGAAGATGAGTAGAATACGTCTGATTCGCGCCGTCACGCTGAAGGAATTGATTGACTACGTCAGAGATTGGCGGACACTTCTGGTAATCGTTCTGGTTCCATTACTGTTATTCCCAATTCTTTTCGTCGCCTTGCCGCTACTGTTGCAGGCCGAATTTGTCGAAAGACAGGAATTTGACCTCAATGTTGTCATCCAAACCGATGACTCGGTCGAAAGTCTGAAACCATTTTTGTTCAATACCGAGATGGAATTGAGTTGGGAGACAATCCCCTTGGGAATAGCCAATCTGTCGGATTCTGCGCTCGAGGATGACCGCATTGGCAGTGGTCAGGTGCATTCAGTACTGAGATTGCAGAAGAATATCGACAATGGCACCATCTGGCATTATGCCATTCTCTACGATTCGACCGATGAACGAGCCAAGGAGGCCAAGCGTAGGCTCTTAGTGGCGGTTTTTGCCTGGGAGGATGAGCAGGTGAACACCACCCTTGAGATGGCCGGCCTGGACCCGTACCAAACCCTCGACCCGGTTCGCTGGGATGGTGATAGTCAAGTCGCGGATGTGGCTACAACCGGACAGCAAGCGGGATTTGCCCTATCTCTGTTCATTCCATTGATAGTCGCCACATGGACTGCGACTGCGGCGATGCAACCGGCTATTGACATGACTGCGGGGGAGAGGGAGAGGGGTACTCTGGAGGCCCTCCTCTGCGCCCCGATAACGCGAATGGAATTACTGGTCGGGAAGTGGATAGCGGTAGCTACCATCGCGGCAATAGGGGTTCTGATTCAGGTCGTAGGACTATTCCTGGCAATCGCTATGATCGCCAGCGGCTCCAGCGTACTGGGAATGCCGAGCATCGGGGCTACGGCGTTGATTCTGATGTTCTCCAGCATTCTGCTCTTTGCGGTGATGATAGTCGCCTTCCAACTCGCATTGGCGGTGCGTAGTCATAGCGTCAAGGAAGCCGGAACCGTATTGGGGCCAATCATCCTGCTGATAATCATCCCGGCGCTATTCGCCCAACTCATCAATCTGGAGGGAATCGAATTCTGGTGGTTCCTGATTCCGGTGGTGAATATTCTGATCGCTCTGCGCGAGTTGCTTACCGATACAGTGGTTGTCGAACACGTCGTGTTATGGGCCGGTTCGAGTCTTCTTTACGCATTCTTCGCCGCTTGGTATGCGAGTAAGCAATTCAATCGGGAAGACTTGGTCGAATCGATAAATTGAAATTACGGTCATTTCATCATTTCCCCCCTTAGTATTACCATAATAATACTATAGTAATACTCAGGTAATACTTATTAGGGTGGCATGATTGGCATTTCCATGCCAAAAATCAGTTTGGACATGCCCAATGAGTTGTTGCAGGACCTTCGTATTCATGTCGGCGACGATAAGAAATTCGTCAGTGTTGCCGATGCCGTACGTACCGCTTGTCGAAAATTACTCGACCAACTCGATGAAATCGATCACCGTCACGGTCGCGTCGAGGTGAAGGGATGAGCACCCGAGAGCAGGCTGTAGCAGCCGTAGAGACCCTGGTGCGCTATATCGAAGGAGATAATGGTGACTTTCGCGAGGGACTTAAGCGCACCCCGGAGCGGGTAATCGAGTCGTTCGATGAGATCTTCTCCGGCTATCGCGGTGATGCCGAACAGATTCTGGAGGCGACCTTCAACGGTGAGGGCTATGATGGAATAGTCCTGCTCAAGGATATCGAATTCCACAGCACCTGTGAGCATCATCTACAACCCTTCAACGGCAGTGTGCATATTGCATACATCCCGATAGAGAACATTGTCGGAATCAGTAAACTTGCCCGGATAGTCGAGTTACACGCCCGCAGATTACAGAATCAGGAGCGGATCACAAAATCGATTGCCGATGACCTTGAAACCTTCCTCGCACCGCTGGGTTGTGCGGTGATCATCGAGGCGCAACACGGTTGTATGCGCTGTCGTGGGGTCAAGAAACAGAATTCAGTGATGACCACTTCGGCGATGCGCGGGGTTTTCTTCGATAAATCCGAGGCTCGCAGTGAATTACTACAACTGATCTATGGGAATAAATAGGTGAGATGATGCCGAAAGAGGTCGTGGACGATTTCGCCGCGTGCGAAATATCTGGTGGTCACCAAGGTGGAGACAATGCTGGAGACTTAGCGACAATCTATCCCATCGTCGAGATTTTTCATAGCGTTCAGGGTGAAGGGGAACACTCCGGTTCACCGCGTATCTTCATCCGCTTTGGTCGCTGTAATCTCCGCTGTGAGTGGTGTGATACCAATTTCGATGAGTGGCAAGATTTGACCGTCGTCGATATTCTCGGAGAAATAATGCAATACGATTGTAAGAATATCATCTTCACCGGTGGCGAGCCGGCATTGCAAGACCTCTGGCCATTGGCACGTTGTCTTAAATCTCGAGAGTATCACCTGTCAATTGAGACCAACGGAACGATTGAGTTGCCCGATGGCCTCATCGATTGGGTCTGTGTCTCACCGAAGGACCAACTCTATCCCGATGTGGGTATCAAGCAACGCAGTGGTGATGAATTGAAAGTCGTTTACTGCGGGCAGGATTTATCGTTGTACGATGAATTGATCGCTGGTTTTGACCACCTTTTCCTACAACCTTGCTACTTTGAAGACGAGTCGGTGGAGTGGAATGGGGAAAATTTCCAGGCGACAGAATCTCTGGTCAAGGATAATCCGGGCTGGCGCCTAAGTCTACAGACACAGAAATGGATGGGGGTTCTATGATGCGGGTGGTGATGGCATTATCCGGAGGTATGGATTCGACCGCTCTGCTGATTCGACTACTGGCCGAAGGTCATGTGGTCTCATGCATTTCCTACAACTACGGTCAAAAGCATATAATCGAGATTGAGCGGGCGCAGGAAAACATAGTTTATTTGGCGCAGAATGGATTGATGGTCGAGCACACAATTACCGATCTCTCGGGGGTGATGCAACTCTTCCATTCGGCTCTGACATCACCCGAATTGGAAATCCCTGCCGGCCATTATGAAGAATCCCAGATGAAGGCTACAGTGGTGCCGAATCGTAATGCGATATTCTCTTCGATATTGTATGGCTATGCACTCTCGGTTGCGTTGAGGGAAGATTGTGAAGTCAAGATATCTCTGGGTGTCCATTCCGGTGACCACGCAATCTATCCGGATTGCCGTCCTGAATTCTATGCTCTCTTGGCTGAGTCATTCGCGCTTGGCAACTGGGATAGTGATAAGGTATCCTTTGACCTACCCTTCATCGACTCGGATAAAGAGGGGATTCTAAGTGATGCTCTGGCAGCTTGTTCCCAACTCGATTTGGACTTTGACGTGGTATTTGCCAACACCAATACCTCCTACAACCCTGATTCTGCGGGGCGGGCTTCGGGAACATCGGGTGCGGATGTGGAGAGAATCCTCGCCTTCCATGCGATTGGGCGTCCTGACCCTGTGACCTATGTCAAGTCGTGGGATGAAGTACTCTCAGATGCACTGGTGGTCGAGGAAGAACATCGCGCGGTGGTCATCGATTCAATAGGAGAAAGGGAGGAAAAATAATGACTACAGTCATCACCAGATGGGTAGAGACCGACACCGGACACAGAGTGCCGAATCACAGCAGTAAATGCCGCCATATTCACGGCCATAGATATCGTTGGGAAGCGGAAATCGAGGGCGAAGTAATTGAGTTAGAGGGTGTCTCGGAACAGGGGATGCTGATGGATTTCAGCACCGTGTCGGCTATCTTGAACGAATATATCCACGATGTTGTCGACCATGCCTTTCTGGTTTATTCGGGTGATGAGGAGATGCTCGGAGCATTGCGCTCGCTTGGTGATGAGCACCGTACCGTAATTCTACCATTCATTCCGACCGCAGAAAACCTCGCGAAATGGGCCTTTGAGTGCGTCGCACCTCACATTGCCACCGAATACGAAAATCGCATTCGACTTGTCGCCATGCATGTCAGGGAGACGCCGAAATCGACGGCCACTTGGCGCATCGATTAATCGTTGCAATCGATTCGTCGTCGACGACTGTTCTGCCACCTTTCATCGCCGGATAACTTCTGCAGGGCTGTAGTCGCCTCGACCAGGGCGCCGATAAGTCGCTGCGCTTCATTATCGATTGGCAGGCCGCGTAATATCGTTCGCCGCATATTATCACCAATCATCGCCCGCTTGTTCTCATCGCCTTCCAATGCCGCGGCGAATTCGTCGATCGATTGGCGCAATAAGCGGCGAAGTTCCGGACTGATGGCTCGGCTAAGTTGTAGATTTTCTGCTAGGGGCTCGCCGCATTCAACCTCTGAATCGGTTAAAATCGAGCGGTTCAGTTCATACAATATCAGTGCAACCGAGTGCGAGAGGTTGCAAATCGGATAACCTTCCCAGGTAGGGATTGTCATCAACAGGTCACAGTGATTTAATTCATCGGTTGCCAGACCCGTGCCTTCCTGACCGAAAACAAGTGCTACCTTGCCGGATATGAGGTCGAGTTTTTTCGCCAATTCCCACGGGTGGATGAAATGCCGGAACAGTGTCTTCTCACCACTCTCACGCTTGCCGCTGGTGCCGATTACCAGGCTGAGGTCTGACACCGCACTTTGCCAGTCCTCATGGATCTGGCAATCATCGAGAATCGAGCCAGCATGTTTGGCGCGATTTCTCGCCTCCTCATCATCGGGTGAACACAGTGGTTCGATAAGCCGTAATGAGGTGAAACCGAAATTGAGCATCGCCCGGCAGACTGCACCGAGATTTCCCGGATGGGCCGGCCGCACCAAGATGACATGAAGTTCGTAGGAGCGGGTTGGCAATGGTACTTTCCTGCGCTCACCCATATTATTCCTCCATCTGCTGCCATTCGACAATCCACGCCGGGTCGCAGACCTGATAGAGAAAGGCGACAAATCCACCCTCTTCTCGGTCGGGCATCGCAATGCTATGCTTGGTGATGCCGTACTGTTCATGCAGGTGAAGAAGCAGTGATTGCAGCACCTCGATAGAATTATGATGAATGCTCACAGGACTGCGATTCCAGTCCACTCGGACTGGACTGGCCAAAGAGCCACCTCAGTCGATGCGGCGCTGTTGATAGCGGGTGACGTAGCCTGCAATCCAGTTACGGAGTTTCTTATTTGGTACGTCGGTATACTTCTCGACCAACTTTTTGTTGTGATCAAAGTCGTCGTTGAATTCATCGCCATACTCATTGCATAAGCGGATTGCACGAATCTTGATGAACGACGGCCTGATATTTCCCATGATTTCACTACTCCTCCAGTAATTTGACTTCGATTGGAATATCTTCTTCCTCGAAACGGGTGATTTGCAGGCGCACCTTGCGCGGCGGGTTCTCGATTCCATTGGCCCAAATGTATTCATTGACGCTGGGGTCGATGTATAATTCCTCATCCTCACCGACTTTCAGGTGACGGATGACCTGATTGCGAATGATGGTTATCGCCCTGGGGCTGCGCTTGTAGCGAGTGATGTTCCAAGCTCCGCGCAGTGGCACGGTGAGTTCGCTGATATTTCCTCTCGCCATGACTATCACTTACCTCTGTAACTTACTTCGGCGCCAGTGGTGGCGTCGTGGGTGGGTAGTGGTATTACGATTGGTCTTCAGCATGACCCAGACCGGAACCCGGCGATTCCGCTTCACCACCTTCAGCAATCTTGCCTTCTTCGGTCCGGGCTTGTTACTCGCCATTTCAAAGCCTCCTGATGGTTGTATCTCGACGCTGCTCCTGAAGACCGGATAGGATTGTTCGCAAGGTCTCATCCTCAATCGGTACGGCGATACGGGAATTCGCGCTCAGGTGAGCCAGTTGCTGTTTGACCGATTGCGCCAAGTCTGGATATGCCAACTCGAGACGGGCTAGACGGGAGCGGGCTTCGGGTGAAAGAATTGCTTTCATCGCTGAATCGAGTTGGGCGGACTCAACTGCCTCCATCTGCACATGCTCTTCAGCGGCGAGTTGGGCATTTGCCTGCTCCTCGAACTGTTCCTGCAATTGTGAGCGGCGCGCGGCGCGCAGTTGTGAAAGTTCGTCATCAGGGGAAACTACCATCGTACTCACCTCTACACTTCCTTAGTATTTAGCCAGTCCGGGATATTCGCTATCGGCGACTTCCCGTAGACCATGGGCTGTGGCATCGAGCAGCTTCTGCCCGGCGCCGGTGATTTTACGCCCTTTGAAGATGCTGACCTTATGCTTGACTTCGTCCTCATCCTCAACCTCGATAACCCTCTGTAATTCCTTTTCGATAAGGCCTGCCTGTTCCAGTTGCTGCAGTACCGAGCGGATGACGTGACGACTTCCTGCTTTCGCCGTGTTGGGGGCGGAACCACGGTTGCTGCTACCACCATATTCCTGCGCCAGATGGTTTACCCCAATGGGGCCTTTGGCGGCGATTTTCCTCAGTACTGCGGCGGCACGAAGCTCCCACCAGTTCTCTTGGGTGGGTGGTCTCTCCCGGTGAACTCCGGTCTTTACGTGGCCAGCCCACTGTGGTGCTGAGATGGCATCGATACCCGCTAATGCATCTGCAACAGCAGGTACCAAAAGACTTGATGGGACATCGTAAAACGTCGTCATGCGAGGCACCGAGCGAGTCGCCGACCTGCTACCCGTATTTGAAGCAATTGGCTGTCCCTACGGGACAAATGTCGCAGAATATGGTGCCTACTGTAGACGCGAGGCTTGAACAATCCTTGAATGAGATATGCCCCTCGCCGGTAACGATGCGAAAGGCACTGGCGCAGAACCCGAACCTTGTACGAACCTTGGTCGGGTTATCATTGACATTGATCATAGTGCTTTCATACGCGGTCTACAGTGCCTCGCTAACCAACGATTACTACGTTTATTCCTCTGATCCGCAGGAACGGAGTGGCAATATTTCTCTTATTACCGAACAGCATTACTTCGTCGGTGAGAAGGATTGGACGAGATGGATTTGGGGTTTCAACACCGAACCGGATAATCTGTCGTGGATCAACGCCACCATCAGCGGAGGAGTACTCGGTGGAGAGGTGAGTCTGACCAACGCCGGAGAGGGTTTTTGGAGCCATCCCGACCTCGGAGATCCTGAGGCGGAGAAATTCTCTTGCGCCGTATCCTGCGTGAAATTAGGCACCCATAAAACGACCTTCGATGATGCGGGTAACGCCAGTATCACCGGTTTGACCCACTGGGACCCAGCACGTCGGGATAGTGGTACGGTGTGGGCAAAAAATCTATCTGCGGCAGAGAAATCTGCGCGCGAGAACATTGCCTATGAACACGCCGACAATGTTTGGCAGATCGCGGTGAAATTACCCGGGAACCACTCCGATATGCCGATGATAGATGTCACCATGGTGAATGAAGAGTTCTCTGGAGTAAAGCGATTCACCATCGACCCGGCAACTGAATTGGTGTGGGCGACATTTTCCGTCATCGGTTGCTTTGCGGTCTTGCTGGTGCCCTCGTTCGGAATATATTTTGCCGCTCAAGCCAAGGAAAGACGAGCCGAGAAGGTCGGCATCGGAACTACCGAGGATGAATGACCCTATCGGCGAATTGAAATAGATAGATTGGAGTCAAACGATTACATGGGATTGCGGCGCGGTGCAATTGTAATCATCGCGGTTCTGCTGATGGCTAATCTTGCAAACATTTCTCAACCGACGTTTGCTGGGGTAAATGATTATCAATTATCTTCTCATAACAGTGGCATCGATATCAAACCTACCGCGGTTTCGTTCAACTACCCAAATTCAGCCGACCAGGATAAATTCCAGATGTTCAGTAGCAATCATCCGATTGCAAGCTTCAATCGGCCCGCAGATCTGTTCGTCATCGATGGGATGTTGGGGGTGCAGATGCGACTGACTATCACCCTCGAGAATTTTGGTGTTAACTCGAGCGGGGTTTTCCCGACGCAGCTCCTGGTCGAGCACGATGAATACGCCAAGTTTGAGATTCTCAATACCACTCTAAGCGTCCCCAGTATCAACCCCGGCAGTACCACTACCATTCAGTACACATGGACACCGACCTATACAGGTAATCATTCTATGGTGATAACCGCGCTTCACCCAACCGATGCCAATACGGGCAACGACGCGCTATCCCGCCATTTGACCGTCGGGATGGTTTACCACAATTGCGATGATTTCACCGGTTGGAGCGTGGGAGCCGGATGGTCGTCCAATCCGGATGCGGCAATTTCCAAAGGTGTAGCATGCCATATCGGCAACGGTGCATCCAGCAATTATGGCAATGGTGTGTCGGCTACTCTTTCAACCCCGGTTTGGGATTTCTCTGACCGCCACCCCAACCCCACTCGAGCTGTTGGCATGACTTTTTTTGTAACCGGTTCGGCTCAATCAGGGGATGTGATTTCATTTCAGGCGCGTAAGGCCGATGGCTCATGGCAAGAGATTGGTCAGATATCAGGTTCGATTGATCCGACGATTGCCGATGGCACCAGTAGTTGGTCGACTTTCACCAATACCGTGGGAGCATATAGCCTGCCATTAGCACCATTACAGGTTGAATACCTACATTCCAGTTCACAATTCAGATATGTCTTCACCTCGAATTCGGCCGGCACCGATATCGGCTATTGGTTGGATGAATTGATCTGGTATTACGACCAGCGTGCCGGTTTACATGAGTATGATTGGGCGATAGGAGTGAATAGTTCCAGCAGTGCCCAGCGCGGACAATGGAGTGACCAATTGGTGACGATCCATAACAGCGGTAATGTTTCCGACCGTTATTTCCCGAGTCTGAATGCGCTTCCTGCCGAATGGGAATTTTCGCTATTGCACGAGAATGGTGGTAATATCGATCATGGTGCAGGTATCCAAGTCATGCCCGGGGAATCTCATAATCTCCGGATCAAATTGAAACCGGGGGCAAATTCCAGCGTTGGCGCAAATTCTTATCAGTTGCAGATAACCAGCGCAAATGAACCCTCGATCATCGAGGTGAAGAATCTACAAATCACCGTCGACCCATCGTTTATTCCTTCAATTATCACTCCTAGTCAGACCGCACTCTGTGCGCCGGGCAGTACCTGCGAATTCTTTGTCGAGGTGGATAATATCGGTGAGGCCGCAGATACATTCAGTATTTCAGTCAGTGATTTCAACGTCTTGAGTGGATGGACTCTAGGTTTAGCATGGGACCAAACCAGCCAGATTTCCATATCCCCGGGCGCTCCTGAAGCGATTAAATTCGTTGTCAGTGTCCCGGCCGATGCCGACCCAGACCTGACCAGTTCAGTATGGTTGGAGATTGCCAGTGATAGTGATCCATCAAAAACCGATATCGCTCTGATTAAAGCGAAATCTGCCATGGTGACGATTGCTGAAGTCGGTTTTGATCTTGCCAGCCAAGGCGTACAGGATTGGTCTCTATTGCCTGGCGAAGCCAGAGAACTGACCTTCACAGTCTGGAATAATGCCACACGTTTGGACACGTTTACCGTTGGAGCGGATAAAGGGGGAGGGAAAACCTGGAGTTTGGTCCAGCCATCCTTCGCCAATCTAGCGGTTAACCCTGGTTCATCATCGACATTCACCGTTACCGTGCAAGCGCCGAGTACCGGCCAGGTCGGCGACCTTGGTCCTATCATCACCCCGTGGGCGACCAGTTCGATTTCCAGTACCAATGCCACCTCCAGCGCGTTTACCATGCTCGGCATCAAACCGGTCCATGACCTCAATATTTCAATCGTTGACGGCCATCAGGAGATTGAGCCAGGGGTGGCGGCTGCATTTGGAATAGAGATTGAGAATAACGGTAATGGCCCGGTCGATGCGGTGATTTCGGTTGCTGGGATAGCAGATGATTGGAGTTGGTGGGTGGTGGTCGACGGAATTACCACCCAGCAACCGATATACCTCAGCCCATCATATGAGTTGAACGATGTGAAATACGTCGAGGTGTATCTTCTCATCCCACAGGAAGTGGGGCCGGGAGAATATGTAGATTTCACCATTCGAGTAGACCCGAATGTGGGTTCCGATTCAAACCAAGCGGATAATTCAGTATTGTTTGAACTCGAAACCGCGGGGGTGAAAATACCTGAAATAATCGGTTTCAACACCTCGATACAGATGGTAAGGGTATCGGAAACTCTGACTATAGATTTTCAGATTCATAATATTGGCAATATCGCCGATCCTGATGTTCGAGTAAAAATACAGGTGCAGAGTCTGCCTCCGACTGATGGGGTGATTGTCGAGATGTACGTCATCAGTAATACAGCAAACAAGGTCGAAGACGGTCGCTGGCTCGGGGTGGCAATCTCAGCCAGTAGTAACGTCACGCTGAGAATAGTAATCTCGATAGAAGAACATGTACAGGTCGGGACAAATATTGCCCTGGTGCTGATTGTAGAAGGTGGTGAAGGAGAGGATGGGCTACCCGTCACCAAGACCGCCGAGACGGTTATCGACGTCTATGAGCGGCGCGACGTGACGCTGGAATTCTCGCTCGATGAGTCGACTACATTGGGGGATTCCGAAGTCTTTACGATTTACGTTTGGAGCAATTCCAGTATTACTGAAACCCTGATTTTTTCACCGCAATTACCCGCTGGTTGGAGTTTGCATTGTGACGGCCTGAACATCGTGGAAAGTTATACCTTCACGGTCGACAAATCGGATGGAATACGCCCTAGCACGGCCACGGTAATCTGTAAAATCATCGATGGCGGCCGCGCCATGAGTGACTCGATCAGATGGAATATCACCAATGAGGATGGTGATGTACTTTCATCCGAGAGCAGAGATTTTTCCTTTGTGCGTGAGTCTGAAGAGGTCTCGAGTATTTTCCAAAATGCACTTTCGGATACTAGAACAATAGTAATCGGTATCGTTTCATTAACTATTCTGGTGGTGATATCACTGCTGATATTAGCCCGTAAGCGAAGCGATGAAAAAGAGGAAATCGAGAATGAGAAATATGAGCAGGAGGTAGTTGCCGCACCACCGGCGAGTGGCCTCGTGCAGCCGCAGGTCGGACCTCCCATCTCCCCGGCACTTACCACCCCGCAAGTACCCCTCGCCCCCCAGGTCCAAGATGGCTCAGGTGGTCAGGCAATCCCCGTGGTGTCGGTTACACAACCGCTGCAGCATCCTATCGCTCATCCCCAATCCGAGCAGGTCGGTGATGCAGGAGGGATGTCGCCTGAGATGATAATTGATGGTTTCAGGTTGAGTGAATTACGGGCTGCTGGATGGACTGAGGAGCAAATAGAGTGGAAACGGCAGAGTATGAATCAATCCACCATTGCGGCAGATTCGGTTTCCTCTGCGAGAACGGTGAATTTACTGAAGGTGGAAACCCCGGAAGAGGACGAGGGGGACGATGGCTTGAGTGGCGCTTTTGCCGCCTTAGGTGACTAGGCGTCAAGGCTATGATGGATTCCAACCACGCGGATTCATGGCGGTGATGCCGACTCCATGGTATATGCTATTGGCGGTGGTCTCAATCTGCGGCGTCGCGGCGTGGTACCTCCGACATTTCACAAAAAATGTGCATTTGTTGCGATTTGTCGCCGGAATCGGTTGTGTTACGATGGCAACTCTGCTCTTTTGGACCTGGCAGTTGGAGGTGTAAGGTTGGAATTACCGACGGTTGCCGAGGATGAATTAGCCCAACAATATCCCACCAGACTTCCGGTTTGGTGGGCACGTGGAGGCGAGGTGCAGGCTCATCCGGTAAGCGAAGGAGTATCGGGGAGATTAATCGTCATTCGTTTCCCGAAGAAATTCACACGACTGGAGAAATTTTTCCAGAGGATATTTCGTGGCCCAACAGAAATTCGCCGACCTTTGGACCGAATGAACAGTCTGCTGTGGGAATTGAGTAACGGACGGCGAACCTTTGCTGAAATCTGTGCATCACTCGATGCGACCTTCCATGAAGATATCGCTCCCGTAGCCCAGAGGACTGCGTCGGCGCTAGCACAGTTTCAGCGTCTGGGATTGTTGATAATACTTGAGAAGCCGAGCGATAGAAAATGGAAAAACGGCCCTGGAATCACACCCCCGGAGCATCATCTGGACGATGATTATCCAAATGAATTCGACATCACATCGCTCGATGGCGAGGGATTATTGCCCGGGGATGAAGAATGATGAGACGAGAATGTTCTCTGGTGGCCGGCCGATATATACCGATTCACCGTCATCGAAAAGAGGGCGTTGGAGAAGTATCGGATGCTGGTGAATCAACTCGCAAACGACCTGAGGTTGTTCTAGTTCTCGCGATGAAAAAGAAGACTGTTCGAACTCATTCTCCCCGGTCCTGACAAGGTCGCTGACCTCACCATGCAAACGGCTGATGAGGTCGGATATCGTCGATATGGAAAGACCGGTCTGCAAATAGAGAACTTGGGAGAAATCTTTACCTGTATCGGTAAGCAATGCCAGGGCCTGACGAGATTTCGAGCACCTTGGATTGTGATACAGTGTTGCCATTCAACCCACCTATATCGGCGCCCATATCAGCCTTAATCCCAATCCATCCGAAGTGTGCGTGACACTCGATTTGGCCCGGGATGAACTCCGGGTGGAAAACGATTCGTGAAACCAACTCCCTCCGCGGTGAACCCGGAGATTGGAGATGACTCCATCCAACCATGGCGATTGGTCGGTCGGGGCACCGAGGTAATCTTCGTGCCAGTGGTCGAGACACCATTCGCTGACAAGGCCATGGAGGTCAAAAATATCCCAGGGATTGGCGGCTTTCTGACCCACCATCTGCGTCTTTGCCGCTGAATTACCGGCGTGCCATCCATGCTCGGATAATACCCGGTCACCACCAGTAAACGACCAGGCTGAGGAGGTTCCGGCCCGCGCCGCATATTCCCATTCGGCCTCACTGGGAAGACGAAACCACCCCTCGATTCCGAGATATTCACTGACACCATTCTCATTCAGGCGAGCGATATACTCGGTGCTGTCAAGCCACGATATGGACTCCACCGGGCGCAGACCAGCTTCCAGTCCAGAAGTGAATTTACTCGGATTTTTTTCCATCACCAGTACCCATTCGGCTTGGGTGAGTGGCCGTTGTGAAATGAAATATGGCTGTGTGATCTCGACCTCTCTCATCGGTGATTCGCAGGGTGTGGCACCATTGGAATCGCATCCCATAAAGAAATTACCCGGCTCGATAAGCACGAATTGGCCACCGAAATCGGTGGTGAATCTCGGGCGGTCAGCTGTCATCGAATCACTCATTCTCAGCGCTAGACGCACGCCATGCCGCGGTATTGACAAGAGATTCGGCCATTTTCGTGACCCTTTTCCGTAGTTCATCGTCGACCAGATTTCCGTCATCATCGAATGCCTCTTTGACCTTTCCGACCGCTACTTGCTCGGGTATCACCCAGCCATGTAACCAGCGAACACAGATTCTCATTTGATTGAGGGTGTTGGAGTTAACCTGACCCCCCAGAGTGGACATCAAAGCGAATGCCTTGCCGGAAACATGGTCAAAATACAACCAATCAAAGGTGTTCTTCATCACCCCGGACATACAGCCGTGGTATTCTGGTGAAGAGACGATGAAACCATCGCAGGATTTCGCCAAGGCTTGTAATTCTTTGACGTTTTCATCTTCCCAAGAACCTTCGGCACCGACCAAAGGAAGCGGTTTCTCGACCAGGTCCCAGATATGTATCTCAGCTCCACACGACTTCGCATCAGCCAAAGCGAGTTGCAACAGTAGGCCATTTTTCGAGGTTAAGCCGTACGAGCCCGAAAGCCCGAGAATTTTGATATTGTCAGATTCACTCATGTATTGCCGAGTAGTTTCGACTTGATACGATTTTCCTAATCTCAGCCACCGCTTGAGCGTTCGTGACAAGCACTACAATTCGTGGATAGTGGAATTCAATGCTCAAGCATAGCGAGGGCAAGGTGAAGAGGTAACTGCGCTGGTAGTAAGTATCCCGGAATCAATAATGTGGAGCAAAGAGTTTCAGATAAGCGTCTTGCCCGAGCACCTGAGGTGGTCCTATGAGCGTTTGTGAATCGCTTAGGCAAGTAGAACCGGCGTCCGAACCAGAATGCTTCATTATCTCGTATGGGCATTCAATGTGAATCCAATCGTAAATACGAGTTGTGAAGGCTTGAGCGAACACAGGCAACCCTTATGCATGGATGGTGCGGGTCAAAGGGTGGGTCTACTATGGAGAGCACTGGTCCATCTACAATCAACATGCGGGAACTTCTGCGCGAAGTTCAACAGAGTAGCGCTCATGAAAAAAACCCACCAGATGATATCCCTGAGATTGCTGAAATGCCGGAATTCAGCCCCGAAGTCATAGTGGAAGAGCCGGATGTACCCCCGCAGTATGCCGTATTCAATGATACTGCCGAACTTCTCGACGAGGGCGAATTGCTGGCGCGACAGGGTTCGGTAGAGGATGCTCTCGCCGCATTCAATCGGGCTATTGCCCTCGACCCAACCTGTGATATGGCTTGGTTCAACCGCGGCGTCCTGCTGGAGGGGAAAGGCGATACCGTAGGTGCTCGGCAATCATTTGCCATCACCTTGGACCTGAACCGGAATAACGGTCCTGCCGCGGCAAATCTAGCTATTCTGCTCGACCGAATCGGAGAGGTCGAAGAGGCCGCAGGTTGGGCTGATACCGCTCTGCATACATACCCCGGCCATGCTACGTTGCTCGATGTTCTCAGTCGCGCCGGAATCGCTCCGACATCACCACCCGAGTCACCTACCGCTGAGGATGATGGCCATCCAGTCTCGCAAGAGGGGTACGGTTCCCCTTCGCCGGTGCCAGTGAGCACGGAGGAGGTTGAAGCGAAAATCGAGTTGGGTGTCAGTGCGGATGATTTGGACGCGGTCGCCGAGCAGGCTACAGACATGTTACGCTCTGGAGATTCGGCCGGAGCGATGGAACTCGCCTCCAGCCACCTTGAGGGTGAAGGTTCCACCCATGCCGGAATCTGGCGAGTCATCGCTGGGTGTAAAGGGAAATCCGGTGATATTGATGGCGCCATCGAAGCCTACAACAAGGCACTTGGGATCGATAATGCAGATGCTAAATGTTGGCATAATCTCGGGGTATTGCACCGCCGCTCGACAAGGTTTGAGCATGCTCTAACCTGCTTTTCCACCGCTCTGAAGTTAGATCAAGGCTATGTCAAGGCAGCCGATAATCTTCGCCAACTGGCATTGGAGAGTGGCAAGGTCGATGTTGCGATAGTGGCGTGGGAGAAGTTACTTGTCCTTGAGCCAACTCACTCCTCCAGAACTGAATTTACCCAGCTACTGGTTGATATTGGCAATGGTGAGGCAGCCATTCTGGAGGCGGAGCAGAATTTGCCCCTGACTCTACCCGAGGGCCCTGAATTAGCGGCAATGGCGTTACGTTTCATAACCGATGACGATGACGAGGCTGAGCTCAAGGCTGTTGCTACAAGCCTGGCCGGTGACCATATCAGCGCGGTGGCGCAGTGGAAAGTGATGTTGCAGAGAGAATCTGAGAACCAGAGGTACTGGTTCGGATTGGCCGCGGCACTAGAGGCTGCCGGAGACCTTGATACCGCCAGTAAATGCCGAGAAAAAGCACGCGGGTTGGGAGTCGGGGAAGAACAGATAGATTCAGCCAATTCATCCTTGGTGCAGGCAGGTGGAGAAGTCCCATGGCGCTGGTCGGATAATGTCGTCGACCAGGTCATTGCGGAATATCATCTCGACGACCGCGATGAGTTGATCGAGGTGGCGAAAAGCCACGATGATGGTAATCGATACCTGAAACGGGAGGAGTTGGAATCCGCGGCTGAAGAGTTGAAGAACGCAAAGAAATCGTGGAGATATTCCGACAATGTAGTGGCCGAGATAATGGATGGTTATGGGTTGGATGACAGAAGCGCTCTAATCGAGGCCGCAAAGTCACACGATGATGGTAACAGATACCTCACCCGTCAGGAGTTCATGGCCGCAGCACTAGAGTTGATGATGGTGAAACAACCGCCGAATGCTGAAATCGTAGACACTCAAACCACCGCACAACCAGTGGTTCCCGCAGAAACTGTTGCCGTCACCGAGGTCGAATCACCGGTTGGCGCCGTATCTGTGGGCACACCGCCAGTTCCATCTCAAAAGGGGATGGAAGAGGAAGTTGATACTGCTGATGTACCAGAGTTATTGCTCACCCCGGTAACCCCATACCCCTCACCGAGGTCACAGGATACTGAAATTGTCCCAAACATCGACCTCTCAGCCGCAGCACACGAGGTAACCAGCAGAATGGAATCCATTGGTGGTAATGACGGAAATGGGTCGGCTTCGGTCAATGCCGATATCGAATGGTATAATCGGGGCCTATCGCTGATTTCCGAGAAGAAATTTCGCGAGTCACTCTCCTGCCTTGATAAGGCGCTCAAGGTTTTCAAGAATGATGATGATATGGTGATTCGGATTCTCAATGCGAGAGGAAATGCATTCTATTATCTTGAAGACTATCCGAAGACTATCGAGAATTACCATCAAGCAATGCTGATCAACCCCACCCTTGTCTCCGGGAGAACACTCTATAACATGGGCACTGGATACGCTGAGATGGAACGCTATGATGATGCGATCAAGTGCTATGACCAAGCGATTCCACGCGGTCTTAGTGACGAAGAAAGTGCACTTGCCAAGGAACAGATCAGGCGTTGTAAGCAACTTCGTAAAGAGAGTTTACGCCTAGGGATTTAATGCACAGGTTTTTTTACTACGGCATCGAGGAGGTATCATGAGCGACGCTGACTGTGGTACGTGCCCTAGTGCTTCACCGATTGACGAAA
>Ga0209554_1000470_pt1 | contig 34323 bp, 32 predicted proteins | sample MarorgKNORR_S2LV_5_FD_188221 | JGI IMG/M metagenome (GOLD analysis project Ga0209554, IMG submission 188221) | Marine microbial communities from the Southern Atlantic Ocean, analyzing organic carbon cycling - Bottom_A/KNORR_S2/LV (SPAdes) (version 2) | ecosystem: Environmental > Aquatic > Marine... | reverse complement strand
CAAATATCAAGATGATATTGCCAAAATACAAGGTAGCGAAGCGAGCCGTATACTCAGTGAAGTCAAATTGGAACTGGCGAGCGCCAGTCAGTAATCTGTATGGCTGACAAAAAATTAAAGGACCTACCTGTGGTAAATTCCTCCGACAATGTCGGCGGATTACTCACTGCAAATATCATGCATTTTGCCCGTGTGCTAAGGCGCGCTGGCCTGCCCGTGGGGCCGGGTCAGGTATTGGATGCCATTCGCGCTGTCATTGCCGTTGGGATTTCAAACCGCAATGATTTTTACTGGACGCTACATGCAGTATTCGTCAAGCACCGCACTCAACGCGAAGTATTTGATCAGGCCTTTCATATTTTCTGGAAGAACCCAGAAATCTTAGAGCACATGATGCAGCTGATTTTGCCGGATATCTCTGATCCAAATGCGATCCCGCAAGATACCGAGGAGATATCGCGGCGTGTTGCAGAGGCTTTGTCATCTGGCCAAAGTGACCAGCCTGAAGTCCAAGAGGACGAAATTGAATTTGATGCGACGCTAACATGGAGCGCCAACGAAATTCTGGGCGACAAAGATTTTGAGAAAATGTCAGCCGAAGAAATACGGCTCGCCATCGCCGCTGTTCACCGAATGAAATTGCCGCTCAATGAAGTGCCGACGCGTCGGTTCAAATCCTCAAACAGCGGCACCCGCGTCGATATGCGCAAAACCATGCGGGCTGCGCTCCGATCCGGCACGGACTTTATTCCGCTGATGAAGCGCAAACGTCGGATGCGTCGGCCGCCTTTGGTCGTGATATGTGATATATCTGGCTCAATGGAGCGCTACTCTCGTATGTTGCTGCATTTCATGCATACGGTGACAAGCGATAGAGATCGAGTGCATACGTTTTTGTTCGGCACGAGATTGACCAATGTGACGCGCTATTTGCGGCACAAAGATGTTGATGAAGCGCTTGATAAAGTAAGTGAGGCAGTAACCGATTGGTCAGGCGGAACGCGGATTGGCCATTGCCTTGAAGACTTCAATAAATTCTGGTCCCGCCGAGTTCTCACTCAAGGCGCTGTTGTTGTCTTGATTTCCGATGGTCTGGACCGTGATGAAGGCGATGGACTGACGCTGGAGATGGAACGTCTGCATATGTCGTGTCGTCATCTGATTTGGCTTAATCCATTGCTGCGGTATGATGGTTTTGAGCCGAAATCTATCGGCATAAAGGCCATGCTGCCGCATGTTGATGATTTTCGTACGGTACATAACCTTAATAGTCTCAATGACTTAGCGCACATTCTAAGTGCTGAAACAAATAGAAATCAAATATTGATGGATAAATGGCGTAACCAAGCCGCATAATATTAGGAGATGGGAAGTATTGGTTGAATATACCGGCTTCATGCCCATCTAAAAATATATTGTTCGTCATAGATACTCTGTTCAATTGTAGGGAATAGATTGATTTTATGCGAGACGACCTTCCGATAGAGTCAGGCAAAGAGTCTTCGAAGAATGGTCGGCAGCGTCTATTAGCTGCTCTCGACAGTATTCCGGATAGCTTTGTTGTTTGGGATAAAGATTTGAGGTTTGTTGATTGCAATGAACCCTATCGCAAATTGCATGCAGATATGAATCATCTTCTTGTGCCTGGCACAAAATACGAAGATTACATTCGTGCAAGAGTATATAGCGGTCGCCAACCCGATTTAGTTGGACGCGAAGAGGAGTGGATTAAAGATCGCATCCATTCCATGAAGACGGGTTTGTCTGATTATGAATTCTGCGTCAAAGACAAATGGTATCGTGTTATTCGAAAACAATTGGATAATGGTGACCATGTAAACTTCCAAGTAAATATCACTGCAGAGCAGAACCGTGAATTCGAACTTGCAGAAAGTGAAGAACTTTATCGAACACTTTTTGAGTTTTGCCCAGATGCCGTTTTTATCCATGACACTAAAACAATCACATTCGCCAACCCAGCCTGCGTCGAATTGTTTCGTGCAAAATCTGTCGAAGATTTAATCGGTCGACCTGCCTTTGACCACCCGCCACCCGAGTTCAAAGAAATTGTCGATGGAAGAGCTAACGATATTTTAAATTCTGGAAAAACCGCCGGTCGCAATGAACAAGAGTATTTGCGCCTCGATGGCTCGCGTGTTGAAATTGAATCCCAGGGTACGCGCATTGTGTTTGAAGGTAAGCCAGCAGTTCTGATTATTGCGCGAGACATTTCTGCCCGCAAAGAAAATCAAAGAAAACTAATGGAAGCCCATGACAATTTGGAAATCATGGTTGAGGCACGTACGCGAGATCTCACACAGGAAATAGAAGAGAGGCGATATACGGAAATTGCCTTAAAGCAAAGTGAGGCAAGATTTAGAGATATTGCTGAGGCAGCTTCCGAATGGATTTGGGAGATGGATGCAGATCTTCGATATACTTATATGTCGGAACGCGCCCGTGAAACCTACGGATGGGATGCGGGAATGCCCATTGGTCGCTCACGGCTAGAATTGGTCGACCAAGGAGAATGGATAATTGACCGTGCGGCATTGGAAGATCATGAAGATCTCATGCATCGGCAGGAGGCTTTTCACAACGTCGAGTTTTCAGTCATTACCAAGGATGGCAGAAAAATTTTCACTCAGATTAACGGTAAGCCGATTATAGATGAAAATGGAGAATTCTCCGGTTATCGCGGTACAGCGACTAATATAACGGATAAAAAAGTAACGGAGATTGCACTTAAAGAAAGCGAAGAAATTGCCCGCGTGTTGCTAAATTCTCCAACCGACCCAGCAATCTTACTGGATGTCGACGGAATTGTGCTGGATGCAAATGAGGCAGTTCTGAAGAGATATGATGTTTCTCGCGACAAAATTATCGGCGAGAATATTTTTAATATTATGATGATACGTGATGCGTCTGATCTGGAGTCAATTGAATCGCGCCGCGATACTTTAAGGCAAGTTGTACGAGAACGAACGCCTAAATCCATTGTCGATAAAGTTGGTGATAGATGGTTTGAATCCAATCTGTACCCTATTTTAGATGAAGGTGGTAGCGTCACTAGATTAGCCATTTATACAAAAGACATAACCCAGCAAAAACAGATCGAATTGGCTTTGCGAAAAGCCAAAGATGATGCGGATTTGGCAAACCGTTCAAAATCTGAATTCCTTGCGAATATGAGCCATGAATTGCGCTCGCCGCTCACCGCGATTCTTGGCTTTTCCGAAGCCATGCAACAAGAGATTTTTGGCCCGTTTGAAAATCCGAAATATAAAGAGTATTTGGAGAATATACACAAATCCGGCAGCCATCTGCATCAGCTTATTAATGATATACTCGATGTATCCGCTATTGAAGCAGGACGTTTAGATCTAGCAACCCAAGAAATTGTTGTCGCCGATTTAGTTATGTCTTCAATTAGAATGGTGAATCCTCGTGCCGAGCAGGTTGGCCTGGAAATAGAGCAAAATGTACCTTCTGACCTGCCAAATATCAAAGGAGATGAACGACGTTTGAAACAGGTTCTAGTCAACTTGCTGGCCAACGCTGTAAAATTTACGCCCGAAAAAGGAAATATCGAAGTTTCAGCGTGCCTGACAAAAGATGGATTATTGTTGCAAGTTTCTGACAATGGAATTGGCATGGATGACAAGGGTATTGAAGAGGCAATCACAAAATTCGGCCAAGTTGAGAGCGATCTCTCACGCCGCTATGACGGAACCGGTCTTGGCTTACCCCTTAGCATTGGGCTTATAGAAATCCATGGTGGCAAACTCACGATTGACAGCGAAATTGGTGTCGGGACAACGATATCTGTTAAATTACCAAATTCTCGTATCATTCAAAATTAATTCCGGAAATAGATATCCAATTTTTCAGCTAAATTCTGCCTAGGATTCGACGTAAGGGTTGATTCCTTTGCGGACGTGCAATCGAATCGGCACGCCGGGTAAATCAAAGTCTTCTCTGATCCCATTTATCAGATAGCGCCGATAAGCTTCAGGCAAATCATTACCTTTGCTCGAGAATACAACAAAGGTCGGCGGTCTCGTTTTAGCTTGGGTCATATATCGAATGCGGATGCGCCGGCCACTACTCATCGGCGGCGGATGGCGTTCGGTCATCATTTCAAGCCATTGATTGAGACGCCCGGTTGGCACTCGTTTGTTCCACACTTCAAAGATATCAAAGGCGATTGGGATTAGTTTGTCAGTACTTTTCCCGGTAAGAGCTGAAAGCGTTACGATTGGAATTCCTCGTACCTGAGGAAGAGAAGTCTGCAGGCGATCATTGAGATTTTGCAGCGCCTGTTTGCGATTCTTTACGATATCCCATTTGTTAATGGCAATCATGAGAACACGGCCTTCTTCAATCACTTGGCGGGCAATTGTTAGATCCTGCTTTTCAAGCATCATATTGCCATCCAAAACCAACACCACAATTTGTGCATATTGGATGGCGCGATGAGAATCCATCGCAGACAAGCCTTCGACTTTATCCTGAATTTTGGATTTTCGCCGAAGTCCGGCGGTATCAACCAGTTTTATATTACGGCCATTTTGGCTCCACTCGACTGCAATTGAATCGCGGGTGATGCCGGCTTCTGGTCCGGTAAGCAGGCGGTCTTCGCCGATGAGGCGGTTAATGAGCGTGGATTTTCCGACATTCGGGCGCCCAACAATTGCCATTTGAATGGGACCTTTGAACTCCTCATCGTCCGGTTCTGAATCTAAGTCCAAATCTGTATTTTCAGGATCGTCTTCTATTTGATCTTCTGCATAGGGCAGGAGCGCTTGATATAGATCAGCCATTCCTTCGCCGTGTTCCGCGGAAAAGGGAATAGGGTCACCCAAGCCTAACCCATAGGATTCATAGAGACCCGGTTCTCCGGCTTTGCCTTCGCATTTATTCGCCATCAATATGACCGGGATATCCTGTGTCCTGATCCATTGCGCAAAATGATTGTCGAGCGGCGTGATCCCAGCCCGCGCATCGATGAGAAAAACTGCGACATCTGCTTGTTCAACAGCGCGGTCCGTTTGTTCACGCATGCGCGCCTCCAAACTATCATCATGCACATCTTCAAAACCGGCAGTATCAACGATTTGAATATCCAGATCACCAATCCGTCCGGGTGCAATGCGACGATCTCTGGTAACACCAGGGGTATCGTCCACGATCGCCAGACGTTTTCCCGCCAATCGATTGAACAAGGTTGATTTTCCGACATTCGGTCTGCCGAGAATTGCTACTGTCAGGCTCATGCCCAGACCTTACGACTTATTAGAGTTAACGATAAGAGACTAATTCCGCATCCTCAGACAGGAACAGTAATGAATCTTTGGCAACGATCGGACTGATGGTTACGCCATCTGGCATGTCAACTTTACCCAAGGTGCGTCCGTTGTAGGGTGATAGGGACATTGCTTCTCCGGTTGAGCCGGCAACAATGAGGCGGTCACTCGCCAATATCGGACCTGTCCAGGTTATTTTGCCTTCGCGGTCTTCCGGGTCTTCCCATTTTGGAAGTGCCGTTACCCAATAGATTCGTCCGTTCAAGCGCCCTAAGGCAATCAGGTCCGTATTGTTCGAGAGGACAAAGAGGTATTCACCGGCAATCCATGGGCTTTCGATGCCGCCGATCGGGCGTTCCCATATCCGGCGTCCTGTTCTCAGATTAATGGCGGCAAATTGTCCGCTATTGCTGATCGCAAATACAATGCCGCGGTCAATAATCGGTCGGCCGCGAATTGTTGATAGTGTGGTCGAGGCGCTTCCCCGGCGAACTCCTGACAAGGAATCAGCCCAGAGTTCTTGGCCATTTTCAACTTTTAGGGCGACCAATTCTCCAGAAGAGTAGGGTGCTACAACGACGCCGCTATCGACAGCCGGGCTTCCCCCGCCCAGTAGATTAGTTACCTCTTCGATGCCTGAATGGGTCCACAATACAGCACCGGTTTGTCCATGTAGAGCGAACAGCTTGTTGGTTACGGTAATTGCAAAGACTCGGTTGCCCCGGGCTGTCGGCGCACTGCGCATCGGTGCACCAACATTTCGCCGCCACAAGACTTTACCCGATTTTGCTTCTAAGGCGACGACTTGCCCAAAACCCGTCGTGGCAAATACCTTGCCATTTTCGTAAGCCAGGCCACCATTGATAAGATCGTCGTCTTCTTCCTTGGGCGTTATTTCGCTACTCCAAATTTCATCACCATTTTTAATATTAAAAGCGCTGATAACGGTTTCTGAATCCATCGTATAGAGGCGGTCCTCGGCGACGATGGGTTGAGCCATAAGGCGTTCTTCATCGCTGGAACCCTGACCGATGCTGATATTCCACCGTTCCTGCAAAGCTTTACCGACGCGCATGTGATGCATGGCGTGATTGGCATACCCACCCGCTTGAGGCCAGTCCTCGTTTGGAACGGGCGCGGGCAAGACAATTTTATGACCAAGCGCTGAAGCATCTGGCTCGATTGAGCGTTGTTGCGTCAGAATTGAAATACGTTTTCCGGGTAACGGTTTTGCTTCTTTGGTGCCCAAAAATGTGTCGCAGCCGGTCAATACACCAAGCGCAATAACAAGCATCATTAATAAGCGTGAGTTTTTCATTATCTGCGACATTTTATATATTCCTGAAACCTAACTCACCTAAGCCTATTCGCTGAGAATTGCTGTCATTTCCGCTGCGCGAGCCCGAATGCCGGACGGCGCTTTTGCATCGTCAGACAATTCTTTGAACAATTTCTGCGCTTGAGATTTATTGCCTGATTGTTGTGCCAGCAACGCGGTCAATTCCTTGGCACTAAAGCGCCATGGATTGGTTCCGCCGGTAAGACGCGACAACCGTTCAGTCAACAATGTTGCATCACCGCTCTCAACACCGTGGAGCGCAGACATGATGAGTGCCATATCGCGCAGAATTTCATCAATTCCGGAATCTTCTGAGAGTGCAAAATACGCAGAAGAGGCTGCTTTTCGGTTGCCTTTCTTAGCGAGCACCGCAGCCTGGTTGAACCGAGCCATTACAGCATATCCGGCGCTACCCTCTTTGGCGAGCTTCTCCAGAATGCCGGAGGCAATATCGGGCTTATCACTGGCGATAGACTTCAGCGCGGAGGATAGAAGTTTACTGTCTTCAGATTTCCGGTTGAGATCATAAGCTTCCCAGCCTTTCACGGAGGCAACACCGATGACCAGCGCAACAGCAGCACCAATGACATAATTTCCGTATTTTTTCCAGAGATCAGCATATTTCTGCTGACGCAGATCCTCATCAATCTCTTTAAATAAATTGTCCTGTTCCGGATCACGATCCGCCATTCAAACACCTGTACCTAAAATAGAGTCACCATATAGGCTTTACCCATTGGATTCACATTGGGCGTATATCCCGGAAAGCGTTGCAGATCAACACTTTGTCGTTAGATTGATGGGGAGAAAATATATGGTGCTTTAATGTACCATCTGACTGAGACGACTAACCCTGTTGTGAAGCAATTCTGTACGTCCAATTAGGCTCTCGAGAATTTGAGGCAAATCAACTTGAAACGCATTTTGGCGCGGAGAAAAGTTCTTTGTTGCCAAATGTTTTTCGCCCATCGACTGAGCTTTCGCAGTAGAAATCTTTCCCAAATTGGCAGCCTTGTGCCATAAAATCCAAGACATTACGGTTGTGAGATGAGAAACCAGACGGGAGGTTTCAGTTGTGATAAAAAATCTATCCAATGGATCGCCATTGTCATTCGCCGAGGAGTTTTGGACTGCCACGTATTTACGTGTTTCGGTCAGCAACACCATCCAGGGTTTGAGCATCGCCGTCCTCCTTGTCCCAGACTTTGACGCCTTGCATGCGCGGAAACAGCTCAAGATAGAGACCAAGCGGATCAGGCCCGCCGCCGATATCCAAACCGCTGCCAACGAAGTAACGATTTGCGAAGTTCGGTTCATGCAAGCGCCGCATAATCGACTTACTGCATTCTTTCATCTTTCGAACTCCCTTCCATAAATTAATCTGGTGGCTCTTCTGCGGTGATGATCTCACCATTTACTTTAAAAGAAGGTAACACCAAATCAACAAGTTGGCTGGCGGTGAATTCAGGTGATTTTACGGTTTCTGGATCTTCGCCAGGATATGCCTCGGCCCGCATTTTTGTTCGGGTGCGGCCTGGGTTGAACAAATTTGCTGTCACGTTTGTTTTTAGAATTTCCTGAGCATATGTTTTGACCATCATATCGAGGGCGGCTTTGGTCGTTGCATAGCTGCCCCAAAAGGCGCGATGAACCTGGGCCGCAAAGGACGTCATAAATATTGCACGGCCGGCATCTGATTGGCGCAGCAAGGGATCAAAGCTGCGGATCAGGCGCCAATTGGCAGTGACGTTCACAGCCATTGCCTGTTCCCAGATTTGCGGATCAATGTGATTAATCGGACCCATCGTGCCAAGCATGCCGGCATTGGCGATTAGGATATCGAGTTTGCCAAAACGCTCATAGATCGTTGCGCCCATTTCATCAATTTTGTCGTAATCGGTTAAATCCATCGGCACGAGCGTAGCACTGCCGCCGGCAGCTCGAATTTCATCGTCGACTTCTTCGAGGCCGCCTTGGGTACGGGCTACCAGAATGACCTGTGCGCCTTCTGCTGCAAATATTTTTGCAGTCGCTGCGCCAATGCCGCGCGAGGCACCTGTGATGACTGCAATACGACCGGCGAGTTTACCTTTTGGCTCGTCGCTCACGCCTAGTCCTGTTCGGTTAAAAGAGACAATTGGGCGGTAGCTGTGCCGCCATTGCGATCGGTCAGCTCAATTGGATATTCACCCGAGAAGCAGGCGTCGCAATATTGCGGATTATCATCGATGCGGGATTCTTCTCCGACCGCGCGATAGAGACCGTCCATTGAAATAAAGGAGAGGGAATCTGCGCCAATATGTTTGGCCATTGCCTCGACGTCCAGCTTGGAAGCCAATAATTGCTCAGTTTCTGGTGTATCAATGCCGTAATAACATGAATTGGTCGTAGGAGGGCTGGAAATCCGCATATGAACTTCTTTGGCACCGGCAGCGCGCACCATTTCGACAATTTTTTCAGAGGTCGTTCCCCGGACGATGGAATCATCCACTAGGATCACCCGTTTACCTTCGATATAACCGCGGTTTGCGTTGTGTTTCAATTTAACGCCGAGGTGGCGAATTTGGTCAGTTGGCTCGATAAACGTACGGCCAACATAATGATTGCGAATTATGCCCAGCTCGAAAGGTATTTTGGCTTGCTCCGCATAACCGATAGCGGCCGGCACACCAGAATCCGGCACGGGTACGACAATATCGGCATCGATGTGACTTTCGCGCGCCAATTCCGCGCCGATTTGTTTGCGGATTTCGTAAACATTGTAGCCTTCAACGCTGCTGTCAGGGCGGGCAAAATAAATATACTCAAAGATGCAGAGCTTTTTAGGCTCCTTGGTAAACGGCTTGATACTGCGGATGCCATCAGAATCAACGATGACAATTTCACCTGGATCGACATCACGAATAAATTCCGCCCCGATAATATCGAGCGCACAAGTCTCAGACGTCATAATGTAGGCGCCATCTATCCGGCCCAGAACCAGTGGCCTAACGCCCATCGGGTCGCGCACGCCAATCAAGGCGTCTTTGGTCAAAGCAACGAGTGAATAAGCGCCGTGAACATGGCGCAAGGCGTCGATCATGCGGTCAACCACGGTGGAAAACTGGCTGATGGCAATCAAGTGCACCATAATTTCCGTGTCCATCGTCGATTGGAAAATACAGCCGCGATCCACCAATTTTTTTCGGAGGCCAACGGCGTTTGTGAGATTGCCGTTATGTCCGATCGCCAAGCCGCCAAACTCAAATTCAGCAAATAACGGCTGCACGTTGCGAATAACCGTCTCGCCCGCTGTCGAATAGCGATTGTGACCAATAGCGCTGCTGCCGGTAAGTCTATTCATGACTTCTTGGGAGCTAAAAATATCGCCGACTAATCCGAGAGCGCGGTGGGTATTGAATTGCTGTCCATCGGTGGAAACGATGCCGGCCGCTTCCTGGCCCCGGTGCTGTAAAGCATGCAGACCAAGTGCTGCGTGCGCAGCGGAATCTTTGTGATCGAAAATGCCGAAGACACCACATTCTTCGTGGAAATGATCATCATCAAAGGGGTTGGTGGTAATATCTATCATTGGGTCCTGTCTAGGAGGTTTTCAATTCCACGGCGTTCTTTTTTATCATATCCGCTCCGATCCCCAACGCCTGAATTTTTGGTCGTCGGACGGACGAGCCTCTCATAGGCTTCTTTTTCAATAAGTTCGCGGGTTTTGGCGCTCATATTTTCTGCTGCGTCCGCACCCATAATTTTAAAGTCTTCGGGTAAAATATCGTTCAAAGCGCGTGTACCTGTGCGAATCAATGAAAGCGATTTCGCTTCGACCATCCAAGTTGGCTGTTTTTCCGGTGGCCAAATATTTTCGGCAATGATGTAACCGCCGGCGAGGAGTATCCCAGCAGTCGCGATCCCCGCCAACATGCCGAGCGAGCGATCCAGTGCATTTAACCGGCTATTGCGGACCCAGCCACCGATCACCGAGCTGAGCAGAAATAAAACCACCAGCGTTGCAATAAAGACCAACACGCCGCCTGCAAGATCTGCAAAAAATTCGTTCTCAATATATTGACGAGCATAGGGCCGGATAACGGGGAATGCAAAAATAGTCACAATCGCCGAACCCAACCAGGACAGCACAAATAATCCGCCGCGTACGAATCCGAGGGCCAAACCAATGATTGCCCCCAACACAAGGAGCACAATCACACCGATATCGAGGATATTTATGGGGAGATTTTCCATCGATCTCTAGGCCTTATCCTTGATTGGCAGCCGCTTTTTCATGCGGTTTCTTTGGCGGATTTTTTTCGCCTTCAATGCGGATATAGTCGAGTAACTGTTCCAAGTGTTTAATCCTAACGACGCTTAAATTTTGTGTAGATTCCTTCTTCGCCGAGCCAGAACGCCGATGTATTTCCGGTGCAACCGCCCCATTGAAGCCAAGCTTTGAGGCCTCTTTGAGGCGGACATCGCTTTGGCTGACAGGACGAACTTCGCCAGATAGACCTATTTCGCCAAAAACAACGATTTCAGATGGCACAGGCACGCCGGTTATAGACGACACCAGAGCCGCTGCAACCGCTAAATCAGCCGCCGGCTCACTAATGCGTAAACCGCCTGCTACATTTAGATAGACATCATGGCCGCCAATTGAAAGGCCGCATCTTGTTTCTAATACCGCCAATATCATCGAAAGTCGGTTGGAATCCCAACCAACGACGGCGCGCCTTGGTGTTCCGAAGGCAGTCGGCGCCGTTAAAGCCTGGATTTCCACCAACATTGGGCGGCTGCCTTCGATGCCGGCAAAAACACTGGCCCCACTGACGCCATCTTCCCGATCCGCCAAAAAAATTGCCGAAGGGTTCGAAACTTCAGCCAATCCGGCATCTGTCATCTCAAATACGCCGATTTCATCCGCCGGGCCAAAGCGATTTTTGACGGCGCGCAATATACGGAATTGATGACCGCGCTCGCCTTCAAAATAAAGCACGCAATCGACCATATGCTCTAAAACCTTAGGTCCGGCGATGTTGCCTTCTTTGGTGACATGGCCCACCAAGAACAAGGCAAAGCCGCGGCGCTTCGCGAGGCGGATCAGCTCCTGAGCAGATGTACGCACTTGGGTAACGGTGCCGGGGGCGGAATCTAAATTATCAACATAGAGGGTTTGAACGGAATCTGCGACAACAACGGTTGGCGCATTATGTTCGTCTAAAGAGGCCACGATATCGCGGACACTTGTGGCCGAAGCCAGTTCGACGTTAGCATCGGCGAGACCCAATCGCTCTGCGCGCATGCGAACTTGATCAATGGCTTCCTCGCCGGAAATATAAATGCAACGCGATCCTTCAATTTTGGACAAAGCCGCACAGACCTGCAGCAAAACGGTCGATTTGCCGATGCCAGGATCGCCGCCAACAAGGATGGTCGACCCCGGAACCAAGCCGCCGCCACAGACACGATCGAACTCCGCAATATTAGAGAGCATTCGCGGAAGCGGTTTTTCTGAACCTTTGAGACCGACAAATTCAATCCTACGGCCCTTTTTTGCGGAGAGCCCTTTGGGCGTGGTGTCTTTGGCGGCTTCTTCGACGATAGAATTCCACTCACCGCAAGTGTCGCACTGGCCGCTCCATTTGGCCTGGTTTGCGCCACATTCCTGGCAGACAAAGATAACGTTTGATCGGGCCATTCCTATTCCTAGTTGTTATGCTTCAGCGGTCGCTTGAATGGGACCATCGATCTGGCCGCGAATAAATTGATCGACAAAGGGATTGCCGGATTGATCAATATCATCGGTTGGACCCGCCCAGATGATTTTGCCATCATAGATCATCGCTATTTTGTCAGCGATTTTTCGAGCGCTCTGCATATCATGGGTGATCGTCAGAGCCGTCGCGCCGGTTTCTTCAACGCAATGCACGATCAGATCATTGATGATGTCGCCCATAATGGGGTCCAATCCGGTCGTCGGCTCATCAAAGAAAATAATCTCAGGATCGCTGGCAATCGCGCGGGCCAGGCCAACGCGTTTTTTCATGCCGCCCGAGAGCGATTCTGGATATAGATCAACGACTTCCGAGCCGAGCCCGACGAGGGCGAGTTTTGCGACTGCGATATCACGCGCATCTTTACGGAGCGTACCCCGTGCGATTAATCCAAAGGCGACATTTTCCCAGACAGATTGGCTATCAAAAAGGGCTGCGCCTTGAAACAGCATGCCGACTTTATCATTTACTCTGTCGCGCCGGGTTGAACTTATCCCGATCGTTTCTTCTCCATTTATGGTGATGGAGCCGCTTTCTGGTCTGAGAACACCGAGCAGGCATTTCAGCATGACCGATTTGCCGACGCCGGATCCACCGATGACAACGACCGATTCCCCTGTGGCAATATCAAGATTAAAGTCATCCAGAACAACCTTGAGTCCGAATTGCTTGCGCACGCTCTTCATGCGAATTTTAAAATCAGTTTCAGCCATTTGCCGCGAAGAATAACTCCGTCAAAATGTAGTTGAAACATAGAATGAGGATCGATGACGATACCACTGCATTCGTGGTCGCCTGGCCGACACCTTGGGCACCGCCTTTAGAATGATATCCGTGATAGCAGCCCATCAAGGTAATTAAAAATCCAAAAACAGCTGCTTTTACAAGGCCCGAAAATACATCGATGAACTCAACAAAATCATAGGTGTTTTGCAAATAGTTCGAAGCGTTAAAGCCAAGTTTGTAGACGCTCACGACATACCCGCCGAGCACGCCAATAATATCGGCAATGAAAACCAGGATCGGCATCATGGTAATGCCGGCAATGAATCGCGGTGCTACGAGATATTTAAACGGATTGGTCGAGAGCGTCGTGAGTGCATCCACCTGTTCTGTGACCCGCATGGTACCGATCTCTGCCGCAATAGAGGCTGCAATGCGCCCTGACACCATCAAGCCGGTGAGCACCGGGCCAAGTTCTCGGGTTATAGATAATACAACAACATTGGGGATGGCACTTTCCGTGGAGAATCTCGAAAAACCTGTAAAGCTTTGCAGCGCCAATACCATCCCGGCAAAAATCGCCGTCAACCCAACGACCGGCAGAGAGAAGAATCCGATTTCGATCATTTGTTTGAGGACAATGCGCGGATAAAACGGCGGTCGTACAGAATGGAGTAGGGCGGTTCCTGTGAAACTCACCAAACGACCAATCGTTTCCAGAAAGGCAAAGGTGAAGCTGCCGATGGTTTGCAGAAAGTTCATCCTCCGCTATGCCTCATCCGAAATGTAATGGCGGTCAAAACGATGCCCCAAACTCGTGAGGATTTCATAGCCAATCGTTCCAGCTTGATCGGCAATTTGGTCTACAGGATTATTGGGACCAATAAGGTCTACCAATGCGCCCATATGCAACATGTCCTCCGGCACGCCGGTGACATCGACAGTTGTTAAATCCATGGAAATCCGTCCTACCACGGGCACCTCAAAATCACCAATATAGACTATCCCCGAATTACTTAAACTGCGCATATATCCATCCGCATAGCCGATCGCGAGTGTCGCAATTTTTGTCGGTTTTGAAGCCTGATGAGTGGCACCATAACCAACGGTCTGGGGGGTGTCAACGGACCGCAGCTGCAGGATTTTTGCTTGTAAACGAATGACTTGCGCCATTTGGTTAACTTTTCCCGGAGTCGGGTTTACACCATACAAAGAGACCCCGGCGCGGCAAAGATCAAATTGATAATCCGGGCCTAGAAAGATACCTGAGCTCGCCGCTAAACTGGCGTATTTTGCTTTGATGGATGATCGTAGCTCATTGAATAGGGCAACTTGCTCTACGTTCTTAGGATGATCTTGATCTTCAGCGCAAGCGAGATGGCTCATCACGAGATCAATGTTGAATTTTGCCAAGTCTGGCGCGCTTTGCTCACATTCAGCTGGCGTTAATCCAAGACGCGACATGCCGGTGTCAAGATGAAGACCAGCAGGCTGATCAGCATGAGCTTGCCATTGCTCAATTTGATCACGGCTGTTGAGGATCGGGATGAGGTTATGGGCGAGCAATTCTTTGGCAGTTCCCGGTAAAACTCCATGAAATACGTAAATGCGGGCTTCTGGCAGAATTTGACGCAACTCACTGCCTTCTTCGAGCGTCGCCACGAAAAAGGTAGAACATCCCGCCGCTTGGAGAGCAGGTGCGGCCTCTTTGACACCAAGCCCATAGGCGTTGGCTTTGACGACGGAGGCCAGTCCCGCTGATGGCAATTGGTCGCTGAGGATAGAATAATTTTTCGCGAGAGCACCTAGATCGATGGTCAAGGTCGCGCCGGCTTTTTTTAAATCGGTCATTTTTAAGTCCCCCCCACCTTAATCCTCCCCCTCGGTGGGAGGAGGAGATTTGTGTTTGTAGTTGAAATTCTACCCCTTCCCCCCTTGAGGGGGAAGGTTAGGATGGGGGGTAAAATAGGTGCTAATATCTTGCCCATCCGACTACTGACTTATTGGTTAATAAGATTCGGTGTGTTGGGTATCGAGATCACCAAAGCGCGTATACATGCCATGGAAATGGAGTTTTGCCGTTCCCGTCGGGCCATGACGTTGTTTGCCGATGATCACTTCGGCGACAAAACGATTTCTTTCGCTGCGTTCTTCCCAATCCGTATATCGTGTCGCAAACTTATCTGGTGATTCTTCGGGGCGCTGAACGGGCTCTCCGCGCTCGTCATAATAGGCTTGGCGATAAATAAAGCTTACGACGTCAGCATCCTGCTCAATCGTGCCCGATTCACGAAGATCCGATAATTGAGGCCGCTTATCTTCACGTTGCTCGACCGCGCGCGACAACTGGGACAAGGCCAATACCGGCACATCCAATTCTTTTGCCAGTGTTTTTAGGCCCCGCGTAATTTCACTGATCTCCTGCACCCGATTGTCGGATCGGGAAGAGCCTTCCATCAATTGCAGATAATCGACCACAATCAAGCCCAGCCCTTCATTGCGTTTAAGACGGCGGGCGCGGGTTCGCAGCGCTGAAACCGAGAGGGCCGGTGTATCGTCAATGAAGATGGGCAGCGTATGGAGTTGCTGTGAAGCGACCACCAATTTATCAAACTCATCGTTTGTAAGTGTGCCGCGTCGCATTTTATCGGAAGCTATCTCAGCTTGTTCAGACAAAATACGTGACGCCAATTGCTCTGCTGACATTTCGAGAGAGAAAAAACCGACCACGGCACCGTCGGTGACTTTCTTTTCGCCGCTTTCATCAATTTCAAATTTATAATCGTAAGCGGCGTTAAAAGCGATATTGGTCGCAAGCGCAGTCTTACCCATCGATGGGCGCGCGGCGAGAATGATTAAATCCGAAGGATGAAGACCTCCCATGATTTGATCGAGGTCTCGCAGGCCCGTGGAAACGCCACTGAGATGGCCATCACGTTTGTGGGCGATCTCTGCCATTTCGACAGCGGAGACGACGGAAGATTTAAAATCCTGGAAGCCGCCTTCAATTTCGCCAGTCGTTGCAAGATCATACAGCGTCTGTTCAGCGTATTCGATCTGCTTCATCGCAGGATCGTCAACTTCTGGCGTATGGGCTCGGTTTACCACCTGTTCGCCGAGCTCAATCAATTGGCGCTTGAGGTGCAAATCATAAATGGTTCGGCCATACTCGGCAGAGTTGATGACGCTGACCATTGAGCCCGCAATTTCTGCGAGATAGCGCGTGCCGCCGACATCGGCGAGTGAGCCATCTTGCTCGAAGAAAGTGCGAAGCGTGATTGGATCAGCGATCTGCCCGCGTTCGATCAGTTTCGAAGTTGCATCATAGATGTTGCCATGGATGGGATCGGCAAAATGCTCGGGTCTTAGGTATCCCGATACCCGGTCATAGGCATTATTATTAGCGAATATGGCACCGAGCAAAGCTTTCTCCGCCTCGAAGTTATGGGGTGGTGATCTGAAACTCGGCAGGCCTTGCCCGTCATCTTGCGCGGCTTGAATATTTGCTGGATTTTGAACTGCTGTTGCCATGGCAAAGAAATTACTCTGATCCACGGCGGATGAGAAGTCTGAAAGGATTCACAGCCCTGTTAGACCTGGGGATAAGTCGATAATTTTTGCAAAAATTCTATCTTGACGAAATTTTATGCTGCGCGGTTGTCGTTCGCTTTGGCTTCTCTCAATGCAGATTTTTCATTTGCCATATAGTCTCTGGTCATCGGCACGATCCGTCGGTCCTTAACCAACTGTATTTGGAATACCGTTGAATCGAGATGGCGGAACGAGACTTCGCTGCACGCAAGATAATATTCCCACATGCGGCAAAAAGTTTCATCGTAGATATATCTTACTTGATCGCGATTGTTCTGAAAGCATTGCTGCCAGTGCCTTAGGGTCTCTGCATAGTGGAGGCCAAGGAACTCAATATCGGTTACGATCAGACCCGTTTTCTCAATTGCCGGCATGATTTCGGAAAGCGCAGGGATATAACCGCCGGGGAAAATATATTTTCGAATCCAAGGGTCCGTTGCTACTGGCGGGCCAATGCGGCCAATTGTGTGGAGCAGGGCGACGCCATCATCTTTTAAAGAGTCTCGAATTTTATTGAAGTATGATTTGAAGTGATTGACTCCCACATGCTCAAACATACCGACCGACACGATGCGATCAAATTTATCGCCTATGGTGCGATAATCTTGCAGGTGGAAATGTGCTTTATCTGCTAAATTTTCAGATTTTGCCCGTTGATTCGATTCCCTCAATTGCTCTTCAGACAAGGTCACACCATCTACATGAGCGTCAAAATGCCGAGCGATGTAGAGACCCATTCCCCCCCAGCCGGAGCCAATATCCAATACTTTGTGGTCACGATCGAGCAACAGCTTTGCTGCGATGTGAGCCTTCTTGTCGGTCTGTGCGGTATCCAGGTCATTGTCTGGATTTACAAAATAGGCACAGGAATACTGACGATCTTTATCCAGGAACAATTTATACAATTCGCCAGATAGATCGTAATGATGAGCGACATTTTTTCGGGATTTTGAGGCTGGATTAAATTGTTGGACGCGCCTCGAGAGGGCATCTAGTGAACCAAAAAATTGATGTAGCCAGTGATAATCATCGAGCTCAACATTAACGGATAAAATTTGAAGAAAATCATATATGGAGCCACCTTCAACTGAGATGCGGTCCTCCATATAACCTTTGCCGAGCGCCATGCTGGGCGATAGAGCCAACCAGGTGGCATAGCGCATGTCGTGAAAGTGAACGCAGACCTCGCCCGGAACAAGATCACTTGCCTCACCAATAAATCTATAAATCTTACCGTCGGCATTCACTACTTTTAAGCTGCCGATCTTTATCATGCGACTGAGAATTGGCTGTAACACGTACATCGTTTCCCTCAATCAGCGGCCCCGCCTGATTTATTCGCCGCGCTTATATAAATTGCGATATTTTGCCAATATTCCCCAATACTAAAAATTTACTGAACTTCGTTATATTAGCACAATTCCCTTGACGTGTGAAGAGCATCACTTCTTATCCCGGCAAAAAATAGTATTTGAATTTAGTCAAAAAAAACGGCGCATCTCTTGGCAAGATGCGCCGTCTTAATGAATATGTATGAAGAGTTATTCTTTTTCTTCAACCTGCTCTTCTGCTTCTTCGCTAGAAGCCTCAGCTTCTTCGTCGCTGGCTTCCGCTGCTTCAGATTCAGTGTCCGCATCGGCTTGGGCTTTGGCTTGATTGTCGGCTTCGTCTTCATCCGGCATGTTTGATTCGTCAGCATCAAGCTCTTCAACGAGCTCTTCCACTGTATGGGCTTCTTCGTCACCGGAGACAATAGCCTGACCAGTCCGGTCTTGAATTTTTGCTTCTTCTTCAGATCGCGCGACATTGACGATAACTTCAACGCTAACCTCTGGATGAAGGGCCACTTGAACTGAATGCAGGCCAACGGCTTTGATGGGGTTATCCAATTTGATCTGGCCGCGTCCAACAGAAAAACCAGCTTCGGTTACGCCCGTTGAAATATCACGTGCACTCACTGAACCATAAAGTTGTCCGGCCTCACCAGCTTGGCGCACCATGATAACTTTGGCACCATCGAGCTTTTTACCGACTTTTTCCGCTTCAGTCTTAAGCTCAAGGTTCTGAGCTTCCAATTGAGTGCGCTGGCCTTCAAAATGTTCTTTGTTCTCGGCGGTCGCAGTGACAGCTTTTTTCAGCGGCAGCAAATAGTTGCGCGCAAAGCCAGGTTTAACGGTGACGACATCACCCATTTGACCCAGCTTTTCAATTCTTTCTAACAGAATAACGTCCATTATTTCTACACCTTCGTTTTAATATCCGGTTTTCATGCCAAAGCAGATGTTGCGCTCAGCCCATATAAATTTTTGGGCTGTTACAACAAAATCGGCAGAAAACGTGAAAATTCGCCAAACCCTTATACCACTGAAGGGTTTAAGGCGGGGAACCTACTGCTTTATGACTGTCCTGGCAACCCAAATTTAACCGGAAAATATCAGCATTTTAGGGATACCAGTTCATTTCGGTGAGGCGAGTATAATCCTTAAATTTTGCTATGGTTTTGGGATTAATTAATCCCGATCACCACAGATTTGTGCTCGGTGTAATGGTTGATCACTTCCTCGCCGAGATCGCGCCCGATTCCGGACTGCTTGTAGCCGCCCATCGGCATGGCCGGGTGCGGGAAGGGGGCGCTGTTTACATAGACCTGACCCGCCCGAATTTTAGGCACGAGTTGGTGAACCTTCTGGATATCACGGCTCCAAATATAGGAGGAAAGGCCGTAGGTCGTGTCATTCGCGAGCGTCGCCGCTTCATCGAGATCGTCAAATGGAATGGCAGTAATAACGGGGCCAAAGATTTCTTCCTGGACGACTTCAGAGGATTGCGGCGGATTGGCCAAGACGGTTGGCTCGACATAATAGCCGGGACCATCAATCTGCGAGCCGCCCGTTACAGCTTCGCCGCCCGCTTTAAGGCCTGCTTTAATAAAACCCATCACCTTGTCGCGGTGCGCTTCTGAGACCAGCGGTCCGATATTTGTTTCAGGGTGTAGTCCCGGTCCAACTTTCAAAGATCTAGCCTCCTTGGAAAGCCGCTCCACAGCTTCATCAAAAATACTGCGTTGGATATAGAGCCTGGAGCCAGCGACACATACTTGGCCGGTATTTCCAAATATCCCCACAGATATGCCTTGAACGGCTTTCTCTAAATTGGCGTCATCAAGCAAGATGACAGGCGACTTGCCGCCGAGCTCAAGCGTCACATTTTTCATGGTCTCTGTCGCCGCCCGGTTAATCACCTTGCCGGTTACAGCAGAGCCGGTGAAGCTTATCTTATTGACCAAAGGGTGCTCGACCAAGGCTTGTCCGGCCTCAGCGCCAAAACCATTTACAACATTAATGACACCTGCGGGAACGCCGGCATCTAGGGCCAGTTCTGCCAATCTAAGTGTTGCCAGAGGTGTCACTTCAGAAGGTTTGATGACAATCGTGCATCCGGTTGCCAAGGCGGGTGCGATTTTCCACATGGCAATCATCAACGGGACGTTCCAAGGAACTATCGCACCGACGACGCCCACTGGCTCACGCTGAGTGTAGGCAAAGTAGCGTTTTTCCGGCATCGGCTCACCGATATTCATCGTCTTGCCATTCAGCTTGGTTGGCCAGCCCGCCATATAGCGCAGCGTATCCAGGACATTGGCGACTTCGACATGTTGGCCAATAAAGCTCGGCATGCCGACATCAAGGGCTTCAAGTTGGCCAAGTTCTTCCGCATGACCTTCAATGAGATCGGCAAAACGATGCATCAGGCGTTCGCGGTTTGCCGGCGGCATATCCCGCCACATTGGATCATTAAGCGCCGCATTGGCCGCTTGCACTGCCTGATCGATATCTTCGGCGGTGCCGACCGGGATTTGCGTTAGCACCTCGGCGTTTGACGGATCAATAACCGAGATCGAATCGTTACCGCTGCCGGCGACCCATTGGCCGCCAATGAAATGTTTCTTTTCCTGATCCAAAAAACGTTGGGTATCGGGGATCAAGGTACTTAGATCATTTGCCATCACGTTCATAACATTCTCCTTGCGACTAATACGTCATCATAATGTATTTCCACGGGCTCTTTTCGGTATTGCGATCGACCTTGACTTCGATAAGCGCCGGGCCGCCTTTTTTGATCGCCAAATCCAAAGCGGTTTTTAGCTCAGCTGGGCTTTCCGCATTATAGCCATCAATGCCGAAGGCTTCAGCTAAAGCCTTAAAATCAGGATTTTGCAGTTCGCTACCAAGCGGTTGGCGTTTATAAATCCGCCGCATATCACGGCGAACATTGCCAAAAGCCGAGTTGTTCATGACGATTGTGATCAAACCGAGTTGTTCTTGTGCAGCGGTCGCCAATTCCTGAACGCCGAACATAAAACCACCATCGCCGGTAACCGAGATCACCACTTTATCCAGATTGCCCGCCTTGACGCCGAGTGCGGCCTGAAAGCCAAATCCTAAATTACCCTGAAATCCGCAGGTAACGTAAGTTCGAGGTTCATAAACCGGAAAAGCAAAGGTCGAGGTAAAGCCGATCTGATTTATCTCCTCAACAAAAAAGCCATCGCGCGGCAGCGCCTCGCGGATTACCTTTAGATAATCAACATGGGGTTTAATCTCTTGCACTTTTTCATTCGCCCAAGACTTGGAATGAGCGATATCGGCGAGAGCTGTTGAGCGTGGCTTGTAGCCTTTGATCGCTTTTGTAAGCGCTCGGGTACCTTCCGCAGAATCAGCGATAATCCCGGCATGAGGAACCAGCCGTTCCATTTCTTCAGGGTCAATATCAATACGAATAAGATGCGGCGGTGCCAATGGATCGACGATGGCCCCCATCGGATTTGACCAGCGCATATAGGGCATCTCTAATCGAGAGCCGATACCAATCAATACATCGGCGTCTCGCCAAAGGTTGTGGGCCGCAACGTTAGAGGCACCTAGTTCATGATCCTCGCTGATGATACCGCGTCCGCCTCGATTAGCACTCACCGGGGCCTGCAAAGTCTCGGCCAATTCAAGGACGGCTTCACTTGCGTGCAGTGCACCACTTCCCACCAAAATAATAGGATTGGTCGCTTTTTTGACCAGCTTGGCAGCGGCGGCAATTTCCTCCGCGTTAATGGCCGGCGGGGCATCTGTTTCCGCCCGCGGTAATATCCCAACCATTTCATTTTGTGCCATGTCATCCCAGCACATTTCAACCGACACCGGACCGGGACGTCCCGATGTCATAACCCTGAAAGCCTCATTGATAATTTCGGGTGCATCCTCAGCGCGTTCAATGCGGACGGACCATTTGGTTATTGTTTGCAACGTTGCTATTTGATCGGGTAGTTCATGCAAATGCCCCCGAAGTTTGCCCATTGCATCGCGGGGAATTTGGCCGGTTACGCAAAGTACAGGCACGTTCGCGCCCCAGGCCGTGCAAAGCGCTGCCATGGTATTTAAAACGCCGGGGCCTGGGACGACAGAATAGATGCCGGGCCGCCCGGTTGATTTGGCGTAGCCATAGGCCATGTAGGCCGCACCCTGTTCGTGGCGTGCGCCGATGGTCCGAATACGCGACTGCACCCGGGCGAGGGCGTCGAAAATTGGATAGGTCTGGGCGCCAGGAATGCCGAAGACGGTATCAACGTCATTGGCCAATAGCGATTGCACAATTGCTTCGCCGCCGCTCATCAATTTTTTCTGAAGGTTTTCAATCAAAATTTAACACCTAATGCCTGATCCGAGTGTGGCCCATTGCTTCAAATAATGGTTCCCAATGGAATGTCATTCGCCACGCTTTTTATCAACATAACCATTGGTGTCAACTGTTGTATTGAAAGTGTCCATTTTCAAGCCGTTGATTGAGGGCGGTGGCTGAATTGAGATATATTTGCCAAGAGGGCTGTTGTAACTATTATTAAAACGCTCAGCCAGGTAATTTCATGAATGCCAAAACCTGCGTCAAATAAGAGGCCATAAACCCACGGTCCTCGTTACTCGTCTTCATCTGCTTTTTGCGGAGAGGAGCCGAACTTTTGCCTAAGGCCAACCCATTCTTCGAAATAGCCGATGGTGGCTACAGCAACGATGGCCCAGCTCGAAATAATCATCAAAAAATAAAACGCGCCAAGGGCAACGCCGGGAGAACGCAAAAATCGAACCAAGGTATGTGCGATTGCGAGGCCAATGAAGAAAAACGGTATTGCCAGGATCATTACGAGATTGCGCCCGACATATTCAAAAGCGCCGGATCCCAATAGTGCAATTCCGCCGCCAGCGACGATTCCCCAATAAAGCCATTCCGGTGCTCGAATTTGAGAATATTGAATAGCCGGCCTGAGATTTCGCCCGGCTTTAAGGAGGATGGTTTGCGCAATCATGCTGTTGATCAAGGTCATGACAATCCAAGAAGAGACGATAATTGCCGGAAAAAATGGGATCAGACGTTGAACCAGAAGGTGGCGCTCAGCTGGAACGTTAAACTGGACCCGTGCGGATAAAATATTATCGAGAAAGTTTTCGATGGTTTTGGGAAAGCCCCCCGGTGCATCAAAATACGTCACTGAACTTATTACGAGCACGATTGCGCCAAGAGCCGCCAATCGCGAGAGAACCTCGCCCATGGGGAACCGGTGTGTTGTGCCATCTCGCGCCGTTCTCGTCATCAAGGTGTAGCGCACGATCAACCAAGCAGGCAGGGCGACGGTAATGCCGAATAATGCGCCTTGGAATATATTGGTGAGAAAAATTGCGCCAAAGACACCGGCTGTCGCCGCTATGCCCGCGCTTTTTGGGCCGCCGCTGAGTCCTATTAATAACATAGGAAGAAGGGCGAAATATGCGAGCACAAGACCGATGCCAGAACCATAGGCGACGGCTACAGAGAGTAGTGCACTGGCGAGGCCAGCGCCGATAGCAATGAACGTATCTTTATTCATCCCGCTTTGTCCCACCTCGTTGATCATTTATCAACAGCAAGATAAAGGCCCGCGCTCAAATTTAAGTGCGGGCCTCCAAAAATGCGTAATTTAATAGACTGATTTAGAACTACTGTTGTACGTATGGCAAAAGCGCTAAGAAACGTGCGCGCTTGATTGCCCGGGCCAATTCACGTTGTTTCTTTGCAGAAACCGCCGTGATGCGACTTGGGACAATTTTACCGCGTTCCGAAATGTAGCGGGACAGCAGTTTTGTATCTTTGTAATCAATCTTTGGAGCGTTAGAGCCTGAAAACGGGCAGGTTTTACGACGCCGAAAGAACGGGCGACGTCCGCCACCACCACCACCTGAACGTGAGCTGTCATTTGAGGAGCTCGATCTATCAAAATCCGCCATTATTTTTCTCCCTCAGCTTTAGGTTCTTCTTTGGTTTCAGCTTTAACTTCTGGTGCTGCATCCGCCTCTGGCTTAGCTTCAGTTTTAGCTTCAGTTTTAGCTTCCGGTGCGGCTTTTGCCTCAGTCTCTGCTGGTTTGTTGTCATAATTCCGCGCCGGACGGTCATCTCGGCTAGAGCGAACCTGCGCTTGAACGGAAGGACCTTCCTCAAACTCATCAACACGCAACGTCAGGTGACGAAGAACATCTTCGTTCAATCGCATCAAACGTTCCATTTCGTGCATTGCTTCGGCAGGCGCATCGATATTGAAAAGGACGTAATGACCTTTGCGGTTTTTCTTGATTTTGTAGGCAAGAGAGCGAAGACCCCAGTTTTCACGTTTTTCAACGCTGCCACCGTTATCTTTAATGACACTTTCGAAAGTGTCGGCTAGAGCATCTACCTGTTGAGTAGATATTTCCTGACGTGCGATTAGCACGCTTTCGTATAAAGACATATTTTATCCTTTCGGCTTGTCTCAGCCCAGTCAAATCACCATTGATCCGTTCCAGGCATAGCCACTAACCGCATGCGATTAACTGGCAAGGAAATGTGAGCGGCGCACTATACAGATATTCATATTCTATGCAAGCGTCCCGCGGCACTTTAATAGGGGTTTTTGAATTTTTCAAATTTGGCAGGAAACCGGCTGAATTCGCAGCTTTGCTTGACAGTTATTGCACGTCGTTTATCACTCAATTTAAGATTTTTATTAAAGATGGACAAAAAATGACAAAAGCTTTCGTTTTTCCGGGCCAGGGATCGCAGGCAGTCGGTATGGGCCAAGAACTCGCGGCCGCATTTCCGGTTGCAAAACAGGTCTTTGAACAAGTCGATGAGGCTCTTGGGCAAAAATTATCGAAATTGATGTTTGAAGGTCCGGTGGAAGATCTCACTCTTACTGCAAATGCCCAGCCAGCCTTGATGGCGGTGAGCCTTGCCATCATGCGGGTGCTTGAAACAGAAGGCGGATTAGACCTCGGAAAGGCGGCTAAATATGTCGCCGGACATTCTCTTGGTGAATATTCGGCGCTTACCGCGGCTAAAGCCATTGGCATTGCTGACGCAGCTCGGGTTTTGAAAACACGCGGAACGGCCATGCAAGAAGCTGTACCGGTTGGCGAGGGAACAATGGCTGCAATTATGGGCGTTGAAATGGATGTTGCGGAAGAGATTGCCGCAGAAGCCGCTCAAGGCGAGGTCTGTACGGCTGCCAACGACAATGCACCCGGGCAGATCGTCTTAAGCGGAGCTACGGCGGCAGTGGAGCGCGCCGTTGCAATCGCCGCTGAAAAGGGCGCAAAACGAAGTATTTTATTACCGGTTAGTGCACCATTTCATTGCGCGATGATGGCACCGGCAGCAGATGTGATGGCTAAAGATTTAGCAGCGCTTCTTATTGATGAGCCAATGGCACCCGTTGTAGCAAACGTTAGCGCTGAGGCAGCTTCGGCGCCGGACGAAATCCGCAGATTACTGGTTGAGCAAGTAACGTCTCGGGTGCGCTGGCGGGAATCGGTTCTCTATATGAAAGATAATGGTGTTGATACCTTTGTTGAGATTGGTGCCGGTAAAGTCCTAACTGGATTGGCGAGGCGCATTGATCGCGATCTCATCGGCATTTCAATTCAAACTCCGGCCGATATCGAAGAATTTTTGAAATAGGAGTTATTTATGTTTGATCTCAGTGACAAAAAGGCATTGATCACCGGCGCATCCGGTGGCATTGGCGGGGCGATTGCCAAAGCGTTGCATGCAGCAGGGGCAACGGTAACTCTATCCGGCACACGGGTTGATGCATTGCAATCATTGGCCGACGAATTGGGCGAGCGAAACCACGTCATTGCCTGTGATTTATCGAATTCGGAAGGCGCTCAACAACTTATTAAAGATAGCGCTGAAGCCATGGGCGGTCTCGATATTCTGGTCAACAATGCTGGCCTTACCCGCGATAATCTCGCCATGCGGATGAAAGACGAAGATTGGCAAACTGTTCTTGATGTCAATTTAACGGCGAGTTTCCAACTTTCTCGGGCCTGTCTGCGCGGCATGATGAAACAACGGTTTGGCAGGATCGTCGGTATTACCTCTATCGTTGGTGTGACAGGCAATGCAGGACAAGCCAACTATGCCGCCTCCAAGGCCGGCATGATCGCGATGTCTAAGTCATTGGCGCAAGAAGTCGCTTCTAGAGGCATCACTGTAAACTGTATTGCACCTGGATTTATCGTAACACCGATGACGGATGCGCTTTCTGATGATCAAAAAGAATCTTTGTTGAGCGGCATTCCTTCTGGTCGGTTGGGCGAGGTTGAGGATATCGCTGCTAGCGTGGTTTTTCTTGCCAGCAATGAAGCCAGTTACATCACCGGACAGACACTTCACGTAAACGGCGGTATGGCAATGATTTAAGGTGTTTAGAGTGTTCTCGAAAAGACCTTTAACCCGGTGCTGGTAAAGCAAAACAAAGTATGTTACGAAATCGTGAAATTCAGATTTCTAAGAACATGTATTTAAGTTGCCGTAAGGCGTTAATTCCAATCAAATTGAGTTGAGGTAGAACAAAATGAGCGATGTTTCTGACCGCGTAAAAGGTATTATTGTTGAGCACTTGGGTGTGGATGCAGACAAAGTTACCGATACGGCGAGTTTTATTGATGATCTTGGTGCTGACAGTCTCGACACTGTTGAGCTTGTTATGGCATTTGAAGAAGAATTCGGCTGTGAAATTCCGGATGATGCTGCTGAGAAAATTCTGACAGTCAAAGATGCAGTTGATTTCCTTTCTTCGGCAACTTAATCATTAAAAAATTAAAATGCCCGGTATCAACTGGGCATTCTCTTTTTCAGATTAAAACGAAGTAGCGCGAATCAAAATGAGACGTGTGGTTGTTACAGGTATTGGTCTGGTTACACCGCTTGCCTGCGGGACCGACCTGACGTGGAATAGATTGATCGAAGGAAAATCGGGCTTAGGTCCGATTAAGTCTTTTGATCCATCAAGGCTATCATCTCGAATTGCTGGCGAAGTGCCGCGCGAAGAAGGTGGCGAAGGCAGCTTCATTGTCGATGATTTAATTCCCACCAAAGAACAACGCCGGATGGATACCTTCATCCAATACGGTCTCATTGCCTCAGATATTGCGATTGCCGATTCTGGTTGGGCACCAACAGATGAAGAGAGCCTCGAAAAAACAGGCGTTCTTATTGGCTCTGGCATCGGTGGCCTGCCAGAGATCGAAGCAAGTGCAGCTAAAATCCATGCGGGGAATTTTCGTCGGCTTAGTCCGTTTTTCATTCCTTCAAGTTTGATCAATCTTGCGTCCGGCCAAGTTGCTATCAAACATGGCTTCAAAGGTCCAAACCATGCAGTCGTTACGGCGTGTTCGTCGGGTGCGCATGCCATTGGAGATGCAGCGCGGATTATCATGTGGGAAGATGCCGACGTGATGGTTGCCGGCGGTGCTGAAGCGGCGATTTGCGAGTTGGGTGTCCATGGTTTTGCCCAAGCTAGGGCGCTTTCAACAGGTTTTAACGATACCCCGGAAAAAGCATCTCGTCCGTGGGATGTCGATCGAGACGGTTTTGTCATTGGCGAAGGTGCAGGGGTCGTCGTGCTGGAAGAATTAGAGCACGCCAAAAAACGCGGCGCTAAAATTTATGCTGAAATTATTGGCTATGGAATGTCGGGTGATGCCCACCATATTACTGCGCCGGCGGCTGACGGTAACGGAGCCTTCAGATCAATGCAGGCGGCGCTTAAACGCGCGGAGCTAAATCCCGAAGATATCGATTACGTGAATGCGCATGGTACTTCAACGCCGCTGGGTGACGAGATAGAACTTGCGGCAGTAAAACGATTATTTGGCGACGCTGCGTATGACATCGCGATGTCCTCAACTAAATCCGCTATTGGACATTTATTGGGTGCCGCGGGCGCGGTTGAGGCGATATTCTCAATTCTGGCAATTCAGAACAATATCGTTCCACCAACATTGAATCTCGATAATCCTTCAGATGGATGTGACATTAATCTCGTACCGCATGAGGCCCAGGAACGCCCAGTTCGCAGAGCCTTATCAAACTCCTTTGGATTTGGTGGTACGAACGCCAGTCTAGTCATTTCTGAATTGGTTTAAAGCCCCATGGGACGCGTTCTTCGCTGGCTTGGGGTTCTCTTTTTTCTAATCATTATTGGTGTCTCGGGTCTGGGATTTTGGGGATATACTGAATTTGTGCGTCCCGGTCCACTGGCTTCTGAAAAAATAATTGTTATTCCGCGTGGTGTTGGCATTGAGCGCATCGCTATTTTGCTGGCCCGCCACAATGTCATTAAAATTCCGCTTATACTGAGCATGGCCGCACGGACAATCGCTGCAGACAAATCACTTCAGGCGGGGGAGTTTAGCTTTCCCAAAGAAGTCAGCCCGCGCGGCGTTTTGGAAATTTTGCAAAGCGGAAAACAGGTTGTGCGGCGTTTAACGATCGCGGAAGGATTAACAACCTTTGAGGTTCTGAGTATTTTGAAAAAAACCGAAGGTTTGTCGGGCGGCGTTGTCGTACAGGTCAAAGAGGGCGATCTATTGCCCGAAACCTATCACTTTACGTTTGGCGATAGGCGCAACACGCTTGCCAAGCGGATGCAAGATGGAATGGCAGAGGCGCTCGATACACTTTGGGCAAGACGCTCTCCTAATTTACCATTTTCGACCAAAAATGAAGCGGCTATCTTGGCGTCAATTGTTGAGAAAGAAACCGGCCGAGCTGCAGAGCGCGCACGTGTTGCCGGTGTCTTCATAAATCGGCTGCGCATCAACATGCGGCTGCAATCTGATCCAACCGTCGTCTATGGTCTGACAAAGGGGCAAAGCGAATTAGGTCGCCCTTTAAGCCGAAAAGATCTCAAAACGCCAAGCCGCTACAATACCTACCTCAACAATGGTTTGCCGCCGTCACCGATTGCCAATCCAGGCCGGGCGGCGATTGAGGCTGTTCTCCATCCGGCAGATACCGGAGAGCTCTATTTCGTTGCAGATGGTAGCGGTGGACATGCGTTTGCGCGCAATTTGGCCGAGCACAATCGCAATGTCGCAAAATTGCGTAAATTTCAAAAGTCAATAAAATAAGTCACTGAAAACATTGATTAATTAAATTTACCCCGGGGTAAATTTTTAGGGTAAATTTTTATTCTTTTGTTGGCAGTTTGCGAAAAATCGTATCGGTGAGCCAAACCGGCAAGGACGACATCAGCCAAACCAGTGCATATACCGGCAGTGGGAAGGCGATGCGGGCTTTGTTTTTTTTCAGACCATTTATAATAATTTTCGCTGCTTTCGGGGCATCCATGAAAAATGGCATGGGGAAGTTGTTCTGATCGGTTATTCGACTTCGGATGAAACCGGGACAAATGACCGAGACGCAAATGCCGTCGGCATAAAGGCTGCCGCGCAGTCCTTCACCGTAAGATCGTACCCAGGCCTTGCTTGCCCCATACCCGGGTGCGCTCGGAAGACCTCGAAATCCCGCAACGGAACTCACCAGTCCAAGTGAGCCTGTCTTGCGTTCTGCCATTTTCGGGATAATCGGATCGATGGTGTTTAAAACACCGGTAACATTGATTTCCAGCATCCGCCGCATCTTTGCGTCGGTCACACTCTCACCAGATGTGCCAGGAGAAACGCCGGCATTAGCGATAACAAGATCCAATGTTTGAGCCTGATCGACTTGCTCTATCCAGGTTTTCATCGCAGCTTGATCAGTGACGTCTATAACCCTTGCTTCAACGCTCGCCCCTAAGGAACGGCATTTTTCAGCAACGTGATTGAGGCGTACTTCATCTCGACCGGATATTGCGAGGAAAACACTTTCACCAGCAAGTCCTTCGGCGAGAGCCTCCCCGACGCCACTCGAAGCCCCGGTAATCAGAATGGATTGAAACTTTTTCACATGATCTCTCGTTATGTCGAACCATTTCTACAGTTTTGATTCTATTGTGATATTTTGCCCTAATTTTTACAATGGCATATCAAAAAGAATGTGCTATCTAGGGCGTATGGTTAAGAAAAAAAGTAAATCCAACCCTTCAATTGCCAGCATGACAGGATTTGCCAGATGCTCTGGCAGTAGTGATGGCTATAGCTGGAACTGGGAAGCTAAGAGCGTCAATGGCAAAGGTCTTGATGTTCGCTGCCGTCTACCACAAGGATTTGAGGAAATTGATGTTGAGGCGCGCAATGCGACCGGCAAGGCCTTCAAACGCGGCAATTTCAACTTGGTCCTGACGGTTCAAGAAACGTCGCGGCAAAGCCAATATCAAGTCAATCGGGCGCTTTTGGATCAACTCGTAGAAACAGCGAGTGAAATTCGCGCCGGAAATGATGAATTTGACAAACCGAGTTTGGATGGTTTGCTAGCGGTTCGCGGCGTTATCGAGCCGGTGACGGAAGCTGACGACGAAGAAGAACGCAGAGCGCGCAAAAACGAAATGCTGACCGGGCTTAAAGAGGTTCTGACATCTCTTGGGCAAAATCGCCTGGAGGAAGGCGCACGGATGGCCGAGGTCTTGTTCGAGCAATTGGACACCATCATTGGACTTTGCCGGCAGGCTGAGAAGCTCGCAGAGCTACAGCCAGACAACATCCGCCAAAAACTAAAAGAGCAGATTGCCGAATTGTTAGAATCCACACCCAGTTTGCCGGAAGAGCGTTTGGCTCAGGAAGCGGCGGTTCTCATGACCAAAGCGGATGTGCGCGAAGAACTTGATCGTTTGCAGGCGCATATTGAGGCGGCACGTGACTTGATGGAAGAGGGCGGCGTGATCGGTCGCCGCCTCGATTTTCTCTGCCAAGAATTTAACCGCGAAGCCAATACGCTATGTTCCAAAGCTGCCGACGTTGGGCTATCAAAGATTGGGCTCGAACTTAAAGCTGTGATTGAGCAATATAGAGAGCAGGTACAAAACATTGAGTAGTGAAAACAGCTCCTTTTCCAGGCGTGGCCTGATGCTCGTTCTTTCTTCGCCTTCAGGGGCCGGAAAAACAACGATCTCGCGTGCCATGCTTGAGCGTGACGACAATCTCACAATGTCGATATCCGCGACGACACGTCCGATGCGGCCGGGCGAAGAAGATGGCAAAGATTATTATTTTGTCGATGAGGATAAATTCAACCAAATGATTAAAGATGGTGAGTTGCTTGAGCATGCCAACGTTTTCGAAAATTTTTATGGCACTCCTCGAAAGCCTGTCGAAGAAGCTCTCGCTCGCGGAATGGATATTTTGTTCGATATTGACTGGCAGGGTACACAAAAAATTGCCGATGATGAAATCGCCGGTAAGGATCTGGTGAGTGTATTCATTCTGCCGCCGAATACCGCAGAGCTTGAGAATCGTCTCAGAACGCGCGCGCAGGACCCGGAAGAAGTTGTGCAACAACGCATGTCGAAAGCTTCCGATGAAATGAGCCATTACCGAGAATACAATTATGTCATCGTAAATGATGAAATTGAGGCGAGTGTTCAGCAGGTACAAACTATTTTGGCGACAGAGCGCATGCATATAGAGCGTCAAATCGGCCTGCATGAATTTGTACAGGAATTACGAGGTCCGGAATAAGGGTTAGTTTCGTCCCTCAATCGCCTGGGCCAATAAACAAAATTCTTCAATCGATAAATTTTCCGCCCGCGCTGTCGGATCAATTCCGATGGCGGCAATATCAATATCCAGTGGCTTGAGCGAAGAGCGCAGCATCTTGCGCCTTTGCCCAAACGCCGTTGCTGTTACTTTTTCCATGTCTTCAAATTTTGCTGCGTAAAGCGGTTCAGATCGGGGTTTTAGCGTTAGGACACTCGACATGATTTTTGGCGGCGGCGTGAAGGCTTGCCTGTCGACATGGAACTCAAATCTGGTATCACAAAGCCATTGGGTGATAATGCTGAGGCGGCCATAGGTCTTGTTTGAAGGCTCGGCAACTATGCGGTCTACGACTTCTTTTTGAAACATCAATGTCATCTGATCGATGCTTTCAATTTGTCTCAGCCAATTGATCAATAGAGCCGTTGAAATATTATACGGTAAATTGGCGACAATCCGGCGGGGCGCATCGCCCGAGGTAGAAATATCAAATTTAAGTGCATCGGCGGAAACAATCGTCAACTTACCCGGAAAGATCGGTTTTAATTCCTCAAGTGCTTCAATGCAGCGCCGGTCGCGTTCGATAGCAAAGAGGTGTTTTGGATTATGAGCCAGCAATGATCTGGTCAGCCCGCCTGGACCTGGCCCGACTTCAATGACGGAGACTTCATTTAAATCACCGGCGGCGCGCGCAATTCTATCGGTAAGATTTTGATCAAACAGAAAATGTTGGCCGAGAGATTTTCGTGCTCCCAAGTTATACTTCGCAATAATGTCCCGGAGCGGCGGCAGCTGATCTCGAATATCGGTCATGAACGCCTGCGTGCTGTCATCTCTCCCGCCAGTTTGAGAGCCGATATTAAACTTTGTTCATTGGCGCTACCTGTTCCCGCAATATTCAATGCCGTCCCGTGGTCAGGAGATGTGCGGACAAATGGCAAACCAAGCGTGACATTTACGGCGGTATCAAAATCCAATGTCTTAATCGGTATGAGCGCCTGATCATGATACATGCAGAGCACGACATCGTAATTTTTACGTGCCTCTTCGTGGAACAAAGTATCCGGCGGGTGCGGCCCGGTAATCGATAGGCCTAAATCTCGAAGTGCCTGTATCGCCGGCTCAATAAGCGTTGTCTCCTCATCGCCCATAGCCCCGCCTTCGCCGGCATGAGGATTGAGCGCTGACATGGCAATCCGAGGCACCTCAATGCCGAATTCCTCGCGGAGCGCTTTTTCAGCAATGACGCCAGTTTCGACAATAAGGTCGGGTGTTAAGAGGTTGAGTGCTTCTTGAACGCCAACGTGGCGGGTGACGGGAACAACGCGCAATCGATCTGAAGCGAGCATCATTACTGGTTCCGTTTCGATACCGGCTAAGGCTGCTAAATACTCGGTGTGACCAGGATGGGCAAAACCACATTGATAAAGTGCTTCTTTGTGGATGGGATTGGTGACAATTGCGCCAGCCCGATCGTTTTTCACAAAGCCAACGGCCTGCTCGATTGAAGAGATGACCGCCGATCCATTCATGGAATTGAGCTCGCCAGGTATCGATTGTTCTGGCAGCGCTAACGGATAAACCGGTAGGGCTTTTTCAAATATTGTCACAGCCTCCGCCGGTTCGGATATTTCAGCAATATTGATGCTGAGTGCCAAAGTCTCGGCCAGTTTTTTCAGACGTTCAGGCGAATCAACAACAAAAAATGGAGAGAGTGTGGCGTGCGAAGAAAGCCAGGCTTTGAGCGTAATATCACCGCCAATTCCGCTTGGCTCTCCCATTGTCAAAACGGTCGGGAGTTGAAGTTGGCTCATCGCCTAATATCCACAAAGGCTGAACGCCTGATGTCTCTTAACATCCGGCGGGCCACCAGCGTTGCGCGTCTTTCAAGGAGCACATTGCGCACTCGGTTTCTGACGTCTGGCGTTACGCCGCCACCAGTTCTATCACAGACCATTAAGATCAAAAATCCTGCGCCGGTTCGAATTGGCGCGCTGGTTTTTGCTAAGGGGATGTTTTTGACAATATTCCTAATGTTGATCGGAAGTCTTGATATATTTGCAACTTCTAGCCGCCCCGATTGTTTGGAGCCAATTTCGACCCCCTTTTTTGCCAATGCAGCGCAACTGTTTGCCGTTGAGGATATCTGTTTGGCGAGGCTATTTTGGGCGGCGATTTCTCCTGGTGAGGCATCTCGGCGCACGGGCAGAAAAACCTGTTGAAGCGTAACTTTGACATCTGAAGCAGGGAGCCCGCCTGCCAGACGTTTATTGAGCAGCCGCAATATATAATACCCATCTGCGCCTTTCACCGGTTTGGTTGTGCTTCCCTTAGTCATGTTAACAATTATTTTCGACAAATTTTCGTCAACCTGATCGGTTCGAACCCAGCCGAGGTTACCACCTTTTGCCGCGGAAGCGCTCTGTGAGAATGAACGAGCTAGGGCTGAAAATTTAGCGCCACTCAATATTTGTGAATGCAATCGCAAGGTATTTTGATAGGTTTCATCTAAAGATTTAGTCGGATCAAATGGAATAAAAATTTCAGCGACAAAATATTCTGGCTTTCCTTTGTTTGCCTTTATTTCAGCAATCATCTCGTCGACGGCGTCATCGCCCGGATCG
>Ga0209554_1000468_pt1 | contig 34374 bp, 33 predicted proteins | sample MarorgKNORR_S2LV_5_FD_188221 | JGI IMG/M metagenome (GOLD analysis project Ga0209554, IMG submission 188221) | Marine microbial communities from the Southern Atlantic Ocean, analyzing organic carbon cycling - Bottom_A/KNORR_S2/LV (SPAdes) (version 2) | ecosystem: Environmental > Aquatic > Marine... | reverse complement strand
AACCCGTTTAATCCTGTAACAACCCTTCGTTATGATCTCCCGGAAGATGCCCAGGTTAATATCACCATCTACGATATGATGGGCAGAGTCGTCAAGAATCTGGTTAATGTTCACCAAAATGCCGGCTATAAATCAATCCAGTGGAATGGGACGAATGACGCCGGTCAGCCGGTATCGGCAGGTGTTTATCTTTATACGATTCAGGCCAGCGAATTCATGCAGACAAAAAAGATGATTCTTTTGAAATAGAATTACCCTTTCTACAATGGAAAACCCCGTATCCTGATCTTACCGAAGGACGGGGTTTTTTATTTTAGGATACAAGGGGCTAATAATGCCGGACATTGGTACTTTTTTTGAAAAATAAAAGGGGTAAATTTGCTGGCTAAATTTGAGAGACTCTCGTCATAAATAAGAATTTACCCTCGTAGTTCAATGGATAGAACAAGTGCCTCCTAAGCATTAGATGCAGGTTCGATTCCCGCCGAGGGTACATAATTAACAAATTATTTAATAAGGAAAAGTATGTTAAAACCCAAAAAAGAAATTACAAGAAAGGAAATTCAAAGGGATCCTTTTTTAGAAACAATTGATCAGACTCAAAGTCATCTACAAGATAACAAATCTGTTTATATGAAGATAGGTGCTGGATTAATCATTTTTTTATTAGCGTTTAATGTAATCGCCAATAAAAGATCAAAACTTAGCATGGATGCAAATGGTGCTCTGGGGCAAGCGCTTATTGCGTTAGATCGTGGTGATTTAAGTAATGCTCAATTCCAGCTCGAAACACTCATGTCAAAATATGAAGATACGGAAAGTGCCGAAATCGCTGGCTACCATCTTGGGAAATTGTATTATGATTCAGGGAATTCTAAAGATGCGAAAATATATTTAAACCAGTATTTAAATGACCAAACTGTTGATATTATGGTTTCATCCACTGCTTTAATGTTGGCAAATATTTCGGAAAAAGATGGAAATGCTCAAGAAGCTTTATCATTTTTAGAAAAAGGTATTAAAATGAGCATCGATACTCATACCCATAGGATACTGACATTAGAGAAGGCAAAACTTATTCTTTCTCAGGGGGATGAAGAACAAACGAAGGCTTTAGCTAAAGGTGTTCTTTCAGAAAAAAATGTTACCCCCGTACAAAAGCAAGTTGCTGAAGAATTGCTGGGTAAAATATCCGGCTAAATTATTGTTTCGCAGTTTGATTTCCTGTAAATTCGCAGGCTGAAGAGCGGGTCAAGAGCCCGCTTTTCTTTTGTCTGAAATGAACAAATTGATAAATATCATAGAAAATTATTTGGAATCTGATTTGGTTTTGATGGATGTTCAAGAAAACACACGCGGGAATTTTATTCGTGTTGTTGTAGATGCTGAACGTCCCGTTACCCTATTTGATACAACAGAACTCTCTCGAAAATTGAGAGATGATAGCGAGATAGATTCACGGTTTCCAAATGGGTTTCGAATTGAAGTGACAACTCCAGGATTGGATCAATCTTTACAGCGCCCATTCCAATTTAGAAAAAACATGGATAGAGAATTAAAGGTGACATATATGGATGGAGATATTGATCGCACCATTTGTTGCAAAGTATTAGGTGCGGATGATAAAACGGTCCATTTAAAAGAAAACGATATGGAGTATAATTTGTCTTATAGTCAGATTAAATCAGCAAAAGTTAAAATATCATTCAAATAATGCCTGGGAGTTGTTTTGGTTAATAGAGAGCTAATTGAAGTTTTTTCAGAGATTGCACGGGAAAAAAATGTAGAACGTTCAGAACTTGCAAAAATTCTTGAAGATTTATTTCTTTATGTCATTGAGAAGGAATATGGTGATTCATCTCATTGTAGTTGCATTGTAAATCTTGATAAGGGTGAAATTGAAATATATGCAGAAAAAACTATTGTAGACGAAATTGATGATTATAAAGTTGAAATTACATTAGAAGAAGCAATTGCAAAAGAGCCGGATGCAGCAGATCTTGAAGTGGGTGATTCATTTGTTGAAGTAATTGATCCAAGGGTTTTTGGTAGACGGCTTGTGACAACAGCAAAACAATATTTTGCACAAAGATTACGTGATCTTGAAAGGAATTATATTTACGAGGATTATGCGAATCGAATTGGGGAAATAATCATTGGCGTTGTTCACCAAGTTCAAAGAGATAGCCTATATATAAATATTGAACAGGCAGAACTTCGGATGCCTAAAACTGAACAAATACGATCCGAGAGATATCGACGAGGTGATACAATCAGAGCAATCATCAAATCTGTCGAGGTGACGCCTAAAGGACCCGATATCATTGTCTCCAGAAGCGATAACCATTTTCTATTTAAATTATTTGAAATGGAAGTTCCTGAAATTGAAGATGGAATAATCGATATAGCATCCATAGCAAGAAATCCAGGAGAGCGAGCTAAAATTATTGTACGCTCAAATGATAGACGCATCGACCCAGTTGGAGCTTGTGTTGGGATGAGAGGGAGCCGAATTCAGGCAATTGTTCGCGAACTTAATAATGAAAAAATTGATATAGTAAATTTCAGTGAACAAGCGGAAATACTGGTTAGTAGAGCCTTATCACCTGCAAAACCTGTTCAATTGTTTATTGATGACGATAAAAAATACTGTGTAGCATTATTTGAAGATGAAAATCTCGATGCAGCTATTGGTAGAAATGGAATGAATATCAATTTGGCATCAAAAATTACTGATTATAGAATAGATGCGTATGGTGTAAAGCAATATGAAAGAATCCAAGAAGATCAAAAAACGATGCTATCTGATATAGATGGAGTTCCACCCAAAGCAGCAAAAAGTCTCGAGAAAGTAGGGATTAATATTGTATCTGAATTACTTGATGCAGACATGGATAATTTGTTATCAACTAAAGGTGTCACTGAAGATTTATTAGACGAAATCTATGAGGCTGTTCAATCATTTGTAGAACGAGAGCTTGAAATAGAAGATGTTGAAGAATTAGATTTGAGTGTACTTGATCAAGACGATAATAATGATTCTAAATCTGAAGAAAATGAAAGTGACGATTCATTAAATGATACAGAAGAAGCTCCTGCAAAAAAGATTGACGCCAATGATGAAAGTGATACATCCCAAGATGAAAAGGAAGTAATCTCAGATGATAAACCCGTAACAGAAAAAGCAGAATAAATCATGGCAAAACTTCGGATATTTCAAATTGCTAAAACCCTAAACATCTCTCACACAGATATTTTAAGTTTTTTAAAGTCTAAAAAAGTTGATATATCAAGTCATATGTCACCTGTTGATGAATCCATTCATAATATGATTATGAATGAATTTTCCTATGATAAAGAACAGGTTGATCGTTTTAGAAAAGAACAAGTCCGAAAAGAAATTCATGATAGCAGAATAAAAGAACAACAAAGTACTACAAAAAAACTAGAACTTCTTTCCTTATCTGAACAGCGTGAGTTGGAAAAAAAGGAATCTGAAAAACGAGAACTAGACATTGAAGCTGAAAAAAAGCGAATCGATGAAGAATTAAGAAAAAAAGACGCAGATATTGAAAAGAGGAAAATAGACACAAATGAGAGAATTCGTGTACAAGAAGTCAAAGAGAAAGAACATAAAAGTGCATCCAGTAAAAAAGCAAAAGAGCTGAAGAAAAAATTCAAGTCAAATAAAAAACTTCGATCTATCAATCTTAGAGATATCCAATCTGAGATAGGAGCTGGAACGAGTAAAAAGCCGTCAGCCAACAGTGGGAAAAAAAATGAGCAGGTACATAAATCTGTAAAAACAAAGGTAAAAGGTATCTTGGCAAAGATGGATACCAAAACCAAGAAAAAAGTTCATAGAAGAGATAAAACTCAGGATGAAGAAATAGTACTTGATCCGTCTGAAAGAGAAAATATTAAAGTTGCTGAATTCTCTAATGTTGAAGAATTAGGTAAAATATTCGAAGTCACATCTAGTGACATAATTCAAACATGTATCGAATTGGGAATGTTGGTTACAAAAAACCAACGGATAGATTGGGATGTCATTGAACTTCTAGCAGATAATTATGGATATGTTGCAGAAAAGATGGCTGATATTGGAGAAGAATTATTTTCCATTGAAGAAACTGAAGAGGACATAGCAAATGCAGTTCCTCGTTCTCCAATTGTTACTGTTATGGGTCACGTTGACCATGGTAAAACAAGTCTATTAGACCATATTAGAGAAACAAATGTTGCCGAAGGTGAATCTGGTGGAATTACACAACATATTGGGGCATATAAAGTTCAATACAATGATCGTACGCTCACATTTTTAGATACGCCGGGTCACGAAGCATTTACTGCCATGCGTGCAAGAGGTGCTCAGGTAACCGATATAGTCATTTTAGTGGTTGCTGCAGATGATGCAGTTATGCCACAAACTATTGAGGCAATCAGTCATACGAAAGCTGCAGGTGTCCCTATGATTGTAGCTATCAATAAAATGGATAAACCTGGCGCCGATCCTGAAAAAGTTCGACGTTCATTATCTGAACATGAAGTATTAACTGAATCTTGGGGTGGAAAAATTCAGGATATTGAAATTAGTGCAAAAACGGGCGCTGGCGTTGCATCTCTTATGGAAAGTATTCTTCTTGAAACAGATGTTCTCGAATTAAAAGCCAACAAAGATTGCATAGCTCGAGGTACTGTCATTGATTCAAGGTTAGATAAAGGTTTAGGACCAATCGGAACAGTTCTTATTCAGAAAGGAACTTTAAAAATTGGAGACCCATTTATTTGTGGAGATTTCTCCGGAAAAGTTCGATCTATCATTAACGAACATGGGGAACGCTTAAAAGAAGCAGGACCTTCTGATGCTATTCAAATTCAGGGATATGATCAAGTTCCACAAGCTGCGGATTTATTTGCAGTTGTGGAAAATGAAAAAGAATTAAAACGAATATCAAGTGAACGTCAAAGAATACGCCGAGAAATTGCACATAAGAAAATAGCATTCTCATTAGATCATATGTCATCCTTGATAAAAGAAGGGACAGTCAAAACTCTTCCCATGGTGATTAAAGGAGACGTTGATGGATCTGTCGAAGCATTGGCAGAATCTTTGGAAAAGCTGAAAACTTCGGAAGTTGGCATTAAAGTCATTCATAAAGCAGTGGGTATGGTTACAGAATCCGATGTATTGCTAGCGGAAGCATCAAAAGCAGTCATTATTGGGTTTCATGTGCAAGTAAGCTCAAACGCTCGTTTACAAGCTCGTCAGGCTGGTGTTGATATTCGGACATATAATGTTATTTACCAAGCTGTAGAGGAATTAACATTGGCTCTAGAAGGAATGCTTGAACCAGATAGAATAGAGAGTAGCCTTGGTAAAGCTGAAGTCTTGACTCAGTTTAAAATTCCTAAAATTGGTTTTATTGCCGGGTGTAAAGTAATAGATGGCCTTATTATAAGAAATGGAAAGGCCCGGGTAACTCGCGATGGAGAATTACTTGCTGAAGGATTAATCAATTCTTTAAAACGCCATAAAGACGACGCAAAAGAAGTTAGAGAAGGACTTGAATGCGGTATTGGTGTAGAGGGTGTTAAAAAATTCCAAGAAGGTGATATAATCGAAGTTTACGAAATCCGTGAGGTGAAACGTAAATTAGAATTAAATTGAAATCAAACAAACCTTATAAAAGAATGGACCGTGTAGGAAATCAGGTCCTAGATATCTTAGGTGGCATTCTTACAAAAAATATAAATCTTTCCCACTTAGGATTTGTAACATTCACTTCAGTTGATGTTGCCCCAGATTTACGTACAGCGAAAGTATTTTACAGTGTACTAGGACGTAAAAAATCTGATAAAGAAATCAATATTGCTATTAACCAAAAAAGAAAAGCATTTAAAAAATTCATGGGGCCAGAGCTCCATTTAAAGAATATACCTGACCTTCATTTTTATTATGATGAAAGTATCGTTTATGGCGATAAGATTAATAAACTTCTTCACAGGCTCGATTTAAGAAAAGATGTAGATGATTCTGAACATTCATAAGCCAATTGGTTGGACGTCGTTCGATGTTGTAAAAAAGATTCGTGGAATAGTTCATGAGAAAAAAGTAGGACATGGCGGAACTTTAGATCCTTTTGCTGAAGGTGTATTAATTATTGGAACGGGGAAAGATACAAAACAACTTTCTACGATTACTGCAGAAGACAAATCATATACTGCCACCATCCAACTAGGTGAAATAACAAATACACTGGATACGGAAGGCCATATCATTGAAACAAAATCCATACCTGAATTATCACGGGATAAAGTTGAACAAGTATTGTCTTCTTTTCTCGGTAGTTCATATCAAACACCGCCTATGTTTTCAGCAAAAAAAGTAAATGGGCAGCGTTTATACAAATTAGCAAGAAAAAATATTGTTGTAAAAAGAGAACCAGTGGAAATACATATTAAAGAAATGACCCTCAATGATTTTACCGATTCCACAATTACATTTTCTACTACTTGTTCCAAAGGAACTTATATCAGAGTATTGGGAAAAGAAATTGCTGAAAATTTAGGGACAGTGGGGTTCTTAAGAACCCTCCTGAGGACTCAAGTTGGCACCTTTTCGATTAATGAATCAAAAAGCATTAATGAATTTGAAGATTTATGGAAATCATCCATCAAATAAATCATTTTAAACCACTTGCCGGTTCTGTTTTAACCATTGGCTCCTACGATGGAATACATCGTGGCCATCACGGAATATTAACCGCTGTAGTCAACCATGCACACGCAAGGAGTGTTCCATCTGTTTTAGTAACGTTTGATCCGCATCCTAGGCATATTCTGGATCCATCAGGTGATAAGTTATCTCTAATTATGGGAATTGATCAAAAACTAGAGATAATTAAATCTCTTGGAATCGAAATAGTTTTTGTGATCAATTTCACAGAAATATTTTCAAAAATTTCTGCAACAGATTTTTTAAATAATACTGTACTTCCAAATTTCAATCCTGAATACATGATTGTTGGATATGACCATCATTTTGGATATAAACGAGAGGGGAGTCCAGAGTTTTTGAATGTCTTTTGCAAAGAAAATGGAATCGGTTTAGAAATAATTTCAAAGGTTTCGGACGAAGATCATGTCATATCAAGCACTCGAATTAGGCAACTTATACAAGATGGTTTTGTCCGCCGTGCTAATTTCGAATTGGGATCAGTTTTCGGCTTTTTGGCAAAAGTTGTTCATGGTGCCGGGCGCGGTAAAGAGCTTAATTTCCCAACTGCAAACGTAATTCCCGTCGAGAAAAACCAGTTAATGCCTCATCCCGGGGTCTATTTTACTAGAGGAAGGATTAATGGACTTCAATTGTATGGAATGTGTAATTTCGGAGTAAGACCTACCTTCAATGAAGAAGACCTTGTGATGGAAATTCATTTTTTCCATGATAAGGTTGTTGACCTATACGGGAAAGAAATTAGAGTAGAGTTTTTAGAAAGAATAAGGGATGAAAAGAAATTTCCTTCCCCGGAAGAATTAAAATCACAATTAACAAAAGACAAACAAAAATGCCTGGAACTACAGGGTAAGTACGAATAGGAGTATCAAAAAAATGCCTATCTCAAAAGAAGATAAACAGAAATACGTTGAACAATTTGGTAAAGATGGTGGTGACACAGGTTCACCAAAAGTACAAGTTGCTATTTTAACTCATCGTATTAGAGAATTGACTGATCATGTAAAATTACATAAGAAAGACAACCATACACGACGTGGCTTAGTTCAGTTAGTTTCAAAAAGAAAAAAATTGCTAAAGTACATTATGCGTACTAATGCAGAATCATATATTAATTTAATTAAAGAGCTCTCTATCCGACGTTAGGATAAATGAGAACTCACAATAATAACAAATAACAATAAACAAAGAAGAAAGAAAATGATAACAAAAGAAAGAGAAATCGCGGGAAAAATAATGCGATTAGAGACAGGCAGAGTAGCTCGTCAAAGTAATGGTTCCGTAATGGTGACCTATGGAGAAACAACAATTTTGGCAGCAGTGAACGCCGCCAATGAACCACGGGAAGATATTGATTATTTCCCTTTACAAGTTGAATACCGTGAAAAACATTATGCCGGCGGGAAAATTCCCGGTGGTTTTTTCAAACGAGAAGCAAGGCCATCTGAACACGAAGTGCTCACAAGTAGAGTCACTGACCGCCCGATTCGCCCCTTGTTTCCTAAAGGGTTTAAAAATGAAACCCAAATCATGATCACTGTTTTACAAAGTGATGGTGAAAATATGGCGGATGTACTTGCAGGAGTTGGTGCATCGGCAGCTTTGATAACATCAACGATCCCATGGAATGGACCAATTGCGTCAGTTCGTGTGGGAAGAATCGAAGGAAAATACATCATTAATCCAACTCGTTCTGAGATCATGGATTGCGACCTTCAGATGGTTGTTTCCGGGAATCAGGAAAATGTAGTGATGGTTGAAGGTGAAGCTGAGGGTGCTTCTGAGTCTGAAGTCCTGGATGGATTAAAACAAGCACATGAAGTGATTAAAGAAATTATTGATCTTCAGAATGAATTACTTTCGGCAATGGATGTAGTAAAAGACGAAGTGGTAATTCCCCAAGCAGATGAAGCATTGGTTTCTTCAGTGAATGAAAAAATCGGATCGCAAGTTGATGAAATAGTCAAAATTGGTGATAAGAAAAAACGATCAATTGCTAAAAATGCAATGGTATCATCTATCTTAGAATCGCTTGAAAAGTCTTATCCTGATGAAGGAAAAACGATTAAGTCTCTTATAGATGATTGTTTTAAAGATGGTTTTCGTGAGCAAATTCTTGCAACCGGAAAAAGAAGTGATGGTCGATCAACAACCGATATTCGACCCATATCTATTGATGTGGATATCTTAACTCGAACACATGGTTCGGCGCTTTTCACTCGTGGAGAAACTCAAGCATTGGTTATTACAACCTTGGGGTCCAAAAGAGACGAAATGATTATTGATACTGCAGATGAAGATTATAAAAAATCCTATTATCTACATTACAATTTCCCTCCTTATTGTGTGGGTGAAACTGGACGAATCGGATTTACATCTCGTCGTGAAATTGGCCATGGTAATTTGGCTCAACGGGCAATAAAACCCGCTTTACCTGACTATGATGATTTTCCATATACTATTCGGATCGTATCTGAAATCATGGAATCTAATGGTTCATCATCCATGGCATCTGTCTGTGGTGGATCCTTATCATTAATGAGTTCTGGTGCACCCCTAAAAAGCCATGTGGCTGGGATTGCAATGGGTCTAATTACTGATGGAAAAAGGCATGCTATTTTAAGTGACATCCTTGGAATGGAAGATCATTTAGGTGATATGGATTTTAAAGTTGCAGGTACAACAGAGGGCATTACAGCTATTCAATTAGATATTAAAATTGAAGGTCTATCCTTTGAGATAATGGAACAAGCTTTACAACAAGCCCACGATGGTCGTATGCACATTCTAGGTTTAATGAATGAAGCTATGCCTGAGCCGAATGAAATTTCTCAATATGCCCCAAGGATTATGTCAATTAATATTAATCCTGAAAAAATAGGTGCACTGATTGGTCCAGGTGGAAAAAACATCAAGAAAATTATTGAAGACACAGAATGTGAAGTCAATGTTGATGATGATGGTGTCGTTACCGTAGCTGGAGTAAATACTGATAAATGTAATGAAGCACTCGAAATGGTAAAAGCGCTTACATTCGAACCTGAAGTTGGAATGGAATTTGATGGAACTGTAACTCGCCTTATGACCTTTGGGGCATTCGTTGAATTTGTTCCTGGCCGTGAAGGTTTAGTGCATATTTCGGAACTAGAATGGCATCGTGTTGATAAAGTAGAAGATGTAGTCAAAACTGGTGATTCTGTTCGAGTAAAATTGATTAAAGTTGATGATCAAGGTAGACTCGACTTCAGTCGCAAAGCTCTGTTAGAAAAACCAGAAGGTTACGTTGAACGCCCAAAACGACCTCGATCTGACAATGATCGTGGTGGCCGAAGGCCATTTAAGAAACGTCGTTTCTAAATCAATACTAATTGATAAAAAAAACGGTGGAAATGTTGGTTCTCTAACATTTTCACCGTTTTTGTTTTATAAACTCACATGAATTAATTTTAAGATAGAAATCATGGCTCCAAAACTATCATCTCATTTTAAAGGCAGACTTCCATCCGTAATAAGGCAAGCCCAAATCATTTTTTCGAATAGGATCGACAAGGATGATATTCAGGTGGTTAATTTGGCCATCGGAAATGTATCCTTACCCATGCATCCGGCCATGATAAATCGAATGAATGAATTGGGTAATAATGAATTCAATAATGGTGTAGTTAAATACACACCAAGTGTGGGTACAAATGAAGCAAGAAAAGCATTTTTAAATATTATTGGATCGGAAGGAGTTGATACATCTCATTTATATAGCATGATTACGGATGGGGGTTCACAAGCCATGGAACTCATGATGCTAGGAGTATGTGGTCCATCTTCAAATCGGCCCTTAATGTTATTAGACCCTGCTTATACAAATTATATTGAATTTGGTAAACGCCTTTCGATTCCTGTGATTACCGCAATTCGTGAATTCAAAGACGATGGATCATTCAGTGAATTAAATTTAAAAGATATAGAACAACAAATTCAAAAACTTAATCCAGGAGCGTTAGTTGTAATTCCCAGTGATAATCCTACAGGTCAGTTTTTGAATCAAAATCAATTAATAGACCTAGGAAAAATTTGTGTTAGAAATAATATATGGTTTGTAAGCGATGAAGCATATCGCCAACTTTATTATGGAAACGACGGTTCATCGAGTATCTGGAAATTGACTGAGGAAGATGTTCCTGGAATAACAGGATCAAGAATCAGTATAGAATCAGCATCAAAAGTTTGGAATGCCTGTGGGCTAAGGATAGGTGGAATTGTTACAGATAATCAAGAATTTCATACAAAAGCTGTCTCCGAATACACAGCAAACCTTTGTGCAAATGCTATCGGGCAAAATATATTTGGTGCACTGGCCCATGAATCTCACGACGACCTTAATACATGGTATCGTACCCAAAGAGAGTATTACCGCGAATTAATGTTTCCTTTAAGAGAGAAATTAATTAATGAAATGCCCGGATTGATTGTCACAAACCCTGAAGCTGCTATATATTTTATTATTGATTTTAAAAATATATGTAGTGCAGAATTCAACGTCCAAAATTTTGTACAATTTTGCGCTTTAAATGGAAAAGTTCAAATTGGTGAAAATTTTTACACATTATTGTTGGCACCCATGGCAGGTTTCTATTCTGATTCACAAAAGGGAAAAACACAGTTACGTGTTGCCATGGTTGAGCCAAAAGAATTAATTGATAAAATGCCAAACATATTATCTAGTTTATATAAAACCTATATTAAGGAAGAACAAGATTCATTTCTCTTGCCCGACTAAATCTTCGTCACTAATTTAAAGTATAACTTGAAGTGAAAATGAGTATGGCAAAGGTGCAACCAAAAGTAAAAAAATTGTATTATTCTATTGGCGAGGTTAGTGAACTAACGAAGCTAAAAGCCTATGTATTACGGTATTGGGAGACAGAATTCGCCAAGTTAAAACCCCCAAAGAACCGTGCTGGTAATCGTACATATCGACAAAAAGATATTGATATGATTTTAAATATTAAGGATTTGCTTTATAATAAAAAATTTACGATTGATGGTGCAAGATCAGTTATTTCGGGAAAAGCATCAGCACCAGAAATGAGTATGAACGTTCAATCTTTTAATGATAAACAACTCGCAATCGTTCGTAAAATCAAAGACGATTTAACAGCAATTTTGAAAATAATTACTGATTAATTATGCGGGGCGTGGCGCAGTCCGGTAGCGCACTTGGCTGGGGGTCAAGTGGTCGCAGGTTCAAATCCTGTCGCCCCGACAGATAGAAAGATTCGAAAGAATCTTTTTTTATTTATTATAATAAAATTTTAAATATTATTACGATGGTATTATTTTTTAGTTCTCTAAAAAAGTAAATTAGTTCTACTATATCTAGATATTTTATGCTTATTTCAGAATTTATTTTTATTACGGCTTGTCTCGCCCTACTGATTGGTGTTGCTTATTGGATTAGAATTCCTCGTGCATCCATTCCCTTAGGAGCCATATATATTTTATTTATTTTTATGAATGTTAAGAACCCTAAGCAACAATCAGATTTACAAATTACGGGTTCTCCAATCAAACTAAATAATGGAATAGTAGGCAGGGAAATTGAGCCTATATCATCTAATGCAAATCGTCTCATTTCTGATGTAAAACCAAAACCTTTAGTGTTTGACTCGGGTCGGACAGCCAAGGATAACATTGTTTCAAAGTCTCAATCATTAGAATTGTCCACCCATGAAATTGAAAATACTGAACCTGAGAAACAACCACATCAGAAAATTAACAATTCCCCTTCTATTAAAGATATTCGAATTTGTATTAGTGTGGTAAATAGAGTACCGATTGGGTCTGATACCTATTTCTTAAATAATACAGATTCCTTATTTTGCTATACCCGAATTCAAAATCCGGGTGGGAAGCAACAAATAGCTCATCTTTGGTATTACAAAGAAAAATTAATAAGTAAAATAAAATATAATATTAAACGATCAAATATTTACCGATCATGGACACATAATAGGATTCGTTCCCATCAAACCGGAATATGGAGAGTTGATGTACAAGACGCATCTGGCATTGTTATAGGGTCGAAATCCTTTTATATAACCGATTCAACTATCTCTCAATAATCTTTTGAAAACTTTTACTCTAATTTGTATTATATTAATATTCGGATGTGGTCCTGTTGCACCTAAAAAAAATATTAAAATGAATTGGATGGAATTTGATTTGGACCTCCCTGAGGGAATTGATATTTATGAAGGAAATAATAAAAATATTCCACTGAAAGCTTGGGTAGCAAGAATAGACTTATCTCAGACGAATATTTCAGTTGGAGTACTATCATCAAGTGATATAGACCGAAAAGAAACACCATTACAATTTCTAGAAAATACAGGTGCTCGAATTGTAATAAATGGCGGATATTTTCTCATGAACAAAAATCCATCTTTACATGTTGGATTATTAAAAACGAATGGAAAACTGGAAGAACCAGCGAGTCCATCAGTACTGAGAGATCAGTCAAGATATTTTATCAACAGAGGTGCATTCGGGATTAGACCAAATGGCTCAGTTGATATTGGATGGTGTTCAACAAGAAACGATTCTATTTTTGAATGGAATGCACCTCTCCAAAATCGACCTGGTTTACCTATAGGATCCTTGCCATTTGATAAAGCAAAATTTTGGGATGTTAGAGATGCATTCCATGCTGGCCCCGTTCTCATTTCAAATGGGGAAATAAATGTAACTGATGAAGAGGAAGTGTTTTTCAACACTCCCATTGCTGGCGTTCAACCAAGATCTGCAATTGGATATACTAAAAATAATGAATTAATTCTCATGGTTATTGATGGACGGCAACCTGAGAGTAGAGGTGTATATCTAGAAGAATTAGCATTAATGATGAATGAATTTAATTGTATCGAAGCATTAAACTTGGATGGAGGTGGTTCTAGTGCCATGGTGGCTGATAGCAGGTTATTAAATAGACCCGGAGGAAGAACCTATCAAAGAGAAGTTATGTCGGCAGTGGGAATATTTTATCATCAATAGTCAATATGAAATTAATTAAACAATTATATGAATGGGCTCTTTCCTGGGCTGACAAACCATCTGGCCCAACTGCATTAGGGATTATGTCTACTGCAGAAGCATCTTTTTTCCCAATTCCACCAGATGTTCTTCTCATTCCATTAGCATTGGGGAAACGAGAAAAATCATATCAGTTTGCACTAATTTGCAGTATTGGATCCATTATCGGTGCTATTATTGGATATGGAATTGGTTACTGGGCATGGTGGGCAAGTGCGGGGAACTTTTCTGGATTTGCCCAATTCTTTTTTGATCATATACCTGGATTTTCATATGATGGGTTTTCCAGGATACAATCTCTATATGAAGAATATAATTTTTTGATTGTGTTCACAGCTGGATTTACACCTATTCCATTTAAGCTTTTTACCGTTAGTGCAGGCGCCTTTGAAATAAATTTTGGATTATTCATTCTAGCGAGTATTGTAAGCAGAAGCGCTCGGTTTTTCTTGGTTGCCGGTTTAATCAAAAAATATGGTGAGCCAATTCGTGAATTTATAGATAATTATTTTAATTTAATTGCATTGGCGTTTACAGTCCTATTGATTGGCGGATTCCTCCTAATCAAATTCATTGTTTAATTTATAAACGGGATGTGGCAACCGACAGCCTTTCACTGTCGGTCAGGCAGTCCTATTTGCTTTTCGTATTAAACCGAATAATTGGTTGGATGATTGAGTACTGTAGATGAAATCATTTTATTCGGGGTGTGGCGCAGTCCGGTTAGCGCGCGTCGTTCGGGACGACGAGGCCGGGAGTTCGAATCTCCCCACCCCGACTCAATGGTTAAAACATTCACTTATTACTGGAATTACTTCATTATTATTTTTAGTTTTAATCCACGCAATCATTAATAAGGAAGATAAATTTTATTTAAAAATTGGGGAGAACTAACAAAGGATAATTACAACACAAGACCCATTAACATATTGCAGAATGATATGAACATTGGGTATGCCTCAAGGTAGTTCAATTAGACCAAGATATATAGGGCATGATATTTTAGCAAGGTTAAGGAATATTATTGGTGGAGAGGATCATGAATATACAAAAATTCTTGCTGAATCTAGAGAACAAGCCCTAGTGTAGATGCAAAGTCAAGAGTGCAAATGCGATTGTATGCTTGCATTTTACTAGATAAATAAAAATGTCTGGTATGGCTGAGTTGCTTGCCTATGTAACTGCAGACGTGGTTGAATAATATAAATAGTATATGATTATGAGTATTGTTTTTCAAGACCTGCCCATCTATATTCTGAATAATGTATTTTGATTTTCATATAGATTCCGAAGACGAAGACCAATGGGCTGAAGGTTTAGAATCATCTGATGATGACCCTGAAATGAAAGAAGCAGTTCGTATACTGGACCCTATTTCTTCATTAGGTTTATCACAGCCACTTACAGTAGAAAAAGGGACAAGTCTTGCGAATGCACTAAATCTCCTCCAAGGGAAAAGGCAGAATTGCCTTCTAATTGTTGATAATGATGTATTAGTTGGTATCCTAACAGAAAGGGATATTTTATTAAAAGTTACAGGAAAAGGATTTGATTTAGAATTAGTAACGGTGGAAGAATTTATGACCTATAATCCTGAATGTTTATCTCCAGAAGATCCATTGGCCTATGCTCTGAATAAAATGCACGTTGGCGGATTTCGTCACGTACCAGTAGTGGATGACAATCGCCATCCAAAAGGATTAATCAGTATTACAGACATCATTTCAACTATTGCTGATTATTTTAGTAGAGAAATAATCAATTTACCACCTCTGGATCGTCTTGTGGACTCAACCAAGCAAGAAGGTGGTTAATTCTAATCATTGCCTTTTTGTTTTTTAATTTTTTCAATCAACAGCTAGAAATAAACATTCTCTGTGACATACATCACAGTTATTCAAAATTAAATTCCGTAATATTAATATAACAATATCATTATTGTGTTACCTCCTAAGAAAGGGAAGCTCGTTATCAACCCAAGACATGCTTCCCTTTTTTTCATATTCATTTTCACCGAAAATAATTATATTTAATTCATTTTAATAATTTTAGTAAAATACAAAATGAAACAAATATTATTTTTCTATTATTTCCTGTTGAGTAGCACTATCATTTGTCAGGATACATTCTCAATAGTTGCTGTGGATTCAACGACAGGAGAAGTGGGTAGTGCTGGTGCCTCCTGTATTGCAGGTTCAATTATAATTAGCGATATTCATCCTGGTATTGGGGTTATACATACTCAGGCGCAATGGAATCAAGAAAACCAAAATAATGCATTTGAATTCATGGAAGTTGGAGTTGCCCCACAAGAGATTATTAATTGGCTGGTAGAAAATGATGTTCAAAACAATCCAACCGTTCGACAATATGGTATTGTGGATTTGGTTGATAATGGACGTAGTGCAGGGTTTACAGGCATAAACTGTTATGATTATAAAGATCATATATTGGGACAAACCTATGCGATTCAAGGAAATATATTATTAGGCACAGAGATTCTGGATGATATGGAATTTGCTTTTAATAATACCTATGGGAGTCTTGATGAGAAACTCATGGCAACTCTATTGGCTGCAAATGTACCAGGCGCTGATATTCGCTGTCTTAATTATGGGACACCAGCATTATCTGCATTTATTCGTGTCGCAAAACCAGATAATAGTATAAATGAATTCTTTTTAGATTTAAATGTTAATTCAGTTCCCAGTAGTATGAGCCCAATCGATTCTCTTTATACGAATTATTGGGATTGGAAAAGTTCGCAATACATTCTGGGCGATTTAAATTATGATCGATCAATAGACGTCATTGATATACATTTAATGTCTCAATTTATAAATGGAGATGAGATACCAACAGATATTCAAATAAATCCTGCAGATTTAAATAATAATGGTGAAATAGAATTAACGGATCTTTATTTATTGTTATATGCAATAATCGGAATTGTTGGAAATAATTAAAACAAAAAGGAATAATATGAAATTCAAGAATCATATTGTATTTATCGCTTTATTCTCTCTTATTTTTGGTAATTCTATCAAAGAATCGTATGAAAATGTTTCTTTAAATATTATTGAAAAATCATTAATGGATTCCACCGCATATAATCGGCTCGCCTATATATGTGATACCTTTGGGCCAAGATTAAGTGGTTCAAAAAACCTTGAAAAAGCAATTGATTGGATATTAAAAGAAATGAAAAATGATGGATTTTCAAATGTCCAGGGAGAGCGAGTAAAGGTACCCGTTTGGATTCGGGGAGAAGAATCTGTCACATTATTAAAACCATTCTATAAAGAGTTATCAATTCTGGGACTTGGGGGCAGTGTGGGAACTCGTCGTGGTGGAATCACTGCAGAAGTTTTGGTGGTAAATGATTGGGAAGAGTTGGAAATAGTCGGTGATAACGCAAAAGGAAAAATAGTTTTATTCAATGCACCATTTGTATCCTACGGGAAGACAGTTGGATATCGATATTCAGGTGCCAGTGCAGCTGCTAAACAAGGCGCGGTAGCCAGTATGATCCGTTCTATTGGTCCTTGGTCCATGAATACCCCACATACAGGCGTCATGGCTTACAAGGAGAATATCCATAAAATTCCACATGTTGCACTCACTATGGAAGATGCAATGATGTTGAGACGGATACAGGATCGTGGGGATAAGATTATCGTAAAAATGAGCATGGATGCAAAAATGGTAGCCGATCGTTGGTCAAGGAATGTAGTAGGCGAAATTAAAGGATCTGAATATCCTGATGAGATTATTGTATTAGGCGGACATATTGATTCTTGGGATGTAGGTCAAGGTGCCCAAGATGACGGCGGTGGCTGTATCGCTGCTTGGGAAGCTGTAAGGATTATTAAAGAATTGGACTTAAAACCTAAACGAACCATCCGATGTGTCTTGTGGACTAACGAAGAAAATGGTGGAAAAGGAAATATAGCTTATCGTGATATGCATAAGGATGAATTAGATAAACACGTATTAGCCATTGAATCGGATGGTGGTGTTTTTTCACCAAAAGGATTTGGATTTTCTGGTTCTGAATCGGCCAAATTGATCGTCGAAAAAATCCATGAACTCATGAAACCGATTGGTGCACATACAATTTCTGATGGGGGAAGAGCAGCGGATGTAACACCTTTAAATGACGAAGGAATACCAGTTATGTCATTAAAAGTAGATGGATCAAAATATTTTTGGTACCATCATACCAATGCAGATACATTTGATAAAATTGATTTTAATGAATTTAACAGGTGTGTTGCTGCAATGGCAATCATGGCATATGTTGTTGCTGATATGGACGAACGACTTCCTCGATAGAATTTATATTTAGTGTCACTTATTCTCATCGAAACCAGTGAATTTCTTGATTAAATTCGTTGGCTTTTTATTACATTATTTCAAGGAAATTTACATATGCGACCAGTCAATATTTCAGGTTACGGCGACGATCTAACAGTTAATGGAGTTCGAATCGGAGATCTTTCACCCTCTGAGCACGAATCTATTGAAGTCGAAAAAGGTGGGCGAAATTATTCCCCACTGGAAAATGTAGTCGTTTCCCATGTGAAAGATTCTTCAACTTTAATAGTTAGGAAGCCCGATTCTACGGATGTTGAAAAGTATATAGAATCTGAAATAATTGATGGATTATGTTGCTATTCAGCGGTGAACCAAGGTCAACTCAACAAAACCATAGTTGATGCAGTTGTCACTCATTTAACGATAGAAAAATTACCCACGGTCCCACGATCAATTCGCCATAAATATATGAGCGCATTTCTCCTTGCTACAACTGCAATTACAGGCATGGATCGTGTGGTTCCTAAGGTTGCTGGCGTGGAAGCACCGGAACTTATGTTTAAAATCGCCCGCCGTTGGGGATATCGAATAAAAGGAATCCCGAAAGGAGAAGCGATTGTTGTGGCAGCAAAAGGAAACTTCCATGGACGCACCATGACAGCAGTTTCATTATCCGATGATCCGGATGCAAAAGAAGATTTTGGTCCCTTTGTGCCCGGAATTGAATTAGTCCCTTTCAATGATTTTAATGCACTCGAAACATTATTTGAAGAAAAAGGTGAGCAAATAGCCAGTTTCATGGTTGAACCGATCCAGGGTGAAGCCGGGGTTATCGTTCCAGATGATGATTATTTTCCTCGAGTTGCTAAACTTTGCAAAAAACATAATGTGCTCCTTGCCATGGATGAAGTTCAAACAGGTTTTGGACGAACGGGTGCAAATTTTGCTCATCAATTGTTCGGTGTAAAACCTGATTTGATGGGTTGTGGAAAAGCAGCTGGTGGCGGGATTCTTCCAGTTTCATTTGTAGCGGGTAGCGATGAGGTTATCGGTGTGTTAACACCCGGATCAGAAGGATCCACATTTGGTGGATATCCATTGGGAGCCGTGGTTGGGACTTATGCGATCAAAGTTCTTGTTGATGAAAAACTGGCAGAAAAAGCACAGAAAATGGGTAATCGGCTAATCGGAAATATGAATTCAATAAAAAACGAATATCCCGATAAGATTAAAGAAGTTCGCGGTCGTGGATTACTTACAGCATTTGAAATGCATGATGAACCTCATTTAGACGGACACGAAGTTTCGGTGGGTTTATTGGACCATGGAGTCTATGCAAAGGAAACTCATCATTCAACGGTTCGTTTGGCCCCTGCATTAACAATTAACGAATCTCAAATTGATATTTTATCAGAAGCGATAAGATCTGTTGTAAAAAGCTTATAAACTAGAAAAACTCATTCATGCCCAATGATCTTCATTGGGTGAATTATTTGGAGAAAAAATGGATATTTTAAAAAAATTAGGTATTGAAGAAAACAATTACGGTGCTTGTGCAGGTCCGGGGCAATGGAATGCCACCACAGCGGAAGGAAATATTGATTCGATCAATCCTGCAACCGGTGAACTTATTGCATCTGTTTATCAGTGTTCTACAGATGATTATGAGTCGGTAGTTCAACAATCACTTGAAGCATTCAAAGAATGGCGGAAAGTTCCTGCTCCTGAACGAGGACAATTGGTTCGACAGATGGGAAATGCACTTCGAGATTATAAAGATCCTTTGGGAAGTTTAGTTTCGTTGGAAATGGGAAAGATCAAACAGGAAGGGGATGGCGAAGTTCAGGAAATGATAGACATTGCTGATTTTGCTGTAGGTCAATCCAGAATGCTCTATGGCAATACCATGCATTCCGAACGAAAAGATCATCGAATGTATGAACAATGGCATCCATTAGGAATCGTAGGTGTGATTAGTGCCTTTAATTTTCCAGTGGCGGTCTGGAGTTGGAATGCATTCCTAGCAGCCATTTGTGGAAATACAACTATTTGGAAACCTTCTTCCACAACACCGCTTTGTGCAATTGCAGTTCAAAATATTTGCAATGAAGTTCTATCTGCTAATGATGTGCCAAATATATTTAGCACAGTTATTGGCCGTGGTTCAAGCGTAGGTGAAACTATGATAAATGATTCTCGCTTGCCTATGGTTTCCTTTACCGGATCTACACGAATGGGTCGACATGTGAGTGAAGTTGTCTCAAAACGGTTTGGAAAAACTATCCTGGAATTGGGTGGAAATAATTGTATCATCGTGGATGAGACTGCAGATATGGATATTGTAATCCCTGCTATTGCTTTTGGAGCAGTAGGTACAGCCGGTCAAAGATGTACCAGTACTCGCCGAGTAATCGTTCACGATTCAAAATTTGAAGAATTAAGGGATCGTTTGGTCCGTGCATACCATCAAGTTAACATTGGGGACCCCTTGGAAAATGGAACACTTATGGGACCGTTAGTGAATGAAAATGCAGTTTCAGATTTTGAAAATGCGATTGAAAAAGCAAAATCTTCCGGTGGAGAAATCCTTTACGGCGGATCATCTATCGAGGGTGATGGAAATTATGTTAATCCAACAATTATTAAAGCTGAAAATAAATGGGAAATTGTTCAGGAAGAAACGTTTGCACCCATTTTATATATTATGACCTACTCAGATCTGGATGAAGCCATTGAAATGCATAATGGCGTTCCACAAGGTTTATCGTCCGCAATGTTTACACTTAATATGCGAAATGCCGAAAAATTCTTATCTTCTGTGGGCAGTGATTGCGGAATTGCCAATATCAATATTGGGACTTCCGGTGCAGAAATTGGTGGAGCTTTCGGCGGTGAAAAAGAGACTGGTGGCGGACGAGAATCTGGTTCTGATAGTTGGAAACAATACATGCGCCGCCAAACAAACACAATCAACTGGGGAACTGAATTACCGTTGGCCCAGGGAATACAATTTGACTTAAGTGAATAGGAGAAGATATGGGTAACATTAGTTTTCAAAATACACGGGGTGCAATTGGAAAGTACATGCTGGCTGATGGGATGTCGCCGGTCATTGATCTGGACAAAAGCCATGGTTCTTGGTTGGTTGATGGGAATACAGGGAAAGAATATTTAGATCTTTTTTCAATGTTTGCTTCCATGTCTATTGGGTATAACCATCCTTATGTTTTAGCAAATAAAGACCGACTTACGGCAGCAGCTATAAACAAACCAACTAACTCGGATATTTATTCACCACTCATGGCAGAATTTGTTGAAACCATGGGGCGTGTTGCACAGCCAGATTATTTACCCTATTCCTTTTATGTTTCTGGAGGAACATTGGCCGTAGAGAATGCTCTCAAAACAGCCTTTGATTGGAAGGTGCGAAAGAATCTAGATAAAGGGAAAGGGAAGAAAGGCAGTCAAGTCATCCATCTTAAAGAATGTTTTCATGGTCGATCAGGATATACCCTATCATTAACTGATTCGCCTGACCCAAGAAAAGTCCAATATTTCCCAAAATTTGATTGGCCTCGCGTATCGAATCCATCCATGATCTTCCCCATGAATGAAAAAAACACAGCAATAGTATCTGAATTGGAAGAAAAATCTCTCACTGAAATCAAAGGTGCAATTCGGAATAATATTGATGATATTGCCTGTATCATTTTGGAACCAATTCAGGGTGAAGGCGGCGATAATCATTTCAGAGAGGAATATTTAGTCAAAGTCAAAGATATTGCTTTAGAAAATGATATTCTTTTAATTTATGATGAAGTTCAAACGGGTGTAGGAATCACAGGTAAAATGTGGGCACATGAACATTTTTCAGATGGAGCGCGTCCTGATATTATCAGTTTTGGTAAAAAAACCCAATGTTGTGGTATTTTTGCTGGCGAGCGATTGGATGAGGTAGAAAACCATGTTTTTAAAGAATCAAGTAGAATCAATTCTACCTGGGGCGGTAACCTTGTAGATATGGTTCGTTTCACGTTATATCTTGAAGTGATAGAGCAGGAAAACCTTGTACAGAAATCCCAAGAAAATGGCGAATATTTATTATCTGAATTAAAAAAGTTGGAATCAGATTATCCCGGATTAGTCTCAAATGCTCGTGGTCGAGGATTATTTTGTGCATACGATCTTCCCACCGGTGAACAACGAGATAAAATGAGTAACCTTCTACAGGATGAAGGTGCACTTGTTTTGGGATGCGGGTACAAATCAATTCGATTTCGACCCCACTTGAATGTGTCTCGTGAAGAAATTGATTTGGGAATTTCTATGATGCGGAAAGCTTTGCCCAAAGTTTGATAGTGGACAATTCTTCAGGTAAACTTTATATCGTATCCACTCCGATTGGTAACCTTGGGGATATGACATATCGTGCTGTAGAAACATTAAATAATGTACCCATGATTGCAGCAGAGGATACTCGCCATTCTCGTAAACTTTTAAATCATTATGATATATCTACGCCGCTCATTAGCTACTTTGAACATAATCGATTTACCCGAATTCCAAAAATTATTAATCATTTAAATAGCGGAAAAGATTTGGCTGTGATTACGGATGCAGGAACGCCTGGCATTTCTGATCCTGCATACAAATTAATCAGGGAGGCATTGGTCCATAATATTATTATTGAATCCATTCCCGGAGCTTCTGCATCTCTGGCAGCTTTAGTGTCTTCGGGTCTCCCCACTGATCGATTTTTGTTTGAAGGGTTTCTACCACCCAAAAAAGGGAGAAAAGCACGAATTGCTCGTGTCGAGAATGAGCAATCCACATTGATATATTATGAATCCCCAAAGCGAATTCAACGCACCTTAAGAAATTTATTAGATGGATTAGGGGATCGGCCTGCCGTAGTTGCGCGTGAATTAACAAAATTGTATGAAGAAATAAAACGGGGAACACTATCAGAATTGTTGACGTATTTCACAAAGCATCCCCCAAAAGGAGAATGTGTTATTCTCGTGGGCAAAGATGATCCAAATGTCTATTTCTGATCTACCATAAATAGTTTGAAACCAATTGCTCTAAATACAGATATAATGATGGATAAAATAATCCCGATGGGGAATAAATATTTAAAACATAATTATGTAATAATTCACAATTACGTTTTACACATTTACGATTTATTTTTAATAAAATTCTCAAATCTGGAATCAAGTAAGATTTTCATCTTTGGCGATGATCATTAAATGATGCAATCTCTATTTATATCATTCGAAGGGATTGATGGATGTGGTAAATCCACTCAAGTTAAAATGCTCATGAATCGTTTCGAAAAAGAATCAATTACCGCTTTACTCGTTCGTGAACCGGGCGGAACTCAAATTTCAGAAGAAATTCGTGATGTACTTTTAAAAAATCGTAATGATAAAATGGCTAAAAGAACTGAAGCGCTTCTCATGACGGCAAGTCGTGCACAACTTACTAAGGATATAATTATTCCGAATTTAGAATCCGGGACTGTTGTTGTAGCAGATCGGTTTAAAGATTCCACTTTGGCTTATCAAGGTGGAGGAAGGGGATTGGATCTAAATTACTTGGTGAAATTGAATGATTTTGCCACCTATGAACTCGATCCGGATATAACTTTTTTTATTGATGTAACAGCGGATGAAGGGAATCGTCGAAGAAATTCTGGAATTTCTGATAGAATTGAAAAAGCAGGAATAGATTTTCAACATATAGTTAGGGAACAATATATTAAGTTGGCACATATGTATGATCAAAGATTTGTCACTATCGATGGTACTTTATCACCAGAGAATATTCATAAAACGATATGGACAACTATCCAAGACAGGAAAAATTCATGAAAAGTAAAAAATATATTTTATTCATTTTTTGTATGCTGTGTTTTGTTACCATTATTCAAGCAGGGAAAAAAGATATATATAAACAGGTTAGAAAAAACCAATCATTGATAAATAATGTTTATAGACATTTAGTCACAAATTATGTTGATGATATTGATCTAGATGCCTTTACAAAAATGAGCATCAATAATATGCTACTTGATCTTGACCCTTACACAGTTTATATGGAGAATGAGGAGAGAAGCGGGATTGAAATGCTCACCAAGGGAAAATATGGCGGTGTCGGGATTCAAATTGGTCGAAGAGAAAAGGTGTTAACCGTAATTTCGCCCATGGAAAATTCTCCAGCAAAACGCGCCGGAATCGTTAGCGGAGATAAAATAATAAAAATTGATGATTCTATCACAGAAGGAATGTCGATGAATGACGCTGCAAAACTTATCCGAGGTGAAAAGGGGTCCAATGTTATTTTAAGTATTCAACGCTTTGGCGAATCAAATTTGATCGACTTTAATCTGACTCGAGAAAATATCAAAGTAAAAGATATCTCTTACGCAGGTATGTTGGATGACCAAACCGGGTATATTCGATTGACACGTTTTTCACGTAATTCTGATAAGGAAATGAAAAAGGCACTTAAAGAACTTTTGGATCAAAATATGACCGGATTGGTTCTGGATCTGCGGGATAATCCAGGTGGATTATTGAATGCTGCAGTGAATATTTTAGACTTGTTTATCGATAGCGGTGAAATGCTTGTATGGACCGAAGGGAAAACTCAAAAATCAAAACGTAAATATCAAAGCAAAACCGACCCAATTGTTCCTGAAGATGTAAACATAACTATTCTCGTAAATCAGGGAAGTGCATCTGCAAGTGAGATTGTGGCAGGTACTTTACAGGATCTTGATCGTGGTGTAGTCGTGGGTCGATCCACATTTGGAAAAGGATTGGTCCAAACTGTTTTTAAAATTGATAAGGAGCGCTCCTTAAAGATAACCACAGCAAAATATTATATTCCTAGTGGACGGCTCATACAAAAACCTGGGTATTTACCAGATGATATACTTGCTGATTCCACTGAACAAGATAGTATTTTTTATACAAAAAGTGGTCGAGAAGTTTCTGGTGCAGGTGGAATTACGCCTGATTATAAAGTTGAACTGAATAAAGCATCTCCTATTTTAGCTGCAAGTTGGCGGCAGGGTCTCTTTTTTAATTTTGTTCAGAAACATAAAATGGACTATGAAACATTTGAAGATGCGAAAGCTGATACATCCATAATGGCTCAATTTGAAAATTATCTTCATGCAGGTGATTTGGATATTTATATGAAAGGAGAATCCAATTATATAGATATGAAAGAAATGCTGTGGAATCTTGATTCAAGCAATATTCAAATCCAGGGTGCGCTGGAAATTTTAGATTCTTATTTCGAACAAATAGCCTTAACACAATTTGAGATGGAAGAAGAAAAATTGCACCATTGGTTGATGGTAGAATTCGCCGATTATTTCCATGGTGATGAAGGCCGGGTCAAACAATCAGCCATCCAGGATAAAGATATTCAAAAAGCGCTAACCCTTTTGCATGACCCTGTTGTGTATGAAAACGTATTTCTCCCGCAATTAGAAAATACAAATTCCATGACTGTAGACTGATCTTACCGTACAACAATCCACCAAATATCATTTTAATAACGTCTATTTCCCTTCGTAATTTCCCCGGCTTTTTTGTGGGGCGATTAGCTCAGTTGGTTAGAGCGCTACGGTGACATCGTAGAGGTCGGCGGTTCGACTCCGTCATCGCCCACATTGACAGGTCGGCGGTTTCCCGATGGTTCGGAATCATCGCCCACTACAAAGATGTGAGCAGGATTTTTATAGCAAAAAATAATTATGACTGAAATCAATATAACATTACCGGATAATTCCGTAAAAACAATGCCAACCGGCACCACGTCACAACAAGTGGCAGACAGTATCGGTTCGGGATTGGCACGGGCTGTTGTGGTGGCAAAGATCGACGGAACTCTCACCGATCTGAATCATCCGTTGGAAACCGATTGTGCCTTGGAATTATTTACGGGTGACACACCGGAAGGGCATGATACTTTGCTCCATTCCACTGCGCATTTAATGGCTCAGTCTGTGAAAGAACTTTTTCCAGATGCCAAGGTGACTATTGGTCCTACCATAGAAAATGGTTTCTTTTATGATTTTGATGTGGATATTCCTTTTTCAGATGAAGTGTTGGCAAAGATTCAACAAAAAATGAAAGAATTGGCAAAATCGGGTCAAGATATTGTGCGCCAGGAAATGTCTGCTGCAGATGCTGTAAAGATGTTTGCTGAAATGGGTGAACCCTATAAAGTTGAGATCATTGGTGAGATAGATCCTGATGAGGTGATATCTACTTATACTCAAAATGATTTCACCGATCTTTGTCGCGGGCCTCATGTATCCAATACAAAGAAGATCAAATATTTTAAATTGCTTTCTACTTCCGGAGCTTATTGGCGCGGTGATGAAAATAATAAAATGCTCCAGCGTATCTATGGAACAGTGTTTGCCAGTAAAGATGCTTTAAAAACTCATCTGTATAACCTTGAAGAAGCCAAAAAACGAGATCATCGTAAATTGGGGAAAGAATTACAACTTTTTACTTTCGATGAAGAAGTGGGTCCTGGTTTGCCGCTGTGGCTGCCCAATGGTGCCGTCATGATTGAAGAATTGGAACAGTTGGCAAAAGAGACAGAACGCAAAGATGGCTATGATCAAGTTCGAACACCCCATTTGACCAAAGGCAGTCTTTACGAAAAATCCGGCCATTTAGAGCATTATAAAGAATCAATGTACCCAGCCATGGATATTGATGGGACTGAATATTATGTTAAGCCAATGAACTGTCCACATCATCATAAAATTTATTCGGCCATTCCAAAAAGTTATCGCGACCTACCAGTAAGGTTGTCTGAATACGGCACTTGCTACCGTTACGAAAAATCAGGACAGTTATTTGGGTTGATGCGCGTCCGTAGTTTGCAAATGAATGATGCTCATATTTATTGCACAAAAGAACAATTTAAACAAGAGTTTTTGGCTGTTTGTAATCTGTATCTTAAATATTTTAAAATTTTTGGCATTGAAAAATATGTTATGAGACTGAGCCTTCATGATCAAGAAGGCTTGGGGAAAAAATATGTAAATGAACCCGAATTATGGTTAGAAACTGAACAATGGGTACGTGAAGCTCTTCTGGAAGGGGACATGGATTTTATTGAAGTAACGGGTGAAGCTGCATTCTATGGCCCTAAAATTGATGTTCAAGTTTGGAGTGCCATTGGAAAAGAATTTACGTTGGCAACAAATCAGGTAGATTTTGCAATCCCACAAAAATTTAATTTGACATACACAGATGAGCAAGGAAAAGATCAAACACCCTTATGTATTCATCGCGCACCGCTTGGAACACATGAACGATTTATTGGATTCCTGATCGAACATTTTGGGGGTAATTTCCCACTATGGTTAGCGCCAATTCAGGTAGCAGTTCTACCTGTATCAGATAAAAATTTAGATTATGCCAATAAAATTTCTGAAGATTTAAAATCTGCAGGGATTCGAGTAAAATTGAATGATCGTGCTGATAAGATTGGTGCAAAGATTCGCCAAGCAGAATTAGAAAAAATTAATGTTATGCTGGTTGTTGGAGAAAAAGAAGCAACGAATGATACCGTTTCTGTCCGACGGCGTTTCGAAGGAGATAGTGGTGTTCAATCTACATCTTCTTTGATAAACCAGCTTGTTGAAGAAATAAAACAGAGGAGACTCTCTCATAGCAAAAAAACAGAAGCAGCGACTGAATAGCGATATTACTTCAAGTGAAGTACGGTTGATTTCGGAAACTGGAGAACAATTAGGTGTCGTTCCCATTGAAGCTGCAATACAAAGAGCCCAAGACGTAGGATTAGACCTAATAGAAGTAGCACCTGATGGGAAACCACCCGTTTGCAAAATCGTCGATTATGGTAAACTAAAATACGAAAAAAAGAAAAAACAACAACTCAGTAAGAAAAAACAACATGTTGTTAAGGTCAAGGAAATACGGTTAAGACCACGAATAGATGAACATGATCTCATGACAAAAGTTAACCGTGGACGAGAATTTTTGTTATCTGGGGCTAAACTAAAAATAACCCTGATGTTTCGTGGACGAGAATTAGCTCGTATTGATTTGGGTAAGATTGTTATGGACAGAGTTCTCGAAGAATTGGCAGATGTGGCAGACGTTGAAAAGGTTAATCCCTTGGAAGGCAGACGCATGTCAATAATCCTTAATGCAAAATAGGAGTGCTAGATGCCTAAAATGAAAACCAGGCGCGGAGCCGCAAAGCGGTTCAAGCTAACAGGTTCTGGCCGAATTAAACGAAACAAAGCAAACCATAGACATATGCTCATACGCAGATCGAATAAGGTAAAACGGAAGATGAGGCAATCAACGTCTCTTGCTCCCGGTGATGCTAAACTCGTGAAAGCAATGTTGGGCGTCTAAAACTGGAGGCGATAAAAAATGCCAAGAGCAAATAGTTCCGTACCACGACATCGTCGTCATCGGAAAATCGTCAAGCAGGCCAAAGGCTACTATGGTGCCCGGAGCCGCAATTACAAATCTGCAATTGACGCAGTAACTAGAGCAGGACTATACGCATATCGTGACAGACGTCAACGTAAACGTATGTTCCGCCGTCTTTGGATTACTCGTATTAATGCAGCTTGTAGGCTCAATGGGACAACATATTCTGCTTTTATTAATGGTCTGAAGACCAAAGGTATTGACTTGGATCGGAAAATTCTGGCCGATATGGTAGTGAATGATCCGCAAGCCTTTACCGCATTGGCAGCATCAGTTAAATAACTGAGATGTCAATGATGGATCAACTCGAGTCGGTCAGAAAGCAATTTCTGGCCGATCTCGAATCCTTCCCAGAAAACCCCAAGGAAATAGAAGATTTTCGTTCGAAATATTTAGGACGTAAAGGGTCTGTTGCGTCCTTATTCACTTTAATGGGGAAAGCAACGTCTGAAGAACGTCCCACATTAGGGAAAGAACTCAATAAATTGAAACAGGATCTTACGCGTCAATTCGAAGAAAGAGTTTCAACTTATCTTGCAGCGCATCAAAAGGGCGAAGATGATTCTATTGATTTAACTCTCCCCGGAAAAACGCCACGGATTGGGTCTTTACATATATTGGAACAAACCCTTTCCGAGATCAAAGACATTTTTAAATCAATCGGATTCCATGTGGCTTATGGCCCGGAAGTGGATGATGATTATCATAATTTTTCAGCTTTAAATATACCAGAGCATCATCCAGCTAGAGATATGCAGGATACTTTTTTTATAGATCCAACTACCGTTTTAAGAACCCATACATCCAATGTCCAAATCCATTTGATGGAAGATGAAGATCCACCTATTCGATATATTGTTCCTGGGCGTGTTTATCGAAATGAAGCTATCGGATACAAAAGTTATTGTTTATTCCACCAAGTAGAAGGTATCTATATTAACGAAAAAGTATCTTTTGCTGAATTGAAAGGGTGTCTTGAGTATTTTGTCAGGCAAATGTTTGGACCCAAAATAAAGATGCGATTTCGTCCATCTTATTTCCCATTTACTGAGCCCAGTGCTGAAGTGGATATGTGGGATGAAGAACGGCAACAATGGATGGAAATTCTTGGTTGCGGGATGGTAGATCCTGCCGTTTTAGAAAATGTCGGTTACGATTCAAAAAAATGGCACGGTTATGCCTTTGGAATGGGTGTGGAAAGAATTGCTATGCTCAAATACAAAATTAATGATATTCGATTATTTTATAATGGTGATATACGTTTTCTGGAGCAATTCTCATGATTATTTCAATTGAATGGCTTAAGCAATTTGTTGCCATAGAAGAATCACCCGAAGAATTGGCTGATCTCCTATCAAAGACTGGGCTAGAAGCGGAAGTTGTAGGCGTTCCGCACGAACTACCAGGTATTGTGGTTGGACATGTAGAATCAGCCATAAAACATCCAGATGCTGATAAATTAAAACTTTGTACTGTGAATGATGGTAAGACGGTTCATCAAGTAGTTTGTGGTGCTCCAAATGTAGATGCGGGACAAAATATTGCCTTTGCGTCAATCGGCTCAGTTTTACCTGGAAATTTTAAAATTAAAAAAGCAAAAATTAGAGGTGTCGAATCTTCTGGAATGATATGTTCGGAAAAAGAATTGCAAATTACTGATGAGCACGAAGGCATCATGGTTTTACCTGATAATCTGAACCCCGGTGATGATTTTATGTCCGCATATGGCTATAAATATTTGTCCCTTGAACTGGATATCACGCCAAATCGCCCTGATGCTTTTTCTCATCAAGGTGTTGCTCGAGATATTGCAGCCGTTACAAACCGAGAATTCAAGCATCTTTCAATTGATTCAGTAGTATCTAAAGGGAAAGAAACTTTATCCATCTCTATGGAGAATGATGATTGTTCGCGATATATCGGTGGAATTGTCAAAAATGTAAAAGTTGGGCCAAGTCCTGAATGGTTGGTCGAGATTCTGAAAGCAGCAGGACAAAGAAGCATCAATAATTTGGTGGATATCTCAAATTATGTTTTACTAGAAATGGGACATCCGACACACATTTTCGATTATGATAAATTGGATCAAAAAGAGATTTTAGTTCGTCGAGCCAAAAAAGGTGAAACTCTCACAACCTTAGATGAAGCCAAGCATAAATTGAATGAAACTCATTTACTTATTACAGATGGGAAGATACCTATCGCATTAGCTGGCATAATGGGTGGGTTAAATACAGCGGTATCTGAAGAAACTAAAACTGTCCTGATCGAAAGTGCCTATTTTGATCCAGTTACTATAAGAAAAAGTGCAAAAAGTCTTCAAATGAGCACTGATGCATCCAAACGATTTGAACGAGGTGCAGATCCCGAGGGAACGATTAGCGGGTTTTGTAGAGTCGTTTCATTATTAAAAGAATTGGCGGGTGGAGAATTAGTCTCAGGAATGGTGGATGTGTACCCCAAGAAATTCACCAAGAGTGAAATTAATCTTAGGCGATCAGAATTGGATTTGGTCCTAGGGTATCATGTGGAATGTAAAGATGTGGATCGATATTTGGAAGCGCTAGGTTTTGATCATTCATACACCAATATAGACTGGACCTGTACACCACCATCTTTTCGTCCTGACATTGAAAGAGAAATTGATGTGATTGAAGAAATAGCTCGAATGGTTGGCTACGATTCTATTCCATCAGATGAAAATATTAATGGAGTATTTCGCTACGATAATCCGGATTCAGAGATTACAATAGATCCTATTCGTGGTACGTTTGTTGGATTTGGATTTCACCAAATTTATTCCAATTCTTTACAGAATAATATAATTGCTGGTTTATCCGGAAAAACCCCCGTCAAAATGATGAATCCATTGAGTCGTGAAATGGCACTTCTTCGCACATCATTATTACCTGGACTTATGAAGGCTGCAGATTTTAATATTAAAAATGGAACACCAGATCTTAGGTTATTTGAATTGGCAAATGTACATGAGCAAACAGAAGATGGCTTTGATGGCATTCATGAATATCGACATTTTGCGGGAATTGTTATGGGTGATAATCAGGATCAATCTGTTCATAGTAGCGTATCTCACGAAGATCTATTTTCGTTAAAAGGATACTTATCCGGATTATTCAGTGAAAAATACAAGATGCGATTTGAATTGAGAAGGGAAGACCATCCAGGATTTGATTATGCTCAAACTATTATGATCAATCGACAAAATGTTGGCGCCATGGGAAGATTATCATCAGATTGGATAGAAATAATGAATTTAGATTTAGAAAATGCATTTGGATTTGAAATAATCCTTAACCCTATTTTGAAAATGATGGGTAGAAAAAAGCAATACAATCCAATTGCTACATTCCCAAAAATTCAACGAGATTTGAATTTAGTTATGCAGAAATCGCAAGAAGTTGGGCCAATTGTGAATTTGATTTTGAAAAAAGGGAATAATCTTATCCAGAGCGCAAATCCAATAAATGTCTTTATAGATGAAGATGCATTGGGTAAGGGGTTAAAAAGCGTCACCTTTTCAATTGAATTTCAGCATCATAAAAAAACACTTGAAGACAAAGATGTAACTCCTGTTATAAACGACATTATACGTGTTGTTGAAAAGGAGTTTCTTGCTAAATTAAGGTCATGAAAGATCTATCCTTACTCAACGAACTAGAATTAAAAATTCGCGGATTAGTAGCTTCTATAGAACGTGAAAGAGAAAAAAATGTAAATTCTGAGAAAGCAATTCAAGAATCCCGGAAACTTTCCCACATTGAAGAAAAAGTTAGAAACTTGATCAATTTGGTTGATCAATTGGAGCAGAATTAATATGAGTGACGAGAGCAACCAGGTTTCAATATCTATATTTGGACAAGAGTATTCTGTAAAAGCTCCGGCTGATCCTGAATACATTTTGAAAATAGCTGAATATTTAGATGGGAAAATGAGAGAAGTTCAAACAGGTTTTACAACCACCCAATCTTCTACACGTATTGCTATTTTAGCAGCCATGAATATCACAGATGAGCTTTTCAATTCGCGACAATCCGGTGAATCGGAAGATACGGAAGTAGAACAAAAGATCTCTTCATTGATCGAACTCATCGACGAATCTATTTAATCTTTAATTTCCTTTATCTATGTCTGATCCACTGATCCTTTCCGGGAAGGATGTTAGTCAATCTGTCTATGAGAATCTGAAAGATCGTATCTCAGTCCTTAAATCAAAAAATATTACACCGGGGCTCGCAGTCGTTCTGGTTGGGGATGATCCTGCATCACAGGTTTATATCCGCTCCAAGACAAAGAAATTCAATCAACTGGGTCTTAACACTGAATCTCATCGACTATCGATTGATACATCAGAAAAAGATCTTTTAAACCTTATAGATCAGCTCAACCAAGATAACCAATTTCATGGTATTCTCGTTCAGTTGCCTTTGCCTGGTCATATTAATACACAGAAGGTTTTAGATGCCATGGATCCAAGGAAGGATGTGGATGGATTCCATCCTGAAAATGCCGGCTTGCTTTCCATCGGTAAACCAAGATTCATTCCCTGCACACCAAAAGGGATCATGCGCATCTTGTCTCATTATAACATTGATCTGACAGGGAAGCACGTGGTTGTGGTTGGGCGCAGTAATATTGTGGGCCGGCCCATTTCTATATTAACAAGCCTTAAACAGGCTGGTGCCAATGGCACAACAACATTATGCCATTCCGGGACGTCCAATATTCCTGGGTTCACAAGATCTGCGGATATTGTTATTGTTGCTCTAGGCGTCCCCCAATTTCTTACAGGTGAGATGCTTAAAGATGGTGCCGTTGTTATAGATGTTGGCATAAACCGCATTGATGCTGATACTGAAAAAGGGTACAGACTTGTGGGTGATGCACATTGGGAGAGTATTTCTTCCATAATTTCTGCCGCCACACCTGTTCCCGGTGGTGTTGGCCCCATGACCATTGCCATGCTCGTAGAGAATACAGTGGAAGCTGCTGAGCAATTGGTGGATTGGTGAATGGTAACTGGTGAGTTGTAACTGCCGGTTTGTATAACAACCCATCTTACCCATTAACCACTAACAAATTCATCCAATTCTCTATAATTTTTCACTCGATTTTTAATAATTTAATGCGCCCGTAGCTCAGCTGGATAGAGCGCATGCCTCCGGAGCATGAGGTCGTAGGTTCGAATCCTATCGGGCGTACTCGAGAATAATACCATTTCTCTCTCAATAAAAGCCTCACTTAATTGTGGGGCTTTTTGTTTCATACCTTGTCATATTTATTCTTTTATACCCAAATATTGTACACACTTTTGGGGGACACACCTTCCATTTGGGATTATTGCTCCACAAGGCGGGGAGATCTGCCCACATATCCCCACATTAGTGGGATTTTTTGTTTGTGGGATAATGAGTATATTAGAGCTACGAGTAATATTATGAATCAAAGGAATAAAATGAAAAGACATTTTCTGAAATTATTTTCAACTTTACTGACTATCGTTATTGTTCTTACTCCACTTTTTGGACAATCCTGGACAGAGCACACCATTGATGGTAGTTTTTCTAGTGCCCTTTCCGTCTATGCGGTGGATGTGGATGGTGACGGCGATATGGATGTTCTGGGAGCTGCCTATGGTGCTCACGATATTACCTGGTGGGAGAACGATGGCAGCCCCGCTGACAACTCGGGAGGTGAGGGCAA
>Ga0209554_1000465_pt1 | contig 34425 bp, 36 predicted proteins | sample MarorgKNORR_S2LV_5_FD_188221 | JGI IMG/M metagenome (GOLD analysis project Ga0209554, IMG submission 188221) | Marine microbial communities from the Southern Atlantic Ocean, analyzing organic carbon cycling - Bottom_A/KNORR_S2/LV (SPAdes) (version 2) | ecosystem: Environmental > Aquatic > Marine... | reverse complement strand
CTTGTTGAATCTACAGACCTTGAGCAACAAATGAAATCCATGATGGGTATATGGTATCAGTGGATAGAAGGGAAAAGAGGAAGATAAAGCTACAATATTATAGAGTATTTTGAACCCAAAAACCCCAAAATTACTATTTTAAATAATTCTTGTATTTTTTATTAGTAAGAGTGAAGTTCCACGCGATTCATCAAGGGGATGTAGCCAAGGAGAGAGCGTCAATAGTTCAAAGTTTACCGAATTTAAAAATGGTGAACCAAGAAATGGTGGTGAAGCAAACGAAGCTGACGAACGAAGTGTTTTTGGGTCTGTAACCGAAGTAATAAAGTTCGATGCGAAAGATTTACAAATTGCCGTTTATGGTGATGTTGCTAATTTAACCTTTCATTCTGATTTTCATTTAAAATTTGGAGAAGATCTTGTTGTTGTTAATAACCAAATCACCCTATTATTCGTAAAAACGGACAATGGGTGGAAAATGGTTCACGAACATCATTCGCCTTTGAAAAAGAATGAATAACGAGCTACAACAACGCATATAAAAAAATAGCTATTAAGAGCAAGTGATTAATTCTTGCGCTTTTTTAATACATTTACACTATCAGAAAAGCTTGTAATTATCTAAACGCAACTTTTTATATACAAAACCGTTAGGCAACATTTTGACCCGTCCTGAAATATGTATACACAAAACAACAAGTATATGTATAAAAATGACAGAGTAACCAGACGTTACAGCAAACCTTTTAAATTAAAAATTTTATTCGAACTTAGTACAGGAAAATATACCAAGAACCAATTAGGAAAACTCTATGGTATTGCTCCCACAACCATTAATGAATGGAAAATAATAACGATATCACAACAAAGGAACTGTGCTAAAACAAAAAAATCCAGCATAAATGCCGGATTTTTTTCAATTAACTACTTAACTTAAACTTATTTACTATTCGTTTTGGTTAACTACCAATCTAAAACCTTCACCATGAATGTTTAAAATTTCAACATTTGGATCCACTTTTAAATATTTACGCAATTTTGCAATATACACATCCATACTACGAGATGTAAAATAATTATCGTCTCTCCATATTTTTGTTAAAGCTAATTCTCTTGGCATCAAATCATTTTCGTGTAAAGCCAATAAACGCAATAACTCACCTTCTTTTGGAGATAATTTTTCTGGTGCACCTCCTTTATATTTTAAAAAACGTAATTTAGAATTTAGATGAAAGTCCCCAATTTCAAACTCAAATTGTTTACTGTCGGTAACACTATCAGTAGATTTTCTATTTATTATTGCTTTTATTTTCATGAGTAATACCTCGCTGTCAAACGGTTTGTTTAAGTAATCGTCGGCTCCTACTTTATAACCTCTCAATACATCTTCTTTCATGGCTTTTGCTGTTAAGAAAATAATAGGCACATCTGCATTCTTTTCGCGAATTTCTTTTGCCAAAGTAAATCCGTCTTTATAAGGCATCATGACATCAAGAATACACAAATCGTAATCGTCCTTCTTGAATTTTTCAAAGCCTTCCATTCCATTTTTTGCATGAACAACATCGTAATCGTTCATCATTAAATAGTCTTTTAACACGGTTCCGAAATTTGGATCGTCTTCGACTAAAAGTATTTTCTTATTTATATCTTCCATAATTTTATTAAGTTATTAATGGTAATTTTATTGTAAAGGTGCTACCCTTTCCTTTTTCGCTTTCTACGGTTACATAACCTTGGTGGTCATCTACAATTCTTTTAACGTAAGCAAGTCCTAAACCATGACCTTTTACATTATGTATATTTCCTGTGTGTTCTCTGTAAAATTTCTCGAACACTTTCTTTTGAACGGATTTTGTCATTCCGTTACCTCGATCTTTTATTTTTAATATAACACTTTTTTCAATACTCTCTGTATAAATATCTATTTTTGGTTCATTATCCGAATATTTAACTGCATTATCTAATATGTTTACAATAACATTGGTAAAATAAGTTTCGTTAGCCAACACCGAATGTTTTGATGCATTAAAATGTGTTTTTATATAACCATCTTTACTTTCAATAATAAGCTGTATATGAGTAATTGCATCCAAAATTAAGTCGTGTAAGTTAACTCGTTCCTTACTTATGTTAAGTTCCTTTTTTTCAAGTTTAGATATTCTAAGCACATTTTCCACTTGTGCATGCATCCGTTTATTTTCTTCCTTAATCATTTTAAGATAACGTTTCACTTTATCTTCATCATGAATTATTTTAGGATTCCTAATAGCATCTAACGCTAAATTTATAGTTGCTATAGGTGTTTTAAATTCATGCGACATATTATTGATAAAATCGGTCTTGATTTGGGAAATCTGACGCTGCTTTATTAATTGGTAAAGAGCACTTATATAAGCAATAATAATAATAACTGTAAAAATTATCGATAACAAGGTCATTCCAATTATAGACGACAATATAAATTTTCTCCGTTCAGGGAAATTTACATATAATTTAAAATCACTTTGATCATTATAGTCTAAAAAAATTGGTATTCCAAAAGTGGAACCGTACTCAAAATCAAAATTTTCAGATTGTATTTTGGTTGCTAAATCTTTGTCGTATATAGCATATTCAAAATCAATATCAATATCATCTTGAAGCAATTTCTTTTTAAATAATTGCTCTACCTGAGTTTTTCTAACACGATTATGTATTGGCGTTCTTTTTGCATCCTCACGATAAAGTGATTCAAAATTTTCTTTTTCTAATTTAGTCATTCTACTAATTCTCAAAAAAGACTTTTCAGGTGCATAATTTAAACTACCATCTATCGTATTAGTGCTATAAACATTTGTTTCGCTTTTATTAAATATGCGACTAATGCTAACACTATCTAAACCTATGTCAATGAACGAAGGGATTCTAAAATTTTCTTCTAAAATTCTGTTCCTGTAAATAATTAATTCATTCGCATCATCATCTTGTCTATAAACAGTTATTCCCCTAATTGATGTCGTATCAGGCTGTCTACCTTCAGCAATTACTTTTTCTAATTCTTGAAAATAATCACGATACTCTTTATCCTCAATAGAGTTTGAAACATAGCTCAAAGCTTTTTTTACATTAAAGGTAAATTGCTGCTCTTCGTTTTTAACTATACTATTAATATAATACGCCTGAATGAAAATGATACCAATAAGTGACAAACTCATTAATAACACCAATAAGATGAATAATCTTTTGTTCATTCGGTCAAAATTAACATTTTAACATTTAGTAAGAAGTTCATTTAACCTTACCTTAACACAAATGTTAAAATTTGGGATTCATGTTAGTTTTTCAAGTATCTTTTGATGAATATTTTTCACCTGTTTAGCCGTTTGAGACAACTCTTTATTCTCAATTACAAAATGAGATAATTTTACTTTTTTGGCATCGTTCCATTGGTTAACCATAATCGCTCTTACACTTTGTTTTGTTGAGTTATCTCGCTGTAATATTCTTTGAATCCTAACTGTTTCAGGAGCTGTTACAGTAATTATATAATCGCATTCTTTGTAACCACCATTTTCAAATAAAATAGCCGCTTCATAAATAACATAAAGTGACCTTTGGATCTTAATCCATTTTTTAAAATGCGTTTTAACTTTTGGATGAATAACAGCATTCATCTCTACTAACAAATCTTTATCATTAAATATCTTATCGGCAAGAAACGCTTTGTTTATTTTACCATAGCTATAAGCATTCGTTCCAAAAAGTTGAATGAGTTCTCTTTTAATAACTTTAGAGCTTTTCATCAATTTCTTTGCTTCCACATCTGCAATATAAATTGGTATGCCAAGCTCAATAAACATATTGGCAACTGTAGTTTTACCACTTCCTATTCCTCCTGTTAAACCTACTATAATCATTGCAATAAAATAAATTCTATACGTTTTTCATTCAGTCTTACATTCTTTACCTTATCTGGTTGTTGCACAATCTTCGGAATGAGATAAGTATCTTGAGCATTTAAAGAGTTATAATCAACCTCAACAATAAAACTACTTGTTGATATTGTTTTAAAGTTGCTTAAACTAGTATAATATACTACTGAAACTTCTTTCGGATAATATTTTAATTTTATTCCTTCTGGAATATTAATTATATTGATAGGCACATTAATCGTGCCTTCTGTAAATCTCTCAACAACAGCACTTATTTGCACTTGGCTATGAGTAAACTTTAAACCTTCGGAAGAATTAGTTAGATTTAATTCAACCGAAATTAATACATCAGCATTTACATCTTCCATTTTTAATCGCTTTGTGAAAATTTCTGAAATCGAATCTGTTAGTACTTTAGGGCCAATAACTTTAATCGAATCTGGCTTAATAACATAATCATTAATTACATCGAATCCAACAGAAAAAGTTATATCAGCATCTAAAATAACAGGTATTTTTTTAACATTATTAACATCGTACCTAAATGCAATTGTGTCTGGGTTAATACTAACAATTTTTACATTTGGTTCGAATTGAGAAACTATAGTTGAAAATTCTTTTTTTTCTGTCCAAAAATAATGTGTTTTATTCTTTTCTAATTTTTGAAAATCAACGACTATTGAAGGTCTTGCCAAATAGTACTTTATTAATTTAAAACCATAAGTAGTAAGTGTAATATTTAACAAATGTGATGAATCATTTACAATAAGCTTATCTACAGGAATATTTACTTTTTCTATATTAAAAACTACGGTTTGGGTATAATCTTTAGATAGTTTTGTCAACACTGAAAACAACAAAGCCAACACCAGAAAAAGAACAAAAACATTTACTTTTTTACTACTGAAAAATAACGTTATTTTAGTTTTAAATCTCATTTTGGTTTACTCTGAAAAATAAATTAGGAAACAATTGTTCTGCACTTTTATTTGACAATTTTAAAATTAAAGTAGATTTTAAAAATCCGTAACCATAACCGAAAAACTGTATTATAATTGCAATAATTGCCAAAAAGGGCACTATTATATTTTTTGTGTTTATAAGTGCAACAACAAAACTTAATACTAAATATATACCAAAACTCTTTAATGGCAATTCTATTCCTAAAAAAAACAAAACAAAAGAAGCCAATAAACCAACAGAAAATATTGTCGGAAACCAATAGGTGAGTTTTTTTGTTTCTGGATGCCATGTATTCAATATTGATCTTGTCAATCCAAACTTATAAACTTGGCTATAAAATTTTGCCCAAGAGATTCTTCGTTTATGATACACAAAAGCTTCTGGTATAAGTTTGGTATTAAAATTTAACTTGCAAAGTCTTATCGATAAATCCGGGTCTTCTCCAGGATGAATTCTACCAAATCCGCCAGTTGCTTTAAACGCAATTTTAGAAATTCCCATATTAAAACTTCTTGGTTGAAACTTATTTACACTTGCTTTATTTCCTCTAATTCCTCCAGTTGTTATAAAAGATGTCATAGAGAAATTAATAGCTTTTTGTAAATTAGTAAAAGAGCTGTGTGCAGCATCTGGACCTCCAAAACAGTCTACATAGTTTTTATTTAAACTTTTAAGAACTTCATTAAGATAGTTTTTAGGTAATATACAATCGGAATCTAAAATTATAAAGTAAGTTCCTTTTGCAAGTTTCATTCCGTAGTTTCTGGAATCTCCAGGACCTGAATTTTCTTTAAAATAATATGATATGTTTAAGTTATTACTAAAACCATCAATTATATCTTTAGAAGTCAAGGTAGAACCATCTTCAATAATTACGATTTCAAAATCTTTTTCTCCTTCTAAATTAATAAAGCTATCAAGAAGTTCTTTAACTTCATCTGGTCTGTTAAAAACAGGAATAATAAAAGAAATATCTTTTGCTAGCATATATTGCAAAGATAAATAAAGAATTTCGTGAAACCAACTATTCTCAAGGCATAGCATAGAGGTGTTTACAAGTTTCAATTTAATATAAAAATCAAAATTCTGTATTTTAGATTCCCGTTTTCACGGGAATGACAATTTTAATGGAAACCTCGATGCACTAGATCGAGGAATTCTTCTCGAATAAGCAAAATTCAAAAGCCATCAATCCCGATAACTATCGGGAGATGGCTTTTGAAAAAACAATATGTAATTTAATTTACTGCTTAATAATTCTATAAGTTCCTATCTTATCTCCAACTTGTACTTTAACTACATACATACCTGTTGATAAATTTGAGATATCTACTTGAGATTTAATAGTATTAGGTTGAATCCTCATTACTTCTTGACCTAACAAACTGTAAATTCTAACATCATTTATTGTTTGTTGAGCACTAAAGTTTAATATATCATTAGCAGGATTTGGATATAATTTAAATCCTTCAATTTTATTATCTCCAAGACCTAAAGTTGCGCTATAAGCTGAAACCTGAAAATTAATTGTAGCATTATTTCCATATTCCCAAACTCTAAAATAGATTGTTTGTCCTGCAAGACCCATCGCATTTGTAATAACTACTTGAGAATAAAGTCCATTACCACCATCATCATTACAACTAATTAATACTAATGATCCACACGAACCTGAATATGCAGCTGCTCCAGAATCACCACCACTTCCTGTTGGATTAGAATCAATTTCTAAAGTAATATTTCCGTCTGGAGGAACCACTACTGAATACCATAAATCGCCACCAGAATAACTTGCACATTCAGGAGCCGTTTCACCAGAATCTGTTGTACTTACATTATTACCAGTTAATGGATTAGTTTCAAATAATGCACCAGGAGTTAAAACAATTGCTCCAGAACAATCATCATTTGCTGGTGGTGGTGGTGCAGCTTCTGTTGTAAAACTCCATTCTGCACAACCAGTAGCTGACCCTCCAACATTGCCTGGTACTACCATCCAGTAGTATGTGTTTGAAAAGACTAAATTAATTAAATCTATTGTTGGAGTTGAAACTGTAGCAAGTGACGATAAAGATCCCGATACTGTACCAAAAAAGAACTCATAATCTGTGGCTGGATCTCCTGTTGTTGGCGCATCCCAAGAAAGTGTTAAACTTCCACCTGGAATAAGCACATTAGTTGCTAAATCCGTAGGAATAGGTGTCGCCGAACAACCAGGTGCTGTTGCATTAGAAATTAAATCTACATCGTCTATATACCAATTATCTCCATCATCTTGTGACATTACAAAGGCAACGTAAATTGGCATACCATCATAAGCACTTAAATCTACAAAATGAGATGCAAAAGAAACTCCAAAATCTAGTTCTGTTTGTGTGTCAATGATAGCAAAATCTCCGTGCGTAGTTTGAGATGCTATTGAAACTCTTACTGTATATGTAGTACCGTAATCAGAAGAATAAGCTTGCCTTTGTTGAAAGCTTAAAATATTAGTTGCAGCTGTTGGTGTAAATTGAGGAGTAACAAGCCAATCTTCGGCTCCAGTAGCTACATTTTCGTATCTAACAAAAGCTGAAGCAGCTCCACTTGCAAAAATAGTAGTAGATTGTTCCCAATTCCAAACTGTTCCTTCGCCATTTATACCTATAAAAGTAGCCCAACCAGTTGGTGGTACTGAAGTTTCAAAACCTTCTGGAAATTGTGCATAAGCAGTAAAACAGAATGCTACTAGTATAATAAATATTATAGTGATTTTTTTCATATTAAAATAGTTTTTAATTAATAGATTAATATTAATTCATATTTAAGTTAGTAATTTTTTAAATATAATAAATTTATCGTTAAATATTTAATTAATAACTATAATCTTAATTAATAAACTGAATAAATCATAATTTATAGAAAGAATCATTAATTATTACACGTTATTACACTTTCAATGTGTAATAACAACGCCTGTAACAATATTATAATCAACATAATAAAACGTTATTACAGTTATTACAGGGGGTAGTGTATTAATAAACTAAAAATCAAAAAGTGTAACAAATATGTAACTTCTATTAGTTAAACGTTTGATAATCAATAGATGTAATTTAATGACAATATAAATTTAACTCGGGGATAAAGGGTTCTTATCAAATCTATTATAATAAAAATAGATTTTTCCTCTTTAGTAGTTATAAAACAAAAAAACCTTGTTAAAAGGCTAACAAGATCTTTAAATATGATAAACACTTTTATTTTTATTTATTCTCAAAAACTTCCATGATCTTGGTACTCACTCCCATATTAGAAAATCCTCCATCATGAAAGAGGTTTTGTAAAGTCACCATTTTTGTTAAATCTGAAAAAAGAGTAATCGTATAATCTGCACATTCTAAAGCAGTAGCATTACCAAGAGGCGACATTTCTTCGGCATAAGAGAAAAATCCTTCAAATCCTTTTACACCACTTCCTGCAGTAGTTGGTGTTGGAGATTGTGAGATAGTATTTACTCTTACTTTTTTATCTTTCCCGAAGAAATACCCAAAGCTACGCGCTATACTTTCCAGATATGCTTTGTTATCTGCCATATCGTTATAATCTGGAAATACACGTTGTGCTGCCATATAAGTTAAAGCTACTATGCTTCCCCATTCGTTCATGGCATCTGCTTTATACAAAGTTTGCATTACTTTATGAAAAGACATTGCAGAAACGTCTGTTCCTTTTTGTGTCCAATCGTATTTTTGATCTGTATAATGCCTTCCTTTTCTAACATTTATGGACATTCCAATAGAATGCAGAACAAAATCTAATTTCCCACCTAAAATCTCCATAGATTTTTCTACTAAGTTTTCTAAATCTTCAACAGATGTTGCATCAGCTGGAATAATTTGAGATCCCGTTTTCTCTGCCAATTGATTTATTGTACCCATTCGCATAGCAATTGGAGCATTAGTTAAAACAAATTCTCCACCTTCTTCGTGTACACGTTCTGCAGTTTTCCATGCTATAGATCTTTCATCTAAGGCTCCAAATATGATTCCCTTTTTTCCTTTTAATAAATTATATGACATGTTTTGTTGTTTGGTTGTTGAGTTGATTAAAGCTGTAAAGATAGTACTTTTAGTGTTGTCTGACAAAAGATATAAGACCGCTACGCTCATAGAAATAAGACAAAAGACTTATTTTTATATAATTGACAATCAGTAGAATACTAAATTAAAAGGATGTAATCAAAATTGTGGTTAAAAAAATAACTTATATCAATTTAATAAAGTTAAAAATGTGAATGAAGAGTATTCAGTTTGCAGTAAAAAATCAGAAAATTGCTTTTAAAAATTTTAAATGAAACTCGAAAATATTGAGGAAGAATATTAATTCAATAATTGTTTTGCATGTGCAATTGCGGAAACCGACATTTTTTCTCCACCCAACATTTGTGCAATTTCAACAATACGTTCATCATTATTTAATTTTTGTAAATGGGTTGTTGTTTTGTTATTTATATCTTCTTTATAGACTTTAAAATGTGAATCGCCTTTGGCAGCAATTTGTGGGATGTGAGTAATTGTAAACACCTGAAGCGTCTTACTCATCTGAAGCATGATAGTTGCCATTTTATTAGAAATCTCTCCGGAAATTCCCGAGTCAATCTCATCAAACATTATTGATGGTAACTGTATATACTTTGACAAGATAGATTTTATTGCTAACATTATTCTGGATAATTCTCCTCCTGAGACCGCTTTTTTGAGGGGTTTAAATTCGCCTCCTTTATTTGCCATAAACAAAAACAACAAACTATCTTTTCCATTACTTAAATATTCGTTTTCGAGTTTTACCGAAATATCAAACTTTGAGTTTTCCATTCCGAGATCTGCTAATATATTTTCAAGTTGAAAAACAAGTTGTGGTATGGCTTTTTCTCTTTGGTCATGAATAATTTTTGAACTATTATCAAGTTCTTTTTTTATGGTATTCAACTCTTTCAGTTTAAGCTCAATATCTTCATCAATGTTTTCGGATAAAGCTACCTTGTTTGATAATGTAATTTGAATGTTGATTAATTCATCAATATCTGCTACAGAATGCTTTAATATTAAATTATGGATAGCTTGTAATTTTGTGTTTACTTGTTCTAAACGATTTGGATTAACCTCCAATTTTTCTTGAGCGGATTCTAAATCGCTGAAAAGGTCATCTAATTCTATTAGTGTACTGTTTATTCTATTGTACAGTTCTTTATAGACTCCTGATAATTCTGATAGTGTATATAAGCTGCTTTTAAGTGTTGTTAAGGTAGTTAATACACCTACTTGCTCATCGCTTAACAATTGATTGGAAAGTGTTAATCCTTCCTTAATCTCTTCAACATTACTCAAAGTTTCATATTCTATTTCAAGTGATTCTAATTCCCCAATAACCAAATTAGCTTCCTCTAGTTCCTTTAACAAAAAAGTATTATAATCGTGTTCTTTTATAGCTTCAGCTTTTATATTATTTAACTTTTCGAGTTTTACTTTTGTTTCTTTGTACTCTTTTAGTTTTTGCTTATATTCCCTTAAGCTTGATTGGTTGTTTGCTAAAGCATCTATGATTTGAAATTGAAAATCGTTGTTTGTAAGTTCTAATGTTTGATGCTGTGAATGAATATCTATTAAATGTTTTCCTAAAATTGTTAAGGTATTTAGGTTTACTGGTGAGTCGTTTACAAAAGCTCTTGATTTTCCTGAAGGAAGAATTTCTCTTCTAATAATTGTTTCTGATTCGTAATCTAAATCTTCGGCATTAAACATTGCTTTTAGATTATAATTAGCTATATCGAAAGTAGCTTCTATAATACACTTTTTTGATGCATCGTTTATATGAGACACATCCGCACGTTTTCCTAAAATTAAAGATAAACCCCCTAAAAGAATTGATTTTCCTGCTCCAGTTTCTCCAGTAATAATTGTAAGTCCATTACTAAAATTAACCTGAAGATGATTAATTAAAGCATAATTTTTTATAAAAAGTGATGTAAGCATGTATTAGTGTTCAGTTTGCAGTCCTCAATGCTCAGTCCGCTGTCTTCAGTTTGAGTGTTCTAAAAAATAATCGTAAGGTACTAAAAATTAATATTCCTCCATTTAGAGGCATGTGTCGGAGCAATTCTGGTTAATGCAGTAACAAGGTCGGTTATATTTACACTTGGACCATCGCTATAAATACTTTCAATTTCTTCCGCTTTAGCATCAAAAAATGTACGTAGTATAAACGAATTTGGACGACGATTGTTCATTACCTGCAAATCCATCAAAGATATTGAAATACTTTCTTTTCCTTTTTTTGGATTCTCGCTCATTTTGTCCAAACCATTTCTGTGATAGTCATATAAAGTTCTTCTGTATTCTTTATAGGTTGGTGACATAATATTATCTATTAATGCACTTCTTGTTTGATCTCCACCTTTTGGTGGCTCCCAACCTGTTGGAATATCTTGTTGTGAATAACCTACTATTGTCCTTGCTTGCACGAAATAGTCTTCGCCACCTTTTAGAGAAAATGTATCTGCATCTATTCCTAAAATCATATAAATATGAAATGCTAAAACCGAAACTAAATTAGATTCAAACTGATTAGCATTATAATTTAGATTTTGAAATTCTAAATATTTAAAAGTAAAATCTCTATCGTTAAAATTATAGACAGGCGAACTGTATGAAGAATTAAAAATTGGTCTTGATGATTGTACTTGAATTAATGCTCTAAATGTATCGCCATTATAATTATTAATAATAATTACCATACTACAATTAATGCGCTCTTGAGGAGCAAAAGTTTTGTTAGTCCAATTGGTATTATTTACAAATTCGTTTAATTGAGTTTCTAATGTTTTGAATACTTGTACATTTTCGTTACCAGTTTGTTCAGCATTTACAACAACTATACAATTCAATTCTTGTGAAAACGCTGTAAAAGAAAATAAAAAAGAAAATAAAAATAAAAAATTACGCATCCAATAGTTTTAAAATTTCATTCATTATATCTTTTGCCACTTCCGTTTTAGATTTTAACGAATAATTAGTAATAGTCTCGTTTTTATTAATAATGGTTACCTTATTAGTAGTTCCACCAAAACCAGCACCTTTATCATTTAACGAATTTAATACAATTAAATCTAAATTTTTAGATTTTAGTTTTTTAATTGCATTTTCTAGTTCGTCGTTAGTTTCTAAAGCAAAACCTACAAGTAATTTATTTTGTTTTATTTTTCCTAAAGACTCTAATATATCTTTAGTTTTTTCTAACTCTAACTGTAACGTAGAATCCTTCTTTTTTATTTTTATGATTGAAACCTTTTTTGGTTTATAATCCGCAACTGCTGCCGAAAGAATAGCAATATCTGAATCATTAAAATGGTTATGAACGGCATCATACATATCACTGGCACTTTGCACAGGAATAACGGTTATTAAACTATGCTCAGCTTTTTCGTGTGTTGGACCAGAAATTATAACAACTTTGGCTCCAAGGTTTGCTGCCGCATTTGCGATTTCAAAACCCATTTTACCACTGGAATGATTACCGATAAAACGAACAGGGTCTATAGCTTCATAAGTTGGTCCTGCAGTAATTAAAACTTGTTTCCCATTAAGTGGTAGGCTTTGCAAAATATCTTTTTCGATAAACGTTAAAATATTTTCGGGTTCTGCCATTCGACCTTCACCTACTAACCCACTTGCCAATTCGCCACTAACAGCTGGAATTATGATATTGCCAAAGCCTTTTAAAATTTCAAATGAATTAATTGTAGATTGATGCTTGTACATATCCAAATCCATAGCAGGAGCAAAATAAACCGGACATTTTGCAGAAAGGTAGGTTGCAAGAAGTAAATTATCGCTATTACCTGAAGCCATTTTAGATAATGAATTAGCTGTTGCCGGAGCTATTAAAAATAAGTCTGCCCAAAGTCCTAATTCAACATGATTATTCCAAACTGCATTTTCGTCTTCTTCATCGGTAAACGATGACAAAACAGGATTTTTTGATAAAGTAGATAATGTTAAAGGTGTTACAAAATCTTTAGAAGCTGGTGTCATAATAACTTTTACGTTAGCACCAACTTTAACAAATAAACGTACTAATGAAGCACTTTTATAAGCTGCAATACCAGCTGTAATGCCTAATAGTACGTTTTTGTCTTTTAAAATAGACATCACTAATTATTCATGAGTATCTTCTTCTTCTTTTTCTTCTTCTTCAGTATTTCTAAAGTAAATATTTTCGTTTAACCATTCTTGAACAGCTAATGCGTGAGGTTTTGGTAACTTCTCATAAAATTTAGAGACTTCTATTTGCTCTTTATTTTCAAAAATTTCCTCAAGACTATCATTAAAAGTAGCAAACTCTTCTAGCTTGTCTAAAAGTTCTTTTCTTATTTCAGTGTTGATTTGTTCCGCTCTTCGCGAGATTACTGAAATGGCTTCATAAATATTTTCAGTAGGCTTCTCGATAATATTTCTATCATAAGTTTTAGTAGTAACTGGTGCTTTAACCTTTTTTAAATCCATCGTTATATTTTATTAACTTTTTGTATTGTATTCTTTTAATAATCCATTTAACTCTTCGTGCATTTTATTTGCTTCTTCATTATGTTCAGAATTTACATAAGCTCTATTATATGAATTAAAATATGTAATTGCGGTTTTTAAACGTTCTTCTTTTTTCCAGGGCACACTATTTACAGCTAATTTATATGCTGAATCTAACCTGTAAAACATCGCTTTCTCCCTTAATGTTGTTCCTGGAAAATCTAAAATAAAGTTATCGAATGACTTTATAGAAGCTTGAAAATCTTGAATGCGATTGTATTGTTCAGCTATACTATATGCTTTAATTTCCAATTTATATTCAAGTTCTTTTACCAATATATTAGCTTCGCTCAAATATTGAGATTCTGGAAACCTATTAATAAACTCCTGAAGTTTTTCAATAGCTTCAATAGTTTCTTTTTGTTCTTTTGTATATGCAGGAGACAATTGGTAATAGCTTTTTGCTCCCAGAAAAGCGGATTCTTCTGCTTTTTCGCTATCAGGATATGAACTCACAAAACGTTCAAATTGATAATTGGCTGTATAATAGTCTCTCATTTTATAAAATGTCATGGAATACATATACATTAATTTTTGAGCTTGAGGTTTTCCTCTGTATTTTGGTACAATTTGTACAAATAAACGATTAGCTTTACTCCATTTTTCAGCATCATACAATTCTAATCCTAATTTAAATTTCGTACCAATATCAGTAGATTTTAAAGCCTTTTGATATTCATTACAAGAGCTAAATGCAATAATTATAATTAATGTATAAATGATTTTTTTCATATATTTTAAGCAGGTTGCAAAAGTAAACAATTATAACGTATTTTAAAAACAATATTTTATGCTAAAATAAAACGATATTTTTCTTTAAAAAAAGGTTTAAGCAATATTTAACTTTCTGAAAATTAAAATGCTTCAACTAAAGCTTTGATTTTTGTTTTTAATTCATCAGAAGCGACTACTAACGGTAACCTTACTGTGTCCATGCATAAATTTAATTGTTGTAATACTGCTTTAATTCCAGCTGGATTATTTTCTGAAAATATATAGCTGGTCACATCCATAAGTTTGAAATGTAATTTATAGGCTTCTCTTGCATTACCATCTAATCCTAAACGAATCATTTTTGAGAATTCTTTTGGGAATGCTTGCCCAATTACCGAAATTACTCCTGATCCACCAGCTAAAACAACACCAAGCGCTAAATCGTCATCACCAGAAATAATTAGAAAATCTTCAGGCTTGTTTTTTAATAACTGTAAATACTGTGCAAGGTTATTTCCAGCCTCTTTAACTGCTATAATATTATTAAAATCGTTAGCGAGACGTAAAGTTGTTTTTGGCAACATATTAGCCGAAGTCCGACCAGGAACATTATATAAAATAATTGGAATTGGTGAAACTTCCGCAATAGCCTTAAAATGCTGATAAATTCCTTCTTGTGTTGGTTTACTGTAATATGGAGAAACTGATAAAATAGCTGCAATACCACTAAAATCTGTAGTCTTAATTTCTTTTATTACCTCGGCTGTATTATTTCCTCCAATGCCTAAAACCAATGGCAACCTTCCATCGTTTGTTTTTTTAATTACATCAATTACTTCTTTTTTTTCTTGGGTTGTAATCGTTACACTTTCTCCTGTTGTACCACAAATCACCAAATAATTTGTACCATTCTCTATGTTATAGTTTACAATATTTGATAAAGCAATATAATCTACACTTAAGTCAGTATTAAATGGTGTTACAAGTGCTACTCCTGTTCCTACTAATGTAATCATTTATATCTTGTTAAGTACTTTTAAGTATTTTAATAATTCCTGTTTAAAAATAATTATCTCATCGGGTTTTACATCAATAATAAAATCGTTAAGACGCTCATCATTTTTAGAAATTCCTATTTTAAAATTGGCTTTTGACAATGCGGTTGCAACATTTAATTCTAAATTATCTTCTTTGTAATAACTAATCAAGGCATCAAACTTGATGTCGATAAACTCCTGCAATTCAATATTCTTTATTTTTCCATTCCAACCAAAATCTTTAGGGGAAAAGTAAGAATCCCAAGTGTTTGGCGCTAATTTTTTTTCAGTTACAAAAGTAATGAACTTAATCTTGTTTTCCATTATGCCAATGCCTTTCAAAAATAGTCTTATATCCTCATGCTCGTTAAATTCGTCATGATTTAAAATAACTCCTACCGATTCAATTTTATTATCACTAACAGGCATATTTCTTGAATTTAATATCTTGTTAATATAATTTCGGATAGAATTTTTCTTAAATCGCTGTAAAAACATTTATAGTTAAACTTTTGTGCAAATGTAATAAACAACACAGATAATTTTAATGCAAACACAACTTATTAAAATGAATTATAAATATTTTGTGTTTACTATTTTAATCTGTCTCGCTTTTATATTAGACAAGAAATACATCTACTAACTATAATAGAAGAAATATGAATATAAAATATCAGATACTTTATTGAGCAATTAAGCTATATAAGAATTTATTAAACCATACAGGGAACTTAAAGAAAATCAAGTTAAGATATAGAATATTAATTGAGAAGAAAGATTAATTTTTAGTTAAGAGAGAATAAAAAATAAAACTGTTTATGGCTTCTCAATAGATATTTAATCTTCAAGTTCTTCCATTGCTTCATAAACTTCACTTTCAGCATAACTCAAATTAGTTTGAATATAGAAAAAAGTAAATGCCAAAACTAATAAAACTGAATAGGAAATACTTAAAATATTTTGAACTGAAACATAATAATAAGCAACTTGTATTACTTCAGAAAATACAATACATAAAGCTCCTAAAAGTAAATTCATTGCCTTTTTTGTATGACTACTTATATAATTAATTAAAGTTATCGTAAGCAATAACATAATTACTGTATTATATACGATTTCGGTCAAATAGTCGAAGAAACCACTTAAAAGCTCACTTTTAATTGCAATATCTGTAACTAAAATAATACTGTAAATGTCTAAAGCCGCAAAAATTAAAATATAGGTAGTAAAACGATTAAAGATTTTCTTGATATTCATTGGTTTTAATATTTCTAAAATCAAAAATACATAAGCCGTTATGAATAAAATGTTGCCTCCATAATACAATAAATCATTCATGAAATTAGAATATTGAGCATAATAACTAAAAAGACTGGATATTTCTCCTATGGAGTAGAATAACAAAAAATAAAAAAATTACTGCTTTTTTCTTTTTTAGCTAAATAATATAATAATGCTAACAAAGGTAATATTACAGGTCTTACATAATCCGCAACTGCTTGTAGTTCAAATACTTGTAAGCCAACAAATACAATTGCAAGTAAAATTATAAAAATTAATAATAATTTTCTCGTTAGCATGTAGGTTAATTTCCTAAATTTAAGACAAATATACCATAATTTTACAATTAAACGATAAAAAGATACATTTAATCGATATATTTATTAATTTATAATAATTTTAAATAATAAGTTTTAAAAATTCATCTTCTGTTAAAATAGAAATATTTAATTGCTCGGCTTTAATTTTCTTACTCGGACCCATTTTATCTCCAGCTACAATATAACTTGTTTTTGATGAAATTGAACCAGATAACTTACCACCATTATCCTCAATTAACTTTTTAAGTTCATTACGAGAAATACTATGAAATACTCCTGAAACAACAAATGATAAGTTTTTCAGCTTTTCTGTTTGGTTCGCTAGTTTATCGGCAGAAATTTTTAATTGTACACCAAATCTTTTCAATCTTTCAATAGCAATATTGTTCTTCTCTGAATCAAAATACAAATGAATACTTTCGGCAATCTTAACTCCTATTTCATCTACATTTATTAATTCCTCAATTGAAGCATTGGAAAGTTTATCAATACTTTTATAATGCTTTGCTAATTTTTTTGCGACAGTTTCACCAACATAACGAACTCCAATTGCATATAGTACACGTTCAAAAGGTATTTGTTTTGAAACTTTAATTCCATTTACTAAATTTTCGGCAGACTTTTCTGCCATGCGTTCAAGTGGAATTACTTGTTCTTTAGTTAATTCATATAAATCTGCATAGTCAAGTATTAATCCTGCATATACTAAAAGTGCAACAGTCTCTCCACCAAGTCCTTCAATATCCATAGCCTTTCTGGAAATAAAATGCTGAATTCTACCAATAATCTGAAGTTTACAGCCATAAAAATTTGGGCAATAATGTTTGGCATCACCTTCTTTCCTCACCAATTCGGTCATACATTCAGGACAATGCGTAATGTATTTGGTTACTTGTGAGGTTTTTAATCGTTTATTAATATCTACCGAAATAATCTTAGGTATAATCTCGCCTCCTTTTTCAACAAAAACGGTATCTCCTACTCTTATATCTAATTTTTCAATTTGGTCGGCATTGTGCAACGACGCTCGTTTCACAATAGTTCCTGCGAGTTCAACGGGTTCTAAATTAGCAACCGGAGTTATTGCTCCTGTACGACCAACCTGATATGAAATACTATTTAATACAGTAGAAACTTGTTCGGCTTTAAACTTGTATGCCATTGCCCAACGTGGTGCTTTTGCCGTGTAACCCAATTCATCTTGCTGAAATAAACTATTTACCTTAATGACTACGCCGTCTGTTTCATAAGGTAAATCATTACGCTTCACATCCCAATAATTTATAAATTCAAAGACCTCTTCTATTGAGTTTTCCAATTGTGCTGCTTTTGGGACTTTAAATCCCCAAGACCTTGCTTTGTCTAAACTTTCAAACTGCGTTTCAATTTCCAATCTTTCTCCTATAATATTATAAAGTAAACATTCTAAAGGCCGTTTGGCAACTTCACTACTATCTTGCAATTTTAAACTTCCTGAAGCTGTATTACGTGGGTTTCTATAAGGTTCTTCACCAATTTCTATACGCTCTTCATTCATTTTATTAAATCCTTCAAATGGCAAAACTATTTCGCCTCTTATGTCAAACTTTGGAGGATAATCTCCCTTTAACTTTAAAGGTACCGACTTTATAGTCTTTATATTAGCAGTTATCTCATCTCCTTGCACACCATCACCTCTTGTTACAGCTCTTATTAAATTTCCATTTTCGTAAGTTAAACTTATAGAAGCCCCATCATATTTTAACTCACAAGTATATTGTATCTCTCCATCTACCAATTTTTTGATACGAGTTTCCCAATCGAGTAAATCATCTTTTGAATACGAATTATCCAAAGAATACATTCTATACTCATGGACAACCGTTTTAAAATTCTTGGTAATCTCGCCTCCTACTCTTAAAGTTGGGGAATTGGCATCATAAAATTCTGGATATTGTTCTTCTAAAGATTGAAGATCTTTTAGTTTTGTATCGAAATTAAAATCGCTTATAATAGGGTTATCAAGGACGTAATAGTTATGATTATGTGTTCTTAACTCTTCGCGAAGCTTATTTATTTGTTGTTCAATATTCATTAAATAATTTGTACTATTTTATTTTTAAGTTAATTCTGTTTTTAACCATTTAGGAACATATTTAGGTTTAAAAGCTTTCATTTTACTTAAAAGTGAATCGATGTTATCATCCACAATAAGAAGGTCAAGGTTTTCAATCTTTAAAAATCCCTTAGCTGTCATAGTTTCCAACATACTAATTAAATCATTAAAAAATCCATTACTATTTAATAATCCTATAGGTTTTTGATGTAGCCCTAATTGTGCCCAAGTAATAATTTCGAAAAGCTCTTCAAATGTTCCAAAACCACCTGGAAGCGCAATAAATCCATCAGACAATTCATGTATTTTTAGTTTACGCTCATGCATATTTTTGGTAGTAATTAATTTATGAAGTCCTAAATGAACAACCTCTTTTAGCTTTAAAAATTCTGGTATTACTCCAATTGCTTTTCCTTGATGTTGCAAAACAGCTTCTGCAACTATCCCCATAATACCAATCTTTGCTGCGCCATAAACTAAAGTGATATTTTGTATTGCTAACATTTTCCCCAATTGCTTTGCTTGATCAATAATAATAGTATCATTGCCTTCATTACTCCCGCAAAAAATGGCTATGGATTTTATCTTGTTCATAATTTTACTCCTTTTATCATTCTATCTTTACCAAAAATATCCTGTTTTAATTCTATATCTACAAAGCCTTCATCATTTAATAGCTTAACCATCTTGTTACCAAGATACTCATTAATTTCGAAAAAAAGTTGCCCTTTTGTTCTTAATGTTTTATAAGCAAATTGTGAAATATTTCTATAAAATACCAAAGGGTCTTCAGCTTCGATAAATAAAGCTAAATGTGGTTCAAAATCCAATACGTTGGGTCGAAGCAAGCTTTTTTCTGAAACTTTTACATAAGGAGGATTGGATACAATGATATCAAATTTTAAATCTACAAATTCCAAATTCCAAATTCCAGTATCTTGTTTCCAATTTAAAATGTTTGCGTTAATAAACTCAACTTCCACACTATTTAACTCAACATTTAATTGAGCAACATTTAAGGCCTCCTTACTTACATCAAGTGCAAATACTTTAGCATTCGGTAAATTCTTTGCCAACGAAATAGCTATACATCCACTTCCTGTACCAATGTCTATAATTCTGAATTCTGAATTTGAAATTTTATTTTTGATATTTTGATGAATGAAAGAAACGAGTTCTTCAGTTTCTGGTCTTGGTATTAATACTGAAGCATTCACCTTAAACGGTAATCCGTAAAATTCAGTTTCACCTATTATATATTGAATCGGTTCATGGTTTTTTAATCTTTCTATTGAATCTTTAAACTTAACAATCTCAATTTCTGAAACTATTTCATTATACTCTAAAACCACATCTATACGTCGTTTTCCTAATAATTTTTCAGTTAGCATAAAAAAGAAAGACGTAATTTCTGTTTCAGGATAACGCTCTAATAGTGAATTTTCAAAGTATGATTTAAGAGATTTTAATGTCATTCTAAATCTTTTATCATCCAAACACCACAAGAGTAATGTCCTGTATTTCCAAGGGGTTTATCCAAATGAATAAATCCGTTTTTCTCATAAATATGAATTGCTACTTTAAGTTGCAAAGCCGACTCTAAATAACACTTTCTATAACCAAAATCCTTAGCCGCCTGCATACACTTATCAAACATTTTCTTACCTAAACCTTTACCTCTAATTGTTGGAGAAAAATACATTTTTTGCAACTCACAAACTTCAGTTTCAAAATCTCTTAAAGGTTTTATTCCGCCACCTCCAACTACAGTGCCATTTTCTTCAATTATATAATACACTTCTTTTTCAACTTGATACGACTCAAACATTCTTGGTGTTTCTTTATCTTCGTAAGCTGTACCAACCATAGGCATGCTAAATTCAGGAAAAATATCCTTAATTACTTTTTCGATAGCTGTATTGTCTTCCGGTTTGATTTTCCGAATTAAAAAAGTATTCATTAAATTTATATCTTAATTTTACAGGAAATTTAAGAACTTTAAATGAATTCTATAAATATAAAATAAGAATTATGATGAAAAGAATTTGTTATATATTTTTTTTAAGCTTTATTATTTTTTCTTGCACCTTTACTGAAAAGCCAACCTTTATAAAAATAAAAAATGTTCGCGTAGATAAGGCTAACCTTTCAAAGGTAGTTATAAATGCAGACGCCTTATTTGAAAATTTAAATAATATTGGTGGAAATTTAGAACTCAATAAACTTGAAGTTTTTGTTAATAATATTAAAGTAAGCAATATTAGCACCAAAAAATTTAAGGTGCCAATTAAGAATAAATTTTCTATTCCAATAAAAATAAGTTTTTCTCCTAAACAAATTTTTGATGACCATAAAAAAGGGTTTCTTTCAAATATTTTTAAAAGCATAAAAAACAAAAAGGTAACAATACTTTATAAAGGTATTATCACATATTCTTTAGGCGACTTTTCTTATGATTACAATATAAATTATTCACAAACAATTGTATTAAAAAAGCGTTGATGTTACATGAAACATATATAAAACGCTGTATTGAATTAGGCAAAAATGGGCTTGGAACTACACGACCAAATCCTATGGTTGGTTGCGTTATTGTTTATAAGAATACTATTATAGGTAAAGGCTTTACAAGTGCTTATGGCGATAGTCATGCTGAAGTTAACGCAATACAATCTGTAAAAGATAAATCGTTGCTTAATCAATCTACGCTTTATGTAACATTAGAGCCTTGTTCACATTATGGAAAAACGCCTCCTTGTAGTAATTTAATTATTGAGCATAAAATTCCGAATGTTGTAATTGGAACAATCGATACTCATAGCAAAGTAGCTGGAAAAGGGATTGCTATGCTTAAAGCTTCAGGATGTAATGTTAGTATTGGTGTTTTAGAAGGTGAATGCAAACAGCATCATAAACGATTTTTTACGTTTCATAATAAAAAGCGTCCTTATGTAATTTTAAAATGGGCAGAAACAAATGATGGCTTTATTGCTCCTAGTTACAAAAATGAAAGCAAACCTGTTTGGATAACAAATCCATATTCAAGGCAACTCGTACATAAATGGAGAGCTGAAGAACAGGCTATTTTAATTGGTACAAATACTGTAAAAGAAGATGACCCGAGTTTAACAACACGAAATTGGAAAGGAAATAATCCTGTTAGAATTGTTATTGACAGACAAAACAAATTGTCTAAAACACTTAAGGTATTTGAAAGTTTGGCTGCTACCATTGTAATTTCAGATAATAACCAGAAATCGGAAGTAGGAAACCCGGTTGGCAAAAATTTGAATTTCGAATTTATAGATTGGAATTTAAAAGATAAAATAGCAAAACAAATATGTAACGTTTTGTTTAAAAACACTATTAATTCTGTTATAATTGAAGGCGGACGAAAAACGCTTCAAACGTTTATTGACGAAGGTATTTGGGATGAAGCCAGAGTATTTACAGGAAATATTCAGTTTAAAGAAGGTGTTGAAGCTCCTAAATTAAATGGGAAATTAATTTCCACAGAAAAAATCATTGATGATGTTTTAAAGATTTTTATTCCTTCCCAACATGGAATCTCATCAACTCAATGAAATAAATAAGATTCCTCTCGATAGTCCCGATAGAAATCGGGATTGTGGCTAATATGAATTAACAAAAAACAGATTCCCACGTTCGTGGGGAATGAATATGATTAAAACAATTATTTTCGATTTTGGTAATGTATTTATTAATTTAGATATCGATGAAGCTATACAACGAGCCTTAACGCTTTTTAAAGTAAATTCTTTTTCAGACGAAACGATTGCCACCAATAATCTTTATGAACAAGGATTGATAACAACAACCGACTTTATTAAATTTTACAAAAAAACGTTCCCATCTATTACTAAATCAGAAATCATTGAAACTTGGAATAGTATCTTTAAAGATTTCCCTGTTTATAGATTAGAGTTTCTAAAAACACTTTCCGAAGAAAAAAAATACATTTTAATTTTATTAAGCAATACAAACGAGCTACATATAAATTGGGTTAAAGAACATATTCTTTTTTACAACCAATTCAAAAATTGTTTTGATGCTTTCTATTTGTCTCACGAAATACAATTAAAAAAACCAAATACTGAAGTTTTTCAGTTTGTATTAAACCAAAATAATTTAATTGCTGAAGAATGTTTGTTTATTGACGACACAAAAGAGCATATTGAAACAGCCTCGCAATTAGGATTTAAAACGTGGAATTTAAAGCCAGCTACTGAAGATATTGTAGATTTATTCAAAATTAAAAAAGAGCAATTCTGAACTAATGCAATTGAAAGATACCTTTAATACAATTTTAAAACCATCAGAAGAAGTTTTATTTAAAGACAAGAACAGTAAATTTTTTGGTTATGCGTTTCCAGTAAAAAATGAAGATGCTGTTAAGTTTCATCTTAATACACTAAAAAAGCAACATCATGCCGCAAGACATTGGTGTTACGCATACCAGATTGGTACAGAAACAATTAAATTTAGAGCTAACGATGATGGTGAGCCTAGCAATAGTGCAGGACAACCAATTTATGGTCAAATACAATCTTTCAAGCTCACCAATATATTAATAGTTGTAGTGCGCTATTTTGGAGGAGTAAAATTAGGCGTTGGAGGATTAATAAACGCTTACAAAACTACAGCGCAATTGGCATTGGAAGCTTCAAAAATAATTAAAAAAACTATCTATACTGAATTCTTAATTACTTTCGATTATAAAAACATGAATAAGGTGATGCGCATTATAAAAGAAAAACAAATCAAAATCATAAACCAAAAGTTGGAATTGAGTTGTGAATTACAAATTTCGGTAAGAAAAAATGATGCGCAACTAATTTTTGAGCTTTTTAATCAACTTTTCGAAATAAAAATTAAAAATTTAAACGATTAATTTTGCAGTTTATCTAAAATATCTTTAGGACATCTCGTCGGTCTCATGGTTTTCATATTTATAAATGCCAAAATTACTTTTGCTAAAGAAATAATTTCACCGTCTTCATTTAAGATTTCGAAATCAAATTCTATAGTTGCAGTTGGCATTTTGCACAGTTGAGTTTTTACATAAATTACATCATCGTAACCTGCTGATTTTTTGTAATTTATGGATAAAGAAATCACAGGAAGCATAACACCTTGCTCTTCCATTTTTTTATAAGAAATTCCATAACTTCGCAACCACTCAACACGTCCAATTTCTAAATATTGTGCGTAATTTCCGTGATATACGATTCCCATTTGGTCGGTTTCTCCATATCTTACCCTTATCTTAGTTTCGGTGTATTTCATCAAAAAAATTTAAATTATAAAAAATATTTGTTGTACTTTCATCGCGAATTAAACATGCGAAAAAAATAATTAATAATCAATAGCTTTAGATTTTTTTTTTTAGAAATTTGTTCACATATTTGATGTGTAGAAAATAATCAAGTAAAAAATATTTATTTACTCTTTTTTTTCACAATCAACAAACTAACTAATTTTAAACATTTTTAATGAGGGAAACTGCGCAATCGGTATGGAACAATTGTCTTGAATTTATAAACGACAATATTCAACCGCAAGCCTATAAAACATGGTTTGAGCCTATTTTTGCTGTTAAACTCAATAATAATGTTTTAAGTATTCAAGTACCAAGTAAATTTTTCTACGAATGGTTGGAAGAACATTACGTTAAAATTTTAAAAGTTGCACTTTCAAAAGAACTCGGCGAAAACGCAAAGCTCGTTTATATTATTAAAATGGAAAACACTTATGGCAACAAACAGCCATTTACCGAACAAATTCCGAGTTCCAACCGAAGTGCTGTAAAAGCTCAAAATGTAGATGTTCCGTTAGAAAATAAAAGTCCACAATTACGAAATCCATTTGTAATTCCAGGAATTAGAAATGTAAAAATAGAATCGCAACTCAATCCAAACTATAATTTTGAAAACTTTTTAGAAGGTGATTCAAACCGTTTGGCTCGAAATGCTGGTATTGCAGTTGCCAATAAACCTGGAGGTACATCTTTCAACCCATTATTAATTTTTGGTGGCGTTGGTTTAGGCAAAACCCATTTAGTGCATGCAATTGGTGTCGATATTAAAGATAAATACCCAGAAAAAACAGTTTTATATATTTCTGCTGAAAAGTTTACACAACAATATATAGATTCAGTAAAAAAGAACAATAGAAACGATTTCATTTATTTTTATCAAATCATTGATGTTTTAATTATTGATGATGTTCAATTCTTTTCTGGAAAATCTGGTACACAAGATGTTTTCTTCCATATTTTCAACCATTTGCACCAAAACGGAAAACAAGTTATTTTAACAAGCGACAAAGCTCCTGTCGATATGCAAGATATTGAACAACGTTTATTATCTCGATTTAAATGGGGACTTTCGGCCGAATTGCAAACTCCTGATTTTGAAACAAGAGTTTCTATTTTAAAAAATAAATTATATAGAGACGGCGTTGAAATGCCAGACGATATCATAGAATATGTTGCAAAACACATTAAAACAAATGTTCGTGAATTGGAAGGTGCCATCATCTCTTTAATTGCACAATCCTCTTTTAACAAGAAAGAAATTACCATTAGCCTTGCTAAAGAAATTGTAGAGAAGTTTGTTAAAAACACAAAACGAGAAGTGTCGATTGATTATATTCAGAAAGTAGTTTCCGATTATTTTCAAATGGATGTAGAAGTTCTTCAATCTAAAACAAGAAAACGACACATTGTACAAGCTAGACAATTAGCAATGTTCTTTGCTAAAAAATTTACTAAAGCATCGTTAGCAAGTATTGGTTCTCAAATAGGCAAAAGAGACCATGCCACTGTACTTCATGCGTGTAAAACAGTAGATAATCTGTCTTCAACAGATAGACAATTTAGAAAATTTGTAGAAGACCTTCACAAAAAATTATCTGTTTAATTTATTTCAATAAATGACTAAAATACTGATGGTATGTCTTGGAAACATTTACCGCTCACCATTAGCCGAAGGAATTTTAAAATCTAAATTACCTGAAAATATTTTTTTTGTTGACTCTGCCGGAACTGCAAACTATCATATAGGACGACAACCAGATCATCGCTCTATTGAAACTGCAAAAAAAATATGGTGTTGATATAACCAATCAACGTGGAAGACAATTTGTAGTTTCAGATTTTGATGATTTTGATTATATTTATGCGATGGACAGCACTAATTTTAATGACATCATTAGTTTATCACGAAATATTAATGACGCTTCCAAGATAAAACTAATTCTTGATGAATTAGCAGATGTTGACACAGCAGATGTTCCAGACCATTATTATGGTGGTAGTCAAGGCTTTGAAAACGTGTATCGTATATTAGACAGCGCTTGTAATATAATTGCAAATAAATTAAAATGAACTACGGTAAAGGAAAACTATACCTTATTCCAACACGTCTTGGCGACAATGCTCCTTTAGAAGTTTTACCAATTTCTATAAAGCGTATCATTGAAAATGTGGATTACTATATTGTTGAAAACGAAAAAACTGCACGACGTTTTATAAAAAAAATAAGCTCTGGTAAATCTCAACCTTCATTAAAAATTAATATTCTCAATAAATTTACCGAAGAAACTGAATTGCCTGATTATTTAAATCCGTGTTTAAATGGTAAAAACGTAGGATTACTTTCTGAAGCAGGTTGCCCGGCGATTGCCGACCCAGGAGCCGAAATTGTAAAAATTGCACATCAAAAAGAGATACAAGTAGTGCCTTTGGTTGGACCATCCTCTATCCTACTAGCTTTAATGAGCTCTGGTATGAATGGTCAAAATTTTGCTTTTAATGGTTATTTACCGATAGAAAAGTCTGAACGTAAATCCGCTCTAAAACAACTGGAACGTCTTTCGTTTGAAAAAAAACAGACTCAAATATTTATTGAAACACCTTATAGAAACAATAAAATGCTGGAAGATATTTGTGCTTCTCTAAATGTACATACAAGAGTTTGTGTGGCTTGTGATATTACTTTACCGACCGAATACATAAAAACTCAAACAGTTAAAGAGTGGAAACACACCACTGTTGACCTTCATAAAAGACCATCAATTTTTATTATTCAAAAAGATTAGTAACAAGTTAGGAGTTGTGAGTGATGAGAGATGAGTTTTGAATTGTGAAATAAGACAAATTAAAAAACCTTTACTGTCTCTTTTCTTTGTTCTTTATTCTGTTTATGAATCCTGAATAAAGAATAATTATTATTTACCATTCAAGGATTCAAACACTAGACCAAAAATCAATTAGGCTTTTGCTTTTCTGTTTGGCACGATAAAAGAAGTGTCATAGCCAGAGAATCGTTTCATATAGCTTTTTATAGTAGTTCCATAAGCATCTGCAAACCCAATAGCTCCATAGCTTCTTAAGAATTTTTTCACACTTCCAGGTCCAGCCAAATGTGCTGCTGCTAATATTCCTGATTCTGTAATTAAAACACCACCAACTATTTTACCTACAAAACGTTTAATATCTCTACGTAATATCCATTTATTGCGTGCAGTATTTGCAATAAATGCTTTTTCCTGAAGTTTTGGGTCAGATAAAAACTTATTAGTATTATAAATTCCTATAAGCTTTAACGTGTTTTTTCCAAATTGATATTTACCTAAATATCCGTGAGTGTTAACTGTAAAGTAATTACCACGAGATTCTTTAAAAGCCAATGCTTCTTTAAATCCAACAAAAGATTTACCAAGATTTGGTGTCGAATAACCAGTCTCATATTCAAAATCTTTAGTTGAAGTTACAATAATCGCTGCTTCATTATACACTGTATAATTAAGGTCTAAACCTTTAATAGAATACAAGTCCATATCCAATGGCTTGTTAACATTTAAAGCAAAATAAAATGCTGTAAACATTACTACTGGAATAACTGAATAAGATATTATATTTTTATACATATCATTTGGTTTTCTGAAACCTTAAAATTTGATTTTTAAGCTTCAAATTTCAGCGTGCAAAATTAGACTTTTTATTTAATATTTCAAAATTAATCGTTAAAGTGTTATTTTTAGAAGTACAATAGATGAAATACAACCCCATTTTTACTATTAAATTCAACAGTTGGCAGAGGTATTTTAATCATATTCAGTACACTAAAAATTGTTTTTAAAAGGTGATAATTAGTACTAATACGTGTCAAATCTACATCAAAACTTAAGTAAAACTGCCGAAAACGGTTTTGATTTGTAAACAAATTATCAACATTATAGCTATTTGCTGTTAACATTCCGTCAGCACCATAACCAAATGCAAGGTTAAGCCACTTTGGTATTTTACTGTCTTTATTTTTACTAAATGAATGCAAATTGGCACTTAACCAATAGGTTTTCCCATTGTAATCTTTTAATATTTCCTGTAAAATATTTTCGCCTAAAACATCTGGTCTCATTTCGGCATATTTAGTGCTATGAAACGAAAACTTTAACGTTAAACGCTGTTCTTTCCATAATAACTCCTGACCAATATACAATCCGGTTCCTACTCCGTTTGCAGTAATATCAGACCAGGAAAACCCCCATTCTTTGGAATAGCCATCAAAAACCTCTACAATTGTTAAAAATGTAAAACCCAAAGTAGCACCATATATAAGTTGATTTTTTTTACTTACTCCACTCCAATTTAAAACATATGCACCTACTCTCCCAAGTTGATAAGAAGAGAATACATGTCCAAACTTATCCCTTTGAAGCCATTCGTTACTATCGTCTATGGTATGAAAGCTAGAACGCGGAAAATCATTATACCATAGTTCATTAAGTCCAACAAGTGTTAATGTGCCTAAAGATACTTCAGAAATTATTACCGCATTTCGCCTTGAAATATTTAATGTATCACTTGGTTTTAAAAAACTGTTTATATTAAATTGAGCATAGATAGAAGTGCCTAACAGAAGAAATAAAACAAGATGTATTGACTTAAATTTCAAAAGCTATTTTTTTATGCCTTGTCTGGAAAGGTATCTTTGATAGTCTCTTGCATTTTGGTTGTGCTGAGATAAGGTCTTAGCAAATTTATGATAACCTGGCTTTTTGGCATTCGCTGCAAAATAAAAATAGCGATGCATTTCGTAATTTAATACAGCATCGATTGCTGAAATATCTGGCATTGCAATTAATCCAGGTGGCAATCCTGTATTTATATAGGTGTTGTATGGCGAGTCTATACTTTTGTGTTCGTTTAGCACACGTCGTATAACAGTTTTTTTATATTTTGGCAATTGGTATGCCGCAAATTTTATAGTGGGATCTGCTTGCAAAGGCCATTTGTTTTCTAATCGGTTAATATAAACACCTGCAATTCGTGCTTGTTCACTTTTTTGCTTGGATTCTTCATATACTATTGAAGCTAAAGTCATAATATCACCTTGATTCAATCCTATTTTTTTAGCTTTTGCCAAGCGTGATTCGTTCCAAAAACGCTTGTATTCTTTAAACATTCTTGTTCTAAACTCTTCAGCAGATGTATTCCAGAACAATTCATAACTATTAGGCAAATACATGCCCAAAGCTGTGGCTTGATTGAAATTATTTTCAGAATAAAATAAAGTATCTCTCATTACGCTAACTAATGCTGTACTATCTGCTTCAATTTGTTTAGAAACTCTTCCTGCTAATTGCTCTAAGGAGTTTTGATTGTTGAAGGAAACACGAATCGGAATATTATTGCTTCGTATAGAATTAATAATGTCATTATTATTCATATCCTTTGTGATGCGATACTTACCAGCTTTTATATTAGTCGAGTACCTTTTTCTTTGGGCCAGAGCATCAAACATGCTAATATCTTTTAATAATGGTATTAAATCTTCTCTTACTTCCTGATAACCTGAATTTGATGAAATATAAATATAGGCTTCGTTATTACTAAAAGCTGTATTAGGAGCAAGCATTGCCGAATATATATAATATGCAAAATAACCTGCAATAATCAACCCAATCATTGCTACTGCAAAGAGTATTTTTTTAAAGTACATTTGTATTTATAAGTTGAAATAAATATTCGTTTTTATAGGTTCCATCAACCAAATTCCAATCTTGCTTTAGTCCTGATTTTTTAAATCCTTGTTTATTAAAAAGGTTAATACTTGCAGTGTTTTCTTCAGAAATATTACAATACAACTGATGCAAATGCAAATGATTAAAACAATAATCGGTTAGTAAATTAAGAGCTTCAGTAGCAAACCCTTGATTTCTATCTTTTGTTTCTTGTATTAAAATCCCTATTCCTGCACGATTATTTTTAAAATCGAAATCAAAAATATCAATCATTCCTAATGGTTCATCTTTATAATTTGAAATAACCAAACGCAATTGCTTAACTTCATAAATATCTTTATGAGCATTCTCTAAATATTGCTTAATTGCATATCTTGAATATGGCGTTTGAGTGCTGCTTATTTCCCAAAAGTTTTCATCGTTCTCGATAGTATGAATAAATTCAAGGTCCTCTGGCTCAAGAGCTCTCAAATAAATATGCTTTCCTTTTAAACTTACCATTCAATTTCTCCTTTATATACTTGTGTTGCCGGACCAATTAGCCAAACATTAACATAAGAATCTCCTTGTTTTTCAAAAGAAACTTGCAAATCACCACCTTTAGTTTGTAATGTAATAAGATTCTTTTCTGTTTCACCAATATAGTTCATAGCTAAAGCAACAGCAGTTACTCCTGTTCCGCAAGACAGGGTTTCGTCCTCCACGCCTCTTTCATAAGTACACATTGCAAAAACCTCATCATTAATTTTCTCAACAAAATTTACATTTATGCCTTCTTCTTTATAATCCTGTCTATATCTAATTTTGGAACCTTCTTGCTTTACGTCCAAGTCTTCAATTTTCTGACTCATTGTTACATAGTGTGGTGAACCTGTGTCTAAAAACACATGAGTAGCGTAATTGTTAATCTGGTCAATATCTTTCATTTGAAGCTTTATTACATTGTTTTCAATAATAGATTTATGAAAACCGTCGACAGCTTCAAACGTTGCTTTGTTATTGATAATTCCCAAAAATTTTGCTAATGCAGTTATACATCTTCCACCATTTCCACACAAAGAGCTTTCATTACCATCAGCATTAAAATACAGCATTTTAAAATCTACCTTGTCATGATTTTCAAGTAATATCAAACCATCAGCACCAATACCAAAACGTCTATCACATAAATGAGCTATAAGCTTGGTATTCGTTCTATCGAAACTATTTTGTCTATTATCGATAATTACAAAATCGTTTCCTGTACCTTGATATTTATAAAATGTATGTTTCATAAAAAAACAAAGATAAAATTTATACTAATAGTTACATTGTTAAATCGTAGTTAAAGTTATATAGCGCATTCAATAAATAATTAACTTTAATCGTTAGTTAATTAAATTAAAAAAAAGAATATGAAACGAGCATGTTAAAAAGCTTATCACTCAAAGAAATGATTAATAGCGAACAGTCCCGATAACTCCCGATAACTATCGGGACGGGATGACCGTTAAAAAACAATAAATGTAAACACATGAAAAAGATTTTAAGATTAGTTTTAGTTTCAGCATTAGGAGGTATTTTCACTTTAGGTGCTTATATACTATTTATTGAAAAAGACAACTATACAGAAACACAGCAAACTCCTGTTTTTGCTCCTATTAGTGTTCCGGTAAATTATATAGAAAAAGACAAAAATCCAACTGTTGAAACAACAATTGATTTCACCAAAGCTGCCGAAAAAACTATTAACACAGTTGTTCATGTAAAAAATACTTCGGTTAGTTCTGGACAGATGACTATTCAAGATTTGTTTTATGGACGACGTTCGCAACGACGACACCAAATAGGCACAGGTTCTGGTGTTATTATTTCACCTGATGGCTATATTATTACCAATAATCATGTTATTGATGGTGCAGAATCTATTTCTATTACTACAAATCATAATAAAACTTATGAAGCTGAACTGATTGGTACAGATCCAAAAACTGATATTGCGCTATTAAAAATTGATGCAGATGAACCATTACCTTACGCTACATTTGCAGACAGCGACGATGCAAAAATCGGCGAATGGGTTTTGGCTGTCGGCAATCCTTTTAATCTAACCTCTACAGTAACTGCAGGAATAATAAGCGCAAAATCTCGTGATTTATTTGGTGGAGACACACAATCATTTATTCAAACTGATGCTGCTGTTAATCCGGGAAATTCAGGTGGTGCATTAGTAAACACAAATGGTGACCTTATAGGAATTAATACAGCAATCACTTCACAAACTGGCAATTATGTTGGCTATTCGTTTGCTGTACCAAGCAATATTGCAAGAAAGGTTGTAGAAGACATTATGGAGTTTGGTAACGTTCAAAATGGCATTTTAGGAATTTATCCAAAAACTCTTAATAGTGAAGAAGCAAAAAAACTTGGAATTGAAGAAACTGAAGGCATTTATATTGATGAAGTTGAAGTAGATTCCGGAGCTGACAAAGCGGGATTAAAAGCCGGCGATATTATTAAGCAGTTAGATAATATCAAAATTTATAAATTTTCGGACTTAAAAGGTTTTTTAAATTCAAAAAGTCCAAACGACATTGTTAATGTTACTGTTTTAAGAGATGGAAACGAAAAAACTTTTTCAGTAAAACTTTTAAAAAACGAAACTATTAATTTTCCAATTATTGGAATACTGAAAAATGCAACTAAAGAAGATTTAAAAAACCATGGAATTAATTATGGACTTAAAATATCAACATTTACCCGAAATGAAACGTATCATGAATATTGGAAAAATAATGGCGTTCGCATAGGAGATATTGTAACTTCCATAAATGAAATAAAATTAACTTCGGTTGAAGATGTCGAAAAGATATTAAACAGCCTTGATTATGATGAGTCCATACGTATTGTACTAGTTAATAGCAAAGGCGAAAAAGAACGTCATTACTTCAAGTAATCATAGCAGGATAATTTAAAGCCCTCAGCCAAAAATAAGGTTTGAGGGTTTATTTTTTAATAACATTTAGTTTCTAAAACGTTTGAAATATATTATTTTTGCAAAAAATTAATCCCGATAACTTTCGGAATATTTAAACAAATAAAAATGAGTTTTATAGAAACTTATGAAAAAGAATTAGCATTACAAGCTGACCGAAGGAGAGCAACCGTCGAATTTATTAAAATAGTAAGCGATTTATGGTACGACAAGTCCATAGAATTGGTTCTTTTCAGAAATCAACTCATTGACCGAAACGTTAGTGAAATATTGAACCTTCACGAATATGCCAGAGAGTTTGTTCAAAAACCCATTTCTGTTTTCGATTCAGTAGAAATTGCGCAAGCCATAAAAACGCTCGACATTCCTCCTGCTAAATTAGATATTGGTAAATTAACTTATGAATATCATATAGAAGACGACAAATATCACGATGCAATTACTTTTGTGTCAGATAAATTAAGCAATGCGCATCATAGCAACAATATTACTCCCAAAGATGTTGTGTTATATGGTTTTGGAAGAATAGGTCGTCTTGTTGCAAGAGAATTGATGTCTAAAACTGGTAAAGGCAACCAATTAAGATTAAGAGCAATTGTTACTCGTGGTGAAATTACCGAAACCATCCTCGAAAAAAGAGCGTCATTATTACGTAATGATTCAGTTCATGGGGTTTTTTCTGGAACTGTAGTTGGAGATATAAAAAATTCTGCACTAATTATTAATGGAACTACTGTAAAGATGATTTCTGCTAATGCACCAGAAGATATCGATTATACTGCTTACGGAATAAAAAACGCATTAATAATAGATAATACCGGAGCGTTTAGAGATAAAGAAGCCTTAAGTCGTCATTTAATTTCAAAAGGTGTCGATAAAGTATTGTTAACAGCGCCTGGAAAAGGAATTCCAAATATAGTTCATGGTGTTAATCAGTTTGAACATAATCCTGACAACATTAATATTTTTTCAGCTGCATCATGTACAACTAATGCAATCACTCCAATTTTAAAAGTTATAGAAGACTCATTTGGTGTTAAAAGCGGACATTTAGAAACCATTCACGCATACACTAACGATCAGAATTTAGTCGATAATTTTCATAAAAAATATCGTCGTGGAAGAGCAGCTGCTTTAAATATGGTAATAACAGAAACTGGAGCAGGAAAAGCAGTTACCAAAGCATTACCATCTTTTGAAGGAAAACTAACATCTAACGCTATTAGAGTTCCAGTACCAAATGGCTCTCTCGCTATTTTAAATCTTGATTTAGAAAAAGCAACTTCAATTAATGGTGTAAATTCTGCAATAAAAAAGTATGCACTGGAAGGCGATTTAGTAGAACAAATTAAATACGAATTAAGTGACGAATTAGTTTCAAGCGATATTATTGGTAGCCCTGCACCAGCTATTTACGATAGTAAAGCTACCATAGTACGTGAAGACGGAAAAAA
>Ga0209554_1000464_pt1 | contig 34486 bp, 17 predicted proteins | sample MarorgKNORR_S2LV_5_FD_188221 | JGI IMG/M metagenome (GOLD analysis project Ga0209554, IMG submission 188221) | Marine microbial communities from the Southern Atlantic Ocean, analyzing organic carbon cycling - Bottom_A/KNORR_S2/LV (SPAdes) (version 2) | ecosystem: Environmental > Aquatic > Marine... | reverse complement strand
GGAAACTTTCGGCCCTCGAGGCGAGCCTCCGGGACGAGCCGATTTCGGGCCACGTGGGCATCGGACACACCCGCTGGGCGACTCACGGAAAGCCCTCCGAGCGCAATGCCCATCCCCAGCGCGCCGGGTCCGTTGCAATCGTCCACAACGGGATCATCGAGAACTACCGTGAGCTGCGCGAGGAGTGCGAGGCGAACGGCCGCGAAATCCTCTCGGATACCGATACCGAGCTGATCGCCCACCTGATCGACGAGGCGATCATCGGGGGGATGGATCTCCTCCAGGCCACCCGGGCGGCGTGCTCGCGCCTGACGGGCTCCTACGCCCTCGGTGCCGTGGCCGAAAGCGATCCCAATCACATCGTGGCCGCGAAGAACGGCGGCAGCCCGATGATCCTGGGGGTCGCGAGTGGCCAGGCGTTCCTGGCCAGCGACATTCCCGCGATTCTTCCCTACACGCGCGAAATGATCTTCCTCGAGGACGGGAGTTTTGCAGTGCTCGGCGAGGAGGGGGTGCAAATCGTCGACGCCGAGGGGCGACCGGTCGACTGCGAGCCGAAGACGGTGCAGTGGGACCCGGTCTCCGCCGAGAAGGGCGGCTACGACCGCTTCATGCAGAAGGAGATCTTCGAGCAGCCGCGAGCGATCACCGACACCATCGGCACGCGGATCGACCTCGGGTCAGCGGAGGTTGACCTCGACGGCTGTGTCTTCAGTCGCGAACAGGTCGAGAAGATGAGCGGCGTGACCCTCGTCGCCTGCGGCACGGCTTACTACGCCTGCATGGTCGGGCGCTACATGATCGAACAGATCGCCGGGATTCCCTGCGAGGTCGATCTCGCCAGCGAGTTTCGTTACCGCAGACCCATCATCGGCGACGGGGCCCTCGTCGTTCCGGTTTCGCAATCCGGTGAGACCGCCGACACCCTCGCCGCGCTCCGCGAGGGGCGCGAGCAGGGAGCGCGGATCTTCGCGATCTCGAATTCCCGCGATTCGACCATCGCCCGGGAGAGCGACGACGTGCTCTATACCCACGCGGGTCCGGAGATCGGTGTCGCCTCGACGAAATGTTTCACCACGCAGATCGTGGCCCTCTACCTCCTGGCGATGAAGCTTGCGGTGGTTCGGGGACGGCTCTCCGAGGAGGAGACCCGCAGCCATCTCGACCACCTGATCCGCTTGCCGCGCCTCGCCGAGCGCGTGCTGCATCTCGACGGCCACATTGCCAAGGTGGCGAGTCGCTACTTCCACTCCCGTGATTTCCTCTTCCTCGGGCGCGGGATCATGTATCCGATCGCCCTCGAGGGCGCGCTCAAGCTCAAGGAGATCTCCTACATCCATGCCGAGGGCTATGCCGCCGGCGAAATGAAGCACGGCCCCATCGCACTCATCGACGAGCACATGCCGGTGGTGGTGATCGCCACGCGCGACGCGCTCTACGAGAAGCTGATTTCGAACCTCGAGCAGGTCCGGGCGCGCGACGGCCAGGTGATCGCGATCGCGAGTGAAGGCGACGAGGAGATCGCGGCGAAGGCGAACGATGTCATTGCCATCCCGGATCTTGGCCCCTACCTCACCAGCGTGCTGGCAGCGCTGCCGCTGCAGTTGCTCGCGTATCACATCGCGACCCAGAAGGGCACAGACGTCGATCAGCCGCGCAACCTCGCGAAGAGCGTGACCGTCGAGTAGCCCCGCAGCGCGAATCTTCGTCCGGCGCCTTCCGTGCCGGTCGGCACTCGATTATGCTCGGCTCGATCCATCCGCCTGCCGCGGTGGGTCGCGGCTTCTTCGCGGGGAGCCTGCCGGGAAGGGATGCGTGTCGGTCGAGTCGATTCTTGAAGGGCTCAATCCGGAACAGACCCGGGCGGTAAAGACCACCGAAGGGCCGCTGCTGGTCCTGGCTGGTGCGGGGAGTGGAAAGACCCGCGTGCTCACCTCGCGGATCGCCTACCTGATCGAGGTCTGCGGCATCCCCGCCGAATCGATCCTTGCGGTGACCTTTACGAACAAGGCCGCGGGCGAGATGCGCGAACGCGTCGAAAAGCATCTCGGCGGGGAACCCCGAGAACTCTGGCTCGGCACCTTCCACTCGGTCTGCGTGCGCATCCTGCGCCGCGAAATCGGCCACCTTGGGCGCTCGCGGGGCTTTGTGATCTACGACGAGGGGGACAGTCTCGGGGTCGTGAAGGAGCTGCTGAAGCGACGTTCCCTGGACCCCAAGGTCCACGACCCGAAACGCATTCGCTGGCGGATCGACCAATGGAAGAACGCGGGCTGGCTGCCGTCGCATCTCGCCCAGGAGTCGGGGTTCGGGGGCGACGAGCTGAACGCCGACCTCTACGCGGGCTACCAGAAGCTGCTGGCAGACTCGAACGCCCTCGATTTCGGCGACCTGCTCCTGCTCACCGTCGAGCTCTTCCGGCGCACTCCCAAGGTGCTGGCCCACTACCGGCGTCGCTGGCAGTACATCCTGGTCGACGAATACCAGGACACGAACCGCGTGCAATACGACCTTGTCGGTCTGCTCGCAGGCGAGCGCGCAAATCTCTGCGTGGTGGGGGATCCGGACCAGTCGATCTACGCCTGGAGAGGTGCGGACATCCGCAACATCCTCGACTTCGAACGGGACCACCCAGAAGCTGCGGTTGTGAAGCTCGAGCAGAACTATCGCTCGACCCAGCCGATCCTCTCGGGGGCCACGGCAGTCGTCAAGAACAACGCCGGCCGCAAGGACAAGGAAATGTTCACCGAGCGAAGCAGTGGCGCGAAGATCGCCCGCTTCGACGCCCTCAACGATCGAGAAGAGGCGCAAGAGGTCGTTCGTCGCATCCTGAGCTCGGTAGACGGCGGCGCCTCTTTCGGTGCGCACGCAATCCTCTACCGCACCAACAACCAATCGCGCGTTTTCGAGGAAGAGCTTCTCAAGTACGACATCGCCTACACCGTGGTGGGTGGGGTTCGCTTCTACGAACGTGCCGAGGTGAAGGACGCGCTTGCCTATCTGCGCCTGCTGGTGAACCCGAGGGACGACCAGGCGCTGCGGCGAATCGTGAACCGGCCGGCTCGTGGGATCGGAAAGACGACCCTCGACCGCGCTTCAGAGCGGGCGGCCCGCGGTGGCCTTTCGCTGCAGGAGGGTCTCCTCGAATACGCCTCCGAATCCGGAGGCCGCACCGCCGCAAAGGTTCGCGCCTTTCTCGAGTGGATCGAGGCTATGCGCGAGGGGATCAAGACCGACCCGGTGCACGAAATCGCCTCGAGGGTGCTCGAAGAGTCGGGAATGCGGCGTGCCCTCGAGAACGAGGCGACCCCCGAGGCCGAATCGCGCCTCGGCAACCTCGCCGAGTGGGTGGTGGGGGCCGAGGATTTTCATCTGGCGAATGCCGAGGTGCTGGGCTCCGAGGAGCGGAGCGGCCTCGAGATCTATCTCGATCAGGTGGCGCTGATCGCGGACCTCGACAACTACCGGGAGCGCGCCGAGTGTGTCTCGCTGATGACCGTGCACTCCTCGAAGGGTCTCGAGTTTCCGCATATTTTCCTGGTGGGCATGGAAGAAGGAATCTTCCCCCACGCTTCGGCGATGTCCGACGAAGACGGCCTCGAGGAAGAGCGGCGCCTGTGTTACGTGGGCATGACTCGCGCGATGCAAACGCTCACGCTCACCGCGGCCGACGAACGCCGCCGCTTCGGATCGGTAAATTACCAGTCGCCCTCGCGTTTTCTCGATGAGATCCCCGACGAGTGGCTCGAAGAGACGACCTCGGAGGCCGGTCGCCGGGGGCGTTATGGAGGACGAAGCGTGCGCTCGGGGGGGGGCAGTTCGCTCGACTACTCGTATTCCCAGGAGCCGAACGAATCCGGGGCCGTACCGGAAGGCCAACGCGTGCGGCACGCGGTCTTTGGCGACGGAACGATTCTCCAGTCGGTCGGGTCCGGGACGAATACGAAGCTTCGCATTCGTTTCGATCGCGTCGGGATGAAGACGATCATGGTTCGCTACGCGAATCTCGATCTGATCTGAGTTTTCGCGAAGCCAGCGAGTCGCCGGTCAGCGATCGCTATTTCGCGGTTTCGGGCGCCGCCTCGAAGTTGAGGCGCCCGATGGCGCGCCAACGCGGAACGCTGAAGAGGGGCCCGCGGGTCACGCGTCGCAGGTCTTCATAGTAATCGGCCAGTGCAGGGTCGGTGATCCGGTTCTGACCCTCGTCGAGGCTGCGGGCATAGCCAGGTGGGATCGCTCTTTCGAAGTGGCCGATCCGCCAACGGCCGGAGCGCGCCGGGAGTCGTGCCAGGAGGGGGTCGGTGAGGGCGACGACGTCGAGAATGTGTACCCCCGGCCCGGCGTAGTAGCCGTAGAGGCCGAGGGCCTGGCCGGCACCGCCGCCGCCGCCGGTTCGTCGGAGACTGAGACCGCGGATTGCGTAGGGATGTTGCGACGGGTGGCCGAGGCCGGTGAGCCGTTCCATCAGCCCCGTGTGTTCCGCGTAGAGCGCGCGCTCATCGACGATCCCGTGGCGCGCAGGGGAAGGCCCGATCCCGATCTGATGATGGCCGCGAGGGTTCCAGGGCGGACTCGTCCCGATTGCCGCCAACAGGAATGCCGCGACGAAGACGACCGCGACGCTGCGAACCCTCGCTATGGGGACGCGCGCCAGCAGGCCACAGGCCAGGAAGAGGGGCGCTGCCAGGAAGCGGCCGCGCATGAAGTCGCCGCCGATCGTCGCCACGTAGAGCAGGTAGAGGATTGCGCCGGTGGCGAGCAGGCGGTCGCTGCTCTTTCCGCGCCCTATCGCCCAGCCGATCCCGAGTCCGGTAAAGACGAGCGTTGCGGGGTCGCTCCGAAGAGAGTCGAGGAAGTAAAGGCCCCCCTGCTGCCACAGCGCCGCGGCTTCGATGCCGGTCCCGAGCTTCGCGTAGGCCGTGTTGGAGAGCGGGAAGCCGTAGTAGACGACCGAGAAACACTCCCAGGCAGCGAGTGGAAGCAGGCCCAGCGCAATGCCAGCGAGTGGGCGTTGACCCCGCCCCCGGTAGCCCAGCGCCGCAAGAACCGGTCCGACCAGCAGCACGGCATCGGGCCGCGTGAGCACCAATGCGGAGACGAGCAGCGAGAGGTGCAGCAGCCGGGTTTCGGGCTCGCGATCCGAGAAGAGTCGCCACAAGAAGGCCGCGAGCAGAAAATGGAGCAGGGGATTTTCGAGACCCGAAGTCGAGTAATCGAGGAAGGCAGTCGACGCGATCAGCGGTGCGAGGGCTACGAGGGCCGCCATCGGCCCTCGGGCCACGCGCCGGGCGAGCACCCACACGGCTGCGAAAGACAGGCCGAGCGAGAGGCCGAGCGAAGCACCGTGGACGTCCCCGGAGAGTGCAGTGGCGCCGGCCACGAGAAACATCCACAGCGGGTGGGTGTAGGCCTGTACGCGTTCGGCGACGTTCCAGCGCAGACCGTGGCCCGCGAGGAAGTTGTCGACGCTGCGAAAGGTGATGTAGGCGTCGTCGGAGACCCACGCGCGGTCGATCACGAGGCCCGCGAAGAGGAGCCCTACAGCGGCCACCCCCAGCGTTGCGCGGCTCACTGCGAGCCCGCCTCCCCACTCGCGAATCACAGGGCCGGATCCAGGCTCCCGGGCCTGCGCGGAGCGTAGACCTCGAAGTTGGAAAAGGTGCGATAGCGACCTTCGCTTCGGTAGTTCCGTGCGAGCGCTGCGCGCATTTCCGCAGTGTAGCGTGCGGGCGATGGCCCCCGGCCGGGGACCGCTTCGAAGACGACGAAGGCGAACTCGCCCGACTCGAGCATCTGCACGAGTTGCGTGGGATCGAAGTCGCCGGCGTAGACGAGTTGGGTCATTGCGAACGGTCGATAGACGAGCGGTCGATCGAGAGACACGAGCAGTCCAGCGTCGTCGGAGAGAATGGCTCCCGGTTTCTCCCGCATCCGATCCCGGGCCTCGAGAAAGCGAGTTTCGGCGCCCTCGATCCAGGCGTAATTCGCGTGCAGGGTCCTTGCCTGGAACAGCGCCATCGCGATGGCGACGGTGAGCAGCGCCGTTTCGAGCCAGCCCGGGGCCCGCGCGCGAAAACGCTCCCGGAGGACCGGCCACTCGTTCGCCAGCAGGAAACCCGCCGCCGCCAGGCTCTCGAGGAAATAATTGGTGTCGGCCCCAATCCGTCCCGAGGCGACCGTCGAGACCGCTGCCCCAGCGAACCAGAGGGCGTGGATCGAGAGGCGGCGCTGCAATCCGCAGGCGATCAGCACCGCGAAGGCGGCCGCAACGAGGGGAACGTGTTCGCGGAGAAAGATCCCGCCGAGGTGCAGGCTCTTTTCCAGCGAGAAGGGGGCGAGGTTCGCGGTCCAGGTATGGAAGATGAACCAGTTCCCAGAGAGCGCTTCGAGTGCAAGGGTCGTTGAGAGGGCGCCTACTGCCACCAGGGCGACGAGGACCAGGGCGCGCCTGGGTGCCTGCAAGAGGAGGAAGAGGATCGCCGCCAACAGCCCCAGACCGACGCTCTGCTTTGTGGCCAGCGCCAGCAGGAAGAAGACGGCCGCCAGCAATAGACCGCGCAGCCCCGAAAGGCGTTCGACGCAGACGACGCCGACGGCGGAGAAGAAGACCGCGAGGTTGTCTGGACGCACCACTGCGCCCCATTGGGTGAGCAGCGGCTGTGACAGGTAGAGGCCCGCGATGATCCAGGCGACCCAGCCCGCTCTCCGCGCTCCACTGGCACCCATGAGCAGCGCGGTGGCGAGCAGTGCGCCAAGAGAAAGGAGTCTACCCGGTGCATAACTCCCGAAGTCGCTGGTGATCGCGGCGACCGCAAAAGTGTAGAGGGGCGTGTAGACGTGCAACGTCCACGGCGGGGAGGCCGGGTTCCGGTAGAGGGCGCTTCCCGCCGCAACGCGCTGCGCGTCGATCTGCGCGAAGCCCTCGACGTAGTTCAGCGAGACCGGACTCGGAACGCGCAGCGCCACGGCGTAGGCGATCGAAAGTGCCGCCACCAAAGCGACGATGCCCAGCGCGATCCTTCGCAGCGCCACGGCTCAGTCCACCGAGTCCAGGCGTTGGCATTCTCGACGGATCGCCACCACCAACGCCCCGAGACCGGCGGCCCACGCTGCGAAGAGCGCCAAGGCCAGGCCCGGGCGTCCATTCACCCCGAGCCAGCCCTCTCCCAGGCGGATCAACCAGGGGTCGTAGGGCCCCCCGGAAAAGAAGAGACGAGCCATTTCCACCACCGGTGCGCGGTCCACCACGAAGAGGAATTCCCAGCCGGTTTCAAAACCTTCGTAGTTCGCCAGCGCGGGAACCGATCCCCAATGCACCCCGGTCGAAACGAGTTGCACGAAGAAGCCAAGCGCTGCAAGCACGACGAGTGTGCCGCTTCGCAACTTCGAACTGGGCCGGTCGAGCCACGGTCCCAGAGACAGCAGGAGCAGGGGCGTGGCGAAGAAGAGGTAGCGCGGCCCGGGCGCCGACCAGAGTCCCTCCCAGCCGTCGAATTTCGAGTAGATGAGCAAGAGCGAGAGACAGAGTGCCCCAAAGGCGATGGCCTCCGCGCGCCAACTCCGCCACAAGACCGGAAAGGTGAACGGCAAGAGCAGGAGCAGCGGCGAGTAGACGAAGAGGCTCGCGCCGGGACTCAGGAGGAAGCCGCGCAGCCCAATCTGGATCGGGTTTCCGAGTCGCGACCACTGGTCGACCATCGGGGAGCCGAAGGGGTTTCCCCAGCGCAGTTGGTTCACGAAGGCAAAGGCAGCCAGCGCCAGCGCCAGCGGCAGCAGCACGCAGAGTACGGCGAGAGCGGCGTCTCGATGGCGGCGCAGCCCATCGCTCCGCAGCCAGATGGCCCAGCCGATGTAGCCGGCGAGGACCGGGGCCGCGAAGCCTGCCGGGACCCGGAGCAGGAAGGCCGCCGAGGCCAGCGCCGAAGCCGCCAGAAGATCGCGCGGGCCGCTGCCGTGGGCGTACCGAAACACGAAGAGGATCGCGCCGAGCAGGCAAGCTGCCTCGGCGACGTGCCGCAGGAAGTAGGTCGAGAGCATCAGCACGTAGGTCGAAGAGGCGACCAGCGCGGTCGCTTTGAGGGCGCTCTGGCGCGAGGCCCCGAGGCGCCGTTCGAAGCGAAAGAACACCGCCATCAGGATGCCGCCGGCCAGCGTCGAAAAGAGGCTGGCGAAGGCAATGGAGAGATCGCCTCCGAAGGTGTAGTTGCCGTAGCCGCTGGGCGGGCCGCGCAATACGCGCTGAGCATCCAGCGGCAGCCAGCGCTCGGCGAGGCGGCCGGCGTGGTAGAAGGGAAGTGCCAGGACCGATTGCCCGGGACTGAAGAAACTGTGGCGTCGACCGTCGATTCCGATCGCGGTGTGCTGCATCTCCGGGACGCTCAGGTTCCCCTCTTCGGCGAGGGATCGCGTCATTTCGAAGACCGCGACTTCATCCGAACCCATGAAGTGGCCGTGGCTAAAGACGCCGAAGAACCAGAAGGCGGCGATTGCGACCCAGCCTGTCAGCCGGGTCTCTGTTTTTTTCGCGAGGAGGTCGCGCGTCACGGCATGCCCCCCGAAGTGGCGCGAATCCGCTCCAGGTCCCAGGCAGCGATGTGTTCGTCGCGGTAATCGGGTTCGCCCCATTCGCCCTCGAGACGCCGAGCCATGCCGGTGCCGGCTCTCTGCAACGGGGTCCACAGATTTCGTCGGGCGCGCAGCCATTTTTCGAAGCTCGGGTCGCTGCTCTCGATCCGCAGTGCTTCGCCGCGCAGATCGAGGTGCACCACGATGTGGCGGGCGCGGCTGCGAAGCATCGCCTCGGGCTGGGGCTCGACGCGGCTGCGGAGGGCAATCCGCAATTCATCGCTCCGGTCGAGGACACTCGCGATCTGCAGCGGCTGGTGGTGGTGGCGCTGATACGCGTCAAAGACGTGGTAGGAGAGGTTCTGCCACGGGTACTCGATCAGCGGCGCGGGCTCTGGTGAGCGCGCGAGCTCGCGGTAGAAATCGGGTAGCTGTGATTTCGCGATGCGATTTCCAATGCCCACGAAATCGAGGGATGCAGGCGCGTGGGCGAAGGATCCCATGGCCTTCGGGTCAAGGCGCAGGGGTCCGCTCGCAACCAGGAGGACCAGTAGCCCGGCGGCCACGCACGCTTCGCCCCGGCGACCCCACGTCGGTGCCCCTGGCCACCAGGGATGCATCGTCCCCACCGCGAGCGGAACGAGGGCCAGCGGCAGAACGACCACGAGGTAGCGCGTGAGCACCAGGCGTTCTTCCAGCCGATCCGGCGACAGCAGCAACAAGCCGATCGCCTGGGCCGCGAGGGTCGACACGAGCAAACCGGCGAAATCCCGTTGGTCTCGGATCAGCCACACCAGGCCCCGAAGCCAGATCGCCCCAGCGAGGAGCGAAACGCCGACGGAGGGTGTCCCCACGAGCAGGCGCCCGGTATCGGACCACACGGAACCCGAGGGCCAGTGGCCGTCTCGCGTCGTGCGGACGACTTCGATGATCGAGTCGAGGCCCGGGGCCACGAGCAGGGCCGCGAGTAGGAAGGTGATGGCGGCCAGCCCGGCGATCGCGAGTTCGTCCCGGGCCTTCTGGCGCGCGTGCGCCGCGCCAAAGAGCAGCATCCCGGCGATGGCGGGGGCGGCTCCGAGATGGCTGTAGATCGCGAGCACCGACGCAAGCACGAAGCCGGCCGCGTCCCAGCGCGAGCGCCCCTGCCGGAAGCGGTCAAAGAGCAGCGCCGCCACGCCGATGCACAGGCCCGTCACCATGTAGGGGCGAATGATTCGACTGTAGGCAACGAGCATTGGCGAGCATGCGATCAGCCAGGCGAGCGCCAGCGCGGCCCGGGAGCCGATCCGGTGCCGGGCGAATCGAGGCAGCAGTACCACCGCGAGCAGTCCGGCCAGGAGTGGCGGCCAGCGAAAGCCGAGTTCCGTGAACACCATGCCGAAGTCCATCAGGGCGCGATGCAGGGCGGTGAGCGGGACGCTGTAGTCGGCACCGCCAAAGGTCCACGTCCGGAAGATCTGCGAGAGCGGCATCGAGAGCGCCGCGTGGACCGTGTGGAGTTCGTCGTCGGCGAGAACCTGCCCTCGAATTCCGACGCAACGGACGAGCGCACCGACGGCCAGGGGTAGGACCAGGCCGATGAGAATCGGGGGGCGCTGTGCGTTGCTGGACATCACCGCGCTCGGTCGGCACTCCTGCACCGGCAAGAAGCGGAAGGGTAGCGTTTCTGCCGCCTGGAGCCGCGCTGATCGTGGGGAGTCAATCGACGCGCACCCGCCGGATGAGGCCTCGTTCGGGAGAGTCGGGACGCGCGAGGTAATGGCGGTTCGGCAGCAGGCGCGGTGCCTCGCCTCCGATGCAGGCAAACACGAGTCGCAGACTGTTGACCGGCGAGAGGTCCGCCGGGAAGGATTCGAGGCAGGCGGCTGGCGCTCGCAGGGCCAGGAGGATGCCGAGGCTCTCGCGGATCTGCCGTCTCGAGTGCTCGTAGAGGGAGGTGCCTTTGCGAACGCTCAGGCGGGGTCCGTGGTCGGCAGCGAGCAGCACGATGGCCTCGGGGTCGCGCGCCTCGATCGAATCGAGGAGATCGTCGAGGTGGCGGTTGACGCAGCGGAGCTGCGCCACGAAGTGGCGATTCCCCCGGCGAGGGGCCGCCGGGGGAAGCAGGTTGCAATCGGCGTCATTCCAGTAGGGGCGATGCGGTGACGCGATGTGGGCATAGAGAAAGAATGGCTCGGGGAGTGGCGTGGACGCGAGCTGGGCCCTGAGTTCCGGGATGCCGGTCCCCGACGCGCTGGGGGACACGGGCTTGCGCCACTGCTGCACCGCGCTGGAGGTGTGGGCCCAGCGCGAGGCGGGCGTCATCGCGACGAGTTGGCGTTCGAGTTCGGAGAGTCCGGGAACCTCCGCCTCGAGGCAGAGATCTTCGAAACCCTGACAGCGCGTGATCTGGAAGCCGCCGCCGTCAAAGTGGAGATATTGGTAACCGAGTTGCCGAAAAAACGAAACGCTGCGGTTCACCCCGGCGACCGCCTCGTTGACCGAAGAGCGCGTGCGCCCGCGGCGCCGCACCCAGTTGCCGCCGCGCTTCTCCTCGTAGACGGGGTCTTCCTCGTCGAAGATGTATTCCATCTCGAGGGTCGAAGGCACCGAGAGCAGCGTTTCGCTGTAGTTGGCAAAGCTCTCTTCTGCGATGGCGAAGCCCCGCTCGAGAAGGCCATCGAGAAATGCGCTGTTGTCAAAGCCGTAGACTTCGAGCAATTGCTCGCGATTCGGGTAGCTGTCCACGACGATCCAATAGACGTCGGGTCGGCGCTGCGCCGCGCCGGACCAGACGTCGTTCGCAAAGAGTTGGTCGCTCGGGGCCTTCAAAGACAGCTCATCGCTTCCGGAGTCCAGTCCCGCTGCGCCCGTCATAACGAGGGCCAGCGCGAGGTTTGCCGCCGCGAAGACCAGCAGGAAGCGCTGGAATCCGGGCTTCGAGCCGAGACGGCCTGCCACGAAGATCCCGAGGAGCGACAGCCCCCAGCTGGCGGCAGCGGTGGTGTCGGGGCCTGCGCCGACGCGCGAAAGCGTCGCTTCGATCCCTGCGTAGCTGAAGAAGAAGAGCACGCCGACGCCGACGCCAGCGGGGACGCGCCCGGTTTTCGATCCCGTGCAGGCTTCGAGTACCCGGGCGGCAAGGAGTGCCATTGCGGCGGTGGCCAGTGCGTAGAGCCAGAGGTCCGCGGGGGCGAGCGATTCGCTGCGATTTTCGGCGTAGAACCAGGCGAAGGGACCGAGGGCCAGGAGTGCCACGGGGCCAAAGCGCCGTGCGTTCGAAATCGTGTCGGCGTGGGCACGCTCGGGGGGCTTTGCGGGCAAGAGAGCGGTGTGAGCCACGCGGCCAGTCTATTTCAGGAGGAACCGCGGTGGCAGGCCGGGACCGCTGTCGCCAGCGATGCGCCGCCTCGCCCCGAGGGGGTTCCCGTCAAGCCGACCGCGACGTATGGTCCGGTGACATCGTGGCCCCGTCGTACCCCGTCCCGCATTCCGCTCTTCCCCGGCGAGCCCAAACGAGGGCCCCGGCGCTGCTGTGGGCGGCGGCCCTCTTGTTGGGGTGCAGCCCATCGCCTGCGCGTCCGCCGAACATCCTGCTGATTTCGATCGACACCGCGCGCGCCGACCACTTTTCGGCCTATGGCTACGAGCGGGACACGACCCCCGTACTCGCAGCGCTGGCTCGCGAGGGCGCACTCTTCGAGTCGGCCTTCGCGCCCTCGGCCACCACGGCGCCGAGCCACGCCAGTCTTTTTACGTCGGCGTATCCGCTGGCGCACCGGGTCGTGAAGAATGGACGTGTCCTCGCCCCCCACCACGAGACGTTGGCCGAGCGACTCCGCGAGGGCGGCTACCAAACCGGGGGGATCGTTTCGTCTTATGTCCTCTCCAAGCGCTTCGGTCTCGACCAGGGCTTCGCGACCTGGGACGAAGATTTTTCCGGCGCTGATGTGATTGGACACGGACGTCTGTGGGAGGGGGAGAGCGTTCCCGGAAAGTTCAACGGACGCGCCGACGACACGACCCGCCGGGCCATCGCGCTGCTCGACGTCTTCGCGGAGATCGAGTCGCCCTTCCTGCTCTTCGTGCACTACTTCGATCCCCACGATCCCTATGAGCCGCCCCAGGAATTCAAGGAGCGCTTTTTCCCGACCGGGGAGAGCCCCCTCGACGGAATCGTCGCGCGTTACGACGCCGAGCTAGCCTTCACCGACCGGGAGATCGGCCGACTCCTCGCCCGGCTCGACCGACTCGCCCTGAAAGACGACACGATCGTGGTCGTCGTCGGGGACCACGGCGAGGGACTGATGACGCACGGGCATCTGGGCCACGGAGTCCATCTCTACGACGAAGCGATTCGCGTGCCCCTGATCGTGCGCTGGCCCGGACATGTTCCTGCGAATCGTCGTCTGCAGGACCCGGTCTCGCTCGTCGATGTCGCTCCCAGCCTGCTGGAATGGGTGGAGGCCGGGGCCGACGGCACGTCCGCCGGGGGCTTTGGCGCGGGACGGAGTCTGGCCAATCGTCTCGAGGGCAATGGCGTCGTCGACCAGGATCATCCCATCTGGCTTCACCGCAGGCCCTACGACCCGAAGATGGTCGAAAAAACCTGGGTCGAGGGCGAGCGCTTCGGGATTCGGCGCGGGGGTTGGAAGTACATCGCCCGCGCTTCGGGATTGGACGGTGAACTTTACGACCTGCGGGCGGACCCCTCCGAGGCCGAGAACGTCCGTCGTCTCCACCCGGACCGCGCGGCCGATCTGGGCCGCCAGCTCGCGGCCTTTACCTTGCGAACGGCGCAGCCGGAGGTCGAAGCGCGGCCGCTCAGCCAGGAGGACCGGCGGGGCCTGGAGGCGTTGGGTTATGCGCAATAGCGCAGTGCCTTGCCTCTGCGTGATGTTGGTTGCGGCGTTTTTCGCGTGCGACAGGGCGCCGGCGGAACCGCCCGACGTGCTTCTCATCACCGTCGACACGCTCCGCGCCGATGCCCTCCACACGTACGGATTTCCCCAACCTTCAACGCCCCAGATGGATGCACTGGCTGCGAGGGGTGCGCTCTTCGAGAACGCGATCGCAGCCTCGAGCCGAACGGTTCCCTCGCACGCTTCGATCATGGTTTCGCGGTGGGTGCGGGCGCATTCGGTCCGAAGCTTCAACGGCTCGACCCGTCTCGAGGGGCACCCGACCCTCGCCGAGCGCTTTCGCGAAGCGGGCTACGACACCGCCGCCTTCGTCAGCAATTTCGTGTTGCAGCGTCGCAGTGGCCTGGATGCGGGTTTCGAACTGTATGACGATGCGCTCGACGCATCCGAGGCCGTGCGTGGAGGTTATCTCGAGCGCAGTGCAGCGCAGACCACCGCGAGGGCGGTGGCCTGGTTGGCCGCCCGCGCCGAGCGCCCCTTCTTTCTGTGGGTGCACTACCAGGACCCGCACGGTCCCTACCAGCCCCCCGAGCCTTTCCACGAGAGTCTCGATCCCGTCGAGGTGCGGGTGGTTCGCGCGCTTCCGGTTCTCGAACGGGACAGCGGGCGCGCTGGCATCCCGCGCTACCAGGCGGTCGACGCGGAACGGCGCCCGGCTGTCTACGCACGCCGTTATGCCGAGGAGGTCGCCTACACCGACGCCGAAATCGGGAAGCTCGTCGCCGCCTTCGAAGGGACCGGAGCCGCCGAACGCGATCGCGTGATTCTGCTCACCGCCGATCACGGCGAAAGCCTCGGAGAGAGCGGCTTCTTCTTTCAGCACGGTGAGCGCACTTCGCCCGACCAGGTGCACGTTCCGTTCCTGGTGTTGGCACCGACGGTGCGGCCCGCGCGGTTTACCGAACGCGTCCATCACATCGACGTGGCTCCCACGTTGCTCGCACTCGCCGGCCTCCCCCCGCTGGGGGACGCCCAGGGCGAGTCTCTGGTGGCGCGGATCGAAGGCGGAAAGCCCGCTGCCGAACGCATACTCTTCAGCGAGAGCGCACGCGAAATCACCGCCTATCGAGGTGACACCTACTTGCAGGCGCGCCCTGGGCGCGGCGCCCTACGCAGCGACCCGCTGGCCCCGGAAGGGGTGTTGCGATGGATCGGCTCCCGGCGCGAAGACGACGGTCGTTGGCTGGCGGCCCTGCCCGATCCCGCGTTGAAGGCGGCCCTCGAAGCGCACCTCGCGCAGCGCACGCCAAGCGCCGCGGCCGTCGAACTCGACCGAATCGACGAGGAGAGCCTTCGCGCTCTCGGCTATGTGCCCGAGGTGCCGCAGGCAGTCCCGCCCCACTAGCGGAGTCGCTCGATTCGAAAGCGTCCGTCGTAGTGGATCAGGTGATCGCCGGCGAAGCGCACGCTGACAAATGCCACCTCGCCATCGCCGTCTCGATGGAATCGAATCTGGCCGAAGCCTTCGCTCACCCGTGCGCGCGCCGCTTCGAGGAAGGGGCTTCCGAAACCCGAGCGATCGAAGGGCGGCAGGTGCAGAAGGTAGAGTTGCTGGGCATCGCCGCGCTGTCGCCAGGCTCTGCCCCGGCGGAGCGGCTCCAGAATGCGCCAGTGCGCTTCGTCCAGGGAGGCTGCGGTGCCATAGAAGGCCAGCGGTTCCTGGAAGCCCCAGTCGAGGCTGGTGACTCCGAGAGGCTCGGCCGCGAGGTCGCGGGCGAGGTCGGCGATCGCGTTCGACCAGCGCCCCTTCCCGCCGGAGGCGCTGAAGTCCCGGCGGGTTTCCTCGTAGACGCCCACTTGCAGCGCCACGAAGATCGCGACCCCGGCGGCGGCCAGGGCCCGCGGCACGCGACCGTGTCGCGCCCCCGACCCGATTCCGGCCAGGTGGACGAGAACCCCGGCGACGAGGAGCTGCGGCAGCGGCACGAGGTTCTGCGCGTGATGGATGCGTTCGCCGCCGGGAAGCAGGAAGTAGGTGGCAATCCCGAAGGCGTTTGCGACCAGCAGGAAGCGCAGCGTCCCGCGGTCGGCTTTGCTGCCACCCGGGGCGAAGGCGCGGAAGGCCGCCCAGGTCGCTGCGAAGATCAGTACGACCACGAAGGGACCGGAGGCGGCGTCGCCGATGCCGCCGAGGTCGTCGAAGAGGCCGCCGCTCTGCATCAGGCGATGGAAGTGGGAGCCGTCGAAGGTGGTCCACAAGGTCTCGAACTTGGCCGCCATTTCGCCCTCGTGCGAGAAGGCGCCGGGTCTCGAGAGCACGCCACGCAGGTGGAGCCAGAGCGGGCCGATTCCCAGCGCGACTGCGCCCAGCCCCGACACGACTGCGACGCGCTGTTCCCGCACGAGGCGCAGGCATTCGCGGGGGAACGCCAGCAGGAGCCCCGCCACGACGGCCACCACGAAGATCCCGAAATCGACCTTGTTGTAGAAGCCGAGACCGAGAGCGAAGCCCGCCAGCAGCAGGTGCCACGGCCGTCGGCTCTCAAAGAAGCGGAAGCCGAAGAAGAGCACTGCCGCCCGCAGCAGCAGCGAGATCGAAAACGATCCCCAATCGTGCCGGGCGAGCAGCAGAACGCTCGGGTCGGAGGCCAGGAGCCCCGTCGTGATGAGTGCCATTGCGCTGCCAAAGGCCCGCCGCGCAAAGCAGGCGATGCCGGCAATCCCGAAGAGTGCGATGGCGAGGGTGACGGCGCGCAGCACGCGGACGTCCGGCCCCGAAATTGCCAGCGGGAGCGCGAGGACCTGGGATTTGAGGGCTCCCATGTACGGCTGTGTCATCAGCGGAACCCGGGTGCCGCCCACCCAGACCGAATGGCTCCCGGGAAGGGGGGCCGCGCGAACCTGGCCCGTGGCGAGTTCGAGCGCGGGTCGCGCCTGTACGGCCTCGTCGTAATACAGGCCGGGCGCTTCGAGTGAGCGCCCCGCCAACAGTGCTGCGAGAGCGAGTATGGCGAAAACGGCGAATCGAAAGCGCATGGGGGCGGGCCTGGCTGCGGGCTGGTGGGCCACGCGTTAGCCCGCGAACGCCAGCACGATGGCCGCGACGAACGCGGCCCCCCAACCGTGCAGCAGCCATCGCATCCAGCGCAGGCCGGGCTGATCGAGCCTGCGATCGGCTACGACGAAGCCACGGGCGAGTGCCAACGAAAGCGGTGCGGCGACCGCGAGGAGGTAGGCCGATTTCGTCTGGGCGTAGAAGGGAAGCCTCAGGTTGATGAAGACGACGGCGAAGAGGTAGGTCGCGACGGTCGCTACCAGAAATCCGAAGGCCAGGCGCCTCGGTGTGGCGACTTCGGCGAAACAGCGACGAGCGAGGGACGCGGTGCCAAGCGCCATTGCGCAGGTCGCCGGGAAGGCGAGTGCCGGCAGGACCGTCATCCACCCCCAATTCCACTGCGCGTGGCGATGGACGATGGCCGAGACGCCGCCGACCAGGCTGTCGCTCCAGAGAGTTGCGTAGAGCCCGTCGGCCAGCGAATGGAAGCCGGCAAAGAAGGGCCGGCGCAGGGCTTCCCCGAAGCTGAAAAAATACTCGCCCGTATGGAAACCCGGAAATTGCCACCAGCCGATGGTGGCGCCGGGGAGATCCCAGTTGCCCACGAAGGGCCGACCGAGTTCGATCCAGTTTCGCAGGTAGAAGCCGGCCGCGATCACGAGCACCGGTGCGAGCAGCGTGCCACCCCGAGCGGCCCAGCTGCGGACGGGGGCGGCCTCCCCGAAAAGTGCCTTCGCCAAAAGGAAGAGCCCAAGCAGCGGCCCGAGCAGGAGCGCCGTCACCTTCGTCAGCAGCGCCAACCCCAGCGCGATACCCAGGGCAAGCAGGCGCCGCAGGGGCCAGCCCGGAAGCAGCAGGAGGTCGACCGCGATCAAGCAAACGACTGCGCTGAGGGCGGCGTGGAGCGGCTCGTTCGACAGGTAGGCGGACATGTAGAGGTTCAGCGGGAGCAGCCCCGCGACGGCAATCGTGAGTGTCTTCTGCGTCGCGTCCTCGGGGAAGAGCCGACGCGCCAGTCCGTGGGCGACGAAGATCTGCACCCCGCCGGAGACGAAGGAGAGCAGTCGGATCGGGGTTCCCGGATGCTCGCCCGAGAAGAAGCGCAGGAGCGCCCCGAGTGCGTGGTAGAGCGGAGGGTGGTACATCGCGGGGCCGTCGGTGGCGAGCGGAAGGCGCCCCTCGGTTGCCAGGAAGCGGATGTATTCGAGGTGATGGGGGCCATCGAAGCCGGCGTAGAGGGGCAGCTCGCGAAAGCGTGCCACGAAGAGAAAGACCCAGAAAGCGGCGATCCCGAGGCCGACGATGAGAGCGCTTGATCCCCGCTCGCCGTGCGACCCGCCGCGACTGCGACTGCGACCCGGCCGGGCGAGGGCGCCTGCGGCGACCACCCCGAAGGCCGCGGCCGCGAGGAGCATTCCGCGGTGATTCGCGAGTTCGTCCCAGGCGGGCGTTGCGGCCAGGGTGGCGACTGCGGGCAGCGTGTCGTCCGCGAGGCGGACGGGCCGCAGCGGCGCGGCCCCCTCGGTGACCTGCCAGCGCTCGTCGCTCTCGAAGCCGCGCTCGTTGCGAAGGCTCCCGAGTCGGAGGAGCGGCGGCCCCGATGGATTCCAGACCTCGACTTCGATCCGGTTCCTTCCGGGAACGAAGGGGGGCGAGTCGATCCGGGTAGCGCGCTTCCAGTTACTCGCGGCCGCCGTGCCGGAATCAGCCCCGTGGTCGTCGCCCGCAGGGCCGAGCCGCTGCGCCACGGGGGTGCCGTTGATCGAAAGGCGGAAGTTTCGCAGTGCGTGCACTTCGATCCCGCCGGGAACCTGCGAGGCTTCGAGGTCGACTGTGCGCACGAAGCGCACGCGCCGAGGCGCTCGGGTCGACGTCGTTACGGCCCCGGTGATGACCCGATCGGGCGCTGCGATCCACGCCGCTCCTTCGCTCTGGGGAAGGATTGGAAAGTCGGGCGAGAAGGCGACGGCCCAGACGACCAGGCCCGCCGCCAGGATGGCCGCCGAGGCGCAGAGCGCCCGCAGGAAGCGCGTCACGTTCTGATCGGGGCGCGTGGCATTCACCGACGGGAAATCCCCCTTGCGAAAGCAGACGGTACAGCAGGAATCTTCAAGAACCGAAATCGGGCCCCGGCACAACGCCCCCTGTGCGCACGGCGCTTTCGAGAATGGACAGCGGGTGCGAGGCACCGCCGGAATCGATTCGCCACGCCGATCCGGTTTTCGAGGCGCCATTTCGCGCTTCGCTGGCGTAGGGAAGTTGCAGCCGGTACCGACCCTGGTCATCACTGCGCACGCTCTGTCGGTAGACAAAGCGCCGACCGCGATTCGTTTCGACGTCGATTCGGGCGCTGACGTTCTGCTGGGCAGGCGCGAGGCCTTCGACCCGGGCACCGCGCACATGCTCGAAGACCTTGGGCGGAGGGCGGTTGGTCCGAGCGTTCACACCGAGGCGCGAGGCCTCGAAGACGAGGCGATGGCTGCCGAGGCCCTGGCCGTCCCCGTGCGCCAGGCGCTCGAGGAGCGGGATGCCGGTCCCCCCACGCTGGCGCGCAGCGGGAGCCGTGGCGACGACGTAGCGCGCGCGCAGATCGGAGGCGATCTCGGCGGCCTCCTCCTGGGAGAGCGACGAGAAGTACCGACGTACGAGTGCGTAGTTCTCGATGCCGATGTCGTCCCCAAAGTTGTCAGCGACCACGGGGCGTTCGGCGCGGTACTCAAAGAGGTGTCCGATGCCGGGGAGCGTGATCAGGCCGTACTCGGGAGGCAGCGACGCGTCGCGGTAGCCCCGGGTGCTCGGCGTGTGCTCGCGGATCCAGGCGGCAGTTTCGAAGAGCGCTTCGAAGTCGGGCCCAGCGCTTCGCTTTAGCACCGGCCGGCCGGCGAAGGCGCGCTGCAGGTTGTCGAGCGAGGGGCGAAACGAGGCCTCCATGGGCGAAAGCAGGTAGAGCGCAGAGAGGCCCACCGCCGCCCCGATCCCGATGCGTCGCAGACTGCTGGCCCGAGTGCCGAGCGACCGACCCACGGCCACCGCGAACCCCCATCCCATCACCAACGAGAGTGCGACCGAGAAGCTGTTGAAGAAGCGCCGCTGGAGCAGGGTCACCGCGGCGAGCACGAGGGTCCAGATGAGCAGCAGACGCAGGGCGGAGCGGTCCTCGCGGTTCCGGACCGCGTAAGCGAAGTAGAGAAGTGTCGCCGGCAGCAGGTAGATCAGGTAGGAGAGCCGACCTTCTGCAATACGGCTCGACCACTGGCCGCGCACCGAGAAGAGTGGACGCGATTCGAGCACACTGGCCTGGAAGGCCTCGTCCTTCGCCAACCACTGCCAGGCATCGGCGAGGCCCTCGCGAAGGCCCGGCAGGCAGACGGCAGACAGCCCGAGAAGACCGATCGCGACGAGCAACCCCGGCAGCGGGCGTGGTTTCCCGCGCGGACCGAATCGCGTTTTCGCGCATTGCGTGAGAATCGCGAAGCCGACCGCGAGCACTGCAAAAAACCAGGGTTGGAAGCGCGAGAGGACCGTCGGCGTAAAGGCTCCCCAGCGCGCCCAATCGTTCGACCAGGAGAACGGTGCAACGACGAGCAACGCCACCAGCGAGGCGAGGGCCAGCGTGCGCGCACCGCGTTCGGCGGCGGCGGGTTGGGGCTGGCCCAGCACCCACACCCCGAGAGCGCCGATCACGATTCCGACGTGGAGGAGACTTCCGGGCCAGAGCAGAAGGTTCGCGCCGAGGGCGACCCCGAGGCCGAGGGCACTCCGCGTGAGCCTCGCGCTCGGGAGAGCGAGATCGCGGGCAGTCGCCATCCCCGCGTAGAGCAGCGCTGTGGTCGCGAAGGCGACTGCAGCGTGGTGGTCCAGGAACCCCACCTGCGAATACCAGGCGTGGCCCGAGGAGAGCGCCAGGAAGACGCCGCTAAAGAGCGCGGCCGAAAGGCCGAGGAAGCGCAGCGCGAGGCAATAGGCGAGGACGACGGTTCCGGCCCCGAAGAGCGGCGGCACCCAGACGAGCGCCTGCTCCGCGGCGGCGATCCCCCCCGCGGCGTGGAAGGGGAAGGCCAGCCAGGTGCAGAGCACGTCGAAGAGGGGGGGCCAGATGGCCGTGGCTCCGGCCGGGAAGTTGATATACGGGTCGAAGACGAGGGTTTCGGGGAAGCGCTCGAGCCCGTAGGCGATCCGGCGCATGTGGTAATAGGCGTCCATCCCGAGGAAGTGGATGGAATCGCCGACGCGGACCGTCGGGAAAGGGAGGCTCCGCACTGCGAACGAGAGCAGGAACAGCCCGAGCGGTGCGCCGATCCGAGCGCCCGCCCCTTGCGAAGTCGCATTTCGCACGCTCGTATTCGATCCCCCCGGCGCGAGCGCAGAGCGGGACTCTCGCGCGGTCATCAGGCTACCATCCCCGGCATGAGAACACTCGGCGCCCGCGATGGCGGGCTCGATGTCGGCGTTGTGGCGTGGGGGGCGCTCTTCGCGGCGGTGCTGATGGTCGAGTGGGTGGCGGCGGGCCCGATTGACACCAGCGATTTCTGGTTCCACGCGCGCGCGGGGGAAACCTACGCGTCCGAAGGGCCGTGGCCGGAAGCAGACCCGATGCTCCACACGGCCCACGCCGAAGCACCCGTCCAGCACGAGTGGCTCTTCGGGGTCGCCATGCACGCCATGGACGTGGGGACCGGCCTCGGAGGCGTGCGCGTGCTCCACGGCGTCGCGGTCCTCGCGATCGTGCTGGCTGCGGTGGCTGTGCTGCGGCGTGCGAGGGCACCGACCGCGTGGACAGCGCTGGCGGCGACGGTTTTCCTGCTGCTCGCCTGGCCGCGCCTCGTCCAGATGCGGCCCGACCTGGTTTCGATTCTCGCGACACTCGGGCTCACCCTCCTGCTCTTTGAAGGCCGCGACCCGCCCTCCTGGCGCCGCGTCGCCGCCGCCGCTTTCGTGGCTTTTCTCTGGGCCAACATCCACTCCCTCTACGGCCTGGCACCGGCGCTGGTCGTAGCGGCGCTGCTCGGCGTCTTGCTGCACGCCGCGGCCCTGAAGTGGGCGCGGCTTCCCGGGGCGCCACTGCAGTGGCGGCGCGCAAAGCGTTTGGCGCTGGCCGGGTTGGCGATCATCGGGGCGGGGCTCCTCAACCCGCGTGGCTTCGACCAGCATCTCACCTTTTTCTCCTCGTCTTCTGAGTTCGGGATCTGGGACATCGCCGACGAGTGGTTTCCCTTCAATCCGTTCGTGCTGCCGTCGGCGCTGGCGGGGGGGGCGCCGGTCGGAGATCTTGCCTGGGCGCTCACGGATGGGCTCTACGCCGCCGCGATCACGCTGGCGATTTTCGGAGTGGCTCGCTTTGCCTGGCGTCGCCGAGCTTGCGACCTGCGGACCCTCGACCCGCTCTACCTGGGATTGGCCGCGGCGTCAGCGGTGGCCATTCTGGTCTCGGTGCGCTTCCTGTGGATGGGCATTTTCCCGCTGCTCTTCCTCCTGCGCTTTGCGGCGCAGTCCGAAGAAGGCCTCACGCCTCGCAGGCGCGGGACCGCGATGGCAGCGGGCCTGGTTGCCCTTTTGTTGGTGGCCGCCCTGGCCTTCGATCCGGGTTACCGCGCGCGCCTTTCGAGACTCCCCGATTCGCTGTCCGGCTACTTCTCGGAATCGAGGGTGCGTCACGGCACCTACGAGCCCGGCATTCGCTTTCTGCAGGAGGCTGCACTCGAAGGCAACCTTTACAACCGCTACACGATGGGTGGATTGCTCGGGTACCGACTCGCGCCGCGGCTTCGGACCTTCGTCGATGGGCGCACCGAGCACTACCCGAGCAAAGTCCTCGCCGATTACTTTCGGATCGCCCATCGCCGCGAGGTCGATCCGGGCGAGACGGCACTCGAGGCCCTCGATCGCTACGGAGTCGACGTCTTCTTTGGCGTCGGCTTTCCTGCGCTCGGCGAGCATATCTACACCACCGCGCACCTCGAGGGGGTTCCCGGTTGGCTGCCGATTTTTCGCGGCCCCGGGCACGCGCTCTACCTGCGCGACAGCGAGCGCAATCGCGAAAACCTGGGGCGCGTGGCGCGCTTCTACGCAAGCGAGGGGGTGCCCTTCGATTTGCGTCGCGGCTTCGAAATCGACGCCGTGCTGCGCGAGGCTTCGGGTTGGTTGATCGATCGTGGCCTGCTCCCCGCTGCGTATCCCCAGTGGCTGCGCGACCGGGGGCACGCGGACCCGGCCCGGCGTTTCGAAGCGCTCGATCGGATGGGAGCCTTTTACGCGCTACTCGGTGCCTACGAGCTCGGGGCAGAAGCCGACCATGCGGCGCGGGCGCTGCAGCCTGTGGCGAAGGCGCCGTTGCGTCGGCTGGTCTACGGCGCGCTGCGACAGGACCGCGGAGCCGAAGCGCTGCTGCAGGCGCGAAGACTGCTGGCTTTGGATCGCACCGATCCGCGTTCCCAGGCGTTTTTTCGGGCCGCCCGTGCAGTTCACGGGCGGGCGCAGACCGAGAGCGGGGAAGCCTTTGCCCGGAGGCGGGCTTTGTACCGCGAAGCGCGTCGCGACCGCGGCGCGGAAACGCCGCCGGAACAGGGTTGGCTGGTTCCGCGAGCCGCGCTGGTCGATTCGTTGCCGCTACTCGACGCTTCCGAACGCGAGGCCTGCTGCAAGAGCTTCGACTGATCGGCGCGGCGCGACGCCGACCGGGACCTCTCCCTCTTCCGCGCTACTCTGCGGCCACCCCCAGGGAGGCCCGTTCTGGCGAAGCGAGCGCGTAGTGGTCGTGGGCGCGAACCCGAGTCCCGGGGCGAACTCGACAGGGCTCTTGTGTGGCTGTTGTTGGTGGCCTTCGTAGGGCTCACCTTTGCGATCTACGCACCGGCGCTCGACGGCAGCTTCATTTCAGACGACGAGCACTACGTCGAGAAGAATGTCTACGTCCACGATCCCACCGGCGAAAATCTCGTCGCGATCCTGGATCCGGGAAGCGCCCTGACACTCCTCGTGGAGAACTACGCTCCGGTCCACTTATTGCTCCACGCCGCGCAGTGGCAGTTCTTTGGTCCCGAGGTGCGGGGCTACCACGTCGTCAACTTGCTGCTGCACGCGCTGGCTGCGTGGCTGCTCTTCCGACTCTTCTTGCTGACGGGGATCGCACCCCTGGCGGCGGCCCTCGGGTGCGCCTTCTTCCTGGTGCATCCGGCGAACGTCGAAGCCGTCGCCTGGATCTCGCAGCTCAAGACCTCCGCGGCAATGGTGCTCGCGCTGGGGGCGCTGCTCGCGCATCCGCGGCGTCCTGCACTGGCAGCTCTTCTCTTCGGGTTGGCCCTGCTGGCAAAGCCCACGGCCATCGTCGCACTCCCGGTCGTGGTGGCGCTCGGATGGGTGCGCAGCCGCAAACAGGCTGCGGCGCCCGTCGACTGGCACTGGAAGTGGGTGGCTGGGTGGAGTGTTCTGCTGGCGGCTTTCGCGCTGGCCGAATGGATGGCCTTTTCGAGTACCGCCGGGCAGGCGCCGCCGTTCTACGCCGAACTCGATGTCCGCCTTCGCAGCGTGCTTGCGAACGCACTGCGCTACCTCGTGCGCGCGGTTTCGGGGTTCGGTGTTTCGGTCTTCCAGGAGCCGCCCCCTGCCGACTCGTGGCGGGACCCCTGGTGGCTCGCATCGCTTCCCCTGTTGGCAGCGCTCGGGTGGAGGACGCTTTTCACGCTGCGCCGCGGCCGCTACGAAGCGGTGTGGTGGATCTTCGCCATCGCGGGCTTTGCTCCCATCTCCGGTGTGATTCCCCTCCCCTATCCGATGGCGGATCGCTACCTCTACTTCATGCTGCCTGGGTTGATCGGTGGATCGTTGCTCGCCGGTCCGGAACTGGCGCGCGCGGTGGCGAACGCGCTGCGGCATGCCGAACCCTCTCCACGGGCGTGCCTGCGCGCGCGTTCCGTCGGCGCGGTGCTTTCTGGGGTCGCGATCGTATTCTTCTCGCTGCAGAGCTACGAGCGTTCCCACGTGTGGCAGCGTCTCGAGTTTTTCATGGCAGAAGCTGCGCGAAACTACCCCGAAGGCGTCGTCGCGAAGACCCGCGAAGCCTCGCGCGCGGCCCTGGAAGGAAATGCCCACGCCGCGGTTGCGGCGCTGCGGGCGGCACGGGCGCGCGGTTACAACCGCCTCGACAACGTGAATCGCGACCCGGCCTACCGGCGGATTGCCGCGGAGCCGGTTTTCCGGGAGCTGATAGCCCAGTGGGCCAGCGAGGAGATCGCGCGCCTGGAAAAAAATCTTCAGCCCTCCCAGCAGGCACTGCGGGTTCTCGCCCAATATTACCTGGTGCAGGATGATCTCGCGGCCGCCGAGCGGAGTATTCGGCGGGCCATCGAGAGGGGTGGCCCGCTCGACGAGAAGGTTCGTGTGGACCTGGAACAGATCGAGCGCCAGAAACGCATCCGGGGATTATCGAGCGGGGGGTCGATCCCCAGACGCTGAGTTTCCAATGTGGGCAAGTTTGCGGCGGAGTTTCTCTCGCTGGGCGCGCGACCCCAGCCCTTCGGGCAGCGCTTCGAGCACGACGAGCCCGTCGGCCGCCGCCTGCTGACTCTGCCGTCCCGGCTTGGCGATGCGGCCGAGCCGGTACAGCGTGTGGAGGGCACCGCGAGGCAAGCCGGCCTTCGCCGCCGCGCGCGCCCGGGTGGCCAGGATTTCGGGCCCCCCGAAAAGACGCCCCATGGTGTCGATCAGCACCAGTGCCTCGCGTGCCTCGCGTGCCTCGCCGAGTTCGACCCGCCACAGGGCGCGCAGTCCCCGCGCGTCGCCGAAGCCCGGCTGGTGCGACTCGATCTCGGCCAGTCGCGCATCGAGGGCGCGCAGGCGTTCCATGTCGGCAGCGCGCTGGGCTGCCCACGCCGCCACCAGCGCACGCGATCCTCGGCGCAGGAGCCCGCGCCGAAGTGATGCGGGTTCGAGATTCGTACCAAAGCCGTAGTGCGCGAGGCGCAGCAGGGCGATGCGCGCCCAGTCGAAGTCGATGCGTTCCGTCTCCGGGAGTGCGGAGGCGGCGTCGAGGCTCTCTTCGAGCAGGCGAACCGCGACCTCCATGTCCAGCCGGGCGTAGGCCGCGAGGCCAAGTGCGAGCGTTCGGCGGGCCGGCTCTTCAACCTTCCCGGCCAGCCGGCGTGCGCGTCCGTGCAGCCCGATGCTCGCGGTTTTCTCCACCAGGTAGATTTCGTCCCATCCGCTTCCGGGCCGGTTTCCGACTTCGAATTCACCGAAGACCTTCTCGCGATCGAAAGCGGCCTCGCGCCCCCGCATCAGTTGTGGCGAGCGCCACTGCAGGACGTTGAGATCGTCCCGACTCGGCTCACTGCCTGCGGCAAAGCGGGTGGCGGCTTCATCGTCGAGAACGAGCGTTGCCGCGACGTCTTCGGGGCGGTACACGCCCAGCAGCGGAAACACCCGTGGTCCGTTTGCGATGGCGGCCTCGACGTTGGCCTCGAGGTCGAGGGGCTCATCCGAGGCCAGCAGCAGGATCGCGCCGCGCCCGGGTTGATGGACGCGGACGAAGGAAAAGACCGAGCGCGCCGTGGCGACCAGCGTTTTCAAGAGTTCGCCATCGACGAAGGAGAGGCCCATCCATTGGACCAGCACGCCGCCCTCGCGGAGATGATCCCTTGCGATCTCGAAGAACTCGTAGGAATAGAGGTGCGCCCCGGACGGCGTCCACGGATGAGACGGTTGCGAGATGATCAGGTCGTAGCGCTTCTCGGTGAGCGCCAGCGCCGAGCGCGCATCGTTGAGTGTGACCCGGATGCGCGGGTCGGCCAGCGGATCCTGCCGTCGCAGGGGCGACAGGAGGCGGTTCGCCTCGACGACTTCGGCTTCGATTTCGACCACGTCGATGGTTTCGAGGCTCCCGGGCATGTACTCGAGCGCGGTCCCTCCCCCGAGTCCGACCATGAAAGCGCTCTTCGCATCGGGCCGCGCCAGGACGCCCGCGGCCCCGAGCCATTGGCCGGCGGGCAGCGTCCCGGGGTGCGCTCCGCGCGGCAGGATCAGCGCCTCGGGAAGTCCATTGGTGCTCAGCCGCCACGCGCCGCGGGTTTCGCGCAGCATCACGCTCGCGGTGCGACCCGTCGAGAAGTGGAAGAGCGAGCCCCCGCCGGGAGAGCGCTCCATCGGGTTGTTGCGCAGCAGTAACCAGGGCGCGCTGGGGGGCGAGAGCACCAGCAGCGCCAGGCCGCCCGCCGCCAGCCACGCGAAGGGATGCGCGCGCGTCGGCAGGATCGCCGCCGTTGTCGCCGCCAGCGCGAGATTGAGCGCCACTGCCAGCGCGAGCGTGGGCGCGAAGCCGATCGCCGGAATCAGGAAGAAACCGCTGCCGACGGCACCGATAATCGCGCCGACGGTGTTCCAACTGTAGACCCGGGCACTCGCCGCAGACGCCGATGCGGGGCCGAGCGCGAAGATCCGCACGGCGAAGGGGAAGGTCGCACCGATGCAGACTGCACTCGGTAGCAGGATGAAAGCTCCGCAGAGGGCATCGGCTGTCAGTGAATCGCCGACCCACACTTCGATCTGGCGCGACCAGGGAGCCACCCGGTCGAGCATCGCGAAGGCCAGCACCGAGAAAGCCGCCGTGCCGAGTTGGGCACCTGCAAAGCCGCGAACCGACTCCTCGACGTTACGCGCGCGGCGCGCCGCCAACCAGGAACCGATCGCGATGCCGGAGAGGAAACTGGCGAGCATGGTGGCGAAGGCGTAGACGCTGCCGCCGAAGACGTGTCCGAGCAGGCGTGTCCACAAGACTTCGTAGAGGAAGGAAACGCTCCCCGAGACCGCGACGAGCGGCAGGATCCAGCGACGTCGATCGCTGGGAAACGCTCGACTGGCCACTTCGGTGAAGGACCGGGGAAGCGGTGCGCTGGTGGCGAGGAAGGCGGCCAACACGAAGACGAGCGCATTGCCGGCGACGGCGACGAAGACGGTCTGGCGCAGGCCGATTTCCGGCAGCAACACGAAGCCCGAGAGGAGCGTTCCGGCCACGGCGCCGACCGTGTTGATCGCGTAGAGCGAGCCGATCCGCGTCCCGATCTCCTCGTTCGTACGAACGGCGTGGCGCGCAAGAAGCGGCAGCGTTGCTCCCATCAGAGCCGTCGGCACCAGCAGGATGACGAAGGAGGAGACGAGATAGAAGAGCATCGTCGCGAGCCCGCCCTCTCCCGCCAGGAGTCCGGTCGAAGAAAAGAGGTGGGCGTGCAATCGGGTCGCCAGGTCGATGAACAGGGGCACCAGAAGGGCGGCCGCGGCGATCCCCAGTTCGACGCTGGCGTACACCCGCACCGGCCTTTGGATGCGCGGCGCGAGACGCGCGGCGAAGTGGGCTCCGGCGGCGAGTCCGCCCATGTACGCCGCGAGCACCGTGGCGACGGCGAGTTCGGAGGTCCCGAAGACGAAGGCGAACTGGCGCGTCCACGCAGTCTGGTAGATCAGCGCCGCAAACCCGGAAACGAAGAAGCAGAGCGATATCAGCGCACCGCCGCTCCGCGCCGGGCTCGACCGGCTCACGACCCCGACTTCTCGCGTGAGGGCTCGCCGACGGGCATGTCGAGTCGCGCGGGAAGATCCGGGTCCAGCTCGCGGGCCCGGGCCAGCTGGTTCTCGGCTTCCTCGATCTTGCCGTCTGCAAAGAGGGCCAGCGCTAGCCGGTAGCGCGTCGAGGCGGGGCGCTGTGGGCTCGCGCGCAGGGCCTGTCGGAACGAGCGCACGGCCTCGAAGTTGCGGCCCTGTCGAAGCAGTACGGCGCCAAGCGCGTCGTTCCCGGCGGCGGGGTCGCCACCACTGGCGAGGGCGCTTCGCGCGAGTTTCTCGGCCGTCTCGAGATTTTCGTCCTCGTCGGCCAGGATCAGCGCCAACTGGATCTTGAGTCGAGGGGTGCGCAGGCCGAGTTTCAGGGCACGCTCAAAGGCACGGCGCGCAGCGCTGGGATCCCCCTCCTCGAGCAGTAGGTTGCCGAGCATGGCAAAGCGTTGCGCTCCGAGCAGGCCGTAGCGTTCGCCGCGCGTGAGGGCCGCCACTAGACCGCTGCGATCATCGAGCGCCACCAGTGTCGCGATGAGTTGGGGAAGGAGTTTCTCGAGATCCGGCCGCGTGCGGAAGAGATCCTCGAGTTCGTCCCGTGCTTCGGCGTGACGCCCGAAGTGTGCCAGCAGGCGCGCGCGCAGCTGGCGGAGTGCGGGGTCGCGGTTTCCCCCCGCATAGGCGGCATCGAGCCGTTCGAGCGCTCCTGCCGTCTCGCCCAGTCGGTGTTCGTGGGCGGCGAGCAGTGTCAGCAGGTCGATTCGCTGGGGCTCTCGCTGGTAGGCGTCGTGCAGCCAATCGCGTAGGCCCGAGGCTCCACCGGGGGTCGCCACTTCGCGGCTTGCGAGTTCGATCAGGGTCTCGGTCGATGCATCGGGCTGCTGCAGGGCATCGAGGAGCACAGCCCGACCCTCGGCCGTCTTCTTGACCTGGTAGAGGCAACGGGCGTAGAGACGCTTCTGGTGGTCGTCGAGCCGCCGATCGCGGTACAGCGAACCAAAGTCGCGGACGGCGCGTTCGCACTGCCCGGATTGTGAGAACGCGTGCGCGCGAAGGGGAAGCAGGGCTTCGCGCAGGGCGGGATCGCGTTCGACGGCCCGGGCGATGGCATCGAGAGTCGCCGGGTAGTCCCGCCGCGACGACTCGGCGTAGGCCAGGAGCATGACGGGCTCTGCGCGGTCCTCCATCGCGACCAGTCGCCGCAGCAGCGCAGCGGCCTGGTCGACTCTTCCGGCTCGCATGGCAAGGTGGCTCTTTACGCGAAGGGTGATCGGCAGGAAGGGATAGTCGTCCTCGAGTGCGGCCACGAGTGCCGCGGCAGCAGCCGACTCGCCGGCTTGCTGCCGCAACTCGATCAAGGCGCCGAGCATCTGCGGCCGCATGCGCTCGTCGTCGATCCGATCTTCGAGGTACGCGATCGCTGCATCGCGACCTTCCCGTGCCCGGAGATGCGTGGCGAAGCGCAGGTGTGCCTCGGGGTCTTCGGGCCGGGCCTCGAGCAGGCGTAGCAGCGCCGGACGACCGCTCGAGTCCCCTCGGTCGCGCAACGCCACCAACTGGTCCCAGTGGGCGAGGTTGTCGGGTTCGATTTCGGCGAGTCGTTCGAGAGCTTCGACTTGAAGCACTTCGTCGTTCCAGTCGCGCGCAAGATCGAAGGCAACGAGGGCGGAATGCTTCGAGACGTGGAGAGGCGTGTCGGCGGCACTCGTCTGGTCGATCAGGTCGCGCCAGGCGGCGCCCGCCTCCGCTTCGTGACCGGGCCAGAGTCCGAAGAGACGAGCCCGTTCGGGCAGAACGGACCAGCGGTCGTCGTTGCCCATGTGCTCGCGATAACGCTCGAGGGTCTCTTGAATCGCTGCGAAACGTTCGGGATCCAGCGGATTTCCGCGCCCGCGGTCGTCGAGCAATTGGGCGAGGAGCGCTCGACCGAGGGCCCAGTGGCCGCGCGCGAGTTCGGGGTTGGCGGCCAGGCTGCGACGCGCGGCATCGAGGGCTTCGTCGAAGTTTCCGGCGTCGGTGTTCAACTGTGCCTGTGCGGCCCACGCTTCTGCGTGGTCGGGATGCGCCGCGAGGACGCCGGCGATCAGTTCATTTGCACGCAGAGGCCGACGCTCGGAGAGCAGCCGCGCCAGACGCGTGGCCGCTTCGGCGTCTTCCGGGTCGAAGAAGAGGGTTTCTTCGTAATGGACGATGGCGTCCGAGCGCCGCCCTTCGCGCTCGAGGATCCGTGCGATCTCGAAGTGGAGATCCGGCCGACCCGGAGCGAGGGCCAGCGCGTTTCGCAACTCGAGGATCGCTGCGGTTGCACCCGGGGGTGGCTCGGTTGCCATGCTCTTCGCCCGCGCCAGGTGCGTGGCGATGCGCTGCTCGGCCGAATCGCAGCCGAGGCACGCCACCAGGACAAGAAAGGCACTCGCGATCGCCAGCGACGAAACGTTTCCCCGCGAGCCATCTCGCTGTGATTGGTCTCGCCAGGGGGGCGCCATCCGCGTGGCCTAGCGCTCCTCCAGCCGGGCCAACTCGAGTTGGGCCTGCTCGCGTTCCGCGAACTCCCCCGCCGAGAGCGATTCCTTCAGCAGTTCGCGCGCGCGCTCCTTCTCGCCGAGTGCATCGAGTGCGAGGGCGAGGTGGTAACGCATGACCGGCGAGTCGGCGTCGAATTCGAGAGCAGCCTCGAAGGCGCGTGCTGCAGCCGAGGGCTCGTTTCGCTTCAGCTGCACCCAGCCGAGGGTGTCGAGAGTGTGGGCGCTGGGCCCCTTCCGGGCCGCGAGCTTCGCGAGTGCAAGGGCTCGCTCGAGCTGGGTGCCACGCTCGGCGAGTTCCCAGGCAAGATCGTTGGCGGCTCCGACGTGGCCGGGCCGTACCCGTACGGCTTCGCGCAGGAAGCCGATCCCCGCTTCGCGTTCGCCCAGCAGCATCGAGAGCTGGGCAGCGGTGTAGTAGCCGTCGGCGCTGTCGTTTCGCGTCGAAGCTGCGGCGGAGCGCCTTGCGAGTTCGCGAGCGTCTTCGAGACGGCCCTCTGCCGCCGCGATCGAACTCATTGCGTGCAGGGCCGGGCCGTGTTCGGGGTCGATCTCGAGTACGCGTGCGAACGATTCGGTGGCGGCCGTGCGATCGTCCGAGAGCAGTTCGACACGACCGCGCAGGTCGAGGAGGTCGGCGGTCTCCCCCTGGGCCTTCTGGGCCGCTGCGATCCCGGTCAGCGCTTCGGCGCTGCGTCCGAGGTCGACAAGGTCGTTGGCCAGTGCCCGGAGTGCGGGAAGCGAGTCGGTCGCGGAGAGATCAATCGCCGCGCCGCGGAGCAATGCGACCGCCGCCTCGGGGCCGTCGGTTGCTCGCGCCAGCCCGGCCCGCTCGACCGTGGAAGTGACGCTCGTGCCCTCCTTCTTCTCGAGATCATCGAGAAGCCGGTGAGCCGCCTCGTGGTTGCCCATCGCCGTAGCGGCTCGCACCGCGAGAACGTGGGCTTTGGATCCCGCCAGTGGGCGCTCCTCGATCTGGCGCTGGGCGAATTGCACGGCGGCTCCGTATTCGCCGAGTTCGAAGTGGATTGCGCCGAGCTGCAATGCCGCGTCGGTGGCCTTGGAATCGATGCGCAGAGCCTCGCGGTATTCGGCGGCGGCGCGGTCGAGGTCGCCGAGTTGCTCGGCGGCGCTGCCAGCCATGAAGCGCGCACCGGCGTTGTTGGGCCACAGGCGCAAGCCGGCTTCGAAAATCTCGAGGGCACCCGCCGGGTCGCCAGCATGTAGGCGAACGCTGCCCATGAGGAGATTCTTGTAGGCGGGCTCGCGGATCTGGTCGGCCAGTTCGGCCGCGCGCTCGATGTCGCCTTCGGCGATGAGCAGGTCAGCCAGCGCGAAGCGCAGCGCTTCGGGCTGGCCGGGCGTGCGGTCGACGGCGTTTTCGAGGGCCTTGCGCGCGCTCGTGGTGTCGCCGCGCCGCTTGTAGAAGCCCGACAGCGTCTGCCACGCCGCGGCGGTGTCGAAGAGGTCGACGGCCTCCTGGAGCACTTCTTCCGCCTCCGCTTCCCTTTGCTGCTCCACGAGCAGATCGGCGAGCGCGAAGCGCAGGGTGAAGTCTTCCGGCGCGTTTGCGACCGATTCTCGCCACATCGTGACCGCATCGTCGGCCCGGTCGAAGTCGACATAGAAGTTGGTTGCGTAATGGAGCAGCATCGCGTGCCCGGGGTGGGCGTCGAGGCAAATCCGGTACTGGGCTTCGGCTTCGTCCTGCTTCTCCTGCCCCGCGATGTGGGAGGCGAGCAGCGCACAGGCGCGGGCTGCCACTTCGCGGTTGCCCATGGCCTCGGCGGCGGTGAGCATGTCGCGGTGGGCGGCTTCGGCGGCGTCTAGTTGGTCGAGGTCGATATAGGCAGCGGCGCGGATCAGGTAGGCCTCGTAGTCGTCGGGGCGCAATGCCAACAGCGTTTCGGCATCCTCGAGGGCCGCTTCTGGGTTCCCTGCCCCGATATTGGCCTCGGCGCGGACGTAGAGGGCCCCGGCACGTTCGGGATCGATCGCCAGCACCTCGTTCGCGGTGCGCACGGCCTCTTCGTAGTCTTCGGCCTTGAAGAGCAGCCCTGCCAGCATCAGGCCGGCTTCGACACCATACTCCTCGGTACGGCTGGCTTTCTGAAGCGGCCAGATCGCCAGGCCATTGCGACCGGTCCGAACGAGGGCGACTCCGAGCCGGTAGTTCGCCTCGGCGTTGGTGGGGTCGGTGTGCAAGAGCACCCGGATCGGTTCGATCGAGGCCTCGAACTCGCCGGCCTCCTGCAGGGTTCGGACTTCGACCAGGCGCGATTCGCTGTCGCGGTAGCAGCCAGGGAGCAGCAGCAGCCCCCCCAGGAGTAGGACGAAGAGAGCGCGCGTCAAGGTCGTGCGCGGGGCTTCCCTGTGGGCATGCGGGGTGGGATCGCTGGACATCTTCGGGCTACTCGCCTCCGTCTAAAGGACGTGGGTGGGACGGGGGTCCCGGATCATAGGCTCGACCGCGCCGACCGCCAAACCAGCACTCCCGTGACGCGAAAGACGCCTGAAGGCCCCCCGAACGCGCCAGAAATTAGCTCCATCGATCCCCGAGGGGATTTTAACCGTTGCCGATCAGTTTCCGATCGGATCAGGTGTTGCGAAAACCTACCACCCCTAGAATCAACCCTCGCGAGAGGAAAGAGTTTTCACATTATGGCGAAAGTCTTCGGTCCAGCCTGCCCTGCGGCGTTGCGAGACAGTGGATTCGAGCAAGTAAAACCATATTAAAACAGGTAGTTACGGTGATTTTAGAATTTCGGTTCGACTGGCACCGCAATTGCAGTTGGTGGTGCTCGGTGAGGCCTGATTCCGTGTCTTGCGGATGCGAAACGAAGGATTCAGGCCACACCGATTCGAGGCCTCTTGATTCGTGTAGAGTGGCTGTCGAAGACAAAGAACTCGAAAGATTCAAGTGAATCACCGTACAAGAGTACGAAGCACGAAAGCACAAAAGGGAAAGACAACCATGCGTAAGTTGCTGTTTACAGCTGTTTCCGGGTTATTGGCATTGGGTTTCGCTGGAGCGGTGCAAGCCGCCACCTTCGACCCTGAAATCAGTCGAAGCAAGTCGAATCTCGGCGGGTTGCCGAGTATGAACGTATTAGGTGCCGCGGGAAAGAATGCGACGTTGGCCATTGATAACAGCGTCACCACCGAAGCCAGCATCTGGGTGACGACGAACTACAACGCCGGCACCGCGCTCTACACGGGCGTCCCGCTCATCGACAACCTGTACTTCACCTTCCAGAATCAGGCCGGTTCTTTCGCCGCAGGCTTTCTGCGGCCGAACCCGATCGGTCCTGGGATCATGGGTAATGCAGGCGGCCCCGTCTACGGTGGTGTACAGCCGTCGAATGGCGTTACGGCACTCCAGATCGGTACGCTCTTCCTGGTGAACGTGATCGCTGGTGGTAACGACCTCCCGGGTCCGGGCTACAGCCAGGCGTACACCGAGGTCGCGGCCAACGTGGTCGTCGGTGACATCACGCAGCAAGCCGGTCCGTACATCTCGGGCAGCCTGAAGATTTCGCTGATCAACACGGGTATCAACATAATCAGCGAGACCGACAGCCCGCGCTTCGGCGAACTCGGTGTCGGCTTCTGGGCCAGCGGCTCGGTGAACGAGATGGGCATGAAGCAGACCTCGATGTCGGGTACTGCGACAGCGTTCCTCGAGACCTTCAACGTCACGGTTGTGGCGGCTGGTGTCCAGACGAACGCGTACGGCGACGTGCACGTGCAGCTCGTTTCGCCGACGCGCGTCTTCACCCAGTTGGACGCGGGCAATACGCCGTCGAAGACCCAGATCGACATCATGTTCGTCCCTGAGCCGGGCTCGCTCCTGCTCATCGGATCGGGCGTGGTGGGCCTCGTTCTGATCGGACGACGCCGGATGAAGAAGCGCTAGCGCGCAGCTTCAGCCACGTGGTAATCCACGAAGCGGCCACCCCTCGGGG